>Ga0210409_10002276_pt1 | contig 23048 bp, 22 predicted proteins | sample IncBWH17MmetaG_FD_161649 | JGI IMG/M metagenome (GOLD analysis project Ga0210409, IMG submission 161649) | Forest soil microbial communities from Barre Woods Harvard Forest LTER site, Petersham, Massachusetts, United States - Inc-BW-H-17-M | ecosystem: Environmental > Terrestrial > Soil >...
GGGGTGGGGGGGGGGGGGGGGGGGGGCGGGGGGGGGGGGGGGGCGGGAGCGGGTCCTGGAGCAGCAGGAGGGGGAGGAGGAGTGGGAGCGGTGGCAATCGGCGGGCGGGAGGCACAACCGGCGAAGAGGAATGCGGCCAGAAATGGAGCAATCAGGCAGGCGGAACGCGGGAGCGGTGCGAGCCACGCGGGACGGCGATTACTCACCCTGGGCACGGCTTTTTTTGAGGGCTTGCAATGAGCGTCCTTTCTAATTCCTGCCCCGCGCAATATCGGCACATCAAAAGCGGACAGCCAAGAGTGGCTGTCCTACCAAACCGAATTTCGCGTCTGCGCGCGATTCCGGCTATTATAGGCATGCGAAATTATTCCAGCAAGGAGCCGACGTGCCGCTTCCCGTTCGATGGCGCTACAAATTAGACCGCTGGCGCAGCCAAATTGCGGCGATGTTTCACTCCGAGCCGAAACAATTGCGCCCGCGGCTCTGCCCGGCCTGCGGGACGCTGGTCGGCGCGACGGCCAACAAATGCCATCAGTGCGGCGCGAACATGACGTTTTCCTTCGCCGCCGCGAGCAAGTCCCTCGGCCGCTGGATGCCGCAGACTTCGCCGGTGACCTACGCGATGCTGGCAATCTGCTGCTTGATGTACGGGTTGTCGTTTGTCATCACGTTGAAGCTTTCCGGCGGCGAAGGCGCGGGCGGCGGATTCATGAACCTGGGGGGAATCGCCTCGCAGGTGAATTATCGTTTGGGCGCTTCGCTGCCATTGGCCTACAACATCAGCCAGCCCTGGCGATTCGTCACGGCGATTTTTCTTCACGGTGGATTGTTGCACATTGGTTTCAATATGTGGGTGCTGATGGATATCGGGCCGATGGTCGAGGAACTGTATGGCTCGGCGCGATACTTGTTTTTATTTGTGGTAACGGGTGTGGCGGGATACCTGCTCAGTTCTTCGGTGGGCCACTTCAGCGTGGGTGCGTCAGGATCGTTGCTGGGCCTCGTCGGAGTGCTCCTCGCAGCTACGACGGGCAGGAAGAGCATGGCCGCGCAGGCGCTGCGAAGCGCATTGATTCGCTGGCTGATCTATATCGCTGTCCTCGGGTTTATTTTTAGAGGGACGGACAACTTCGCTCACTTTGGCGGGGTGGTGTCGGGCTACCTGCTCGGCCGCTTGATGCCGGACAGAACGCCCGCGGACTTGAGCGAGCGGAAACGCGCTGATTTTCTCGGGTGGGCCGCGGGGATCGCGATCGCTGTCAGCTTCGGATTCATGGTCGTGAATTATTTGCAGAGCGCGTAGGACGGGCTTTAGCCTGTCTTCTTTGCGCCGGGGCTGCGCGCAGAAAACCGACAGGCTGAAGCCTGTCCTACTGAGGCTGCTCGTTCAGGCGGCGGGCGACCGTGAAGCAATAGTGAAAGCCGGAGAATACCGTGAAGCCGGCGACCAGATAGCCGATGATATTTCTGACGAATTGCAACCAGCCCCAATCCGTTACCGCCAGCAGCACCACGGCAAAGACGAGCAGGATCTGGAGCGCCGTGGTGGCTTTGCCCCAGATGCTCGGCGGAAACGGGCGGTAACCCACTACGACAAGGATCACCGCAGCCGCCGTCAAAAGGAGAATGTCGCGGCTCAGGACGAGCGTGGCAAGCCACCAACTGATCTTCCGGTTCAGCGCCAATACTACGAAGGAAGAGGACAAGAGCAACTTGTCCGCGATGGGATCGAGATACGCGCCTAGCGCGGTCTTCTGGTTCAAGGAGCGCGCCAGCAGGCCATCCAGCCCATCCGTCAGCCCGGCAATGATCAGGATCGCGAGCGCCAATGCATACCGGTCATAATGGATGGAAATAATGAATAACGGCAAAAATCCAAGCCGCAGAAACGTGAGTTGATTGGGGACAGTGAAGACGCGAGAGGCCATTTTTGGATTTCGATTCCGCTTAAACGAATAGAGCGAGATAGTCCCGCAAGGAACGGCCCACGCGCTGCTCGAATCGTTCGGAGAGCGAGGGAATCGATCCGTGCGGCTCGTCGAGGGCGACTCGCTCGATGCGTTGCATCGGGAAAAAAAGCGTGGGAAGGCCGATGCGCTCCCCATCCGGGTCCAGCACCTGCCGGATAAAATCGTCAAACGAATTCAGGTCGATACCGCGCATGGTGACTCCCGAGACGTTCATGGAAACAAGAGAGCCCCACACTTTTTCCTTGGGGGAGTGCAGGCTCACAATGACGATGGAATTCGGTTCCAAGGATGCGCTCGCTTCGCTCCCTGCGGGCGGAGCTTCGTTTCCTTATGTGTTACAACGAAATCGTTTTTACGTTCTCGGCAATCAGCAATTTCGGCTCGGTCAGTTTTTGAACGTCCGCTGGCGTCACTCTGGGCGCCACTTCGCGCAGGACCAGCCCTTCCGGCGTGACTGCAATGACCGCCAGCTCGGTCACAATCAGGTCCACGACCTCCAAGCCGGTAAGGGGCAGCGTGCACTTCTTGAGAATCTTGGGCTGGCCGTCCTTCGTGGCATGCTCCATCGCGATGATCACGTAGGGAGAGCTGGCAACAAGGTCCATCGCGCCCCCCATGCCCTTGAGCATTTTGCCGGGGATTGCCCAGTTCGCGAGGTTGCCCTTTTCGTCGACTTGCAGCGCGCCGAGAACGGTCATGTTCACGTGGGCGCCGCGAATCATTCCAAACGAATCGGAGCTGGAAAAATAGCTCGTCCCCGGAATTTCCGTGACGGTTTCCTTGCCGGCATTGATCAGATCCGCGTCTTCCTCGCCGTCGTAGGGAAATGGGCCGACGCCGAGCATGCCGTTTTCCGATTGCAGCACGACGTCCATTCCCGCGGGAATGTAGTTGGCGACCAGCGTCGGCGTGCCGATGCCGAGGTTCACATAGAAGCCGTCGCGCAACTCCTGCGCGACGCGCCGCGCGATCAACTCCCTTTTGCTCTCCTCGGACGGAGCCGTTTTCTTCCCTTCCGAATGTGAAGCCACTTGCTGTGTCATGGGCGTTTTCTCACTGTCCTCTTTTCAATTTTCTTGTCGTAATTGACTCCCTGGAAAATCGCATTGACGAAAATTCCCGGCGTGTGCACCGACTCCGGCGGCAAGGCTCCCAGCTCGACAATCTCCTCGACTTCAGCGATCACGTAATCCGCGGCCGTCGCCATGACCGGATTAAAATTTCGCGCGGTCTTGCGGTAGATGAGGTTTCCCCAGCGGTCGCCTTTCCATGCCTTGATGAACGCGAAATCGCCGCGCAGGCCACGCTCGAGTATGAATTTGCGGCCGTTGAATTCGCGGACTTCCTTTCCTTCCGCGATCAAGGTGCCCACGCCGGTGGGCGTGTAGAAGGCCGGAATTCCCGCGCCGGCCGCGCGCATGCGTTCGGCGAGCGTGCCCTGGGGATTGAGTTCGACCTCCACTTCCCCGCTCAGCACCTGCTGCTCGAAAAGTTTGTTTTCGCCGACGTAGCTAGCGATCATTTTTTTGATCTGGTGCGTCTGGAGGAGCAGGCCCAGGCCGGCGTCCATCGTGCCCGCGTTGTTCGAAGCCACCGTAAGATTTTTCGTGCCTTTGCGGCGCACGGCGGCAATGAGATTTTCTGGAACGCCGCAGGTTCCGAATCCTCCCGCAAGGATGACGGCGCCGTCGAAGAGTTTCTCGATCGCCGCATCCGCGTTGGCTACGCGCTTATCCATCGATTCAAGCCCCCCAGGAATCATCCGCACACAGAGATCGTGCGTAACAGTTTACTGCAAATCGCGCAGAATCTTGTACAGTTCTCCGGCAGCGGAGAATTCCTCTTCCAGCGCGCGCGTCCGCAGATCGCTACGAACCTGTTCCAGGGCCTGGATCATCTGATCCAGCACGCGCTCCAGATTGTCGCTGTTCGTGAGAATAATATCACGCCAGACGGAATACGGACTCCCCGCCAGCCGCAGCGCGTCGCGGAGACCTCGGCCCGCCAGCGTGACCGGCAAACCCGTTTCGTCCGTCTCGCTGCGAACCACTCCCGCGAGCGCCACGGCGAGAAGTTGCGGCAAGTGTGAGACCACCGCTGCGGCGCGGTCATGCGCTTCGGCCTCCAGCCACACCGGCTCCGCGCCCAGTTTTTCGATGAGCGCAACGAATCCCGCCACTCGCGGTTCCCGTTCCTTGTCCGTCTTATCTTTTGCGCTCGCCCGAATCAGCGCGTATTTTGATCCGCGAAATATATTTGCGTCGGCCGCGGCGATTCCGGAGATTTCTTTTCCCGCCATCGGGTGGCCGCCCAGAAAATACGCGCCACCTTCGTGAAACGATTCTGCCGCTATGGCGCACACTGATCGCTTCGTACTGCACGCATCCGTAACTAGCGAATTCGGCGGGGCGAGCCGCGCGATTTCCGGAAGCAGTTCGATCGTGTGCCCCACCGGCAGCGAGACGTAAATTAAGTCCGATCCGGCAAGGGCCAGGGAGAGATCGGGAATCCCTTCATGGATCGCGCAGCGTTCGAGCGCGTGGCGCAGCACTTGCGGTTTGTCCCAGCCAACAACCACCGAATCCGGAAAATATTTGCGAAGAGCGAGGGCGAACGAGCCGCCGATCAATCCTGTGCCAACAATTGCCACGCGGCGGAAGGAAGCGGCCATGGCTCAGGCGATGTTCCGGCCGACGGCGGGGGCGATGATGCGCAGCTCGGCCATGAGTCTATCAAATTGATCGAAGAATAGAGATTGCGCGCCATCGGACAGCGCGTGCTCCGGATCGTTGTGCACTTCGAGGAGCAGCCCGTCGGCGCCGGCCGCAACCGAAGCGCGCGCCATGGGAGGAACTTTGTCGCGAATTCCTGTGCCGTGCGACGGGTCGGCCAGAATCGGAAGGTGAGAAAGTTTCTTGATGACGGGAATGGCGGCTATGTCCAGCGTGTTGCGCGTGGCGGTTTCAAAGGTGCGGATGCCGCGCTCGCACAGGATCACGTTGTGGTTGCCTCCCGCCATGATGTATTCGGCGCTCAGCAGGAGTTCTTCAATCGTCGCGGACATGCCCCGTTTCAGCAGCACGGGTTTGCTGACCATTCCAAGCGCCCGCAACAGGAAATAATTCTGCATGTTGCGCGCGCCGACTTGAAAGATATCCACGTACGGCAGCATCAACTGAATCTGCGACGCGTCCATCACTTCACTGCACACGAGCAAGCCGCTTTTTTCCGCGGCGGCGCGCATCATGATGAGGGCTTTCTCGCCGTGTCCCTGAAAGCTGTATGGCGAACTGCGCGGCTTGAATGCCCCGCCGCGCAGGATTTTGGCGCCGGCTTTCGCGACGCGATCGGCAATCAAGCCGATTTGTTCGGGCGTCTCGACTGAGCACGGCCCTGCTGCCACCACAACTTCCGTGCCGCCGACGCGCACGCCGCGCGGCAGCTCGACCACCGTTCCCTGCGGGCGAAACGCGCGGCTGGCCAGCTTGTAAGGCTGCGTGATGCGCACGACTTCGCGCACGCCGTCGAGGACCTCGACGTCCCGCGGATCAAAGTCCGCCGGAACGCCGACCGCGCCCAGCACCGTTTGCGACGCGCCTGTCGAGCGATGAATGTCGAAGCCCATCGACACAAGGCGGTCGATCACGTGCTGGATCTGCTCTTCTCGCGCGCCTTCTTGCATTACGACTACCATTTCAACTCCTGTTCCCTGCCTGCAGCACTAGAAATCAGTCCACGATCTGCCACATTGACGGGCTCGACTGAACTTCAGGGGCTAAAGCCCGGAACTTTCCGGGCTTTGAATGTCGCCGCTAAACGGGCTGGGGAAAAAGTAGCACAGCCACTCCTGGCTGTGCGATTTTCGCGATGGATCGCGTCCCGGATGCGCGAAAGCACAGAAAACCGCACAGCCAGGAGTGGCTGTGCTACTAAAATCTTCCCGGAACTGACTTTTTCCGCAGCCTGTAAAGCCACGAACCACAAAGATTAGACCCGCAAGGCTTGCTTGTAAGATAGCTTCCAGCCGAAAATTCGACGCGCTTTGTGGGTCATGCCTTTAGGCATGACATAGGGGCCGTCTCTGCTTCAGTGGTTTTAACCCCTGTAGCTTTGGCGGCTGTCCTTAGCTTTCTTTTTTCCCGTCGCCTCCGTGCATCACGGCCCGCTCAACCGAACGCGCTTCGTCGAGGATTCGCTCGAACAGGCGGCGAATCGCGGCGTCCGGAAGCGGGCCCGGATTTGCGCGCGCTACCCCATCGAGCACTTGCTTCTCCCTCTCCGGTTGGTAGAGCGCATCGCCTGACGCTTGCTTGATTCGCCCGATTTCGACAACGCAGCGCGAGCGCTCGTTCAGCAGCTCCACCAGCCGCCGGTCGATCTCATCAATTTTGCGGCGCCAGTCTTCTACGTTCTTATCTGGCGCAATCTTTTCGGGTGCGCTCTTTTCGGGCACGCTCATGTCTGTGGCTCCCGCCGGCTCATCCCGGTCACCGCTGCGCCTTTCAACAGCTTGACGCGCGCGGCCAGCGCCGCAGCCGCTGCGTCCACATCCCCGGCGCGCTCGATCTCTTCTACCAAGGCCGAACCGACCACGGCGGCATCGGCCAATCCGCCCAGCAGGGAAACGTGCCCCGGCAAGGAAATCCCGAACCCGATGGCAATGGGAAGCTCGGTGAAGCGCCGCACGCGCCGCGCCAGGGCCGGCAATTCGTCCGCAAGCTGGTCCTTCGCGCCGGTTACTCCGGTCCGCGAAATCAAGTACAGAAATCCGCTGGTCGATTTGGCGATGAGTGCAAGGCGCTCGTCTGTCGACGTGGGCGCGGCCAAAAAAATTGTGTCCAGGCCGCGCGAAGACATTGCCGCGCGATAGTCGCCGCCTTCCTCAGGCGTGAGATCGGTGATCAACACGCCGTCGGCGCCCGCGGCTTTTGCCGCATCGCCGAATTTCTCAAGTCCCATCTGCAGGACTGGATTGAAATAGCTGAACAGAACGAGCGGTACTTCAGTTTTCGCTCGCAGTGATTTCACGAGCGAAATCACGCCGGCCAATGTCGTGCCGCTGCGCAGCGCGCGTTCGCTCGCCCGCTGAATCACCGGGCCGTCGGCCACGGGGTCGCTGAACGGCATGCCCAGCTCGATCACATCCGCGCCGGCGCCAGCCAGAGCGAGCACGAACTGCTCGGTCGCGGCGAGCGAAGGGTCGCCCGCGGTGAGATAGGCGACCAGGCCCATTTCGCCATTCCGGCGCAAATCTGCAAATCGCTGCGCGATGCGCGAGGGATTTGTCATCGTTGTGGTCGCATGAGCCATGGATTTGGTGGCGCGGGTTTCAGCATGAGAGGTTTTGGCGACGAACAAAGTCAAAACCGACAGGCTGAAGCCTGTCCTACTTAGAGATAGCGGGCTAGGATCTCCATATCCTTGTCTCCCCGCCCGGATAGATTCAAGATCACGATCGCGTCGCGCGACATCTTTGGTGCGCGGACGATCAATTCGGCTAGGGCGTGCGCTGATTCGAGCGCGGGAATGATCCCCTCCATCCGCGCGAGCGTACGCGCGGCAGCAACTGCCGCGTCATCGCTAACGGCCGTGTATTCGGCGCGATGCCGGTCGGCGAGCCACGCGTGCTCAGGACCAATTGCCGGATAGTCGAGGCCCGCCGAGACGGAATGAGTGGTCGCGATCTGGCCGTCAGGCGTCTGCAACACGTAGGAATAGGTGCCTTGCAAAACGCCAGGTCGCGCGCCCGAGTATCCTGCCGCCGCAGCCATGCGCGCGGCGTGCTCGCCAAGCGTGGTGCCGCGCCCTCCCGCTTCCACGCCCAATAATTTCACGCTCGCGTCATTCAGAAATGCGTGAAACAGTCCAATCGCGTTGGAACCGCCGCCGACGCACGCGACGAGCAGATCCGGCAAGCGCTTCTCAGCCTCCAGAATCTGCGCGCGCGCTTCGACGCCGATCACGCGGTGAAAATCGCGCACCATCATCGGATACGGATGCGCTCCCAAAACCGAGCCGAGGAGATAATGCGTCGTGCGCACGTTCGTGACCCAGTCGCGCATCGCTTCGTTGATCGCGTCCTTGAGCGTGCGCGTACCGGAATTTACGCCCACAACTTCCGCGCCCAGCAAGCGCATGCGGAAGACGTTGAGCCGCTGGCGCTCCATGTCTTCGACGCCCATGTAGACGACGCATTCGAGGCCCAGGCGCGCCGCTACCGTTGCCGTCGCAACGCCATGCTGGCCCGCGCCCGTTTCCGCAATGATGCGGCGCTTGCCCATGCGCACGGCCAGCAACCCCTGGCCGATGCAGTTGTTGATTTTGTGCGCACCGGTGTGGAGCAGGTCCTCGCGCTTGATGTAGATGCGCGGCCCGCCGAGATGCTCCGTGAGCCGCGAAGCAAACTGCAGCGGCGTGGGCCGCCCGGCAAAATTCTTGAGCAAGTAGTCGATTTCTTTTTGAAAACTAGGATCCTTGCGCGCTTCCTCATAGGCGTGCTCAAGTTCCTCGAGCGGCGCAACAAGCGTCTCCGGAACGTAGCGACCCCCGTAAGGGCCGAATCGCCCTTTCGCGTCCGGCCAAATTTGTGTTGCGGTGGACAAAGGGTTCCTTTCTAATTCAACCAATTTCAAACGGGCCCGCGGCTGAATTGCGGAAAAGTAGCACAGGCACTCTTGCCTGTGCGGTTTTCTCAACTTTCGCGCAACTGTAACACGATTGACGATCTAAAAAGCCGCACAGGCAAGAGTGCCTGTGCTACTTAAAGGCTATACGCCGGCATCCACGGCGGCGAACAGCGCGCGCAATCGCACGGGATCTTTGCGCCCGGGCCGCGCTTCAACGCCGCTGGCCACATCCACGGCGTACGGCCGCGCGACGCGAATGGCCTCGGCGATATTTTCAGGCGTCAGGCCGCCCGCCAGGATAATTTCTCCATAACGGCCCGCAGCACGCGCCAATTTCCAATCCAGTGTGCGGCCCGTGCCGCCATGCAATCCACGCGCGAATCCATCCAGCAATATTCCATCAGCAGCGCGGTACCGGCTCAGCGATGCGGCGCGGAATCCTCGCTTCACCTGGACCGCCTTGATCACGCGGTGCTTTTGGGCCAGTTCGGCAACTTCCCCAGGCGATTCCGCTCCGTGAAGCTGCACCGAACCGAGCCGCAGCGCGCGCGCCAGCGCATCCACCACCAGCGGCGGCCAGTTCACGAACACGCCGACCGCTTCCACAAACGGCGGCAGGCGCCGAATAATGTTCCACGCATCCGCAGGACTGATGGCACGCGGGCTGGGTGGATAAAAATTGAATCCGAGCGCGGAAGCTCCCAAGTCAATGGATAAGCGCGCGTCGTCCCAGGTGGTAATCCCGCAAATTTTAACACGAGTCGGCATGAGAACTAGGCGCCCAACAACGTTCGCAGCGCCGCCGCCGGGTCCGGCTGGGCCATGAGATGCTCGCCGATGAGGAACGCGTCAAACCCCGCGGACCGGAGTCGCGCCAGATCGCCGTGGGAGCGGAGGCCTGATTCGCAAACAGCTACGCATTCGTCCGGGATGGCCGCAATCAGTTCCATCGACGTTTCCACGCGCACTTCGAGCGTGCGCAGATCGCGGTTGTTCACTCCCAGGATGCGCGCGCCTGCCGCCAAAGCCCGCGCCAGCTCCTCGCGCGTGTGCACTTCAACGAGCGGCTCCATTCCCAGTTCGCGGCCAAGCGCGAGCAATTCGCCGAGGAGCGCGTCACCGAGCCCCGCAACAATCAGCAGGAACGAATCGGCGTCCGTCGCCCGCGTCTCCCAGACCTGCCACGGATCGACGATAAAATCCTTTCGCAGCACGGGAAAACCCACTGCCGCGCGCGCATCGCGCATGTATTTCAAATCGCCTTGGAAAAATTCCTCTTCGGTCAACACAGAGATCGCTGCGGCCCCGGCCGCCTCGAAACCCTTCGCTAGCGCCACCGGATCGAAATCGGCGCGGATCAGTCCCCGGGAGGGCGATGCCTTCTTGAGTTCAGCGATCACATTCAGGGAATCGCATGTCAGGGCGGCTGCAAAATCGCGCACGGGTTTTGCATGCTTCACCCCGAAACGCAGCGCCGTCTCCGGAACGGATTTCTTGCGGTGAGCGATCGCAGCGCGGCGCGCCTCGATGATGCGGTCGAGCACAGTTCCGGATTTGGTTTCGGCCGCCATGGGCGCGTCTCCCGCCTCAAATCAGTATGGAAGCGGAAACTATCATGCTAACTTCCGTCGGCGAGCGAGTCAATTGCACGCGACGCGCGAGCGCGTGTCGGGCGAGCCACAAGAAATTTGGCGGAAGCGCCGGAATTTGAACAGTTAAAAGGCCGCCTACGCTTCCGCCATTACCGTACGTGGCGTCAGGAGCGTGAGCACAATGGCGATCAGCAACAACGCCGGCACGTCGCCATACAAGTGGCCCCGATGCTCAGGATAGACGACCGACTGCGCCGCCATGATGACGCCATGCGCAACGCTGGACCACACGGTAAACCAGATGAGGCTCAAGTTCTTGAGCGGGTTGCGCGCCGCCAGCACCAGAAAGACACCGAGCGTCGCGTAAACTCCCAAAATCATCTGCAGGTAATTGGACTGGCCGCTTGTGTGCCACGCCCATCCCGAGGGCCAGAGGATGGTCATCGGATACACGCCGACGATGAAAATGATCCCGATCGCCACGAGCGCAACGCGAAGCGGTTTGAGGTTGCTATTTCCAGCCATGTGAATTCCTCCATAGCGTTCCATCGATTTTGGTTCACAAAGGGGGCCGAATTGGCAGGATTAAATCACAAGTAGGGCGGTTGAGACAGGACATAATCTCCAAATGTAATCGCTGCTCCGCGCGGGCGGCCCGCACTTCGCCGGGCCGCCCCGGAGCGACGGTCCCTGAAGCGGCTATTTTCTGGTGAGTTGGACGACGGAATCGGGGCTGACGAGCACGATCGTTCTTGCGAGTCCCGCCAGGCGAATCTCGATGAGCGACCGCGTCCCGTCGTTGTTCACTCGAAGCAACACAGCGTCTTCCGTGTATTTGGCCCCGTTTTTCACCCAGACGCCTGGGGCAGTCGCGATGAACTGGCCGTCCTTCCGCAAAGTCACGCGCACGGCAGAGCTGTTGGAATCCCAGGTCAAGTCGTAGACCCCCTCGGGAACCTGGGCCCCATTCAGCGTGACATCGACATGCAGGCGGATGGGATGAGGCGGATTCTTCCCTGCCATGCCGCGGGAACTCGCGGTCAGTAATATCAAACTCAGCAGGACGGCGAATCTGAATTTCATTTTTCTCCTAGTTTCCAATCATCGAAGGCGCTTGTCGAGACCGCGAAACTCTTCGCACGCCTATCTTCCCTCCCGCAAAAAACAACGCCAGACTCAAATTGGCTTGCGACCAAATTGGCGCGCAACCCAATTTGGCCCGCATCCAATTTGGACGCTATCCGGATCTTGCGGCGAAACTCGGCTTCGATTTGGAATGTCGAAGAGGGGTGGAAAAGCAGAGAGCCGTCTTGTATTTTCAAACCCGGAGTTTTGGTAGCACCACAGCTTTTTGCGGGAGGCGGCGTGCCGCAGGACGAGCTCACAATTCTCGAGCACGAAATTACGAAATGCCGGAAGTGCCCGCGGCTGGTGCTCTACCGTGAGGAAGTCGCTCGCACCAAGCGGCGGGCCTATCGCGATTGGACATACTGGGGACGGCCCGTCCCGGCGTTCGGCGATCCTGAAGCGCGGCTCGTCATCATCGGCCTCGCACCCGCCGCGCACGGCGCCAACCGCACGGGGCGAATGTTTACCGGTGACCGGTCGGGGGATTTCCTGTACAAGCAACTGTATCGCGCGGGGTTCGCGAATCAGCCTCAATCGAAGCGCTGCGATGACGGGCTGGTTCTAAAGGATGCGCTGATCTCGGCGGCAATTCGTTGCGCTCCTCCGGCCAACAAGCCGCTACCGGAAGAAATCCAAAACTGCCTGCCCTATCTTGAACGGGAACTCGAGATGATCCGGCCGCGCGCCATCCTGGCGCTGGGCGGCATCGCCCTCAACACGTATCTCGACTTGCTGAAGCGGCAGGGGTTGATCGCTTCACGGGCGGCGTACCCGTTCTCGCATGGCGCGAGCTTTACGCTGCCGGGGGATCTTCCTCGCCTCTTTGCCGCTTACCATCCCAGCCAGCAAAACACGCAGACCGGGCGCCTGACGCCGGCCATGTTCGCCCGCGTCCTCAAGAAGATACACAAATTTTTGGGGTGATGGGCCAAGTAGGACGGGCTTCAGCCTGTCTGCTTCCATCTGCGCCATGCAAGTTCAAAAGCAGACAGGCTGAAGCCCGTCCTACTCAATCCGCAGGTGAGTGAGCCGGGGCTTCGATGGTCGTTCCATGCCCGATGCGTTTCGCAAGCCGGTCAAACGCGAGATACACGACCGGAGTTGTGAATAGAGTGAGCGCCTGGCTGAAGATCAATCCGCCGACGATGGCGATGCCCAGCGGCTTGCGCAATTCCGCTCCGGTGCCTCCGCCGAGGGCCAGCGGCAAGCCTCCGAGCATGGCGGCCAGCGTCGTCATGAGGATGGGACGGAATCGCAATAGGCAAGCCTGATAAATGGCGTCAACGGGATTCTTGCCTCCCTTGCGTTCCGCCTCGAGCGCAAAGTCGATCATCATAATCGCATTTTTCTGAACGATTCCTATCAGCAGGATGATTCCTATAAGCGCAATGATGCTGAAATCGGTGCGCGTAATCAGCAAGGCGAGAAGCGCGCCGACTCCCGCCGAGGGCAGCGTCGAAAGAATCGTGATGGGATGAATGTAGCTCTCGTAGAGCACGCCGAGAACGATGTACACCGTCACCAGAGCGGCCAGCACCAAAATCGGTTCATTCGCCAATGCGGCCTGGAAAGCTTGCGCCGTTCCCTGGAATCCCGCGTGGATGCTCGCAGGAAATCCGAGGTCCTGCTGCGCCTGCTTGATGGCGTCCACAGCCTGGCCGAGCGAAGCGCCTTGCTTCAGGTTGAAGGACAAAGTGACTACGGGGAATTGTCCCTGGTGGTTGACGGCGATGGGAGCGAGTTCCGAGGAGTACTGGGTGAACGCGCTGAGCGGGACCTGTGTTCCGTTCGACGAGTGAACGTAAATCATTTTGAGCGCGTCGGGATTCTGCTGAAACGCCGGATTCACTTCGAGGACCACGTGATACTGGTTCAATTGCGTGAAAATCGTGGAGACTTGCCGCTGGCCGAAGGCGTCGTACAACGTGTCGTCAATGACTTGCGGAAGGATTCCCAGCCGCGATGCCGTGTCGCGATCAATCGCGAGGGTTGCCTGCGTGCCGCGCTCTTGCTGGTCGCTGGCCACATCGGTCAACTGCGGCAAATTTCGCAGCTTGTCCATGAGTTTTGGTACCCACACGGCAAGCTCCTGCCCATCGGCGTCTTCCATCGTGTACTGGAATTGCGTGCGGCTGATGCGGTCTTCCACGGTCAGATCCTGCACGGGCTGCAGGTACAGCGTAATTCCCTTCACTTCGTTGAGGCTCGCTTGCAGGCGGCGAATCACCGTGGGGGCGTCATCCGTTCTTTCTTCGCGTGATTTCAGGTTGATTTGAATGCGCCCGCTGTTCGGCAGCATGTTGACGCCGTCCACGCCGATAAACGACGAGAGGCTGACGACATCGGGATCCTTCAAAATAACTTTCGCCAGGGCCTGCTGGCGTTCTCCCATGGCCGGAAACGAAATGGTGGGCGGGGCTTCCGAGATGCCCAGGAGGACTCCGGTATCCTGCACGGGGAAAAAGCCCTTGGGTATGACCAGGAAGAGAAATATCGTAAGAGCAAGAGTCCCGGCCGTAACGACCAGGGTGGCCGGCTGATGCTTCAAAACGAATCGCAGGATTGCAGCATATTGGTCGATGATCCAATTCAGCGAATGTTCCGAAACCCGGTAGAACCAGCTCTTTTCCGACTCTTTTTGATGGCGCAAAATCTTCGAGCACATCATCGGCGTCAGCGTCAGCGACACCACGGCCGAAACGAGAATCGTCACGCTCAGGGTGATGGCGAATTCCCGGAACAGCCGGCCCACTACGTCCTGCATGAACAGGAGTGGAATCAGCACGGCAATCAGCGAAACCGTAAGCGACAGAATGGTGAAGCCGATTTGCTCGGAACCCTTGAGCGCGGCCTCGAGCGGTGGGTCGCCCTCTTCGATATAGCGCGTGATGTTTTCGATCATGACGATCGCGTCGTCGACCACGAACCCGGTCGAAATCGTCAGCGCCATCAGCGATAAGTTATCCAGACTGTACCCGAGTAAATACATCACCCCGAATGTTCCTACCAGCGAAAGGGGCACGGCCACGCTGGGGATGGCGGTGGCCGCCAGGCTGCGCAGAAACAGAAAGATGACGAGCACGACCAGCGCCACGGTCAGCATCAGCTCGAATTGAACGTCCTTCACGGACGCGCGGATGGTGGTGGTGCGGTCGGTCAGAATGGAAAGCTGGACTGAAGTAGGGAGCGACGCCTTAAGCTGCGGCAACAGGCTTTTGATGCGGTCCACCACGTTGATGATGTTCGCGCCCGGCTGCCTTTGAATATTGACGACCACGGCGGGCCTGTCGTTTTCCCAGGCCGCCAGTTTGACGTTTTCCGCGCTGTCGATGACGTCGGCCACGTCCATGATGCGTACGGGGCCGTTGTTCTTGTAGGCGATCACAATGGGCTTGTATTCGTCCGCAGTCATCAACTGGTCATTTGCCCAAATCGTAAATGCCTGCTGGGAACTGTCCAGGTTCCCCTTGGCCTGGTTGACGTTCGCCTGCCCCAGCGCCGTGCGCAAATCTTCCAGACTCAATCCGTAGGACGCCAGCGCCGTCGGGTTCGCCTGAATTCGTACCGACGGCTTTTCTCCGCCGCTGATGCTCACCAGACCAACCCCCGGCAACTGCGCAATTTTCTGCGACAGGACCGTGTCTGCCATGTCCTCCAGTTTCGTCAAGGGCAGCGAGTCGGAAGTCAATGCGAGCGTGAGCACGGGAGTGTCCGCCGGGTTCGTTTTGCTGTAAATGGGCGGGTTGGGGAGATTCGTCGGCAGATACGTAGTCGCCGCGTTGATCGCCGCCTGAACCTGTTGTTCCGCCACGTCGATATTCAGATCGAGCACAAATTGCAGGGTGATGAGAGACGCCCCAAAAGAGCTCGTCGAAGTCATCTGATTGAGCCCAGGCACCTGGCCAAATTGCCGCTCGAGCGGCGTCGTCACCGACGAGGCCATCACGGAGGGACTCGCCCCCGGATAAAACGTGAGAACCTGGATCGTCGGATAGTCCACCTGCGGCAGCGCGGAAACGGGAAGCTGCCAGTACGCCACGGCCCCGGCAAGCAAAATGGCGAACATGAGCAGCGACGTCGCGATCGGTCGCAGAATAAATGGCTGGGACGGATTCATCAGCTTTGCTTTCCCTGCGCTTTGTTTTTCGGCGGGGCGGTTTGCTTGGAATCTTTTCCGGGAGTGGGAGCGCCGCCTGTGCGGCCGCCGGAACCGCTCGGCGAGACATCATGTACTTCGACCGGAGTGCCCGACTGCAACCGTTCCTGCCCGTCCACCACGACCTGATCGCCCACGGAAATGCCGGAGGCGATCAAGGCGATATTTCCCTGCGTCAAATCCACATTGACGGGCTGCATGTTCGCCTTGCCGCCCTTCACAGTGTAGACATACGAACCCTGCGTGCCGCGCTGAACCGCCGCCAAAGGCACCACGATGGCATCCTTGCGCACGGCCAGCATCAAGCGTGTGTTTACAAATTGATTCGGCCAGAGCGACAAATCCCGATTATCAAAAGCCGCTTTGAATCGAACCGTCCCCGTGGTGGGATCGATCTGATTGTCCACGGTCAACAGCTGGCCCGTCGCGAGCTTGGTCTGATCGTCGCGGCTGTATGCCTCGACGCCCAACTTCTCGCTTTTCATGTGCTGGATTACTTCCGGGAGGTTGTCTTCCGGCAGCGTGAAAAGAACCGCAATCGGCTGCACCTGTGTAATCACCACCAGGCCATTGGGATCCGTGGCGTGAATCATGTTGCCCTGATCGACGAGCCGCAGCCCGACGCGGCCGGTAAGTGGCGCCGTTATTTTGCAATAGATCAATTGCAATTTTTCGTTGTCGATTTGCGCCTGGTCGGCCCGCACGGCGCCTTCCAGTTGCGCCACCATGGCGTTCTGCGTGTCCACCTGCTGCGAAGCGATGACACCCTCTTTCGCCAGCTGGTCATAGCGCTTGAAATCGACGCGGGCATTGTTCAGCTGCGCTTGATCGCGGAAAAGTTGCCCTTCCATCTGTTCGAGCGCCACCTGGAATGGGCGCGGATCAATTTCGGCCAGCAGCTCGCCCTCATGCACGAACTGCCCCTCCGTGAAATTGACCTTTTGCAGCTCGCCATCCACGCGGCTTTTCACTGTAACCGTGTTAAACGCGGTCACCGATCCGAGGCCCGAAAGAAAGTAGGGTACGTTTTGCTTCACAGCCGACGTGACGGCCACTGAGACTGTGCCCAACCCGGCTGCCTTGGCGCCGGGAGCGGGCGCCGCTTTGCTTTCGGAAGAAGGGCGCGTCTTGTAATAGTAATACGCGCCTCCGGCTAGCACGATGAGCGCGAGGACCCACAGCCAGCCACTCTTCTTCCGCTTGCCGGCTTCGCCGCCAAGCGGATGCAGCTCCGCCTCGCGCGCGGTGTCGTCTTGTTGCGAGGGATGAGAAATTGCCATATTTGTCCTGTCAGTTTGTATGAAGTGACCCGCTCTTATTGACGTATTCCAGACAGCCCCGGTTACGCCATCCCTTCGATGACACAGGCACCCCAGAATGGTAGCGATACCGGGATTCGAACCCGGATTTTGGCCTTGAGAGGGCCACGTCCTAACCCTTAGACGATATCGCCGTCGTGAGCCAAACGAATACGCCCGCTCGAACTCGGAAAACCGCTCTCCTGCCGGAGCGATTGGCGCACACTTAGGAGGGGCAATTTTCGCACGGACACAACATAGGCGCAAGGTGCGCCTGCCAACTCACCAGTCCCGGCCCCATTCTGGGACACGTCTTCAGTCCATCACGATTCCAGAAGGTTTAGAGCTTACGACCTCGGAACGCCAATCTCCCGATTGGCGCCACGCAATCCGCCAATCGGGAGATTGGCGTTCCCGGGTCATATCATCGCCAGATGATCCCCATGAGTCGCTTGCTCCGCCAGAAGAGTTACTGAGCAGGTGTGGAGGACGGAGGCGCGGCAGAGGCTGGCGCGGACGCGTCCTTCGGGCCAAAGTTCTTGGCGAGATATTGAACGAGAGTATCGACCTGCTCGGCGGGGACATTCGCTCCGCGATCGATCATGGTCTGCACGGTTTCTTTCCAATCGTCCAAATTCTTGTGCGCCTTGGTCAGATTCGTAAGCTTGTGGCAGGCCTGGCAATTTTCCGTAGCAATCGCCTTCCCGTCGCCCTCCGGCAATTCCACAACGGCCTTGGCAGCCGCGGGTGCGGGCGCGCCTGGCGGGGCCGGGTCTGATGAGGCGACCGGCGCTGCGGGTGCGCCCGCTTGCGCATTCGTCGGTGCAGCAGCGTCCTTGGGGCCAAAGTTCGCGGCGAGATATTTCGCCAAAGTGTCTGTCTTATCGTCCGGTATGCTGGCGCCACGTTCGATCATGGTTTGAATCGTGTCTTTCCAGTCGTCCAGGTTCTTGTGCGCCTTGGTTAAATTCGTCAGTTTGTGGCACATCTGGCAGTACTCAGTCGCAATGGGCTTGCCATCGCCCTCAGGCAGTTCCACCGGCTTCGGTGCAGATGGCGCCGCGGCGGGAGGGGCAGCTTGCCCAGAGTCTTGAGGCGCAGCCGGGCGCGGGGCCTCTGCCGGAAGCGCATGGACGCGATGAACTGAGGCACCGAGCAAAGCGACGCCTGGCGCGGTTACGTCCTGTGCGCGGCTATTCGCCTGCGAAACTGAAATGCCGAAACTAAGAATGGCGATAAAGCCAGCGATAAGAGCCGGATAGGCCGAAAAATGCTTTCTTGGTATGCGCACTCTTGCAAGTCCTCCCGCGATTGTCGCGGTGGGAGTGGAAACTCCCACGCGCCCAGACACTTTCTTAAATAAATATTCAAACGACTCGAACCAATCAAATTCCATTTTGATATGAACAGGAGAAAGAATCAAGCGGCCACTCGCCGGCCCAATTGCGGCTCGGCCAAGCCTTGCCGGCACTCCACAATGTTCTACACTGATCCGGCGCGATGGACCACTATTTCAGTACTGGAATTTTTTCAGTTACGAACGCGCTCCGCTTTGATGCACGTACTTGACGACTTCCACGTCGGACGTGGCGATCAATCCGTCCCTAAGCATCTCGTCCAGGAACGGAAGGAGCAGCTTAATTTTTTCTTCGGAGTCCACTACGCTGACCATTATGGGCGCGTCGGATGAAAACGACAGCAGGTGGGCGCGCCGGATCAGCGTGCTCGCTCCATAACCTTCGATCCCCCGCAATACGGTGGCGCCGGCGATGTCCAGTTCCTTGCACTTTTCCACGATCGCTCGATAAAGGGGCTTCCCGTGCCACTCGTCATTTGCGCCAAAGTGGATGCGCAGCAATTTCGCTTTCCCTTCGAGCTTCATTTCGATTCCTTTGATTCGCTCTTCCGTTGCGGCACGGCGTGCGTGTACTTGACGATGTCCACGTCGGAAAGGACCACCAGTCCTTGTGTGACCATGTCGTCCAGGATGGGAGTGAACGCGCGCAATTTTTCCTCGGTGTCCACGATCGAAAGCATGATGGGCCGGTCATGGGAAAGGGTCATCGTCTTTTGCTGATGAATTCTGCGGTTCGCTCCATAGCCCAGGATTCCGTGGTAGACCGTGACCCCCGCAATGTCATTCGCGCGCAGGCTTTCCACAAGCGCCCGGTAAAGGGGTTTGTCACGCCACTTGTCGTTTTCGCCGATGTAAATGCGCATCAGCTTGGCCTTGCCGGCTCGCTTTGCGGCCGGCAGCAAATCGTCCGGTGCGTCTCCCTCCCGGGCTTTCGAAGGTTTCAGGACGTTGGTGTCCTGCACGTCGATCAACCCAACGCCAACCATGTCATGAAGCTTGGGAAGGATTTCGTCCAGCTTTTCAGGTGTTTCGACGAACTCGATTTTGACGGGCAAGTTTTCCGTCAGGCGCAGGATTCGCGCGGTGTGCATTTTGTGATCGGCGCCGAATCCGGCGATCCCTCGAACTACGCAGGCGCCCGAAACGCCCCGGTAAAACAAATAGTCCAGGATGGCGGCATACAGGGCCTGGCCGTGGTACTGCTGGTCTTCGCCCACATAGATGCAGATTTTTTTCGCAGGCCCTTGTTTCAGCATTTCCTCTCACCGACTGCGGTTTAAAACGGGAGATTTTTCCCCTGTTTCATCCGAGTGTCCTCCCGGTGACAATCCCAAGCCATACCGCGATGAATCCGATGGTCACGCTGAGGACCACGTTCAGGAAGACGATCAAAAGTTCGCCGTCCCGGAAACTCTGAAAGGTTTCGTATTCAAATGTGGAAAACGTCGTGTACGCCCCAATGAAACCGATCGGTATCAGGTAGCGCCAATTCGCGTTCCAATGCGTTCGTTCCGCGAGCAGGGTCACGACCAGTCCGATCAGAAACGATCCGCTGATATTAATGACAAATGTGCCGTATGGAAAGCGCACTCCCATCCGATTGCTGATATATCCGCCCAGCCAGAATCGCGCAATCGAGCCGAGGAATCCGCCAATGCCAACCATCCAGTATTTATTCATCTATACTCTCGCCAAGTCCAATTTTTCGCCGCCCAGAACGCGGCGCCAATCGCGCTGGATTGGAACACAAACTTGCGCGGAAAACGGAAAACACGCCTGCTCCGCGCGTCATCCGCCGAGTTCATTTTGGATTCTCGTTTCGCTCATTGCCGGGGACATGGCTCCGCGACAAGGAATTTGTCAGGAGTCATCATCTGTCCGGCCAAATGGACAGCGGTTATAAGGCGAACTCCATCGCCTTTCGTAATCATACGTTTCGCGGGATGGAAGTCAACTCCCGGCTGCCATTATGTTCCGGAGGAAAAACGACGCTAATGCGGAACGGGGTGGGATTCCGCCCTGGGTTCCGGAGATTGCTGCAAGGGCACGATGCGGCGATAAACTCGAAATGAGAAAAACCGATTTCGGCATGGAGCGCAACGATAGGCGGGAACGCGAAACAAGCGACATATCCAGGCGAGCGCGCCCATTCCATGTTCGCTCGAAATACGCTGCAAGTCCATATTGCCGCACATTCCGCAATGCACGTATGAGACATATCCGATGGGAGCCGCCCAGGCGTAAAAGCGCGAATCGCAGGCTCGGCAACGCCACGGGCGCAGACGTGTCACTCCCACCAGATAATCCTTGACACTGCGCCTCCGAGAACGGCGGGGACTGTCGCTATGACAAACGGGACACAACAAATTCTCTTCACCCCTCGGAAGTCTACAAAAAGAATACGTGAAAGCTTATTGCCTTAGCAAGTTCCATCTGCGCGAATTTTTAGCCCCATGCGCAATGATGCGAGGGGTGCAGCCAATCGCATGCCGCAGGACATCGTTGACGCCGCTCAAACAGCCAGGTGCGAGGCGCGCGGCCAATGAGCGCCTCGCGGCGGCTTGATCAGGGCGGCGTAAGCGCATTGGCCAGGAAACACCCATCCCCTCCGCAAAACGTAGACAACCCGTCGCGGCTCGGTGATAATCACAACTAAATGGCGTTCCCAGTCCCAGAATGGCCGCCAAGGAGAGTTTGATGAGTATTTCCCCGAATGTTCCGGAACCGAGTGGGAATGAAACAAATTTCTACGAAGCGGCGCCCACTCCCCGCTGGATTATCGTGGTGTTTGTTGCGGCCTTCGTGCTGATTGGATATCTGCTCTATGCGGGCAATGCCGCGAAAACCAAGCTGGAGTCCGACCTCGCGCAAGCCAACTCGAAAGAGGCCATCCTTTCCGTGCAGATCGATCAAACCAATTCGCGGGTTGCCGACCTCAAGGGCCAGTTGGAAGTGACGACGCAAAAGCTCGGATTCACGCAGGCCGAATTAGCGCAGGCGCGCGCTCTCGCGCAGAATATTCGCCAATCCCAGAAAGATTCCGATGACAAACTCACTGCGCAGATCGGCCAGGTGAAGCAGGACGCCGACGCCAAGATCGGTCAAGTGAGCACGGACCTCACCGGCGCGAAAGGCGATATCAACGCGACGAAGCAGGACCTGGAAGCGACAAAGACGAAACTTACCAGCACCATTGGCGATCTGGGCCTCCAAAGCGGCTTGATCGCTCGCAATCAGGAAGAACTCGATCAGCTGAAACGCTCAGGGGAACGCAATATCTTTGAGTTGCACCTCACAAGGTCCAAGACACCCACGCACGTCGGCCCGATTCAAGTCACGCTGACGAAAACGGACCCGAAGAAGTTCAAATATACCCTTTTGGTGACTGCAGACGATAAGACCGTCGAGAAGAAGGACAAAACGGCTGACGAGCCGGTGCAATTCATCATCAAAGGCGCGACGCGTCCCTACGAAATCGTGATTTTCGATGTGACCAAAGATAAAGTGAACGGTTATCTCTCGACGCCAAAAGACACGGGAAGCGCCCGCGCGCAGTAAGTAGCACAGGCACTCCTGCCTGTGCGGTTTTTGCTATCTTGTTTCCGTCTCGTGTCTTCGACTGCGGCTTACAAAATCGCACAGGCAGGAGTGCCTGTGCTACTCCAGTTTTTCCATTATTTATTACGACTCGAACGCCTTGAGGGTCGTTGCCATTTCGTGCAGACGCCGGTCCACCTGCGCATACACCGTATCGGGCTCGAACGCTCCGTTTGCATCGCGGCACCCGGCTTTCACGCCCGTCAGAATTTCGATCCCTTCCTCCAACGTAGTAACCGGAAGGATATGAAACTTGCCCGCGGCAACGGCTTCGATCACGTCGTCGCGCAGCATCAGGTCTTCAATATTCTCCGAAGGAATCATCACGCCCTGGCGCCCCGTTAACCCCGTTTTCACGCGGCACACGTCAAAGAATCCCTCGATCTTCTGGTTGACGCCGCCGATGGGCTGAATGTCTCCCTGCTGGCTGACCGAACCTGTCACAGCAATATCCTGCCGGATGGGCAATCCGGAAAGCGCGGAAAGCAGCGCATAGATTTCCGTCGAGCTGGCGCTGTCTCCGTCCACGCCGCTGTAGGATTGCTCGAAGCAGATGCTGGCCGCGAGCGACAACGGCTTATCCTGCGCGAACTTTGTGCGCAAGTACCCGGCGATGATCTGCATCCCCTTGTCGTGAAAGCTGCCGCTCAGGTTGGCTTCCCGCTCGACGTTAATCAGTCCCGTCTTGCCGAGCGCCGCTGAAGCCGTGATGCGCACCGGCTTGCCGAACGCGTAGCCGCCGATTTCGAGAACGCTCAGGCCATTGACCTGGCCGATGCGCGCGCCGTCGGTTTCAATCAGCAGCGTGCCCTCTTCGATCATTTCACGGATCTTGGTCTCAGTGAGGTTGTGCCGTTCGATGCGCGCCTCGCGCGCCCGGCGAACGTGCGACGCATTCACCAGCGATGCGCCCTCCTGCCGCGCGATGTACGCCGATTCGCGGGCCAGATCCGCAAGGTCCGGGAATCGCGCCGTCACTTTATTCCGCCGCCCGGCCAGGCGCACTCCGTACTCCAGCATGCTGGCGACTGCGGTGCGGTCGAAGGGACCGATATGTTCCTGCTCGGAAAGTTGGCGCAGCCGGTCGCCGTAATGGCGCACCACCGCGTCGCTCATCACCATTTCCTCGTCGAATTCCACGCGCACTTTGAAAATCTTGCGGAAGTCCTCCTCGAATTCATACAAGACTTCGTACATGTGCCGGTCGCCGATCAGAATAATCTTGACGTCAATGTCGATCGGCTCGGGCTTCAGCGCCGAGGTCCCAAAAGGAAAGAACATTTCAAGGGGCTGAATCTCAAGTTTCGAGTGATTCAGCATGCGT
>Ga0210409_10002277_pt1 | contig 23045 bp, 16 predicted proteins | sample IncBWH17MmetaG_FD_161649 | JGI IMG/M metagenome (GOLD analysis project Ga0210409, IMG submission 161649) | Forest soil microbial communities from Barre Woods Harvard Forest LTER site, Petersham, Massachusetts, United States - Inc-BW-H-17-M | ecosystem: Environmental > Terrestrial > Soil >...
AAACGAGGAACGCCATCCGTAGTGGACCATCAAATACGTGATGAACGGTGGCGTGAGACCGGCGCCGGCCCCGACCCCGGCGAAGATCCAGCCGTTGGCGATTCCGCGCTCGTCGACAGGAATCCAGCGGGAAAGAAATTGATTCGCGGAAGGATAGATGACCGCTTCGCCCGCTCCGAGAAGGAAGCGTACTGCCATGAATAGAAACAGAGCACCCGTGATATTCGCGGGTACGAGCGCGGTGAGAGCCGTGAAGATTCCCCACCAGATCACTCCGCCCGTGAGCACGATTCGTGGGCCAAAACGGTCGGCGAGGCGGCCGCCGATGGTTTGAAACAGCATGTAACCCAACAGCATCGCGCTGAAGACTCTGCCCAACTGTACGTCTGTGAGGTGGTAGGCATCGACAATGGCCCCGCCCGCGATGGAGATATTGACGCGATCCAAATACGACACGGCGCTGAGGACAAACAACCAGAAGACCAGAAGCCAGCGCACGCGCGTTATTTTCGCCGGGGGCATAAGCACGGTATCGCGATCTTAGGCGGAGTGTTCCTTCAGGATATGCGCCAACCGTTCGGCGACGATCTTGTCCTCGCCCGGTTGCAGCATGAACGAGCACATGCTGAGCCCAGGCTTGCCCTCACCGCCGCCAATCACAATCGCGGGCTTGGACTCCCGCAGTAATTTCGAAACCTGCTTCGGCTCAACAGAAACTCTGGAATCCCACGCGATCCGCATGTGGGGCACGTGATTCGCGATGTCGGGGACGAAGAACGAAGTGCTCACGCCCGGAACCTTAGTCAGTTCGCGCGAGATTCGATCGAGGCGGTCCTGCCATTCTCGTGCCAGCGCGTCGTGGTCTTCCTTCAGGTAAAGTTCCAGCGCCTTGACCATCCCGATAATTTCTTCTTTGCCGACTTTCTGGCTGCGGCCCAGCGTGTCTTCGTGCGGGCTGTTGTTCAGAAGCGCATAAGCGACCAGGTCCTTGCGCCCGATTAGCATGCCGGCGCACTGCGGGCCGCGCATCGCCTTGCCGCCACTGAACGTGACCAGGTCGTATCCCATGTTGGTGTAATCCCACAAATGCGAGACCGGGGGCGTATCCGCAGCAGCGTCGTTCATGCACGGAACGTTGTACTGCTTGGCGAGCTTCACCCACTCGTCGACTTTGATCTGGCCTACAGCGTTCGCAAAATTTGAGAAGTGCATCATGGCCGTCCGGTCGTTTATCGCCTGCCGAAGCTCATCGTGAGTCTCAACCTCGATCAACTTGACCCCGGTCGATCGCAACTGGTGATCGAATGGGTTGCGATGCGATTTCTGGATGATGACTTCCGACTTCATGCCGGCAAGGTCGGGCAGTTGTTGGATCAGCTTTTCGTTATCGCCGGTGAGAATACCCGCCAGTCCCGATTGAATCGCGGCGGCCGCGCCTGAAGTGACGAGTGCGCCGTAGCCTTCGGGAAGTTTCAGCATTTCCGCGATGCGCTTCCCTGCCGCCACTTCGAGTTCAGGAATGTTCACAAAGTGGCGACCCGCCATGGCCATCACGGCTTCGAGTTCCGGCCGAAGAACGGAGCCGCCAAGCATGGTCATCGTGCCCTGGCAGTTGATGACGGTGGTCAGGCCCAGTTCGTCATAGGGATTTCCGCTCTGGCCAAAGCCGCTCACAGCATTGCTTCCCGCCGTTGCGGCAACTTTCGAAAAGAGTTTGCGAGGCGCTAAGATCGACCCCACCATCGCCGCCGCAGTCCCCAGGAATCCCCGGCGGTTCCAAGTCGAGTTCCGTCGCATAAATTCTCCTCGTTTCTACCCGTGCGTCTTACTTGTGAGCCACAGCGGCAATGCAATTGATTTCCACCAGCGAATCTCCCGGCAGTGCAGCGACTGCCACCGTGGTGCGGGCCGGTCCGCCATGAGGGAAATAGGTCGCGAACACTTTGTGCATGCCGTCCCAGTGCTCGATCTTGACTAGAAACACATTGGCCTGAAGGACGGTATCCATCGTTCCTCCGCCGATTTCAACCATCTTCTTCAGCTTGTCCATCACTATGCTGGTGTGAGATTCGATCGTCCATTCTTTCTGATCCCGCGAATCGTGCGCGCCTATCCCGGAAACATAGATCAGGCCGTTGTGAACAATCACGGGCATGATGACGTCTTTTTCGCCGCCCGGCTTGCCTTCTCCATTGAGCTTCCGTATGGCGTTCGCATCCTGAGATCCCTGCGCCATTCCGCGCGTGGCCGCAGCGGCAGTCAGGCCGAGAGCCGAGAGAGCTGAACCCATCTTCAGGGCAAATGTCCGTCGGGTCGAAGTGAAATCCATGTTCATCTTCCTTTCAATTTGCGATTTTTAAAATCCGTCATTGGTGGTGCGCCTAGCTGTGCCTTACACAGCCATTCTGGCAAGCTGTAGTGAGGTTTTACCGTCGCGGCTTTCCGCGGACGAACGGGAACGAAGGGCAGCCGGCTGATAGCCCAGTTCTGCCGAGATCTGCAATCCCGCAGTCTGGATAAGCGGCGCCAGCTGGCGAAGGCGCGCTACGGGCATCCGAAGACTCGGCGCCGTGATGCTGACGCTTGACTGCACGCTCCCCGTGTGATCCCAGATGGGAGCGGCGACACAGCGGATGTGCAATTCGTGTTCCTCAAGGTCCGAGGCATATCCGTTCTTGCGGACGCGGAACAACTCAGCTTTGAGTTCCTGAAGACTGCCGGCCGTGTTCGGCGTCAGGCGTTTCAGTTCGAGTTGCGACAGAATGCGATCCTGTTCGTCAGCCGGCATGTAAGCCAGCATCACTTTTCCCACGGCGGTGCAGTAAAGCGGAACCGACGCGCCAATTCGCGAATGGATACGTAGAGGTTCCGGCGAGTCCAACTTCTCCACGTACACGGCGGACACGCCGTGCCGCACCGTGAGATGTATGGTCTCGCGAGTCTGCTGGTTCAGTTCGCGCAGATGCGGCAGACTTAAGCGGCGAATATCCAATTGCCCTGCGGCGGCCTGCCCAATCGCAAAGCACGCGATCCCGAGGTGGTGGGTGCCTTCCAGATCGCGGTTCAAGAATCCCGCGGTGACTAAGTTGGCCAGAAAACGGTGGACGGTGCTGACTGGCAGTCGCGACGAGGCTGCGACCTGTTTCGCGGTGAGTCCGCGGGGAGATTCACTGAAGAGATTCAGAAGCTTCAGCCCACGCTGCAGAGCGGTAATGTCGTAATTGCGTTTCGGTCGCGCTGTCATAGCAAGCAAAAATGAAAACGCTGGATTATCTGATGAAAATCGATTTTATGCAACCTACAGACGCCCTACTTTCTTCACCGCCTGCACTATCGATTTGAATTGCTCGATGAGCGCATACATGGAATGCTCTTTGTAGTCCATCTGTTGAGCCAGGGTGAGCACCGCCTGCGCCTGGGCTCTTGGAACCACGGCGACGCCATCGCTGTCCGCGACGACGATATCTCCAGCATTGACCGAAACTCCATTGCATACCACGGGAACCTGAGATCCCGCAAACCGGTAGTGATGTACCGAGGTCGAGGGAACAATACCGGTGGCAAAGACCGGGAATGCGATCTTGCGCAGATAGGCCACATCCCGCACACCTCCATCGATCACCGCTCCGGCGTAGCCACGCGCCGCCATGGCCGTGCCCATCAGGCCGCCCATTCCGGCAATGTCTTCGCCATCCTCAACCACCATCACGTACACCGAATCGGTCGATCCCTGATCGATGGCCTCAAGCATTCCCGTGAGCGCCTCGGGATCGCTGTTGCCCTCGTCTTTTTTGAGTTGGACGGTTCTGGCAAACCCAGCAAATTTGGACGTGAAGATCGGCTGCATGCGATGGCTCATGTACATCTTCTTGTGGGTAATCTGCTCCAGCGCGTCGGAAACGGAAGCAACTTCCACATGTCGAAATTGCGCAACCAGTTCGCTGTCTGACGACACGGCCGATGCCGCGGAGCTGGATTGTGCGCGAGCAAGACGGACATGGACGGTCGTTGCGAAGATGAACATGAATGCCGCAAAAGCAAATATCAGAACACGTATTCTCGAGAACGGATGATTTAGATGCATGCTTTCCTCCTCAGTTCCTCTTGCCGATCAAATATCGTTGGGAGCACTTTCCATCCAGTGAAAGCGAAAGACAGCTGCTTTTCGCCTTCGCGTTTTCGATGCGATAGAATGTGGCCGTTTGCTATGGTCCCCATTCGCCAGTCTTTATATCAGGTCGGGCTCTTTTTCGTTCTGTCGGTTCTTTCAATTTCCATTTTGCCGGCAAGGCAAAATCCCTCTTCAGACCATGACTCAAAGGCAAATCCAACGGCGGGTCGAAGTACTTTTAACTCTTCCTGCGCGGGATGTCACGGTCTGGATGGCACCGGCAGCGACAAAGCCGTCAACATTTCAGGAAGTGCCAGAGTGCGGCGCCTCTCCGATGCTCAACTGTCGAGCATCATTTCAAACGGTGTGCCCGGAACCGGAATGCCCGCCTTTCGTAGTCTCAGTGCGAGACAGGTTGGCGCAGTCGTCGACTACCTGCGAACTCTTCAGGGCAAGGCCGAGGGGCGCACTTTGCCGGGCGATCCGAACCGCGGCAAGGAAATTTTCTTCGGCAAGGGTGATTGTTCCGCTTGCCACACCATTTCAGGTCAGGGTGGATTCCTCGGTCCCGACCTTACGGAGCACGGCGCTACTTCATCCGCAGAGGCAATTCGCGACGAAATCGTCAGAGCACCGAGAGTGCCCCCGATAGGCTATCGGGCGGCCGTTCTCACGACAGGCAGTGGTAAGCGCCTGGAGGGACTCGTTCGCAACGAAGACAACTTCTCTGTGCAGTTGCAAACCAGGGATGGGAGTTTCCACTTTTTCAAAAAGATCGACCTGCGGAGCTTCGAGCGTCAGGACAGCTCCCTGATGCCAGCGGATTATCGCAGCCGCCTCAGTGACGCCGAACTCAATGACCTGGCCAGCTACCTGATGACCACTCCATCGCCCAACAAAGCTTCCCCTCCTCGTAAGAAAGTGGACGACGACGAATGAAAACTCGGTTTGCTCTATCGCTCGCTTTGCTTCCCATTTTACTTTTAGCGGACATGGCTTCGGCGCAGGAAAAACGGAGCTTCATGCTCGAGTCCCTCTCTCCAAAGTTCGCGGAGCTTATCGGCAGCGATGCGAAACTGGAAACCGTCGCCACCGGCTTCGGCTTCACGGAAGGGCCGATGTGGGATCCGTCGGGATTCCTCTACGTCAGTGACGAAACACTGAACAAGATCTTTCGTGTTTATCCAAACGGCAAGAAAGAAGAAGTCATCGCGCTCGGCGACCCCGATGGAAATACGTTCGACCGCCGGCACCGCTTGATCGACTGTGCGAGCGTGTTGCGAGCCATCATTGAAGTGACACCGGACGGGAAATACAAAGTACTCGCCGATCGCTACGAAGGAAAGCGTCTCAATAGCCCGAACGACGTCATCGTCGGGCCGGATGGCGCGCTCTATTTCACCGATCCCACCCTCGATCTGGTTGCAGGAGAAAAACAGGAAATACCGTTTCAGGGCGTCTATCGATTGGATGACACCGGAAACCTGCGCTTGCTGACACGGGACCTGGGGCAACCCAACGGATTAGCCTTCTCTCCCGATGGCAAGAAGTTCTACGCAGACGATGACGAGAAGCGAAATATTCGTGTCTACGACGTCGCGGCCGACGGAACGTTTAGCCATGGCCGAGTCTTCGGCGAAGAGCCTGGAGGCAAGGGCGAGGGTGTCCCCGACGGAATCAAGGTGGATGATAAAGGCAATCTCTTCGTGACAGGCCCCAAGGGCATCTGGGTGTGGGACGCGAGCGGAAATCACCTGGGCACGATCGTGATGCCGGAACAACCTGCCAACTTGACTTGGGGCGATCCGCAGTACGACACGCTTTACATCACCGCGACGACATCGGTGTACCGGCTCAGAACGAAGACGCGGGGCTTCGTTCCATACCTTCAGCATTAATCGCACGCACTACTCAGTGCGGCAGCGCAAAGCTGAACACATCGCTTCCAGCGGCAATCGCCACGTACTGAATTCCGTTGACCGCATAGGTCATGGGAGACGCGCTGAATGACTGGCCAGTGTTGAAGTGCCAGAGAGGACGCCCAGTTTCCGCGTCAACCGCTTCGAAGGACTCGGCATCGTCGGCGAAGAAGACGAGTCCACCCGCTGTGGTGAGCGTTCCTCCCCACGAGTTGCCACGACCGGCTTGCGGATACTGCCAGACCTTTTTCCCATCGAAAGGAGAGAGCGCCAGGAGAACTTTCTTTGAGTCTTCGCCCACAGGATGCTTCGTGCCCGTTCCGTAGAAGGTCTCGCCCTCGGTGAACGGCTTCGGATTCGAAAAGTAAAGATTGCAGTTCTCCAGAGCCATCACATAGAAGAGGCCGGTGTTCGGATTGTAAGAAGGCGAAAACCAATTCGTAGCGCCAACAATGCCCGGGCAGATGTGAGTCCCTTCTTTCGTAGGGATAAGCCCAGAAACCACCGGACGGCCGGATGCATCAATCCCGGTAGCCCAGGTCAACTTCTCCAGGAACGGAGTGGCTCGCAGAAACTTACCGTCGGTTCTGTCGAGAACATAAAAGAAACCGTTGCGGTCGGCTTGGAGAAGCAGATGGCGCAAGGCTCCGTTCTCTTCGCTGTCGAACAGTACAGGAGTCTCGTTGGCGTCATAGTCATACACGTCATGTGGAGTGAACTGGAAATACCATTTCAATTTGCCGCTGTTCGGATCGATTGCAAGGACGCATGCGGTGTAGAGGTCGTCGCCCGGCCGCGAACTCCCGTCGAAATCGGGTGCGGCATTACTGGTGGTCCAGTACACCGTGTCGAGTTCGGGGTCGTAAGTACCAGGCATCCAGGTCGTGGCACCGCCATGCAGGTACAAATCGCCGGGCCAGCTCGCCGAGCCAAATTCTCCCGGGCCGGGAATCGTCCATAAACGCCACTTCAGAGTTCCCTTCTTCGCATCGTAGGCCGCGACAAATCCGCGCACTCCGGAATCTCCTCCAGATGTACCCACAATGACTTCGTCTTTGACGACGAGAGGTGCGCTGGTTCCTCCATACTGCTTCACCTTATCCGCGTACTCCACATCCCACAAAAGGCTCCCCGAGCGAGCGTCGAGGCAGAGCAAGTGGGCATCATCGGTTTCCGAATAGACGAACTGTTCCCATACCGCAACGCCGCGACTCTTGTGGGCTGCGGCGTCGTCGAGCAGTTCGGAACTGACGGGTCGGGAATAGTGCCACAGAGTTCGACCGGTGCTCGCGTCCAGTGCAAAGACATCGTTGGCCGAGGTCACGTACATGACGCCGCGAATCACTACGGGCGTCACCTCGAGCCGCTGAGTATTTCCAGGGTGGAAGACCCACGCTGCACGCAATTGGGCGACGTTGGCGCGGTGAATTTCACGCAAGCTGCTGTAGCGGCGTCCGGTGTAATCTCCGTTATACGAAGGCCAGTTTTCACCCACCGGCGTTGTCAGCAGATCTTCAGCAGTCACATGCAGCGCTGAACTGGACGTCGCCCCGTGATCCTGTCCGAACAGCTCTGGCCCCTTACAAACCGCCCACAGAAAAAGAATTAGTGCTACAGCGTGCCGTTTCATCTCAATGATTGTCCTGGCCACTCAATTGAACTTCCTGCAGCGTGCCGCGGTCTATGCCGCCATCGTCCACAAGGTGGAGTGATATCCGCGAAGTTTTTCCGGGCGAAGCAATCTCAGTCCCTAGTGAGACTCGTTCGTTCGGGCTTACCTCGGCAAGAGGAATCACTGCCGCCGCGTGTCCGTGCTCATCGTAGAGTCGAGCCACGATGTGCCCGGCATAGAAAACTCCGAACGATCCCGAAAGGTTGATTTTGCCATTCTGTGTAGCCGTCGCTCTCAGTGGCTGAATCAAGATTCCCGCGTCGGTGACGCCGTGGAATTCGTTGCCGGAACGCGTGGGGAACCACTCCGTCTCAAAGCTACAGCTCTCGCCAGGACGCAAACGGCACATGGGGCTATTGAGCTCCGCTTCCAGGTAGTAAGGGCTCGCATCCGGATCTGCACTCATCGACGGATTTCCGTCGCTGTTCAGCCTCATCTCCGGACCGTTGGTCCAGAAGATGACGGAAGCTTTTCCCGGATATGGCTTGCCCGGTTCGTATTGAAAGCGCTCGACCATGGCGAACTGGCTGTTGCCGTCGACGACCGCCAGCCATCCCTCTGTCGAATCGAGCCACAATTCGGCAGCCATGTGAGCATAGTGCACCGTGAAAAGATCGTCGTCTCTCACCCGTACCGCCTGGTTTTCAGCCGGACCGAAGCGGACGTGATAGCGGTTCAGATAACTGCTCGATCGGTTCGCGGGAGTGAACGTCCAGAAATCGTGGTTGATATGTGCAGTCTGCTCGGAGCCCGCTGCGCCCGGAACAGATGTGTCGTATTGCGACACCGACTGCATCGACCACTCGAGAGTGTGTCCCGTAACGTTCTTCATGGACGCGTGAAATGCGATGCGTGGCGAATCAGCGTCTAAACGGATCGTGCGGGTAAATTGAATGCCGGTCTGCGGATCGGACGGGCTCGTCAATTCGATTTCGCAGCGTTGTCCTTCCGAAACTTTTCGAAGCGTGAATGGCCCGTCATCCAGCACGTCAGAGTTTCCCACCCAATGTTGTTCATCGTTGTTCCCTTCCGGCAGGAGCCATAGTTTGTCGCCGCCGTAATTGAACCACTGGCTGGAACTCGGTGGAAAGTACTTACCGGCAAACTTCGGATTGACGAACAGGTACGCATGCCCCCCGAAGGTGACCTGCATCAGGCGGCCGCCGTTCTGCGGCACAACCATCAACTGCACCCATTTGTTCGAGAGCTGCTGTGCCTGCCATCCCTTGTAGTCGACAGCCTGAACCGTGCAATCAGGATTCTTTGGCGGATTTGATTGGCCGAACGCCGGAGGGATATTCACTGACGATACCGAGGTGAGGGCGGCGAGTAGTGTACAGACGAGTCGTATTCGATTCAGCGGCACAGGATGAAATGTCATGATCGTTCGTCCGACGGGACAACGGCTGCAGCGATTGAGAGTAGCACGCAAAACTAAATCCCAGAATTTCAGGGTCACACTAAACGAAATGAATCCTAATAAAACGAAAGATTTCGATTTGCGTCAAGAAGATTCTGTGGTATACCAGCGTTCACGCGCGGTCGCATCGCAACAATGCACAAAACTGTCCTGTTCCTATCGGTTGTGATGTCGGCCAACCTCCTGGCCCAGGACAGGAGTGTTGATCCCACGTGGCTGCATCGATACGTGCCAGCTTTGAGGGAGGCGAAAGCAGAAATCTCCTCTTCGACCTGCCACTACAAGCCAATTTTTGGCGCCGGCGACGCTGACAATCGAATTCTGAGAAGCGTTTCTCATTTTGGCGAAGTTAGCGTAGAAGCCCACGGAAACTGCCAAAATGTTTTTTACGATCGCGAGGAGGAAATCTACTTTATTCTCGAAGGCACGGGCGTTCTGCAGTCTGGTGACGAGACGCATCCTCTGCGTGCGAACGATTTCACGTATCTGGCCCCAGGCGTAAAGCACGGACTTGCCAACAACTCAGCCCAGCCGCTGCGTGTTCTGGTCATGGGCTTCAAAATTCCGCCTCGCGTTGCACTCAACCCACCCCCTCCACCGGCTAGGATTGTGAACCTGGATGACGTGAAGGAAGAACCCGTGCAAGGTCATCCCACCTCAGTTCTGTACAAACTGCTGGCCGGTCCGCGAAACGGAAAGCGCGATGCCATCGATAGCGCGTACGTGATTACGAGCTTTTTTTTGATGGACTTCGCCCCGGGCGGAACGAACTTCCCGCATCATCACGAAACCGCGGAAGAAATCTATCTAGTTGTTGATGGGGAGGGACAAATGGTCGCAGGAAGCGGCATGGATGGACTCGAAGGCCGCTTTCCCGCCAAGGCCGGAGATGCGTATTACTTCCGCCCGAACTGTACCGTCGGTTTCTACAACCAGGACAAGCCGGGTGCGAAAGCCCACATACTCGCTGTGCGATCACAGATTCCTCTCAGCAATGAGGAAGATTAACGCGCCACGCGCGGGCTCGGACACAAGATTGGTGAACGTTTTTTAGAACAGGAACTTTTCCACCAGGAGGCAGTGATGGCGATCCGGAATGCTAGCCGCAGATCCTTCGTGAAACTGCTCGCGGCTACGCCGCTGCTAACCCAGATTGCCGCGCGAGATCTGTACGCGCAAGCCGCGTCCGCCGTTGGGCGGGATCCGCGCCAGAATGTCTACACCCGGCTTGGCGTGAAGACGGTGATCAATTGTCGCGGCACATGGACTTATCTGAGCGGCTCGCTCGAATTCCCAGAAGTTCGCCAGGCCCAACTCGAAGCGGCCGAACATTTTGTGAACATGCTGGAGTTGCAGCGCGCAGTGGGCAACCGCCTGTCCGAATTAACTGGCGCTGAATCCGGCATCGTCACATCCGGTTCCGCAGGCGCCATGGCAGCTGCAACCGCCGGATGCATGGCCGGCGGCAACGACAAATACATCTGGCAACTTCCCGACACCACCGGCTTGAAACACGAAGTTGTCATGGTCGGGGGCCGCAGTGCCTTCGACAGCGCCATACGGCTGACTGGGGCCAAACTGGTGCTCGTGTACTCCCCGGAAGAACTCGCCAACGCGATCAACGAAAACACCGCGATGATCTACACCACCGACCTCGGGGAGAAACTCCAAAAGAGCCTTTCGATCGCCAAAGAACACAAGATCCCGATGCTGCTTGACGACGCCGCCGGCATCCCTCCAGTCGACAATGCGAAGCTCTACGCCCGCATGGGAATCGATCTTTACTGCTTCTCGGGCGGAAAAGGACTCCGCGGTCCGCAGTGCAGCGGCCTTCTCCTGGGGCGCAAAGACCTGATCGAAGCGGCGCTGTTGAATTCCGCTCCTCGGGAAGGAGCCGTTTGCCGTCCCATGAAGGTGGGGAAAGAAGAAATCATTGGATGTCTGGTTGCGCTCGAGACTTGGTTGAAGCTTGACGAGAAGAAGCTCTACGCCGAATGGAACGATCGCATCGACCGCATTCGAAAGCTGGTAGAGACGGTGCCCGGAGTCAAAACCGATACATTCATTCCAGACGACGGCAACCGCTATCCGACGCTGAGGGTCTACTGGGATCAGCCAAGCTGGCAATACAAAATCTCAGATTGCGTCCAGGAACTGCGCTCCGGCGATCCCGTCATTGAGGTGCTCGGAGCAGACAATCCCAGCCTGGTAAAGGCGGTTCGCGAGGGTAATCCGAATCCGAAGCCGAATCGAAAGGAACTCAAGCAACCGGATCACATCGAACTTGTTTCGATGACGATCAAGCCGGGAGAAGAGATCATTGTTGGACAAAGACTGCGAGCCATCCTCGGGGCGGCTCAGAAGAAGGCCGCAGCCTAGATACGCGAGATCGTTTTGAGAATTCTCCGCCCCCAACTCGGTTTGCGAATCCTTGCCGCGCTCCTGCTAGGCTCGACGCTCGCAGCGCAGGATCACATTCGCGCCGTCGTTCCGGCACAATCGGGCGCTCTCACGAATCGCTTCTACTCGCCGGGTGTGGATGCCGGTGACTATCTCTACGTCTCGGGGCAGGGACCTCGGAAACCGGACGGCAGCTTGCCCAAAGAGTTCCACGACCAGGTCAGGCAGACCCTCGACAATATTCAGGCCATCGTGAAATCTGCTGGGCTGAGTCTGGACCACGTGGTTTACATCCAGGCCTACCTGGTGGACATGGCCAAGTACGACGAATTGAAAAAGACTCTTTCCGAATACTTCGGGAAGTCTCAACCTGCGCAAGCCGTGCTGGGCGTCGCACGCACTTCCGACTCATCGCTTGAGATGAACGCTCTCGCCGTACGCAGCCTTGATGGCAAGAAACCCGTCTATCCTGAAGATTACAAATCGAGCGATCCCGCCCCTCCCGGGATGCTGACGCATGATCGCCTGTTCGTGTCGAGCATGGCGGGCGCCGATGCTGCGACCGGAAAGATTCCCGATGACCCGGCATCCCAGGTGGATCTCGCGCTCGACCGTATGGAGGCCGTCGTCAAGGCCGCGGGCCTCGAACTCAAGAATATGGTTTTCGTGAATCCGTATCTGACTACCGAGATTCCCACGCGCGTCATGAACGAGCGTTATGCGCGACGCTTCGAGTTCGGGAACACTCCCGCGCGCGCGACAATCGAGGTGTCGAGCCTTCCCGGCGGCGCGCACATCGAGTACACGGGAGTCGCCGTGCGCGATCTCGCGCAGCGAAAAGCAGTGCGTCCGAAGAACATGCCCCCCAGCCCCACTGCGAGTCCGTGTGTCTTCGCCGGAGACACTCTGTACTGCTCCGCCAAAGACGGTTTTATTCCGGGGCCGCACGGCGGTGTTTACGCGACGAGCACGCAACATCAACTCCGCCAGACGATGCGCAATCAACTCGACAACCTGGAAGAGGCGGACATGAAATTCGATCAGGTGGTAGCGACGAACGTCTATCTCGACAACCTGTCCGACGTATCTGTGTTCGACGAGGTATATGCGCAGTATTTCGGCTCCGTGCCGCCGGCGCGAACGACAGTCCAGCAAATCGCACCGACCGAGAGAAAAGCCGACAAGGATGATCACTTCCCCGGGTTGGAACAGGTCTCGCTGATTGCGGTGCGCAATCGAGGCAGCCGTTGAAAATCGATTTCGCAGCTTCTGTAATATGACCGATGGACAAGGACTAATTCCGTGCTTGACAGATTTCCATGCAGTGGAATATGTTTTCGCGCCATGGGAGTGGTGTTCGTGTCGCGCTGAGTCTACCTCGATGTAGGAAAGAGGGCGGCGCGGGCTGTAGATGGGGTTCCAGAAAATCTAGCGCACAAGGGAAGACAGTCAAAACAGACTGCTGCCCCGGGAGATGGTGATGCGAAATACTCACAGGTTCTTCGTCCCGATTTTCGTCGCCGTGTCGATGCTATTGCTCCCCGGTATGTTGCTCGCCGATGTCACCGGCTCCATTCTCGGGGTAGTGCGCGATCCGTCCCAAGCCGTGGTCAAGGGAGCGCATATCAGGATCACGAACACACAGACCAATCTGTCCCAAGAAACGGTTTCGGCCGATGACGGCTCCTATCGCTTTCTAGCCTTGCCCGTAGGGGACTACACGCTGAACGCCACGCTCACCGGCTTCCAGCATTTCAGCGCAACCAACATCGTGCTGCAGGTGAATGACCAACTGCGCATCGATATCTCTCTTAAAGTCGGCAATGTGAACGAAGAGATGACCATCGCCGCCGACTCCGTCCAGGTCGAAACCGAGAGCACGCAACTGGGCGACGTGATCGATTCGAAGAAGATGCTGGCCCTGCCGCTCAATGGCCGCAGCTACCTCGACTTGTTGGGACTGCAGGCCGGGGTCGCACCCGATACCGCGGGAACGATCGGCGGCGACCGTCCTGTCTCGGGATACATTCAAAACGCGGGCAACATCTCGGTGAACGGCCAGCGCGAGACCGCAAACGCGTTTCTTGTGAACGGCGGCGACGTCAGCGAGGGTCGCAACCTGGGCGCGGGGCTGGTTCCCAATCTTGATTCCGTCGAGGAGTTCCGCCTCATTACCAACAGCTTCGACGCCGAGTACGGAAAATTCAGCGGCGCGGTGATGAATGCCATTACCAAGTCCGGAACAAACAGCATCCACGGTGATGCCTTTTATTTTTGGCGCAACGACATGATGGATGCCGTTAGTTACTTCACCTCTGGCAAGTCTGAACTGCGCCGGCACCAGTTCGGGGGCGTGGCTGGAGGGCCCTTCTGGAAGGACAAGCTATTCTGGTTCACAGATTACCAGGGAACGAGGCAAGTGCAGGGGGCTGAGACTGGAATCGTGTACTTGCCGACCGCTGCCCAGCGTCAGGGTAACTTCGACCCCTCGCTCTTCGTTAACGGTTCGGGAGCGCCAACTACTGTCGATGGCACTGCCGGAGGGGTTTGTCCCGCCTGTGGCTGGCCGACAGTGCTCTCACAACGATTGGGTTATACCGTGACCGCCGGCGAACAGTACAGCTTTCCTGGCTGCACCTCTACGTCGCAATGCGTCTTTCCCGGGGGCGTGATCCCGCAGTCGGCTTGGTCACCAGCGGCCGTCGGAATCCTCCCATATATTCCAACCCCGAACGTGGATCCCGTCGCAGGTACGTACTCAGACAATAGCCAGAGGAGCTGGGTCCACGATAACAAGATTGGAGAGCGAGTCGACTTCAACAACCGCAAGACGGGCAACTGGTCGTTCTATTACCACTTTGACGATTCGACGGTGTACGCCGCCCTGCCCAGCGGCGGATCAGCCGTACCAGGGTTTCCCGCGCAGACGCCAACGCGGGCGCAAGAGTTTGTAATCAGCAACACCAAGACTCTCGGCCCCACCGCTGTCAATGAGGCGCGTGCGACCTTCTTCCGTACGTCTACCCATTTGAACCAACCGAAAGGCGGCCAAGTGCCGCTTTCCTCTCTCGGTTTCGTTACCGGTGCCGGGACCCTCGGAATTATCCCCGATGCCTATCCTGGATTTCCGGAGTATGTGCCCCAGGTCTATTTCAACAGCTTCGGCATCGGCACCCCCTCTCTGATCACGTTTCAGCCGAATAACACCTACTCCGTATCGGACGGGTTTTCCAAGGTGTCGGGCAGGCATACGCTTAAGTTCGGGGGAGAATTCCGCTATCTGCAAATCAATGAGCGCAACTTAGCCAGCCAGGACGGGGCCTTCATCTTCGACGGCACCGTGACTGGATCAGATTTCGCCGACTACCTCGTCGGAGCGCCCACGGGAGGCGGGGGTGGCTATACCCAGGCGGCTTTGCAGCTCCTGGATTCGCGCACGCGCTATGGCGGCGCTTACGCGCAAGACACTTGGAAAGCAAAACCCAACCTTACGCTGAACCTCGGACTGCGCTGGGAAGTCAGCATGCCCTGGTATGACACGCAGGGCAAGATCCAGACTTGGGTTCCGGGAAAGCAGTCAGTGGTCTTTCCGAATTCCCCCACTGGCCTCGTGTTTCCCGGCGATCCAGGCATTCCCAAAACGCTGGCCCCCACCAGATACAACAATCTCGGCCCGCGCCTGGGTCTGGCCTATTCCCCTGGCTTCAGCCAGGGAGCCTTGGGAAAGATCTTCGGCGGGCCGGGAAAGACCAGTATCCGCGCAGCCTACGGGATCTACTACACGTCAGTGGAAGATCTGAACCTGTTTTACGAGGTGGCTGATGCTCCATTTGGCTTGTACTGGACCAGTCCGGGTGCCGTTTTGTTTGAGGAACCTTTCAGAAATCGGCTGGACGGATCCACCACGGGTGAGGGACAGCGCTTCCCGTTCACCATCCCAACTCCGGGCAGTCCAGCGAATAAGACGCTGAGTTTTTCGGTGTATGAGCCGATGTCCTATTTCCCCGGATACGACATTCATAACAAGCTTGCTTACGCCGAGCATTTCAATTTCTCCATCCAGCGTGAGCTGAGCAGATCAACCGTGCTGACGCTGGCGTACGTCGGAACCGAGGGGCATCACCTCATTGCGCAGACCGAAGCCAACCCGGGCGATGCGGCGCTCTGCATGGCGCTCAGTTTGCAAGGGTACTCGGATCAATCCTCGGGTTCCGCGGGCTGCGGTCCTCAGGGATCACAGGACACGTACACTCTTGGTGCCACAACGGTTTACGGCACCAGGGATAAGCTCTTAAACCCGAACTACTGTCCGGCCGCACAGAGCCTATGCTTCGGCTTTGGCAACACCTTCACAAAACTGGTAGCAAATTCGATTTACAACGCCGCACAGGTCACTCTCGAACGAAAAGCTAAGGATGTAACATTCCTGGCTGCTTACACACTGGCCAAGGGGCTGGACGATTCTTCAGCGTTTGGCGAGCTGATTAATTTCTCGAACGCAAGGCTGAGCCGCGGGCTATCGTCGACGGATGTTCACCATAATTTCGTGGTCAGCTACATTTGGGAACTTCCCTTTGACAAGGCCTTCCACGGCCTGCCGAAGCGGCTGACGCAAGGCTGGCAGATCCAGGGCATTACTCGCTTCGCGACAGGCTTCCCCATCCAGATGAACCAGAGTGTGGGAGACACTTCGCTTACCGGCAGTCCTTCCACCGATATGCCAGATCTGGTTGGGCCGGTTCACATCATGAACCCCCGCAGCTCGAGCAGTGCCACTTACTTCGACCAATCCGCTTTTGCCCAGACCTCCTGTAGTTTCGATGCGTCGGGCCTACCGAGCGCTGAGTGTGGAACGTTTGGCACGGCCAATCGGCGGTTCTTCCACGGCCCAGGCATGAACAACACCGATTTTGGGATGCAAAAGACCATCCGGGTCACGGAAGCCAAGTCTTTCGAGATTCGGGGCGAATTCTTCAACGTATTCAACCATGCGCAGTTCAATAATCCGAGCGGCAACATCAGCAGTAGCAGCTTCGGAAACATCACCAGTGCCCGTCCCATGCGCATCGGGCAGCTCAGTGGGAAGTTCATCTGGTGAGTTGACGGCCAGAAGGATTGGGAAGGGACGGCGTCCGCCAAGCCGTCCCTTTTCCATTTGGGATAGATTGTAAAAGGATGCGCCGGTTTACAACCCGCACGAGTTGCACAGCGGTAGGTCATCCGCTGACCGGGCCTTGGGTCGTGGCTCTTTGTCTAATTGCGTGTATTCATCCTACGCACATGCGGGCGCAGACTGCGGAGACCTATCGCCAACGTGCCGCCGAACTCTCGCAAGCAAAGTCCTGGGACGATGCCATCGCAAACTACCACAAGGCACTCGATCTCGAGCCCAACGACGCAGTCACGCACTACAACCTCGCATTGGCACTGAAGTACAAGGGAGACGACCGCGAGGCCCTGAAGGAATTTCAAGTGGCAACAAAGCTCAGGCCGAAATGGGCCGAGGCGCATTACGGATTGGGCGCAACCTGGTACAACCTGCAAGATCAGTCTGAGGCGGTCAGCGAACTCCGCACCGCCGAGTCACTCGATCCAGCCCATGCCGCTACTCATCGCTTGCTGGCCCGTATCTTTTCGCAACAGAACAATTCTCACGAAGCCGAGCACGAACTGAAGCTGGCACTCCGGCTGAAGCCCTCGGCTGATGTCCATCTGGAACTTGGCGTTGTCGAAGGACAGCTGGGCAATCTGACTGAAGCCGCGGCCCAGTTTCGTCGCGCGATCGAACTAGATCCAGGCGTAGCAGCCGCCCACCTCATGCTAGGAATCGTTCTGCGTCGTCAGGCAGACCACAAGGGCGCGCTCGATCAATTTCGCAGGGCCGCGGCGCTCAATCCGGACAATGTGGACGCTCAGTACAACCTCGGCCGCGAGTTGAAGGCCGACGGCGACACGGCGGGCGCTATCGCCGCTTTTCGTCGCGCCATCGAACTCAAACCCGATTTCGAGCAAGCACGCTACAGTCTCGCCCTGGCTTTGCGCAGTCAGGGGGACGCCGGGAGCGCCACGAAGGAGTTGGATGAACTTTCTGGACTGCATGAATTTCGTTCCCGCCTGGCGCAATCAAAACTGCTGATCCTGCAGGGCGTAGACGCGTTGAAGAAACAGAAATTCGACGACGCGTTGGCGCTATTCCAAAAGTCCGCCGAGCAATCGCCTGAGATCCCAACCAGCTACTACTATCTGGGCGTGACCTGGGAGGGCAAGAACGAACCTGCACGAGCCAGAGAAGACTACGAAAAGGCGCTTGCCCTCAAGCCGGACTATGCTCAGGCCCACGCCAGCTTTGGATTGCTGCTTTGGAAGTCAGGTGATCAAACCAAGGGTCTGGAAGAATTTCAGCACGCCGTCATGTCCGATCCCGATCTGGCCGATGCGCACTACAATCTCGGGACCGCACTGGCGCAGCTACAGCACTTGCCAGAAGCCATCCGTGAGTTGACGGACGCTGCCAGCCTCGATCCTCACAACATCGATGCGCGAGTGCAACTGGGGCTGGTCCTGAGCCAAAACAACGACACTGCGGCAGCAATCAATATTTTTCGCGACCTTGTTCGCCAGAATCCGGAATTTGCGGAAGGGCACAATAATCTCGGGCTTGTGCTGCTGCAGTCAGGGAATGCCCAGAAGGCAGAGACTGAGTTCAAAATGGCAACGCGCCTGAAGCCAAGCTACGCCGAAGCGCATTACAATCTCGCCTTGGCCCTTCGTCAGGAAGGTAAGAAAGCAGACTCACAACAGGAACTCGAAAAGGCGTATCAGCTCTCCCCAGACTTAAGAAATGTTCCACTCCCGTGAGCCACTTCTACGCGAAGTCCCGGGCGAATTATTCGCACTCACCCCGCAAGTGCGCTGGGGAAGCGGGTTTGAAAATCTAATAGCCCCACCCAATCCGGCGTGATTGTAATCCGCACCATCGAAGAGACGAGAGTGCGCAGTTGCCCCAACCAGCCTTTGGCCAAGTCCGCATCAAAATATCGGGCGGCGGCAGCCTCGTATTCGGGAACGATTCCTTCCACCGGTTCAAGCCGAGCACTCCCGCGAATCAAAAGCACCTTGTGCGGAAAAGTGTTGTCGTCGATCGTGAGCGAAACTCTCGGATTCTTCGCCAGCGCCTTCAGCTTGGGAGCCTTGGGCGGAGTGGCCATCACAATCTCGCCCCCGTTCCAATGAAACCAGATAGGAACAACTCGCGGTGTTCCATCGGTCCAGATATAGGCGAGTCGCGCCGGGATTTTCGAATGTAACAGCTCTTGGGCCGCCGGATGCTGCAACAAACTCAGATCACCTTGTTTAACGGCGAGCATGCTGCCTCCTCTCCTCACACCCATTCTTGCAACGCATCGTCGGTCGCATTGTACTCCGGCTCCTTTCGTCGGCAAGCTTCGCGCGGCGCGTAAATCCCGAATTTGTTTCCTCCCCTGATCAACCCTTCCACACATGACTGCAGTACTCGCACTACGATATGATTCAAAACCGCAGCGCCCCAAGAGGAACTTATGAAGATTCGCTGGAGAATGTTCGCCGTTCTCGCCACGTTCGTCTTAAGCCTTGTTGTGTTGATCGAGCGAAAGCCGGTGACCGCCGCTGCGCAATCTCCGGCGCCGGCGAAAACCGCCGCGCCCTCGTTGCCCACAAGCGAATCTCTGATAATTCCCGATACCACCCTAGCCATCAACTCGGCAACTCCCTTGTCACAGCGGATCGTCCACTACGCCATCGATGCCAAGTACGACGCTCCGAGTCGTACCGTTGACGCCACCGAGGTCCTCACCTATCACAATCTCACCGGACAGGCGCTCGACCACTTCCCTTTCCATCTTTACCAGAACGCTTTCCAGCCGAACGCAACCTTCGTACGCGATTCTAAACTCATGGGCAGCCGCGATACCGCGTACGAGAAATGGGAACCGAAGTTTTACGGCTCGGAGGACATCAAGAGCATTGAAGTCGTGGGACAGGGCGACCTCACCCGGAACCTGCAGTTTATCGCCCCCGACGATAGTAATAAGGATGATAAAACCGTAGCCGATTTACGACTTGCCAAGCCGATTGCCTCCGGCGCGTTCGTTCAGTTCAAGATCGCCTTCCAGACCAAGTTCCCCGAAACCCAGGCGCGCTCCGGATGGAAACGCGATTTCGTTCTCGGAGGCCAATGGTTCCCCAAAGTCGGAGTCTGGTGGCACGGAGCCTGGAACGCTCATCAGTATCACAACACGACGGAGTTCTTTGCCGACTTCGGCGTCTACGACGTGAAGCTGACCGTCCCGCAAGATGAAGTCATTGGCGCGAGCGGCATTGAGGTCAGCAATGTGACGAACTCCGACAAGACGAAAACGGTGACCTATCACGGCGACGACATTCATGATTTCGCCTGGACCGCCAGCCCCCGCTTCAAAGTAAAGGAAAGCACCTATCAGGCTCAGATGGGGCCCATCCAGATCCGCTTCCTGATGCAACCCGCGCACTGGGACCAGATCGAGCGCCACGAACGCATCACCCGCCAGACTCTCGACCACTTCGAGAAATGGTACGGTCCGTATCCCTATAAGACTTTGACCGTGGTCGATCCCGAGCCCGACTCGGCCGCTGGAGGCATGGAATATCCCACCTTCATCACCGCGGGCACAACCTGGTGGATGCCGGAAGGCCTTCACGAGGTCGAAGGCGTAGTCGAGCATGAATTCGGACACCAGTATTGGTACGGCATGGTCGCCACCAACGAATTTGAAGATGCCTGGTTGGACGAAGGCATCAACAGCTACAGCGAAGTAAAGGTCCTGGACTCGATCCTGGGAAAAGATACATCCGTCCTCGATCTGGCCGGCGCGACCTACGGCGAGCGTGAACAACAACGAGATTTCTACATCAGCGCTCCCGATCGCGACGCCATGGCCCAAAACGCCTACGCATACGTCAACTCCTTTTCCTACGGCGGCGTGACCTACGGGAAGACGGCTAGCGTTCTGCTGACTCTCGAAGGCATCATCGGCGAAGACACCATGGCGAAGGCGATGCACACCTACTTCATGAAATATCGCTTCACTCATCCCACGAAAGAAGATTTCTTGAAAACGATCGAGGAGGTCTCGGGAAAAGAGCTGCGCTGGTATTTCAACCAGGCGGTCTATGGGACGCAGGTCCTGGACTACGAAGTCCTCAACGCAGATTCTTACCCAACCACCTGGTTTGAGGAAAAGAAAAAAGACAAAAAGGACAGCAAGAAGGATACCGATACGGTCTATCAGTCATCCGTGACCGTCCATCGCAAGGGCGACTTCGTGATGCCCATCGAGGTCGAAGTGAAGTTCGACAACAACGAAAGAGTTCGCGAGCACTGGGACGGCCAAAGCCGCTGGACCAGATTCATTTATCAGAAAAAGGCGAAGGTCGTCTCGGCTGAAATCGATCCCGATCACACGATCCATATCGATCGCGACAACTTCAATAACAGCCTGGTCGTGGAGCCCAACCCCAAGCCAACTCACAAGCTTTCGACGTACTGGCTGTTCCTCACGCAATGGGCGAGTCAAGCGATGGCTTGGTGGGCTGTGTAGAGTCGCCTTATTAATGTCTTGAAAGAATCGGCCGGGAAGAATGGCGTGGAACGAAGCGGATTAAAAGAACTGGCCTTGAAGGAAGTGGTCTGAAAGAAGTGGATTTGAAAGGGCGCGGCTTCAGCCGCTGCCGCCCCGAACCAAAAGGATTCGGGCTTTAACCCGAGAGGGCGCGTATCAACCAGCATAAGGAAGACGAATGACCAACAAGAGCTTGCTAACTACCGGCCTAGGCAAGGTCGCGCACAACAAACGATATATCTTCTGGTTCTGGCTCCTGAATCTGACCCTCGCTGAATTTGGCACCGCCGCCTTCCGACGCAGCGCTCATGCGATTCTCGACCACACCCTGTTGGCGAAACGTCTAGTCAAGGGGTTTGACCTAGGTATTTTCGGAGAACTGCTGTTCAAACCAGAATTCGGAAGCCTGAACTCCATGACGTTCCCCGCCCTCTATTTTGCATTCACATTTTTTCTCGCCACAGCCCTTTTCCTCCCGGGTATTTTCTTCGGATATGCTTCGAACTATCGCCTGCCGCGCGAGGAATTCTTCCGAGCATGCGGACGAAACCTCTGGCGCTTCATTCGAATCATGATCATCGCCGGCATTGTGATGGGCATTGTTGCCGGCCTTCTCTTCGCAGCCAATGACGCGATCACCAAAAAAGCGGGGGAGAGCACCAACGAAAAGCTTCCCTTCGAATTGCAGATGACCGGACTTGCAGTGATGTTCCTGATCATGACCACCCTCCGCATCTGGTTTGATCTGGCCGAGGTCGATACGGTCTTGGATGACCAGCGGGCGGTGCGCAAGTCCATCGCAGCAGCTTTCCGGCACACCTTCCGCAGCCTTGCACGTCTCCTCACCAGCTACGTTGTCGTCACCGTCGTCGCTGCCATTCTGTTGGTCGGCGGACTTTGGATATGGATGAAGGTCGTGCCCGCTGATAGCGTGGTCGGCGCTTTTCTGATCGCGCAGATTATGCTCTTCCTTTTGCTGATACCCCGCTTCTGGCAACGGGCGATCGCGGTCTCATATTGGCAACAGCGGATGCTGGCACCCGTGGTCGCAGTCCAGCCGATCGAACCCGCTCCGCTACCAGTGACCACAGTTCCGATTGCCCCGGTTCCCGACCCTGCTCCCGTGGTTTCCAGTCCCTCAACCTCGCCCACGGAAACGCCGCAATCGTGATGAAGAATGCCCTGGTGACTCGCTTGGAGTACCACGCCGAAAAACGCCCTCGGCATGGTTCGCCTGGGTTGTATCAACTTGTTGGTCAGGCACATGTTTCACTGAGCCAGACGCAGCATTAGATTGGCATCAAGCGACCAATAAGATAAATTCAGCGCATATGATCCGCCAGTTCACGATTTGTTCGGTGGTATTCGTCGTGATGGCTTGGGCATACGAAGCCCAGTTCGCTTTCGCAAATCAGGAACCAACTCATTGCTCGGTCGTTGGCGATTTGGATGTACGCTCGTTCACCAGCCGGGTCTTTCATAACACGCGTATGCTCAGGGTTTGGCTCCCTCCCGGCTACGAAAGCGCTGACCAGCGAGGCACGCGCTACCCGGTAATGTATCTAAACGACGGCCAAGATCTATTTGATGCCTGCACCTCGATTTTTAACGCGCAAGAGTGGCGCGTCGATGAGACCGCCACGGCGCTGATTCAGAGCGGCAAGCTTCCGCCACTCATCGTCGTTGGGATTGATAATGCCGGCAAGAGAGACAGGCCGAAGGAGTATCTACCTTTCCCGGACGATACCCTCACGCCACCACTGCCAAGGGTTCACGGCAAGGACTACCCGAAGTTCTTGCTGGATGAGGTAATGCCTTTCATCAATCGTGAGTATCGCACCGATCCCGATCCAGCGAAGACTGGGCTTGGTGGTTCTTCCTACGG
>Ga0210409_10002281_pt1 | contig 23020 bp, 17 predicted proteins | sample IncBWH17MmetaG_FD_161649 | JGI IMG/M metagenome (GOLD analysis project Ga0210409, IMG submission 161649) | Forest soil microbial communities from Barre Woods Harvard Forest LTER site, Petersham, Massachusetts, United States - Inc-BW-H-17-M | ecosystem: Environmental > Terrestrial > Soil >...
GACCCGCAAGGTCTACGAGGTCCTGGCCCGGCGCCACCAGTTCGATCCCAAGGACAAGGAAGCCATCGGAATGTGGGACACCACGGAGGCGGAGAAGTTCTTCCGCGTGTTCTTCGGCACCTTCCGGGCCTTCCTGGGCATCATCGGCTCCTTCACCCTCATCGTGGGGGGGATCGGCGTCTCCAACATCATGTACGTGGTGGTGGAGGAGCGAACCCGGGAGATCGGGATCAAGCTGGCGGTGGGGGCCAAGCCGCGCTTCATCCAGGGCCAGTTCCTGATCGAGACCCTGACCCTGACCGCGGTGGGGGGGGCGCTGGGCTTCTTGATCACCCTCCTCGTGATGGCTGCTTTTCCCAAGAGCCTCGACGAGTACATCGGCACCCCCGAGGCCTCTCCCCTCGTCATCCTCACCACCGCCACCATGCTCGGCCTCATCGGGTTCGTGGCCGGGTACTTCCCGGCCCGGCGGGCCTCAATGCTCGACCCGGTGGTCGCCTTGAAGCTGGCCTGATCCATGGTCTCCCGGGCCGAAGTCTTGATGGTGTGGAAGCTGTTCCGGGCGGACGCCGCCCACAACCGCAAGCGCATCACCCTGACCGTGCTCGCCATCGCCTGGGGCACGCTCTCCATCGTGCTCCTCCTCTCCTTCGGGGAAGGGCTGAAGCGCGCCTTTCATCGCGGAAAGGCGGGGATGGGCGAGGGTATCGGGGTCGTGTGGCCGGGGGCCACCACGCGGGCCTACCGCGGCCTTCCTTCCGGCCGCCCCGTCAGCTTCAGGGACGAGGACGCCGAGCTGCTCAGAGCGCGGATCCCCGAGCTCCAGGCCTTGAGCCGGGAGTACTCCCGGCGGCAGGGCCTGACTGTGGGGACCAAGACCGTGAACGCCCGCATCCGGGGCGTCGACCCCTCCTTCGGAGAGATGAGGAATCAGGTTCCCCAGGCGGGGGGGCGGTTCATCGACGAGCCCGATGTGGAGGAGAAGCGCCGGGTCGTGTTCCTGGGGGACGAGCTGGCCCAGGACCTCTTCGGCACTCAGGACGTGGTGGGCAAGACCGTTTTCATCAATCAGTCTGGCTTCCTGGTAGTGGGCGTCATGCAAAGAAAGATCATGATGGGCATGTACAGCGGGCCCGACAAGGGCCAGGCCACGATGCCCGCCACGACCTTCAAGGCGACCTACACGGATGCGACCATCGGAAACCTGGTCTACAAGCCGCTCCGCCCCGACCTTGGGGACCAGGCCAAGGCCGAGATCTACCGGATCCTGGGGGCCAAGCACCAGTTCGACCCCGACGACACCCGCTCCCTCGGGATCTGGGACACGCGGGAGGACCAGCGGCTGACCACCAACATCGCGGTCGGGATCCAGATGTTCCTGGGCGTGATCGGGGCCCTGACCCTCGGGGTGGGAGGGATGGGTGTCGCCAACATCATGTACGCGGTGGTGAAGGAGCGGACGCGCGAGATCGGGGTGAAGATGGCTCTCGGGGCCAAGGCCCGCCAGGTCATGGCCCCCTTCGTCCTGGAGGCTCTGCTCATGACCGTGCTCGGGGGCGTCCTGGGCACCGTGGTCAGCCTCGGCCTCATGGCCGGCATCGCCGCCCTCCCCCTGAAGGGCGAGGCCTTCGAGTTCCTGGGGCGGCCCACCTTCTCGCCCGCCATCGCCGTCGCCACCTCCGTCATCCTGGGCACGATCGGAATGCTGGCCGGCTACTTCCCGGCTCGCCGCGCCGCCGCCGTCAACCCCGCCGTCTCCCTGAGGTACGAGTGACATGATCCAGATGACAGGGATCCGCAAGGTCTACAGCATGGGCCGGGTGGAGGTGGAGGCGCTCCGGGGCATCGACCTCAACATCGGGGGCAACGAGTACGTGGCGGTGGTGGGCCCGTCCGGCTCCGGCAAGTCGACCCTCATGAACATCCTGGGCTGCCTGGACACGCCCAGCTCCGGCGAATACGTGCTCTCCGGGGAAAAGGTGGCGGGGCTAGACCGCAACCGCCTGGCCGAGATCCGGAACCGACACGTGGGCTTCGTCTTCCAGAACTTCAACCTCCTTCCCTACGCGACCGCCCTCGAGAACGTGGAACTGCCTCTCCTCTTCGCGGGGGTCTCGGCCAAGGAGCGGCGGGAGAGGGCGGAGGAGATGCTGCGGCGGGTGGAGCTTCAGGACCGCATGGACCACAAGCCCACCGAGCTCAGCGGCGGCCAGATGCAGCGGGTGGCCATCGCTCGCGCCCTCGTGAACCGGCCCGCCATGGTCCTGGCCGACGAGCCTACCGGGAACCTGGACTCCGGCTCGGGCCAGGGCATCGTGGGCCTCTTCGGCGAGCTGCACAGGAGCGGACAGACCATCCTCATGATCACCCACGACCAGGCGGTGGCCCGGGTGGCCTCCCGGATCATCCAGATCCGCGACGGCCAGATCGTGGAGGACCGGCCGGCCGCGGCTTGAGGCGACCTCGGGAGGGGGACGGCTCCCCCTCCACCATGAACGCGACCGTCGCGTTCCGCCTGGGCGGCCGGGCCCGGAGCGGCACTCCCCCTGGTAGAGTCGGGGAAGAGGGCTTTCTTGATGGCCTCGGCGGCGCTCCAGCGAGCGGTGGCGGGAGACTGACGGCGGGCAGAAGAGCGAGCGGTCGGGCCCCTCAGCAGCAGCCGGGCCCGCAGCTCACCGCCACGGACTCGGGGGCCGCCGCCCCCGGCGGCAGGAGCAGGAACGACCCTTGGTAGGGGTCGTGGGAGAGCTTGGCCAAGGTGTCGGTGCAGACCTCGAGGGCCTGGCCACGGGGGAAAAGGTGGCCCTCCTCGTCCATCACCGAGGCATAGGGGCCGAGGTAGATGGCGCGGTGGCCGAGGAACACGCAGCCCGCCGTCTTGTGGAACTTGTACCCGCGCAGGGTGAGCGAGTAGAAGTTGTATCCTTCGATCTCCTTCCAGAACTGCTTCTGGAGAACGGCGAGGCCGTAGAAGCCGGCCCTTTCCAGCTCGGCCAGGAGCTCGTCCTCGGATAGAGCGCCGGAGATGCACTCGCCCCACAGGTGGACGTTGACCTTGAGGTGGGGGGGCAGGGCCCGCTCGGCCACGATGTCGGAGAACACCATGCGCCCGTGGTCCTTGAGGATCCGCCACATCTCGCGGAAGACCCTTTTCTTGTCGGGGGAGAGGTTGATCACGCAGTTGGAGGTGACAAGGTCGACGCTGCGGTCCTCGACCGGCACCTCCTCCAGGTAGCCCTTTCGGAACTCAACGTTGTCGTAGCCGAGGCGGGCGGCGACGCGCCCCTTGTTCTCCCCGGCCACCCCCAGCATGGGGTCGGTCATGTCGATGCCGATGGCCCGGCCGGCGGGCCCGACTCTCTTGGCGGCGATGAACACGTCGATGCCCGCTCCCGAGCCGAGGTCCACCACCGTCTCCCCGGCGCGGACGCCGGCCACGCTCATGGGTCCGCCGCAGCCATAGAAGCGGTCGATGACGTCCTGGGGAATGTGCGCGATGTCCTCCCGATCGTAGCTCACCGGACAGCACAGGCCCGCCTGGGGCGTCTCCGCGGCCTGGCCGTAGAAGGCCTGGACGAGGGCCCGTGGCCTTTCGAGGTCCACGCTTAGCACGCAGTTGGAGTGGGAGGTGCGCACGGGGGCGTAGGCCTCGAGGTCCCCGCCGGGCGCACAGGCCAGGTTTCCCTCGCCCATGGCGTGGTAGATCACGGGGGCGTTGTAGCCGGTGTCGGTGCGGTGGGCCCGCCGCCCCTCCGCGGCCAGCTCGAAGATGCTGTCCGTGATGAGGCCCTGGTAGAGGTCGCAGTAGGGGTCGAGGTGGTCGAACGCGCCGTGGCCGTTGCCGGGGGTCTGGCCGAGGCCGTACGAGTAAGAATGCTCCAGGTCGCCCCCGCCGCACAGGAAGCGGAACTGGCAAGCCTTGCAGACGGGCTTCTCGGCCACGGTCAGGCCCAAAAGGCGCCCGGCCACGTCGGAGGCCTCGAGGAGGCGGGCGAGGTTGCCCCCGCTCCAGCGCCCCAGCTCGAGGGCGTCGTATTGCACGGTGGCGGCGCTCGGGTAGACGCGACCGTCGGAGTACACGCACAGGCTCTCCACCGCGGCGTTGGAGAGATCGACGCGCGAGCCGGGGGCGCCGTTGACCCGCTGGCGGTAGGACTCCACGTTGTCGATGAGAACTCCCGTACGAGCGGCTTCCTCCTGTGCCCGGCGAAGCTGCGCGTGGAGTTCCACGGGGGGCGGGAACGCCGCCTTCCCGTCCGCCCAGCGTCCTTTCTGGTGGACCCAGATCAGGTGCCAGGCGGCGGCGCCCAGCTCCTTGACCAGGCGCACCATCTGCACCATCTCCCCCATGTTGTCCCGGGTGATGACGGTGGAGACGGTGGGGGCGAATCCGGCCTCGACCAGGGTCCGGATCCCCGCCCGGATCCTTGGAAAGGTCCCCGCCCCGCGCACGGGGTCGTTGGTGTCGGCGGTGGCGCCGTCGAGGCTCACCTGCAGATGGAGGCGCTCCTTGTCCTGCTCCCGCAGGCGGTTCAGGACCGCCCCCTGGAACAGGACGCCGTTGGTGAGGACGCGGAGCTCCCGGCTGTGCTCCCGGGTCACGCGCTCGATGAGACCGAACACGTCGCGCCGGTAGAAGGGCTCACCGCCGGTGAAGTAGAAGCGCTCCACCCCCAGGGCGTCCGCCTCGTCGATGAGCTCGAAGAGGCTCTCCGGCGCCAACCCGCGGTCGCCCTCGGGGCCGGAGCCGACGAGACAGTGCTCGCAGGCCAGGTTGCAGGAGTTGTTGGTGTGGATCCAGAGCTCTCGCAGGCGCGGGGTCAGATGGCGGGCGCGGCCCGAATAGGTCGCGGGCGCGAGCGGCTCGGGGGACGCGAAGCCATGGCGGGCCGCCTCCCGGACCAGCCGGTTGACGTGCAGCCACGCCTTCGCCAACTCGACCCCCGGCTCGCGGGCGTAGCGGGACGCCACCTCCTCCAGGGTCGTGCGGCCGTCGAGCCAGGAGAGGATGCGCGCGCCCCTCGCATCGGTGGCCACCCAATTGGGGGCCTCGGGGTCGAGGAGCACCACCACGCCGTTGCGCTCGAGGGTGACGTGGGGGGGGACGTGCCAGAGGGCACGGTCGGTGACGGACTGCAAGTCCATGGGTTCCTCACTGAGGGGCGATGAAGCCGGCGGCGACGAGAAGCCCGGGTATACCCGCGGCTAAGGGGACTTGACCGTCTCGTCGGGCAGGCCCGTGAACCCCCATCGTTTGAGCATGCGTATCCACGTCCCCAGGTTTTGGCGGGAGACACGCACGAGCTCCATAGGGAGCCTGGAGGGGACACTCTTGCCCAAAAGCACCTTGTCGACAATAGTCTCGACTCCCACCTTCCCCCAGTCGTAGGTGGGCTGCGCCCAGAGCACGCTCACGAAGCCTCGCTCCACGTAGTTGAGCTGGTCCGGCAGGGCGTCGACGGCAACCACCTTGAGCTTGCGCTCTTGGAGCTCGGCCACCAGGCTTGCGGACTGGCTGGACCGGAACAGCGGCCACCCGCCCACCATCGCCCAGCCGGCCAGCTTCGGCCGCGCCGCGTCCACCCGAAGAACGGCCAGGGCGGCGTCCTGGGGCGTCTCGATGTGGTTCACGGTGTCGACGACCTCGATCTTCTTGTAGCGCGACGCGGCCTTGCGCACGCCTTCCGCGCGGGCCCGGAGGTTGGGTGCGTTCGGGCTACCGGCCAGGATGGCCACCTGTCCCTGGCCACCCATGAGCTCGGCCAGGTCGGTCATGACCTTGTCGCCCAGATCGGCGTCATCGGCGCCGTAGAACGCGAAGCGCTTGGACCCCGGGGCATCGCTGTCGAACGTCATGACCGCCACGCCCGCGTCGACGGCGGCGTCGATGGGGCCCGTGAGCAGGGCGGCGTCGGAGCAGGAGATGAGCACGGCTTTGGCGCCGTCGCGCACGGCCTGGGAGACCCGCTCCGCCTGCACGGCGGCATCCTCGCGCGTGGGCGTGAGCGAGGCCACCTCGATGGCCACGCCGTGCTTCTGGGAGAGGGCGCGCGCGGCGTCCTCGGCTCCGCGCTGGGCGGACAGGAACACGAAGTTCGCCAAGCTCTTGCCGATCATGGCGATCTTCAAGGGGGGGCCGGCCGGACGGGGGGGCTGGCCCTGAAGGGTGGCGGCGGCTAGCCACAAGATGCTCATCACGAGCGGCTTACAGCGCATAAAGGACCTCCCGAAGACGCAGGCGGTTTCCGGGCATCACAATAGTGTCACACACACCCCAAGAACCGCCTAGCCACCGGGCCGGCCCCGCCAGACCCGCTCGTAGACCGCCCAGTCCTTCTCGTCGGTGGTCCACTCCGCGTAGAGGGCAACGCCTTCGAACGTGCCGCCCCCGCCCACCCCGCGCAGCCCGGCCACCACGCCCAGGAGGGCGTTCTCCGGCGTCTCCACCCCGGCGCGGTGCATGAAGCCCGTCTCCCGGTAGGTGGGGATGCCCATGAGCACGCGAGCCCGGGAACGGGAGGCCCCCAGAGCGGTGGTCACCGAGGAAGCGGCGTAGGAGACGTAGCGCTGGTAGAGGGCGGAGGTGGGCAACGCGGTGTCGTAGGCCATGATCACGAGCTGATCAGCCAGGCCCGCCACCCGCGCGTAGTACTCGGGGCTCCAGAAGAAATGCGGGGCCAGGGGGACGGCGAGGGGGGCGGGGCGGGTGGCGGAGAGGGACAGCACGCGTCCGGGTCCCACCGCCGTCCGCAGAGCCAGGAGCAGGGCCAGAAACTCCACGTTGCCGTCGTCCACCGGCTCGACGTTCAAGTGGATGCCGTCGAACCCCTCGTCGACCAGGCCCCGGCACTCCGCCACCATCCGCTGGCGCTGCCCAAGGTCGGCTAGGTCCAACGTGCCCGGTCTCGTGCGCCGGTAGCCGACGCGCAGGCCGCCCACCCAGGGCAGGACCTTCATGTCGGGGGCGACGCGCCGGGCGGTGGCGAGGAAGGCCCGCATCTGCTCCCGGCTGTGGACGGGCAAGCGTCCGGCGGGGTTGAAGGGGATGAGGTGGGGATAGACGTAGATCACGCCGCGCTCGGCCAGTCCTCGGAAGAGGACCTCCATCTCGTCCGCGCTATGAACCTTCTCCAGCCAGCGGTGCTCCAACCACACCGCGTTGCGGTCGTGATTGAAGGGGTGGGGCGCCCGGTCTCCGGGGGCCGAGTACCCGAGGTAGGCGAGGAGCGCGCCCGCCCCCAGGAGGCCGACGACCCCAAGCTGCAGGCCCCGCCGGACCCAGCTCAACCCTCCGCCCCCAGCAGCAACACCGCGGCCGCGGCGTGCCGCCGCTCGTGGGTGAGGCTCACCAGCGCGCGCACCGCTCCCAGTTCCCGCAGGCGCTCTTGCGCGCGGGCGGAGAGCCGCAGTCGGGGTGGGCGTCCGGGGTCGCGCAAGACCTCCACCTCGCGCAGAGGCACCCCGAGGAGGCGCGCGGCCGCCCGCTTGGCGGCCAGCCGCGCGGCCAGGCGCCGTTCGGGGTCGACCTTGGACCCCGCGTACGCCCGCTCCGCCTCCGTGAACAGGCCCTCCCCCCCCGCCGCGAGCAGGCGCGCCACCTCGTCGATCTCGATCAGCTCCAGCGCGCTGGCCACCACACCCTCATCCGGGGGCATGGAGTCAGTGTACTCCCGGGTTACGATGCGTTCATGGCCGAGCGTCCTTCCGCTGCACCTCCCCTCTCCGCCCTCACCGTGCCCGCTCTCCTCGCCATCCCCGGCCTCCGGCACGGCTTCGAGCCCCGGGGGGGCGCCCGGGGGGAGACGCGCGCGGCCAGTCGGGAGCGGGTGGGCGCGGCCCTGGCCTCCGCGGGCCGCCTCCTGCTCATGACCCAGGTCCACGGCGCGGACGTGCTCACCGCTCCCTGGGTCGGCCAACCCCCGGCCGACGCCGCGGTGGCCGGGGTTCCCGGCTTCCTCCTCGGGATCGAGACCGCGGACTGCCTCCCGATACTGTTCGTGGACCCGCGCCGAAGGGTGGTGGCCGCCGCCCACGCCGGCTGGCGCGGAACCGTGGCGGGGGTGGCGCGGCGTGCGCTCGAGGCTCTTCTCGCCGGCGGCTCCGATCCCGGCCAGGTCCTGGCCGCCGTCGGCCCCGGCATCGGCGCCTGCTGCTACGAGGTGGGCAACGAGGTGCGGGAGGCCTTCGGCCCCGAGAGCTTCCGCTTCTTCCGCCCCGGTCCCCGCGGGCGCCCCCATCTGGACCTGCGCGCGGCCGTGGTCTCCCAGCTGGAGGGGGCCGGCGTGGCCCCCGCCAACATCCACCACCGCGACGACTGCACGTTCTGCCATGCCGACCGCTACCCCTCCTACCGTCGCCAGGGTCCGGGCGGGGGGCGGATGATCAGCTACGTGGGCTGGACGGGCTAGAGCGAGCCCAGGTCGGACGCCTTCTCGTCCAGCGCCCGGTTGGCCAGACGGTCGGCCTCCCGGTTCTGCTCGCGGGGCACGTGGGCGAGGCGGACCTCGGGCAAGCGGCCGAGCAGGGTGCGCGCCTCCCGGTGCAAGGGGACGAGGTCGGGGTGCTTGACCCGGTAGCTGCCATCCATCTGCCGGACCACGAGCTCCGAGTCGGAGAAGATGCGAACCCGGCGCGCCCCCTGGGCGAGGGCCCAGCGGAGGGCGTGCAGGAGGGCGTGGTACTCCGCCACGTTGTTGGTGGCGCGGCCGAGGTAGCCATAGAGCCCGGCCAGCTCCGCCCCGTCGGGCCGGGCCACGTGCACGCCGAAGCCGGCCTCCCCCGGGTTCCCGCGGCTGGCGCCGTCGATGTGGATCACGAGCTCGCCCGGGGGGGGGAGGGTCACAGTTCGGGACTGACGGCGGGGACCGGCGGCGAGTAGTAGAGGATCCGGCTGCAGGCCGGACACTGCACGATGACTTCGTTTTTCTTGAGGTCCACGTACATCTGCGGCCTGAGCTTCACGTGGCAGAGCTGGCACATGCCGTCCCGGGCTTCCGCCACCCCCGCCCCCCGCAAGCGGGCCACGCGCTGGAAGAGAGCCAGCGCATCGGCGGAGATGGTGGCCGCGATCGCGTCCCGCTCACCGCCCAACTTTCCCGCCTCCCCCTCCAGACCCCGGGCCCGGGCCTCCAGGGCCCGGGCCTCGGCCCGCCCGTCTTCCTCGGCGGCCTTGAACCGTCCCTCCTCCAGCTTGAGCTCCGCGGCCAGCGACTCCGCCCGCTCCATCTCGAGGAGGACCTGGTCCTCCAAGGCCCGGATCTCGCGCTCCACGTTCTCGATCTCGTGGAGCACGGCCGTGTATTCCTTGTTGGTCTTGACCTCCATGAGCTGGCCCTTGTACTTGGAGCGCTTGACTTCAAGATCTTGAAGGCCGGCTTCGTGCTGGCGGCGGCTCTTCTGGCAGGCCTCCAGAGCGGCCCGCGCGGCCTCCAGGCGCGCCTTTTCCTCCGCCAGCCGGTGCTCCAGGGCGGAGCGCACCTTAGGGACCTCTGCCAGCTCGACTTCCACCCGGCGCAGATCGCTCTCCGCGCGCTGGAGGCGAATCAATTTTTCAAGGTCAGGGTCCATTCCCGGGGGCGGGTCTCCTCGCATCGCATTCTACATCACGCCACCTCGGCCATGAGGGCGGCGGAAGGATTGGCCCCGGGTACATCCGGCGCGGGGCCCTGCTGCGTAACCCCAGTGGCCAAGACCCAGCCGTCCCCCGGGCCTTGACAGGAAGTGGGTTTTGGGGGGATAAACGTTGGCCTCTGCGCACCACGACCTCGGACAGTTTCTAGGCCTGTTCGAGAACCCGTTTCGCACGGTAAGGAGAGTCAGAATGGATCGGAGAAATTTCACGATGATCATGGGAGCCGTGGTCGCCGGCATGGTCGCCGGGTCCAAGCTCTCAGCGGACGAGAAGAAGGCCGAGGACAAGGACAAGAAGGACGCCCACAGTTGTAAGGGCAAGAACGACTGTAAAGGCAAGGGTGGCTGCAAGTCCGGTGACGGTGGATGCGCCGGGAAGAACTCTTGCAAGGGCAAGGGCGGCTGCGCGACGACCGCCAAGCACGAGTGCAAGGGCAAGAACGAGTGCAAGGGCAAGGGCGGCTGCAAGTCCGGCGACGGCGGCTGCGCCGGGAAGAACTCTTGCAAGGGCAAGGGCGGCTGCGCCGTTCCTCACAAGGACGACAAGAAGTCGTAGCTGTTCGTTCAAAGGAGGCCACGGGGTAACCCGTGGCCTCTCCCCCTCCCTACATGCCCAACCGCTGGGGCTTTCCGGACCTGGGAATCGGAGTCGGCCTCCGCACGGTCCACTTCGGGCACATCCTCTCCCAGCATCCTCGCGTCGACTGGTTCGAGGTCCTCTCCGAGAACTTCATGAGAACCGGAGGGCGGCCGCTCTACGTCCTCGACCAGGTGGCCGAGCGCTATCCGGTGGCCCTGCACGGGGTGTCCCTGTCCATCGGCAGCACGGATCCCCTGAACCGAGAGCACATCCAGAACTTGAAGGACCTGGCCGCCCGCACCCGCGCCCATTGGATCTCCGACCATCTCTGCTGGACGGGCGTCCTCGGCCGCAACACCCACGACCTGCTCCCCATGCCCTACACGGAGGAGGCGCTCCGCCACACGATCGGGCGGGTCAGGCAGGTCTCGGAGATGCTGGAGCGCCCGCTCGTGCTCGAGAACCCTTCGAGCTACGTGGAATTTGCGGCCTCCACCCTGACCGAATGGGAGTTCCTGGCCCGGCTGGCGGAGGAGGCGGACTGCGGATTGCTCTTGGACGTGAACAACGTGTACGTCAGCTCGTTCAACCACGGCTTCGATCCCCATGCCTACATCGATGCCATCCCCGCGGACCGCGTCGTCCAGTACCACGTGGCCGGCCACACGAACAAAGGGACCCATATCGTCGACACCCACAGCGACCACGCCATCGAGGAGGTCTGGGGGCTCTACCGCCGGGCCTGGAAGCGGACCGGCCCCGTCGCCACCCTCTACGAGTGGGACGAGGACATTCCCGAGTTCGAGGTGGTGCACGCGGAGGCCCTGAAGGCCCGGGCCCACCGCGAGGCGCCCACCTCCCTGCGGACCGGCACCCATGGCGCCTGAGATCCCGCTCCCGCGTCTCCAGCGCTGGATGCAGTCCGTGGTCGTGCACCCTGGTGCGGTGGAGGACGCGGTGAGCTCCTTGGAGGCGCAGGAGGAGATCCCCGTCGCCCGCGTGAGCGAGGTGATCCTGCCCTCGAGGAGCCTGAAGCCGGTGGAGCGCCTGGGGATCTACCACGGGATGTACCTGCTGCGGATGCAGGAGGCCCTGCAAGCGGACTTCCTCGCCCTCGAGCACTTCCTGGGGGAGGACGCCTTCCGCGAGCTCGTGCGGGCCTATGTGCAGACCTTTCCCTCCCGGAGCTACAGCCTGAACCCGCTGGGCGACCACCTGCCCGAGTTCGTCCGGAGCGCGCCCGGGGTCAAGCGCCCCGAGTTCTGCCACGACCTCGCCCGGCTGGAGCTGGCCGTGAGCCAGGTGTTCGACGCTCCCGAGACGCCGCCCTTGACGGAGGCGGCGATCGCGGCGGTTGCTCCCGAGGCCTGGGAGACCGCCCGCCTGAGGACGATCGAGGCCTTTTCTCTGCTCGCCTTCCGCTATCCCGTGAACGCCTACCTGCAGACGGTGCGGGACGACAACCACGAGCACCCCCGGGCCCGCCTCAAGGACACGTGGGTCGCGGTCTACCGCCGGGACTACCGGGTCTTCCGCCTCGACCTCACCCGGGCCGCCCATGACCTCCTGGCCGACCTCGCCCAAGGCACGCCCCTGGGGACGGCCATCGCGGCCGCCATCCGCCCGGGGGGGCGGCACGCGCCCACCGAGACCGAGCTCTTCCGCTGGTTCCGCCAGTGGGTCTCGGGCGGCGTCTTTCGATCGGTGGAGACGGGCTAGCTTCCGGCCGGGCGCGGTGCGAGAGGGGGGGCCCACGCTCCCGAGGGGCGGAGACGCTCTGGGCTTTCCGCGAGTAAAGAAGGTGGTCCCGAGGGCGGCGATAGCGCCGCCCCCGGGGGGCCCGAGCTCAGGATGCGGTCAAGACGAGAACGGCCTTCTCGCCCCTTCGGTGGATCTCGCTGATGACTTGCCCGCCATCACTTCCCTTTCGGAACACCACCATGTCGTCCTGGGCCGCCTTGTCTTTCTCTTGGAGCGTGGCCTTGGCCTTGGCCACGATCTTGCCGCGCTGGGCGAACGTGAGCTCGGCCTCGTTGCCTTCCGGCGTCCAGGAGAGCGTGTAGTCCCCGGGCGCGAGCCTCTCTCCCTTGACCGTGGTCGCTGACTCGAGCTTCACCTTCAAGGAATGGGCTGATCCGGCCTGAGCCGTCGCCCCCCCGCACAGCGCCACCGCCGCTAGGAGCGCGCCTAGGCGTCCGCGATTCATGCGTCCTCCTTTGCCTTCCAAAAACCAGCGATTTGAACCCGCCCCCGTGGCTTCGCGAACCCAGACGCTCTAACTCGCGTCGGTGTTCCAATCTCTTTGGTTGGACGCTCGAGGTTCAGCGACTTGAACCTCGAAAGAGGAGAAGGCCGCGGTCCAGACGCGGTCGCGTCGTGGTCGAGGGTCCACGCTCCGGAGTTTGCGGGGCGCGCGCGCCCGGCGTTAACCTTCGCGCACGGGACCCGAGGGGCCCCGGCGAGGAGCGCTTGCCTTCTGAGCGACGACGATCCCGTCTAGAGCCTCCCGCGGGCCCCGCGCCCGCGGGCATCTCCCCTTGGACGAAACGGAGCCTTCTCGCGGCTCTCCTCGGCTTGGCCGTCTTCGCGCTCTGGGGTGGCCGCCGGTGGCTTTTTCCTGCGGACGTGAGGCGCGCTCCGGGTATGAGCGTCCTCCTCATCACCATCGACACGTTGCGGGCGGACGCGCTCCGCTGCTATGGGCACCCCACCGCGGAGACCCCCTGGATCGACCGCCTCGCCTCGGGGGGCGTCCGCTTCGAGCGGGCCCACGCCCAGAACGTGGTGACCCTTCCCTCCCACGCCAACATCCTCTCCGGCCGCTATCCCCTGGACCACGGCGTGCGCGACAACGCCGGGTTCCGCTTCCCCGCGGGCACGGAGACCCTCGCCACCATCCTGAAGGGGAAGGGCTACCGCACGGGGGCCTTCGTCAGCGCCTTCCCCCTCGACTCCCGCTTCGGGCTGAATCGCGGCTTTGACGTCTACGACGATCATCTCGGAGACACGGAGGTGAGCCCCGCGTTTCACATGGAGGAGCGCCGCGGTCCTTTGACCGTCGCTGCCGCCAAGCGATGGCTCGGCACGGCGGGCGAGCAGCCGTTCTTCGCTTGGATCCACCTCTACGAGCCCCACGCTCCTTACGAGCCGCCCGAGCCCTGGGCGTCGCGGTTCCGGGAGGACCCCTATCACGGCGAGGTCTCCGCCGCGGACGCCGCCCTCGAGCCCTTGCTGGCGCCGATCCTCAGGGCGGGGGCGGAGGGTCGGACCCTGGTCGTGCTGACCGCCGATCACGGCGAGTCGCTCGGGCAGCACGGGGAGACCACCCACGGGACGTTTGCCTACGAGCCGACCCTGCGGGTGCCCCTCATCCTTTACGCGCCCCGCCTCTTCGCGCCGCGGGTGGCGAAGGACCCCGTCCGGCACGTCGACATCCTGCCCACGATCTTGGACGCCCTTGCCCTTCCCCTGCCCGGGGACCTTCCCGGGCGAAGCCTGCTCGACCTCGTGGCCGGACGCCCCGCGGCCGCCCAAAGCAGCTACTTCGAGGCCCTCTCCGCGGTTGCCACGCGGGGCTGGGCCCCTCTCTATGGCGTCATCCAAGGCGGGATGAAGTACATCGACCTCCCCATTCCCGAGCTCTACGACCTCGCCGCCGACCCCGAGGAGGCGCATAACCTGGCCGGGAGCCAGCCCCCCACCCTGGAGCGCATGCGCGCCCACCTCGCGCAGCTGCGGGCCCAGGATCGGGGACTCGAACCCGAGGCGGAGACCGCGGAGGTGCGGGAACGCCTGAGGAGCTTGGGCTACGCGGCCGCGAGCGCACCCGGGAAGGGGAAGCGCTACACCGAGGACGACGACCCTAAGCGGCTCATCTCCCTGAGCGCCGCCCTCGACGAGCTGATCCGGCTCTACCGCGCGGGGGAGCTACCGCGGGCGCGGGCGCTCGGCGAGGACATCGTGCGGCGGCGGCCCATGCCCATCGCACTCCTCCACCTCGCCTTCCTGGAGCGCGAGAGCGGAGACCTCCGGGCGGCGGTGGAGACCGCGGGGAGAGCCCTCGCCACGAGCCCCCGGAGCTCAGATGCGGCCGCTCTGCTCGGGGCCTACCTCAATGAGTCCGGTCGGCCCCGGGAGACGGTGGAGCGGCTCACCCCCTTCGCGGCGGTCCCCCAGCCCGACGTGGACGTGCTGTTCGCGCTCGGCGCGGCCCAGGCCCAAGTGGGTCGCGGGGCGGAGGCGCTCGCGACCTTCGAGCGGGCGCGCGCCCTCAATCCCTCGAGCGCGATGGCTCTCGTCAACATCGGCACCGTCCATCTCATGGCCCGGGACTACCCAAAGGCGCGGGCGGCTTTCGAGGGCGCCTTGGCCCTCGAGCCCAGCCTCTCGCGCGCCTACAACTCCCTGGGCGTGGTCGAGGTCGAGGCCGGCCGCGCGGAGCAGGCGATCACGCTCTGGAAGAAGGCGGTGGAGCTGAATCCGCGGGAGTTCGACACCCTCTTCAACCTCGGCGACCTTCTCGTCCGTGAAGGACGCGCCTCGGAAGCGAGGGATTACTTCGAGGCCTTCGCCCGTCGTGCTCCCCCCGCCCTTTACGCCCGGGACATCGCGCGGGTCCGCGGATGGCTCGCGACCCAGGAGGCGAACGGAAAAGGCCCAGACCCCGCCAAGAATCCCGGCACCTTCTCGAGCCACCCTTGAGCCGCTTGCCATCCATCCTTTTATAGGGGGAGCCTGGCCCCCTGGCCCGGAACGTCCGCAGATTGTCCAGAACCGCACCTCGAGCGGGGGCTCCGCCAGCACAATTGCGTCCGCGCGTCCCCGAGGATCAGCTAGACTCCTAAGCCGTGCGCGCTCTCATGCATTCTGCGCTCAGCGCTTCCCTGGCCACGCTCACCGTCACGGGCGCTCGGGCCGGGGCCGAGGATGGGGCCCGTCCGGACTGGATCTCGGACCACGCCGGGACCCTTGAGCTGAAGCTCGCGCATCAGGAAAGCAACGGGCCCGACGGCGGCATTTTGCGCGTCGATCCCACGCGACGGGTGGTTCTCTGGGAAGGGATTCCGGGCGAGCTCGGCTGCAAGCTGAATGTGGAGGCCTCCTTCGACGATGTCAAGGCAGTCCGCGCCAGAACCGAAGGTGGCTTCGCGGTGGAGTTGCGGAGGGAGAAGGCGCCGAAACTCGTTTTCATGCCCCTCCCGGACGCTCCCTGGTTCGGCAAGTCCTCAAAGGTCGTCCAAAACCAGTTGGCCCAGCTCATGCGGTCCGTGCCGCTCGCCGGGCCCGACGGCAAGGCCATGCCTCTCAACGGAGAGACGGCTTTTGGCGGCGCCCAAATCAAGCATGTCGACCTGCCCCCCGAGGTCATGGCGGACGTCAGCATGGCGGTCACCCTCATACGGGGCGCCCTGGGCCGGGCCCCTTCCCCCTCGGGCGTCCTCCAGGAGGCGCTCTATGGGCGGCCGCTGGACGTGTCGGTGCAGGAGATCCTCGAGACTCCCGTGAACTACGCGGGGCGTACGGTGCGGCTCCGCGGCCGCATCCAGAGGATCCGGGAGAAGCCCGCCGCCTATCGGCTGCTGGACGGCGAAGACGCGATCCCCATCACGCCCCTCGCGGATGTGGCCGCGATCGTGAGCGCCGACGTCCGCAGCGAGGAGGAGGAGGTCGAGATCACGGGCGTCCTCCGGTCCCCCCACACGACCGAGAGTCCGCTGCCGCCGGTGATCGAGGTGGCTTTCTGGGAGTACGAACGGCCCGGCGCCGCCCCGACCCATCCCCTTGAGCCGAACCCGCTCATGACGCTCGAGGATCTGGTCACCCATCCGGGCACCGTGGACGGGCAAGTCATCAGGGTGGTGGGGAAGTTCCGCGGCCGGAACCTCCACTTTGACCTCCCCCCGAAGGGTCTCGGTTCGGGGTGGGTGATCAAGGCCGGCAAGTACGCGGTCGAGGTGAGGGGGAAGAAACCCTCGGGGCCCGGATTCAAGCTGGACCAGGACTCGATGAGCGACACCGTCAACTGGGTCGAGGTCCGGGGCCGGCCGGAGACCCACGACGGGGTCACGGTCCTCCACGCCCTGAAAGTCGCCCCCGTCGCCCCGCCCTCCGCGGCCGGGGTCTCGAGTCCCCGCCGCCTGCGCGGAGTCGCGGGCCGGCCGACCGTCGTCTTCGCCCTTCCCCTCGACGGCGAGCGCGGGATTGCGGCGGACAGCCGGTTGGTCGTACAGTTCAGCGCCTACATGGACGAGGACAGCTTTCACGGCCATGTGCGCCTGCGCTACGCGGACGCAGAGGACCTGCCGCGCATGTCCTGGCGGTACGACGACGGCCGCCGGGCGCTCATCATCGACCCCGGTGAGCCCCTGCGGCCGGGAGGGGTGCTCGAGCTGCTGCTGCTTCCCGGGATCGTCGACGTCGACGGTTCGGCCCTTGCCCCTCGTGCGAGCTCTACCGCCGAGGGCGGGGCGGAGCTCCTGCGCTACGTGGTTGAAGGCTAGCGCTCGCCGTCCCCAGGAACCCGGCCCCAGCCGAAGAGAACCCGTTTTGGGCCGCCCCTGGCGGGCCCCCGGGGGACATCTCGCACCCAGCGGGCATCGGGAGGCGCAGGCTCCTCCGCCCGCCGTCGCTACGGGAAGCGCCGATCCGCAGGGAAGCGGGCGTGAGCGCGGGCGGCCCAGGCCCGCGCGGCCGCGGTGTCACCCAGGAGGGTGAACGTGCGTACGACCATCTCGTACTCATCGGCTCCCGCGCGCGGGTTGGCGGTCACCACACCCTCGAGCACGGCACGAGCCTCGGCGTCGCGGGCTTGCGACCGGTAGAGCGCGGCCAGGCCAGCCCGGCCGGCTTTCGAGTAGGGCAGGGTGTCGATCTCCGCCCGGAACTCCTTCTCGGCGTCGGCCTCCCGCCCCGACCGCGCGAGGCAGTCCGCGAGCCCGGAGTGAAGGCCGGGCACGACCAAGAACTTGTGCAACCGCTGGGCCTCCACGGCCCTCTGGAACTCCGGCACCGCCTCCTCGCAGCGGCCCGCGCGCTCGGCGACGACGGCCAGCACGTAGTGTGCTACGACCCGGCTCGAATCGGCGGCCAGGCTCTTGCCCGCGGCCTCCCCCGCCTCCGCCGGCCGATCCTGCGCCAGCCTTAGGGTGGCCAGGATCTCGTAGCCCTCTCCCGGCACCGTGAGCGCCGCCGCTTGCGCGTGCTTTTCGAGCAGGGCGGCCTGACCCGTGAGCTCGTAGACCCTGGCCAAGGCCAGGTGCACGGCCCCCCGCGAGGGGTCCAGCTGGAGCGCCGCCTCCAACGCCTGCACGGCCTCCGGTACCCGGTTGAGGCGCGCGAGGGCCAGCCCCATGGACTGCCAGGCGTCCAGCATGCCGGGGCTGTCCTTTACCACCGCCCGCAGGGTCTTCACCACCTCGGCGTCCTTGCCCTCCCGGCGCAGGGTGAGCGCTCTCTTGTAGGCCTCGAACACCGCGACCTTGTCCTTGGGATCCGCGAGCGGCCCCGCGGCCTCCCCCGCCGGGCCACCCGCTCCGACGTAGCCGAGCGCCTGCAGTCTCTGCATCGTCTCGGGATCGACCTTCTCCGGCCCCGCGACCTCGCCCACGCGCACCTGCGTGTCCAGCCACGCGTTCATGGCCTGGGCCGCGGCCGGGTGCTCCGCGCTCAGGTCTCTCGTCTCTCCCGGGTCCGTGGCGTCGTCGAAGAGCTCCGGCCGGGGGGCGCGGATGTACCGGAAGCGGCTCTCGGTGGTCGACAGCAGCTGGCTCCAGCCGAAGTGGTAGCGGGGAAAAAACGTCTCCGAATAGACGGGCCGGTCCGGCCCGCGGCCGCCCGCGATTGCGGGGCGAAGCGACACGCCGTCCATGCCCGCGGCGGGCAGGCCCACGAGGTCGAGGAGCGTCGCCGGCAGGTCCACCTGGGCGGCGGTGGCGGAAACGCGCAGGCCGGCGTGCGCCCTCCCCGGAAGCCTCAGGATGAGCGGCACCCGTACCGTCTCCCGGTATAGGAAGAGGCCGTGCTCCTGCTCGCCGTGCTCGCCGAGCCCCTCCCCGTGGTCCGCAGTCACCGCCACCACCGTATGGTCGAGGGCGCCTTTGGCCCGCAGCGGGGCCAGCAGCCGGCCGATGAGCTCGTCGGCGTAGGCGATCTCGCCGTCGTAGGGACGGTCCGCGAAGCGCTCCTTGTAGGGGGAGGGCGGGGTGTAGGGCGTGTGCGGCTCATAGAGGTGCAGGAACGCGAAGAACCGGCGGTCGCCCTGCGCCTCGATCCACCCGAGGAGGGACTCGACCGATCTCGCCCCGTCCCGCTGCTGAAGTCCCATGTCCTCCTGCGAGGGGTCCTGGACGATTTCGTCGTCGTACCGATCGAAGCCCTGGGCGATGCCGGTTGCGCTGCGCAACACGAAGGCGGACACGGCGGCCCCCGTGACCCGTCCCGCGTCGTGGAAGCGGGCGGCGAGCGTGCGCGCGCCCGGTTTCAGGGTGAAGCCGGAGTTGTCGTGGACCCCGTGGTGGGGGGGAATGAGCCCGGTGAGCATCGAGGCGTGGGCGGGCAGGGTCAGGGGGCAGTGGCTGAAGACGCTCTCGAACACGACGCCCTCACGGCCGAGGGCGTCCATGGTCGGGGTCGCGCCCTGCGGGTAGCCGTAGAGGGGCAGGTGGTCGGCGCGGAGGGTGTCGATGGAGACGAGCACGACCGAGGCCTCCGGCCAGGCGTCTCCGGGGCGGGAGCGGCAGCCGGGCCAGAGCAGGGCCGCCGCCACCACGGCCGCGGCCGCGCGGACCCTCACGGCGCGGCCCCTCCGCCGAGCCAGGACCGCACCCGCGCCACATCGCGCCCCTCGAGCGCCGCCGGGGCCGTCTTCAGGTAGGCCTCGAGGTAGGGCCGCGCCTCCCCTTCGCGGTGCAGCTTCCGCAGGGTGGTGCCGAGGTTGAAGAGGGTCTGGTAGTCCCGCGGGTCGAGCCCGACCGCGCGCGTCCACCGCGCGACCGCCTCGTCGAGGTGCCCCTCTTCGGCCGCGATCACGCCGAGGCCGTTGTGGGCCCGGGCCACCTCGGGGTCGATGTCGAGCGCCGCCTCGAACGCCTGCCGCGCCCGCACCCGGTCCCTGGCCATGAGGTAGACCGTCCCCGCGTTAACGAGGACCATCGCGTTTGACGGGTCGAGTTCACGGGCCCGGGCGAACGTCGCGAGCGCTTCGTCCCCCTGGCCCCGCCGCGCCTGAGCCATGCCGAACGCGGTGAGTACGTCGATGTCCGGCTTGGTGTTCTTCACGTAGGGGCCCAGGAACGCCACCGCCTCCGAGAAGCGTCCCGCCTCGCTCAGGTAGGCGCCGTAAATCGAGACCGCCTCGTTGTCGAGCGGCTGCAGGTCGACCGCCTGCTTGGCGGCCCGTAGGGCCCGGTCCAGCCGACCCCGCATGCGCTCCAGGTAGGCGAGCTGCAGGTAGGAGAGGAACATCGTGGGCCGGCGGCGGATGTTCTCCTCGCAGATCGCGATGGCGCCGTCGTAATCGCCCGCTTGGTAGAGGGTGACCACGTCGCGGATCCGGCTGTCGATCTCGATCAGGCGCTTGGGGTCGTCGTCGACCGTGTAGCGCTGCTTCTGCACCGCCTCCGCGCTGCCGAGGTAGCCGAGGGCGCGCAAGCGTTCCAGGGTGGCCTGCTCCTCCCGGAGCCGGGCCCCCACCCCCACGTCGCCCGCGTCCAGGCGTCCGAGCAGGGCGCGCATGCGGTCCAGGTCCCCCGGACGGGAGGCGGCGAGGTTGTGCTGCTCGGAGGGATCGTGGCGCAGGTCGTAAAGCTCCGGGATCGGCAGGTCGACGTACTTCATGAGGTCGCGGTCGAGGGCGCCGTGGAGCGGCGCCCAGCCCCGGTTGAGGGACGCGCTCAGAGCCTCGAGATAGGAATCCGTGGGGGCCGCACCGCGCCCGTTCATGAGGGGCAGCAGACTGCGGCCCGGTAGGTCCTTCGGGATCGCCAGGCCCAAGGCATCGAGCACGGTGGGCGCGATGTCGATGTGGCGCACGGGGGTGCTCACGACCCGGGGAGAGAAGAGCCCCGGCCCGTAGACGATCAGGGGCACGTGGAGGGTGGCCTCGTAGGCGAAGATGCCGTGGGTGTCCTCGCCATGCTCGCCCAGCGACTCCCCGTGGTCGCTGGTAAGCACCACCAGGGTGCGGGCGGCGGGGCCCGCGGCCAGGATCGGCTCCAGCAGCGGCTCCAGGGCGGCGTCCGCGGCCGCCACCTCACCGTGGTAGGGCTCGGACCGGAAGCGGGAGGCGAAGGGCTCCGGCGGCACGTAGGGGAAGTGCGGCTCGTAGAGATGGACGAATGCGAAGAAGCGCTGCCCGCGCACTTTCTCGAGCCAGCGCAGGGCCGCGGCCACCGTCTTCGTCCCCGCCCGTTCCGGCATCAAGAACGCGGTTGTGGTCTCGGTGCCCCCGAGCCGGTCGTCGTAGACCTCGAAGCCGCGGTCGAGGCCGAAACGGGAGGCCAGGGGGAACGCGCTCACGAACCCTCCCGTCCGCCAGCCGCCGTCCTTCAGAAGGGTGGCGAGCGTCGGCTTCGTCGCGGGGAAACGGAAGCCGGTGTTGTCGCGCACGCCGTGCTCCAGCGGGTAGCGCCCGGAGAGCAGGTTCGCGTGGGACGGGAAGGTCACCACGTTGTGGGCATGCGCCTCCTCGAACCGCACGCCACCCCGCGCCAGGCGGTCGATCCAGGGCGTCTCCGCGCCCTTCCTGCCGTAGCAGCCCAGCGCGTCCGCCCGGAGGGTGTCGATCGTGATCAGCAGGACGCTAAGGCCTGGGTCACGTCGTATCGGGGAACTCAGGAAATTGAACACGACGGCGAGCGCTCCTAGGAGCGTCGCCAGCAGAAGGAGCGGAACAAGCCGGCGCCGCTTGGGGGCGCCGGGGGCGGGCGCTTCGGTTGGCCGGGCGCGAGGGCTCGAGTGTTTCGGTCGCCGGCGTTCCAAGACGTTCATTTTACATATGCTGCCGGCGATCCCGAGTGGCACGGAACCCCACGCCCAAGGGTCCCCTAGAGGGCCGCGTTCAATGTTCCAAACGTCGGGATCGTCGTCCAACCGGTTGGAGTGGACCGGCAGGCCAACAAGTGAGGGGTCCGGGCTCCGGCGATCCCTGACGCGCTCGAGCAACTCATAATTGGCTCGAACGACTGAGCTTGAGCGCCTTCCGATCGGCCCAATCAATTGGCAAGAGACGCGTCGAGCCAGTGGCATAGGGATTGCTCCCTCTACGACGGTACCTTCGTGCGACTTAGCTAAACCGATCGTAAAAAGGGGGTTGGGTAAATGAAGCGATTTCTTTACATGGCGCTGGGCCTGCTCTTGGCCGCGCCTGTGTTGGCTCAGGTCTCAAGCGGCAACATCTTCGGTACCGTCACGGACGAGCAGGGTGCCGTCTTGGCGGGGGTTACGGTCACTCTTACGGGTGACCTCGGCACCAGAACCACCACCACCGGGACCAACGGCGAGTTCCGCTTCCTCTCTCTGGACAACGGCGCCTACAAGCTCACGGTGGGCCTGACTGGCTTCGCCAGGCTCACACGCGAGGTCCGGGTGACCACGGCGGAGAACGTCAACTTGAACTTCACGCTCAAGGTGGCGTCCGTCGAAGAGACGGTTCAGGTCGTCGCGGATACGCCGCTCGTTGACGCGAAGAAGCGCGGCACCTCCACCACTATCGTCTCGGAGGAGCTGCAGAAGATGCCGAGCGCCCGTGACCCCTGGGGCATCCTGAAGAACGTCCCCGGCGTCACCGTCGACCGCGTGAACATCGGCGGCAACTCGAACGGCCAGCAGGCGGGGTTTGGCGGCCACGGCTCCGTTGCCACCGACGCCGCCTGGAACCTGGACGGCCTCGTGGTCACGGACATGAGTGCGACCGGCGCCTCGGCTAGCTACTACGACTTCGACGCCTTCCAGGAGATCGCCGTCTCCACCGGCGGCGCGGACCTGAACATGCCGGGAGGCGGCGTCGGTATCAACTTCGTGACCAAGCGCGGCACCAACCGGTTTCACGGCGGCGCCCACTACCTCTATGCCGGCAATGGTCTGCAGTCCTCCAACCTGCCGGCCTCGCTCGCGACCGACCCGCGCCTGCAGAACGCCGACGGCACTTTCCGCGACAATGCCGACCACACCGACAAAATCGAGGATTGGGGCTTCGATCTGGGCGGACCGATCCTCAAGGACAAGCTTTGGTTCTACGGCTCCCTGGGACGCCAGCAGGTGAACATCATCAAACTCAACGGCCTCCCCGACCAGACCACGCTCAAATCGTACAACGCCAAGCTGAACTGGCAGGCTACGAGCAACACGATGGTCTCCGGTTTCTGGTTCAACAACGCGAAAGTGAAGCTCGGCCGCGACCCGGGCGTCACCAGCTTCACTGGCCTGCAAGAGACGCCGGGGATCCTGTGGAACCAGGGCAACCAATACGCGGACAACCCGTACCACGGACTCTGGAAGCTTCAGGTGGACGAGACCTTCTCCCCGAATTTCTTCGTGTCCGCCAAGGCGGCCTACTACAACACCGGGTTCGGGCTGATCGCGGCCGGCTCCCCGAGCCAAAGCTTCACCTACGACTATGTGGCCAACCAGGCGATCGGCACCTACGAGTCCTTTATCATTCAGCGGCCGCAGAAGGACGTCAACGTTGACGGCAACTACTTCTTCCAGGGCCTGGGCGGCAACAACGAGTTGAAGTTCGGGTTCGGCTACCGCTCGGTCAGCCTCTCCACCCAGAGCCACTACGCGGGCAACGGGATCGAGGGGATATACAAC
>Ga0210409_10002283_pt1 | contig 23018 bp, 18 predicted proteins | sample IncBWH17MmetaG_FD_161649 | JGI IMG/M metagenome (GOLD analysis project Ga0210409, IMG submission 161649) | Forest soil microbial communities from Barre Woods Harvard Forest LTER site, Petersham, Massachusetts, United States - Inc-BW-H-17-M | ecosystem: Environmental > Terrestrial > Soil >...
ACTGGCATCCGCAACGCCGTGAAATACTGATCGGCACGAGATTTGGAAATACGTTTCAGGCGCACCTCGTAAAGATGCCGGGAGGCGCGCGGCAACAACTCACGTTTTTCCCGGAGCCCGTCTACGGCGGCTCTTTTCATCCCAACGGCGGGGATTACATGCTCTTTTCAAAAGATGCCGGGGGCGGAGAGTGGTACCAATTCTTTCGCTACGACTTTTCTTCCGGCGAAAGCACTTTGCTGACGGATGGAAAATCGCGGAATACTTCGGCGCAGTGGTCGACCGGCGGCGACTGGATCGCGTACTCCTCAACGCACCGCAACAGCGACGATACGGAACTCTGGACGATAAATCCTGCCGACCGGAAGACAAATCATCTGGTTGCTCAATTGAAGGGAGGCGGATGGGAGCCCCAGGACTGGTCTTCCGATGACAGAAAGATCTTGCTAGTCGAGGGGATTTCCGTGAATGAAACCTATCTTTGGGTGCTGGATCGAGCCACGGGCGAAAAGACCGAGCTGACACCGCGGAAGACCAACGAACAGGTGGCCTACGGCAACGCGAAATTCAGCAAGGATGGCAAAGGCGTTTACTTCACTTCGGACAAGGATTCAGAATTCCAGCGTCTGGTGTACATGGATTTGGCAAGCAAACAGACGAAAGTGTTGACCGCCAATATCCCCTGGGACCTGGACGAGTTCGCGTTGTCCTGGGACGGCAGAAAGATCGCATTCATCACCAATGAGGATGGACTCAGCGCGCTGCATTTGCTTGATGCGGGCACGGGAAAAGAGCTGCCGGTCCCAAAGCTCCCCGTAGGATTGGTAAGCGGGCTGATCTGGCACAAGAATGGACGAGATCTGGCGTTTGGCATCTCCTCGGCCAGCTCCCCCGGGGATGCGTATTCGATCGATGTCACGACCGGGAAACTGGAGCGGTGGACGATGAGCGAGACCGCCGTGAAAACGGAAGCGTTTCCAGAGCCGGAGCTAGTGCGATGGAAGAGTTTCGACGGAAAAATGATTTCGGGATTTTTGTACCGGCCGCCGGTCAAATTTACGGGGAAGCGGCCGGTACTGATTGAGATCCATGGCGGGCCAGAAGGGCAGTCTCGGCCTGATTTTCTGGGCCGGTATAACTACTACCTGAACGAATTGGGAATTGCGGTGATTTTGCCGAACGTGCGGGGATCGACGGGCTACGGGAAAGCCTTCACAAAGCTTGATAACGGTTTTCTTCGTGAAGGCACGTATAAAGATATCAATGCGCTCCTGGATTGGATCGGCGCGCGCCCTGACATGGATAGCGGCCGCGTCGCAGTGACGGGAGGAAGCTACGGCGGCCACATGACTCTTGCGGTTTCGACATTTTACAGTGACCGGCTAAGGTGTTCGATCGACGTTGTCGGGCCGTCGAATCTGGTGACGTTCCTAGAGCACACGGAAGCGTACCGGCGGGATTTGCGGCGCGTGGAATACGGCGACGAGCGGGACCCCAAGATGCGGGAGTTCCTGGAAAGAATTGCGCCCATGAATAACATAGAGAAGATCAAGAAACCGATGATGGTTGTAGCCGGCCAAAACGATCCGCGCGTTCCGGTGAGCGAATCGGATCAGATTGTCAACGCGTTGAAAAAACAAGGAACGCCGGTTTGGTACGTGATGGCAAAAGATGAGGGCCACGGATTCCAGAAGAAAGCGAACGCGGATTTTCAGTTCTACGCGACGGTGGAATTCCTGCAAGAGTACTTGCTGAAGTAAACGCAACGGTATTCCGACGGCACTTCGGCGCGGCGGGCTGCACCCCATACGGAACTCACAGCTAAAGGGGGATGTTGCCGTGCTTTTTCCTGGGATTGGTGTCGCGCTTGTTTTCCAGGGCGCGAAGCGCGGTTATGATGCGGGCGCGGGTTTCGGCGGGCTCGATGACCGCGTCAATGTAGCCCCGCTCGGCGGCGACAAAGGGATTGGCGAAGCGCTCGCGGAATTCGGCGATTTTTTCCTGGCGCAGTCGTTCGCGCTCGGATTCGGGAGCTTTGTCGAGTTCTCTTTTGTAGACGATGTTCACCGCGCCTTCCGGTCCCATCACCGCGATCTCCGCCGTGGGCCAGGCGAAGTTGGCGTCGGTTCGAATGTGCTTCGAGGCCATCACGCAGTAGGCGCCGCCGTATGCTTTGCGCGTAATGACCGTGATTTTCGGGACGGTCGCTTCCGCGAATGCGAAAAGAAGTTTTGCGCCGTGCCGGATGATTCCGCCAAACTCCTGCTGCGTGCCGGGAAGAAAGCCTGGAACATCTTCGAAGGTAATCAGCGGAATGTTGAAGGCATCGCAAAAGCGCACGAAGCGCGCGCCTTTCACGGAAGCATTGATGTCAAGAACGCCCGCGAGATAGGCGGGTTGATTTCCAACGATGCCCACGGGGCGGCCATCGAGCCGCGCGAACCCCACAACGATGTTCTTCGCGTAATGTTCGTGGACTTCGAAGAAGTAGCCGTCGTCCACGATCGTGTGGATGACGTCCTTCATATCGTAGGGCAGCTGCGGATCCGGAGGCACAAGCGTGTTGAGCGAATCGTCGCGGCGAGTGGGAGAATCGGTCGCACCGCGGCGAGGCGGATCTTCGACGTTGTTCGAGGGAAGAAAACTCATCAGCTCGCGGATCATGGCGAGACAATCGGCATCGTCGCGCGAAACAAAATGCGCAACCCCGCTGGTGGCATTGTGCGTCATCGCGCCCCCGAGCTCCTGTTTGGTGACCTCCTCATGCGTGACGGTCTTGAGCACGTCCGGGCCGGTGACGAACATGTACGACGTTTCGCGGGTCATGAAGATGAAATCGGTGATTGCCGGTGAATAAACGGCCCCGCCGGCGCACGGCCCCATAATGGCGCTGATCTGCGGAATGACGCCGCTGGCCAGGGTGTTGCGCAGAAAAATATCCGCATAGCCGGCAAGCGAAGCGACTCCTTCCTGAATTCGCGCGCCGCCGGAGTCATTGAGGCCGATGACCGGAGCGCCAGCGCGCATGGCCAGATCCATGATTTTGCAGATTTTCCGCGCGTTGGCCTCGGAGAGCGAGCCGCCGAAAACCGTGAAGTCCTGCGCGAATACGTAAACGAGGCGGCCGTCAATGCGGCCGAATCCCGTGACAAAGCCGTCTCCCGCCGGGCGCTGCTCCTGCATTCCAAAATCAACGCAGCCGTGACGCACAAATTTATCCAGCTCTTCAAAAGTGCCTTCATCAAGAAGCAAGTGGATGCGCTCGCGCGCCGTGAGCTTGCCGGCTTTGTGCTCGCGGTCGCGGCGCTCGGTGCCGCCGCCGGCTTCCGCTTCTGCGGAGATGCGGCGCAGCTCATCCATGCGGTCGCTATGTTTGGCCGCCGCGGACAAAATGGGTTTTGGTTCAGCCAACGGGTCCTCCCTCGGAAGGGGGCTCTGTGGTGGAAAAGATGCGCACGGCGAGATGCGTGGCCAGCCAAACGGTTCCCAGAAGCAGGACGACGCCAAGGAGCAGTTCCGCCCCCATGGCGGAGGCGCGCTGCAGCGGCGATTCGAGCGAAGTCACATATTCCGTCGCTTGCACAAGAATAAACATTGCGCCGAGAGTCATCGCCACGATGAGGATCGTGGTTAAAATGGATGCAATGATCATTTTCATGGGGCTTGGTCTTGGCCACGCCGAGGCGGCAAGGAGAAGGATAGCGCAACCGGGCGAAAATCAGAATGTGGAAGAGCCGCTAACGCGTGATCAGCGCAAGCCGGACCAGTCGTCGGCGACGAGGATCGAGTCGCTGGGATTGGACGGGTCGTACTTGATGCTGGCGGGCTGGCCGGCAACCAGGCGCTCGAGCCGAACCTGGCTCTCCAGGCCCGTAATGTCCTGCGCGGTATGATACGTCACGCCGGATATCAAATAGCTGTAGGAAACCAGATGGCGAGGCCGCATATCGGTGAGCGGGCGGGCGTTTGCGCCGAACAGTCCCTTGCGCGCTTCTTTCGACTCCGGCGGGTGTTCGACCAGTTCAACCACCTGCCCCTCGGCGATCCGTCCGATCTGATTGAGGTGAAGCCGGCGCCTGCGCTCCGTTGCCTCGGGATCCTCGGCGGGGCGGAAGAAAGCATACGCGATCATGGCCAGCGCAGCTATGGCCGCACCACCCATGGCCAGCACAAGTTTCCAGTCAGCAAGCAAAACTTTCAACGAACGAACCTCGTGTCGTCAGAAGGATAGAGGCCGAACGGCGGGCAAGAAAAGAAGTCCCTGGACCGTTTCGAAAGGAATCCCGAACCCCTTCGATGCCCCACTGCTGCGTATTCTACCGAAACCAAGCGGCTTAGGTGAAACTAGGCTTGCGGTGCGTGCACCGGATTGCGCAACACGCCAACACCGGCAACACTGACGTCGACCGTATCCCCGGCCACCAACGGGCCGACGCCGGCGGGTGTCCCGGTGGCGATGATGTCCCCCGGCATCAACGTCATCATGCGCGAAATCCAGCGAACGAGGAACGCCGGCGGATAGGTCATCAGCGCGGTACTGCCGGACTGGCGGCGGGCGCCGTTGACGTGCGTTTCGACAAGGACGTTCGAGGCATCGAGATCCGTTTCGATGTGCGGGCCGACCGCGCAAAACGTATCGAACCCTTTGGCGCGCGTGAACTGCACATCGCTCTTCTGAAGGTCGCGCGCGGTGACATCGTTGAGGCAGGTATAGCCCATCACAAACGAGAGCGCGTCGTCGGTATCGCGCAGATGCGAACAGCGGCGGCCAACGACCAGAGCCAATTCCCCCTCGTGCTCCACCCGCTGGGAATACTTCGTCAGGACAATCGCTTCCTCCGGACCGACGATCGAGGAGGGCGGCTTGAGGAACATCAGCGGTTCCTTCGGTACTTCGTTGCCCATCTCCGCGGCGTGCGCCGCATAATTGCGGCCGATACACACGATCTTCGATGGCTCGACGGGCGCGAGCAGTCGCACCTCGTTGTGTGGCGAAGAATGCCCGCTTCGCGACCATTGGCTCCAGGGCGCGCCGGAAATTTCGAATACGGCGCCGCCTTCAAGTAACCCGTAGTGTGGCGAAACAGAACCATTGCGCATCGTGTACCGGCAGAATTTCATTCGGGGTTCAGCTCACGTGATGATTCGGATGAGAAACATTTTCACCGCGCGCCTTCCAGATGATTGTGCCAATCCAGCAAAGCGTCGTGATGATCATATACGCGACAGCGCCAAGCATGAAAATCTGAAACGTGCTGTGCCATTCGCCAAGGGCCCGATAAAACACGCAGAGAGCGCGATAACTTGCACTGAAAATCATCCAGGCAATCAGGCTCGACGCCAGGAGATGGCCAGGCATTAGCAAGAATCGAAGAACCGGGATGAACGCGAGAAAACTCAGAACTACAGCCGCGGCCACATTGCGCTCCATCGCAAATCGTTCCAGGAGCGGGAAATGATTCGCAACGATCAGCCATGCCGTGAAAACCAGCGACATGCAAACACCAGCATATACACCCGTTCGAATTGCCGCATTGCGGAAGACGTGGAACCAACGGTAACCGGGCAGATGCGCTCTAATGGCCATCCGATGCTGGGCTCCCAAGCGACAAACAATTGTTTAACCCGGACCTGCGAAGATGGTTGCGTGACGTCAACAGCGAGGGGGGCGCTCGGTGCGCTTTCGTTCCCCGCGCGGTCAACAGCAGTCACAGTGTACCAATAGCGGCGGCCGGGTTCTACTGACGTATCACGAATGGCAGGCGTGGGCAATAAATCAGCAGTCAGCAGCTGTCCCCTTGTGCCCTCCTGCTCACTCCTATAGACGTGATAACCCGCAAGATCGGTTTCAAGATTTATGGACCAGGAGAGGTCCACGAGAACCGTTCCCGCGGTGGAACCCGGCAAGACGGCCGCAACCAGCCCTTGAGGAGGCGCGGGAGGAAACGTGTCGCGCGGAGTGACCGTCACGGGCTGCGAATCGGAAGACTCCCGTTCCTTGCCTTCGGCCTGAATGACGCTGCGAACCATGTACACATACGTGTGGTCGAAACTAAACGATGTGTCGCGATAGTTGTTCGATTCCGTCAGAGCCAGTGGTGCAAAGCGCGGTTCTTCCCTGTTTTGCGCGAGACCCTGGGCGGTGGTCGCGGAGGCAGCGGCATTGATCTCCGCGCGATAAACGCGATAGCCGGCGATGGCGGCACTGAGCGGGTCGCCGGCGGAAGTGCGTGCCGGGGCCGGCCAGCTCAACTCGATTGCGGTGTCTGTAACCCGAGCCTCGGCCACGGCGATGCGCTCCGGCACGGGAAAGACGCGCACGGTCACAACATTCGAATCCGCGGACGCGCGTTTTTGCGAAGCGCGCGTCCGAACGGTGTAGGCAGACGACCCGCCCGGATGCGCCTTGGTTTCCTCAGGCAAGATCGGATCGGTAAAGCGCACATGGCCTTCGGAGCGGTAGTTTTCCACCAAGACGCCCGGAATCGTGTAAACGACGCGAAACGATTTCGCATCGGGCGAGCCGTCTGGCTTCAAGCTTCCGCGTAGAATCTCGACCGCGGGGGGAGCGGCGAGTTTCCCCCCAGAAATAGAGTTCGTTGGGAGGGTGAAGGTCAGTTCCACGCCATCGCCGGCCTGGCGAGCGGAAAGATCCGCTATCGCCACAGCAACAGGCGGAGAAGGCGGCACAGGCTCGCCGGGCGCGCCGCAGCCAGCTATAAAAAAGAAAATGGCAAAGAGTAGGCAGAAAATGGGCCGCACAGAACTTTTTGCGATGAGGGGTGGCGTCCCTTTTCGATTGTCCATTTTCTGAGTTCAGGGATTACAGGATATAGCGGCTCAAATCCTGGTTCTTGACGATGTCGGCAAGCTGCTTGGTGACGTAGGCAGCGTCCACTTTCACATTTTTCTTCTTGAGATCGGGCGCTTCGAACGAAATCTCATCAAGAACTTTTTCAAGAATGGTGTGCAGGCGCCTCGCACCGATATTTTCCGTCTGCTCGTTCACGCTGGTGGCAAAGCGCGCAATGGCCGCAACGGCATCCTCGGTGAAGTTGAGCTTCACGCCCTCCGTCTCGAGCAGCGCAATGTACTGCTTGATCAGCGCGTTTTTCGGCTCCGTGAGAATACGAATGAAATCTTCCTCTTTCAGGGATTGCAGCTCGACGCGGATGGGCAAACGCCCTTGCAGTTCGGGAATCAGGTCCGACGGCTTCGTCACGTGAAACGCGCCCGCCGCGACAAACAGAATGTGATCGGTGCGGATCATCCCGTACCGCGTGTTGACGGTCGTGCCCTCAATAATCGGGAGAATGTCGCGCTGCACGCCTTCGCGCGAAACATCGGGGCCGTGCCCCGATTCGCGCCCGGCAACCTTGTCAATCTCATCAATAAAAATAATGCCCATCTGCTCGGCGCGCTCCACGGCCACGCGCGTCACTTGATCCATGTCCAGAAGCTTGTTTTCTTCTTCCTGAATCAGGTATTCGAACGCGTCGGCCACGCTCATTTTGCGCTTTTTCTTTTGCTGCCCGAACATGCCGGAGAGCATGTCCTTGATATTGACGTCCATCTCCTCAACGCCCTGATTGGAGATGATTTCGAACGACGGCATGGCGCGCTCGCGAACTTCAATATCCACCATTCGCTGGTCGAGCTTGCCTTCGCGAAGCTGCGCACGAAGTTTCTCGCGCGTGCGCTGCGTCTGCTCGCGCTGCGCAGCCGCATCGGCTTCCAAAGTGCCGGCCGCGGGCGGTGGCGGCGGTGGAAGCAATAGGTCGAGCACGCGCTCCTCCGCGGCTTGTTCCGCGCGGTCCGCGACCTCGTCGAGCTTTTCCTCGCGAATCATGTCAATCGAAGTTTCCACCAGATCGCGCACCATCGATTCCACATCGCGCCCGACGTAGCCGACTTCCGTGTATTTGGAAGCCTCCACTTTAATGAAGGGGCACCCCGCAAGCCGTGCAAGCCGGCGCGCGATTTCCGTTTTCCCGACGCCGGTCGGCCCGATCATCAGGATGTTCTTCGGCAAAACGTCTTCGGCAATCTCCGGCGGAAGCTTCTGCCGCCGCACGCGATTGCGCAGCGCCACCGCCACCGCGCGCTTCGCCGCACCCTGCCCGACGATGTACTTGTCGAGCTCCAGCACGATCTCGCGCGGCGTCATGTCGTCCAGCGCCGGAAGGAGTTCCTCTCCCTCGACCGGCGCGGCGCCGTTGCCGCCGGGAACGAGAATCACTTCTTTATCGGACTTGGTGGGCATAAGAGTTTTTCGTCGCTAGTTGCAAATAGCCAGTGCTGACCCTTTTCAAGCTTTGCGTGCTACTCCCTGAGTGTTGATGCTACATGCCCGGAAAGGGTTTGGAAACCATTTCTCTTCGATTCACACGTGTCGTATCACAACTCCTCGACTGTAAAATTAGCGTTCGTAAAGATGCAAATCTCGCTGGCGATGCGCATCGCCTCCATCGCCAAATCCTTGGCAGTGAGCTTCGAATGCTTCAGCAGCGCCCGCGCCGCCGCCAATGCGTACGTGCCGCCCGAACCGATCGCCACAAGGCCGTCGTCCGGCTCGATCACGTCCCCATTCCCGGAAAGAATGAACGTAGCCTTGGAATCGGCCACGATGAGCAGCGCCTCCAGATGGCGCAGCGCCCGGTCCTTCCGCCATTCTTTGGCCAACTCGACCGCGGCCTTCTGCAGGTTCCCGGAGAATTCCTGAAGCTTGCCTTCGAATCTCTCGAACAGTGTAATCGCATCCGCCGTCGAACCGGCAAACCCGGCAACCACTTTGTCGCTGTACAAGCGCCGCGTCTTGCGCGCGGTGTGCTTCATCACGTGGTCGCCCATGGTCACCTGGCCGTCGGCGATGAGCACCACCTTGTTGTCCTTGCGCACGCACAAAACCGTAGTGCCGTGCATCTGCGTGCTTTCCGGGGCATTTCGCATTCGACCATTATACCGCTCAACGAGACCGCGCGGCAAAATCCCGTGAAGCCGCTGTAAATGCTATTTGAAACGGTTGATTTACTGCGCGGGGCCGTAGAGCGAATTGACGAACTGGCGGAATTCTTTTTGCAGCAGGAGTTTTTGGAACGAGTCATCCACTCGGGCGTCCGGAAACGTTTCTCCCGGAATCAGATTGTCGCGGCGTTCGAACGCCAGCTTCAGGTAGTTCTCCGTGTCCGGCCGGTCGCCTTTTTCCGCCGTGACGCACGCCAGGTTGTAGTAGAACAGCGGATAGTCGGGATCTTTTGAAACTCCGTACGTGAGCGTGTCGCGCGCATTCGTCAGATCGCCCGAAATCCCATAAGCCATGCCGAGATTATCAATCAGCACGCGCCAGAGATTCTTCTCCAGCGTAGGGGTGCTCTTCTCGATTTCGAATGCTTTCTGGTACGGCGCGATCGCCTGCCGGTATTGATGCGCCAGAAAGTACCGGCTTCCCTGTTGGAACAGCATCATGCTGTTCCCCGTCGGCACCGGCGCGTCCGAAGCTTCCTTTGGCACAAAATGAAACGTTTGCAGGAGCGCGTCAAACAGCGGCCCGTCGGCCGCCTTGGCGAAAATCTTCGAAATATGGATGTCCACGAAGACATCCTCCTTGGTCAGGCAGCCAAAAACATTCTTCTGATTGGTCGGCACGCCATCCAGTTCCGGCAAGGTGAATTCGAGAATCTGCATCTCTCCGCTTTCGCGATAGCCGACACCCTTCAATTCTCCGGACGCGAGAGTTGCATTGTGCTTGGCCTTCTCCTCCAGGGAACGCTTGCATTCGCCCGGCTGCACCGGCCCCTTTGAGGGCTCCAGATAAACGGAAACAACGAAGCGGCTCTTGGTGTTTTCCGCCAGGAAATAGCGCCGGCCATCGGCCTGCATCTCATTCGCCTTGGTGGTAAAACCCGTGCCATCCAGCTCCAGCGCCCACGCCTTGCCGGGCAGCCAGACATCCGATGTCGCAGGGACTGCCGCGTCCTGCGCGTGCGTCGCCCCGTTCGAGAGGAACAGCAAAAACAGGACTGTAGAAGCGCGGATTCTCATGAGGCTCCAGGGCCACTCTCCATTCCTCACTTTACGCGGCAAGCGGCAATAAACGTGAGATCAATGAATCTTGTTTATCGAAGTGGAAAACATCCTGAAAAGGAGAAATGATTCTGGCCCCGCGCTCACTGCGCGATTTCGTGGAAGGACAGAATCTTGTAAGGCAAATTCGGCATCGCCGCCTGGATCCAGCAACTGCTGTAGTAAATCCCATTCGTTAGCGTATTAGGGGTGCTGTAAAAGTCAAAACCTGATGGCGAACCCGACGATGCCGCGGTGAATATCGGAGAAGAGGATGGCGACAGAGGAGTTCCAGATGCGTCCAGCGTCCTCGCAAGAAGAACTGCCCCCTGAATTTGTGTGGTGGTGTATGCGCCCTGGGAGGAATACATCCAGCCTTTCCCGATCAGCAGGATTATCCCGTCCCACGATGCATCCGGATCATAAGTGAACTTGCCGGTGACAAGCAGGAGCCCGTAACCGGTCGTGCGCCAGCCGCTGAAGGTCAAGTCTCCGTTGACGAAAATCGTCATCGGGTTCGAAGCCGTCATCGCTGCCGGCAGATTTGTTGGGGTCGAACAGCTGCCTCCAACGCACGCGTTGCCGTTAATCACAAAGTCGGCGTTCTGCTGAATGGTTTGCACAAGACTGTTCAGCCCTCCCACCGTTGAAAAACTTGTGGACAGCGGCGTCACAGAAACAATGTCAGGGTTTGCGGCAACACCATTCGCATAGTTACTCAGGTTTCCAGACGGAATTCCCTTGGTATTTCCCGGCTGTTCGAAGTTAGATTTCGTATAGCCGGTATCGGTGTATCCAACTGCGGTGAACGGGGTCGAGGGCGGAACTGGATTGCACGTCCCCACGCTGCCCTGATCAATTCCCTTCACATAAAACTCACCCGAGGCCGACGCGGTAAATTGTGGTGTGTTGCCATCAAGGATGAGCGCCGCAGGAAAAGTCAAATTCAAGAGCGTAGGGGTGACGAGATACTGGAGGAGCTTCTGGCTGCCATTCGGCAGCACGGCAAGGGCAGTGAGCTCCAGAACCTGTGCGCCGGTATTGGAAATATTCAGCTGCGCGCCGCTCGGCTGCGTACCGTCATAGAACACCGGCGTTGTGGAATCGTACGGAGGACCGGAATACGAGGGAGCGACGGGCACGTTGAGAGATTTCGCGGTGACCGCGTTAATGCGCACCCATTTGTACAAGGGGACCGGGACTGTAAGGGAGTTTAGCGGGGCCCTGGTCCAAACCGAGGGAGTCGTATTCACTGTGGCAGCTGCGTGCGAGCCTGAACCGAATTCAGCGTCATATTCTGCATCCGGATAGGTTGTAAACAGTGTAGACGCCGACTCACCGGCAGCCGGATTCAGGACGTAATCAACGTAGCCGACGGCAAGAGGAGTTCCGGGGGAAGGCAAGAAGCCCGATGTTGTGTTTTGGAAGGAATTGGGATTTTTCGGAAGCAGCCGTCCTCGCGCCTCTTCCAGCCCGGCCAGGGCTGCGTAGTAGACTCCCGTCGCGGAGCGATAGTTGCCAGCCAGTGCGGATTCCGTTCCCGACGAAACGATCAAGGCAATCGCCACGACGCTGATCAGCAGCAAAATAAATATCGAGATCAGCAGGGCGACTCCTCGCTCCGGGTGCTTCGTTCGAGTTTGTCTTCTAGCTTTCATTCTTTCTCGGCGGACCTCCATGATTCATTGATATAGATTGGGGTTGACTCGCCGGCCGCGCCCACTCAATTGCACCAGGCGCGGAAGCCCCGTTGCCGCGTCCGGCAGAGGCGCGGCGACAATCAAGGTTATGCCGACATCCCGAATGTTGGCCGGAGAATTGTCTGCCAGTGCCGAACGGCAAGCGGGAGCTGGATACTGCGACGTGATCGGCGTGTCACAAATAAAGCTGAAGATCGGTACCGGGGCTCCTCCCGGGAAGATCAACGGATACGCCGTCTGGCACCCTGGGAGTGACGGGGGACACGCATTATTCACCACATTTTGCACGAAGGGCACAAGTACTCCGGACAATGAGGTATCCGTGGCGGGGTCGTGAGAGCTAGCCTTTGGAGCCACCCCGCGCATCAGAGTCGTTCCTTGCAACGTGTAACGGATCCACTGAACAGGGCAGTTAGGGGCGCAGGCAGGATCCTGTGGGTTGGGATCCGTCTCGATGATGATATCGAAATCTCCGGGAGTAAGGCACGTTCCGCCTCCACCCGTGCCGAGTTGGCAGGCACTGGGGACCGTGTACCCAGGACTCCACCCGAAAGGAAAACTGGTGGACTGCAGGGGATAGGATGACGAAAAAAAAGTCGGCGGGGGAAACCCCGCGTCATTGATGTCGCGTACCATCTGGTCCAAGCCGAGCCGCGCTTCCTGGAAAGAATTCAATACCTGGGACTCGGTCTGGTAGCGCTGCTGGGAACTGCCCAGCAAAGCGAACGCAGCTCCCGTGATCACAAGAAAAATGCCCAGAGCGACAAGCAACTCGACTAGCGTAAACCCCATCTGCGGCTTTTGGCGTACTGCTGGATTCATTTTCCCACCATCGTATCAAGCGTAATGGGCTGGAAATAACCGTTGCCGCCGACTTGCCGGATGCCAAGAATAAATCGTTTCGACGAGGCGGTGGTGCTGTTCCCGGTGATGATCACTGCCCAACGCACGTCGTAGGTCACGCCGTTGGGATCAGTCGGGTCCTGGAAAGTAAAGTTATAGCCGGAGACCGAGGAGGTAAAGTCGATTGCCGATTGGTTGTTGAAAAGCACGACGTTGGTTCCTTGGAGGGTATTGGGGTTCGTGGGATCGCCAAGCTTACAGACGTGTCCCAGGGAATCCGTAAATTGGTTTGACGTTGGATTAATCGGCTGATCGAGCATCTGATCCAACTCGCGTTGGGCAAAAACAAGCGCCGAGGAATCGGTTCGATTTCTATAATTCAGAAGGATTGAAGCGGGCACCAGCTGCGCAATCGCCACTAGTCCCACCAGCAAGATGACTGTGGCAAGCATCATCTCCAGAATGCTGAAGCCCCTGTCCTTTCTCCGCGCGAATTTGAAAGAGGGCCTCAACATTGTCCTTGATTCCTCGCCTCAGCTGACTTGTTGCCAGGGGCCGCCCGACGGCGCGGTCCAGATTTGGATATTCCCGGAGGGAACTAGAACCACGGCGCGATATCCGAACTCCGGATCCGTCGCGCTGCCGATGTAAAACACAAATATGGTGCTGGAAACGTTCCCGCCGACGCGAATCGCACCGCGCGCGTCGAACCTGACGGAGCTGCCAGTGTTATACACCGGTGCAGGGGTGGCCCCGCCCAAGGCTGCAGAAATGGCCGAGGGACCCGGCGCCACGCCCGGGGCCAGAAGGCCCGCAAAACCGGCAATCACCTGCTGCCTCTCATTCGCACTGAATGTTCCGCTGCAGTTGGAGTCCGTCCCAATGATCCAAGAAGATCCGGGACCGCTTTGCATCAGGAAGCACACTTGGGTGTTGCGGCGAACCGCTTCATAACGTGTGAATTTCAGCGTGTCGGCCACGCGCGTCGCCGCGTCGTTCAGCTGATACGTCCGGAAGGAATACATGAGCGAAGGAATCGCAATGGCCGTCAGAATGAGGAGCACCGTCAGCGACACCGCCATTTCGACAATGCTGAAGCCGCTGCTGCGGCTTCGACGACGGCCCGAGAATTTGCGACTCCGTCCCAAGGCAGCTTCCCTTCTCCTGCTCCAATCGAGCATCAAGCCTGCCGACACGGCAAGCTTCCCATATTGTTGCACTTGCAGGGCCGAGAGCAGCCCTGCGCAACTATTGCCAAAAGTAGGTACTTCTAGAGACTACAAGTATACATTCTAAAGCGCCAAGCTGCGTATGGGTAAAAATGTGACGGAATGCCACATGCAAACAACGGCCAACTCGGCAACAATGAAAGTATTTAAGAGTTAACATTTGCGACCATCGTCGAATTTTATCCGAGTTAGGAGGAATGTCTACGTAAGGCGCGCTGCAAGGGCAGACGCGTTGCGGTGAGCGATTGCTTCGATGGAAATCATGGGATTCACCCCGGAAGCGGACGGAAACGAAGAACTGTCCATCACATAGAGATTGCGGGCCTCCCAGACTTGGCCGTCTGGATTAGTCGCGGAGGATTTTGACGATCCCCCGAGCCGCGCGGTCCCCTGAATGTGGAACGAAAAGAGCGCCAGTCGGCCGGAGTCCCACCCGGCGGAATCCATCGCTTGTGTAAAGGTGTCCGGCGAACCGCTGTGGCCCGGTTCGTACGCGCACCACTTGGCATGCGGAGAAAAAATCAGCCGCGCACCCGCAGCTTCGAGGATGCGCGCGGCGCCAAGGAACCCGCGGCGGAGATGCGCGCGATCGAATCCCGAGAGCGCGTAATGAGCAAGGGGATGGCCGTCGCGGCCGATCGTGACGCGCCCGCCGTCACGATCACGCAGAAGAACGCCAATCGCCGACGTATGCGAAAGCTTTTCGAGCAATGACCGGTATTGCCGTGGATCACGCCAAGGAAGAACAGCGGCAGCGATGACGGGTTGCAGGGCCGTGGTTTCGTATTTCACGCCATAACTGCCAGTGAGAAAACGATGCTCATCAGAGTAGATGGCCTGCATCGTTCCTTCCCACGGTCGAATCTCCTCGTCGAAAACGCCACACACGTTCGAAACGGGATGAAGATGGAGATGACGCCCGATGTGTTCATTGCCGAGTCCAGAGCGGAGCAGAAGAGCAGGTGTATGAATCGAGCCGCAAGCAACAACCACCGCTTTGCAGCGGATGTCGACGCTGTGGCCGCTTTTCGAACGCGCTTCCACCCCGGTAGCGGCGCTAGCCTCGATTCGAACGCGAAGAGCGCGCGTCTCCACGACGAACCGCGCGCCATGCAGCTGCGCATCCGCGAGCCACGTCTTCGCCACGGACTGTTTCGCGCCGAGCGCGCAGCCGTATCCGCAATAACCGCAAACTTTTCCTTGGTCGCAGCCAATCACGTTTCGCGGCATGGCATCCACGTGCCAGCCGAGCGCACGTAAACCGCGCTCGAGAACTTGTTCGCGCGCCGAGACGCGGTTGTGATCAAGATTGACGTGCAGCCGCTCGCAGACCGCGCCGAGGCTCCGCGTGTATTCTTCGTTTGCGAACCAGGGGACACCGGCAGCGGCCCACTCGGTTCGAATGTCATCCGGCGTCCGAAACGATGTGCAGTAATTGATGACCGTCGTGCCGCCGAAACATTCACCGGCGAGCAACCCTACGCTGTGATCGGCAGTGGCTGCGAATCCTGCTTCGGTATAAAGCCGCTGAAAACCGCCAAGCTCGGCGCCGTCAAAATCCGCATCATCGTAGTACCCGCCGGTTTCCAGGACGATGACATCTTTTCCAGCCGCAGCGAGAATCGCGGCGGCAGTGCCGCCGCCCGCGCCGGAACCTACGACGCAAACATCGCAGGATAATTTCATGTCGCGATCGGGAACCGTGACATGCAGAGGGCGCGGTTTCGAGACATTCTGCGCGCGGAGCGGGCCCGGATACTGAAGACGATCCCAAACCGCGCTGCGCGCGCCGTCCGCGGCGGGCAGCATGACGTAAAGAAAACCAATCGCTTTTCGAAGCGCCTGAAACGCCGCGCGGCGCTTGCCGATCCCGCTGTCCGACCACGAGTGCAAAACGCGAATGCGATCCTCGTTTGAAAGCGACGAGAATGCTTTCAAGCGTCCCATGGCGAACAAACTGTGAAATTTCGAATCCCACAAATCGAGAAGCTGGAGAAATTGCGCGCGGTCATTCGCACGAGGATTGAAATCCAGCGCGCCGGCGATGGCTCCAGGAATCCCCAATTCGGACGCGGAAGGCCAGCCTTCCGCTTTAGGGAGAAATGTTTCACAGATCGATTCCAGCGCGCGCTGCTGCCGGGGAGTGAGGTTCATGGGAGCGGGTCCAGCTTATCGCGGATCCGCTTCTTAGTTCTTGCTCTTCTCGTTTGGTTCCGTTTTTAGTTCTTGCTTTTTTTGAGGACGGATTCGGAACCGCCCTTTTGCAGCGACTCTTTGGCGAAAAGAACATCGGGCAAGCCAGGATTGAACTTGCAGGTCTCGTAGAAAAACTGAGCGGCGCGGCGGCCGTTGTGTTCGCGGGAAACTTGCAGCGGCACCCAGGCGCTATCCTTCAACTGGTAGTTGGTGTAGATGGTAACGTCGTCGTTGAGCTGCTGGTTTTCTTCGTCCTTGGTGGTGACCACGCTGCGGATCAGGAAATGCGTCAAACGGTCCACGGCGAGACGGAATTTGCGGTCCTCGCTATCCGTGATCTCGACCCACTGTACTTCCCGGCGGTCCACGATGTCGTCGCCGCCAAAGCGAACGGCCAAGCCCGGCTCGTTGAGCCGCAGGCGAAGCAAATTATCAATGTCGCGCTTGACCCCTTCCTGAAAAACGCTGATCGCGGTTGCCGGAATCTCGCTGACGCCGCTTCGGTCATAGGTCCAGCCGCGATCGCCGTTGTAAAGCGTAATGACCAGTCCGCCGTGCGTGATGTCCAGGCCATCCAGGCCGATCAAGGACGCGAGGAGAGTGTTGTGGCCCTTAGCGACATATTCCGTGCGGACCTTGTCGGGGAAGCGCCGCTCTTCCGTAAATTGGATGTAACCCGTCACGTCGCCGCTGTGGCCGAAGAGCGCGCGGCGGCCCTGGCATTGGCTTTCGCGAACTTCGGTGTAGCCGGGACCGCCGAATGCATTGATGAGGTCGCTGAGGATCTGTTTTCCTTTGGCGGCGCTCTGCTCCGGCATCATGGTATCCGGATTCTGCGCGGCGGCGCGCGCAACAAACACCGCGCCGGCAAACAGAGAAACGGCTACGAACTGGGTAAACTTTAACCGCACAAGATCGCGCCTCCATTTACATTGATGATCTCTCCGGTCATGAAGTTGGCCAGGTCCGAGGCGGCAAAGAGGATTGGTCCGGCAATTTCTTCCGCGGTGGCGGCGCGGCCCAGCGGAATGGCGGATGCGGCCATCTTCTGGCCTGCCTTCGTCTCGAGCACCGGATTGGACATGTCCGTGGCGACCCAGCCGGGGGCGACGCAATTCACGAGAATATTGTGTCGCGCGAGTTCGGTGGCCAGACCCTTGGTCAGACTGATGATGCCGCCTTTCGACGCGCCGTAGTGCGTGTGGAAGGATTCGCCGCGCTGGCCGGCGGTGGAGCTGATGGGGATAATTTTTCCGGACTTCTGCTTGATCATGTGGGGGACCGTGAAATGGATGATGGAGTAGACGCTTTTGAGGTTGATGCGAATCATGTCGTCCCACTGTTTTTCGGTCATCTTCTCGATCGGAGCATCTTCCTGGTTCCAGACGCCGGCATTGGCGACGAGAATGTCCAGCCGGCCGAGGCGCGCGATGGTGTGCTCGACGAGTTTCTGATTGTCGGCGTGTTTGCCCACATCGGCTTTGAACGCTTCCACGCGCGTGCCGTGCTTCCCGGCTTCCTGCTGGACCTGAATCGCGGCATCCTTGGCTTTGACGTAGTTGAAGACCACGTCCGCGCCTGCCTGCGCGAATAATTTAACCGCTGCGGCGCCGATACCTCGTGAACCGCCGGTGATAAGTGCCGCCTTGCCTGCGAGCGAAATCATGAAACCCCCGAAGTAAGAAAACCGAAACTGGAAAATCGAAACTGGAAAAGCCAGAACGTTCACGTCTTGTGAGCGACGGCCTCACGGGCACCGCGCGCGGCAGCGACGAATTGCTGAAACAGGCGCTGTGCGAGCGGGTCATCCGGCATCCGTTCCGGATGCCACTGGACGCCCACGACCCAATTCGGGCTACCGGTCCATTCAACGGCTTCTATCGTGCCGTCCGGCGCGTGCGCTGCGACACGAAGATTTTCGCCGGGTTTATCTATCGCCTGGTGGTGGCTGCTGTTGATGATCCCTGTTTGTGAGCCATTTAGTTTGGCAAGGCGGCTCTGCGGCGCGAATTGCGCGGGGTGCTCGATATCGCCCTTGATGGATCCCGGAGGCAAATCGGTGGTGCCGTGCGGTCCGGAGGCGGGCTTCTCCGCGTGGATGTCCTGAACTAATGTGCCTTTGAGCTGGACATTGAGAATCTGGCAGCCGTAGCAGATGGCCAGCACGGGCTTTGAGGAACTGAGTGCGTGGCGGAGGATGGCGGCGTCCGTATTGTCGCGATGGGGGTCCAGGTTCACTGTCTTGGCGTGCCTAGGCTCGCCATAACGGGCCGGATCGACGTCCGCCGGACTTCCGGGAAGGACGAAGGCGTCCAAGTCTTGCAGCTGCTTCTCAAGCTCCGCAGGCGATTGTTGGAGCGATACTTCGACGGGGTCCGCTCCCGCTTTCCGGGCGGCCTCGAAGTAAAGGTTGAGCTTGTCCCGGATGCCGTCGCGTTGCTCCTGGGTGGTTCGCCAGGGAATGCCCACACGTGGCCGGGGGGCGTTCGTAAGTTGGGTGTCAGCAGGGGACATGGAACACCAAATCGTAGCATTCGTGAGCGAGGGCGGCAACCGGAGGAAGAGTGGACTGTGTTCGGTGTTCCGTGATGAGTAGAAGAAGTGGCTATGCACCCGCACCCCCCGGTTTTTCGTAAGTGTTGCATCTAAAGGAGTTAATTTTGCTAAGCCTTTTGTTTCGAACACTTACACTTGCGAGGGGGCTTGTAAGTGTTGCAGTCAAAGGGCTTAAAGGTGCCACCTGTTGGCGGGAAGGCAACGCTTTTGGGCGGGACAATTTTGGGGGAGTTTGAGGGACTACATCGCGGGCGAGCATCGGTCGCGGGTACCTGCCTACGCCAAGGCCGCGGCGGGCAGGGAAGCTTGCCGGCTACAGCGGTATTATAGCATATAGGTATTGTTAATTAATAAGTACTTTAAGTGATTTGGATGCAGAGAGATAGCTCATCGAATCCGGACTTAACACAGAGTACACCGAGAGCCCAGAATTCGCGGAGGCTAGCGAAAGACAGCCGGTCCAAGTGAAAGGCAGGGAATGGGGAAGATTGCGGATTGCACGGGTGCGTGCGCCGCCACCAGCCTCTTTCAATTTAATCGCGGCGGTGAGCTGGTGAGGTAAAACCCTGACAAAAGAAGCAGAGAAAGACCGGATTGAACGAAACGCAATGCTAATCAAACTATGCGCCAGGTTGGCGGCCATTTCGTATCCCATTTTTGCCACGGGGCCTGTGCCTGGGCCCGATGCGGCACATTGCACCGGTTCGAAAGGAGATTTCGCGCGCCATGTCTCGCCTTTCTCGGAATATTCTCATCTTGCTTTCCGCCTTGCTGACGGCCAGCGCGCCGGTCTTTTCAGCGACTCCCGCCAGCGGCACGCTCGCGGGGGCCACGCCTCCCGTGAATTGGTCCGGCGGCCCGTTCACGGCGGTGGCCACGGACACCAGTTCCTGTACCGCGCTGAACTGCGATACGTTTTATCTCACCGTCAATACCCCAGCCAATTTCTTCACGACCAATCCCATCGATGAAGTGCAAATCCGCATCACTTGGCAGGGGGCCACCAACGAGTTTGACCTGTACCTCTTCGATCCTTCGGGGAACCTGCTGGCTTCGTCGGTGCAAGCTTTCGAAACGTATGAAGAGATTGACGCTGGGCCGCTGCCCAACGGGACGTATAAGCTGGTCATCGTGGCTTCGCAGACCGTGAATGTCTCCTATTCCGGAACGGCGCAAATTGCCGCCGACCCCACCGTCGCCAATGGCAAGGCGCGCTACCAGCCCGGCAAAATGACTTTTGGAACGCCCTTCGAGCTTCCGCGTCCGAACGATCCCGAAAACTCCGGCACCACGCTGGTGGCGGACCAGGACGTCGAGCCGCGAGTGGTGCACGATTCGCTCGGCAATCTTTATGTCGCGGCGATTCAGGGTGTCCCCGGCGGCGTGGACGTCTGGAAATCGTATGACACCGGCAAGAGCTTCACGTATCTTGGCCAGCCCGATGGCACCCAGGTGGTGGCCACAACCGGCACGACGACGGGCGTAGGCCTCGGCGGCGGCGATGAAGACCTTGCTGTCGGCACGTCCGGGAGTGTGTACATGAATTCGCTGTGGCTGGGCTCCACGACGCAGGCCAGCTCTTTCGACGGCGGCAATGCCTGGGCCGTCAATCCGCTATCTTCCGACATTCCGGGGGACGACCGGCAGTGGATCGCTTCCTATAGCAACAACGTGCTTTACCTCACCTATAAACAACTCGGCGCCGATCTTCAGGGGACCGCCAGCATTGTGGTTGTTAAATCCAGCGACGGCGGGATTACGTTTCCGCAAATCACGCAGGTCACCACGCCGGTCGCGGGCGTGCAACCCGGCGACCAGGGAAACATTGTGGTCGATCCTCGAAACGGCAACGTATATAACGTGTTTTTCGATCAGACCAGCACGCAGGTGTACCTGGCGCGCTCTACCGATGGAGGAGTTACATTTAGTTTGAAGCTTGTTTACCAGGGCCCTACGGACACTTCGCTGGCGCACGTCTTTCCCGCCATTGCTGTGGATGACGGCGGCAATCTGCATGTGGTCTTTTCCGATGGCGTGAACACCTATCTCACCGCTTCGTCGGATCAGGGTGCCACGTGGTCTCACGCGGTGCGCGTCAACAACGGGGCTTCCACGAAAACCGCGATTCAGCCCTGGGTGGTCGCCGGCGATCCCGGCAAAGTGGACGTGACCTGGCTGGGTTCCTCTGCAACCAATTTCATGGACACCTCCGCACAATGGCAGGTGTTCGTGGCGCAGTCACAAAACGATTTCGCAAGTGTGCCAACATTCGCGCAAAGCACGGTGACCGGCGTGGTGCACGTTGGCCCGGTCTGCGTGAATGGTCTTGGTTGCGCCTCCGGCACGCGGACGCTCGCGGAATACTGGGCGCCGGACGTGTTCTTGGACGGAAACGCCTTGATCGTTTACCCCGACGACAAAAATTCCGGACTCCCATCCGGAGACGCCCGCACCTGGTTCATTCGCCAAACCGCCGGTCCGACCATCATCCAGACGGTACATTAGCCGCGGCGGTCAACGACATGGGGAAGAAAGAGGACGAGGGGAGAGTATGTTGGGCACCTCCTCTTCTCCTGACCCGTCAAAGCCAAAACGTGCGCCATTAGAATCGAAGCGCGCGGGGGACCGCAAGACTTGGCCGACCCCTGAGCGGTTATTCTGAGTGGAGGGCTTCAATAACGTCGATACGGGCGGCGCGGGCGGCGGGGACCGAGGAGGCGACGACGGCGGCGGCCAGCAGGACGAAGGCGGAGAGGACTATGGGCAAGGCGCCGGGCATCTTCATGTCCGGGAAATAGCTGGCGGACAAACGCGCTGCCACGAAACCGAATGCGGCGCCGGCGAGGACGCCGACACCAGCCATCAGGGCGCCTTCGGTGATGACACCTTTCAATAGATTCTGCGGCTGCGATCCGAGCGCCAGGCGAATGCCGAATTCGCGGGTACGCGAGCTGACGGAAAATGCCAGCACGGCCGCGACGCCAACCAAGGCAATAACCAACGCGACTGCCGCAAACACGCCGAACACCAGCGAGTTCAAACGGTCCGGTGTGAGCACCTCTGCGCGGACGTCCTCGAGAGTGGCGGCATGCTCAACGGGCTGTTCGGCCGACATGCCACGAATAATGCGGGTGACGGGCGTGACGAGGGAATACGGATTTGCAGTGGTGTGGATGAAAAGGCGGCCGCCAAAGATGGGGCCTTCTTCAAAAGGCGTATAGATCGTGACGATAGGCTCAGGAACGATGTGTTCGTCGTCAATATCGGCGGTGACGCCGATGATGCGGTGAGGCGCGGCGTTAATCCCGGGAGCGAATTGCAGAACCGGATCGGTCCAGTACACGTGCCGGCCGACGGCATTCTGATTGGGGAACATGCGCTTTGCGAGAGTTTCACTGACAACAGCAAGGGGCTCCTTACTCTGGCCGTCGAGCTCGTTGAAATCACGGCCATAGAGGATGGGAACGCCGAGCGCAGCAAAGAATCCTGGAGAGATGACTCGTAATTGCGCGCGAGGGTCCTCTCCTTGGACATGAACGTGACCGTCAGCGGAGAATTGGAGGCCGAAACCGGAGCTGCCAACATCGCGCCAGGGAACCGACAGGCCGAAAGCGGTCCTGTTCACGCCGGGCAGCGCATCCACGCGACGAATCGTTTCCTTGTAGAAATTGACCACTTGCTGAGGCGTTTTTCCATGGGACATCGCGGGAACGTTGATGGTGAGGACATGGCGCATATCGAGACCGGTCTGCGCCGTTTGCAGCGCGATCAGCGTAGTGATCAACATGCTTGCGCCGGCGAGCAGTACGAAGGATGCGGCGATTTGCGTCACCGCGAAGACCCGCTGGCGGCGACTGGTGCTGCCGGTGATGCGCAGGCTGCCACTCGAAAGGTTAAGGCCTTTCGAAGTGTCGGCCGACGGCAGGCGCGGGACAAACGCCAAAATCACTGCGGCGACGATGGCCAGCGCCCCTCCCACATAGAGCAGGCTGGAATCCACCGTCAAATCGAGAGCGCGGACCGAGAAACGCGACGCGTAGCGGGCCAGGATGGCCACCATCGGTTGAGCGCTCATTACCCCGAGCGCGGCGCCAGCGGTGCAGAGCAGAAGGCTTTCGGCCAGCAGCATGCGGCGCAGCGCACCTGTACTTGCGCCGAGCGCCGCACGAATCGACAGCTCGCCTTCGCGGCGAACGGTGCGCGTGAGAATCAGGTTGGCGACGTTGGAACAGGCGATGATGAAGACGAGTGCTGAAGCTGCGAGCAGCACCAGCAGGACGGTGCGGGCGCCCGAGGTGATCTGGTCGCGCAGCGGCTTGGCGCTGATCTGGAAGTTCGCTTTCTTCGGGTAGGCTTCGGGGTGTTCTTTGGTCATGGCCCCGTAGACGGAACGCAACTCGGCGCGAGCCTGATCGAGGGTGGCACCGGGAGC
>Ga0210409_10002284_pt1 | contig 23005 bp, 20 predicted proteins | sample IncBWH17MmetaG_FD_161649 | JGI IMG/M metagenome (GOLD analysis project Ga0210409, IMG submission 161649) | Forest soil microbial communities from Barre Woods Harvard Forest LTER site, Petersham, Massachusetts, United States - Inc-BW-H-17-M | ecosystem: Environmental > Terrestrial > Soil >...
TCCCCGAGTATGAGATCGTGGAAGCTGGTCGACTGATCTCTCATGACGCGACGGCTCTTTTATACAGATCATCGGGTCTTACCGCTGCCACCGCAGCATCGTTTCCCTATAGCAAAATATCGGATGGTGCGCGAACTGCTGGAGGGGGACGGACATTTTGCGCTTGAGCCGGCGCCATTGGCAGACGTGCAGACGATTGAGGCGGTGCATGAGCGCGAGTACGTCGAGGCGTTCATGCGGGGGACATTGAGCGCGGCGGCGATTCGGAAGATTGGGTTCCCTTGGTCCGAGGGGCTGGTGAAGAGGACGCTGGCATCGGTGGGATCGACGCTCGCCGCGACGCGCGAAGCGCTCGCGACGGGTTGGGGAGGAACGTTGGCGGGCGGCACACATCATGCGTTTGCCGGGGAAGGATCGGGATTCTGCGTGTTCAATGACATCGCAGTGGCCTCGCGGTGGGTGCAGTCCAATGCGAACGCCGGGACGGTGGCGGTGATCGATCTCGACGTGCATCAGGGAGACGGTACGGCGCACATCTTTCGCGACGATGCGTTGGTGTTGACGCTGTCGGTGCATTGCAAGGCAAACTTTCCTCTGCGGAAGCAGCAGAGCAAAATTGATGTGGAGTTGGAGGCGGGCATTGGCGATGAAGAGTATCTCCGAGTTCTTGAGGAGACACTGCCGCGGGTGTGGGAGTTTGAACCGGAGATGGTGTTTTACCAGTCCGGAGTCGATGGATTGGCCTCAGACCGGCTTGGGCGCTTGAGGCTGACGGTCGACGGATTGCGCGAGCGCGATCACATGGTGATGCGTGGAGTGAAGAGTTTAGGAGTGCCTTTTGTGATCACGATTGGCGGAGGCTATTCGGAGCCGATCGAGCTGACGACCGAGGCGCACGCGAACACGTTTCGTGTGGCGCGACAGGTGTTCGGGGAGTAAAGCGCGTCTACGTTGAGCTGGCCGTAAAGAGGTCCGTCACGGCTTTTTGGACCTTGTCGGAGAGCGCCTGCATGTCGTGCCCGGAGAGCCCGGCGGTCGAGATCGGTTCGCCCACCCGCATTTCCAACGGCTGGCATTTGATGTGGTAGGTATTCATCGGAAGCAGATCGAAGGTCCCGATGAGGGCCACGGGTACGATGTCGACCTTCGCTTTGATTGCGAGAAAAAAGGCGCCGGGCAGGAAGGGTTTGATTTCGCCGTCTGGCGTGCGGCCGCCTTCGGGAAAAATCACGAGCGGCATACCGGCTTTCAGGCTTTTGAGTGCGGAACGGATGCTGCCAATGGAGCCGGCAGGATTCTGCTGATCGACGCACACCTGGCCGGAGCGTTTGAGATGCCAACCAACGATTGGGTAGGCGAGCAGTTCTTTCTTGAAGGCGATGCGAAACTGAAATGGCAAATAAACGTAGAGAACCGGTATGTCGAGTGCCGAGGCGTGATTGACGGCGTACACGAGCGGTCGCGAGGTGTCGATCTTATCGAGGCCGGCAACTTTCACTGGAGAAAAGGTCGTCCTCATGATCATCCAGGACCAGGCCCGCGCGAAGCTATGCAGGATGCGTTCGCGGTCCCCAAACAAAGAAACCGGGATTGACACCAGCCCCAAAGCCACCGTGTAAAACCAGATCAGCGGGTCGAAAATGAAATAAGAACGCAGGCGGCTGAAGATCCCGTGACGACGAACGGGTGGCTTCGGCGCGACGCGAACGTCCAGGCGCTCGGATTCAGGGACGACTGGAACTTCGCCACTTTCGACTTCCGGAGATGTGGTGCGAAACGGCACTGTCTATTGGATGCGGGCGCCGAGGACCTGCATCGCCTCTCCTACAATGTAAATCGAACCAGTAACCACCACCAAACCCCGGGTACCGGCGGCGGGGCGGGCCGTGGCGAGGGCGGCAGGGACGTCGGGAGCCTCGTCGATTTCGACGGCGACGCGGCGGGCAGCCTCGCGGATCTCGGCGGGCGTGGCGGCGCGTGGGTTGTCGGCGTGCGTGGCGATCACGCGTTCAGCCAACGGGAACAGGATTTCGGCGATCTCTCCGATCGCTTTGTCGCGCATCGCACCGAACACGAAGACTAGCGGTCGGTCCTCGTAGGTTGCTGAAAGCGTGGATCGAAGGGCCCAAGCTCCGGCAGGATTGTGGGCGACGTCAAAGACGGTTTCAGGATGGGTGGCCGTGGCTGGCAAGAGTTGAAAGCGTCCCGGCCAGTGCGTCTCACGAATGCCGCGCTCAATGGTAGAGGCGGTGATATTCAGAAATTTGTGGCTGAGTTCTTCGGCAGCAGCGATCGCGAGCGCGATGTTGCGCAACTGGTGACGTCCGACCAGCGGGGTCTCGACGGTGATTTCCTTTTCCAACACTTGTAATGGGTAACGCGCCACGTAGCCGGCTTTCTCCCGCGTGCTTGGAAACAGGTATCGCTCGCTGTTGGGACTAACGGGCGGAACGTAGGGTACGGCGTTGATGGCGCGGGCGCCGAGGTCGAGGATGGCGTTACCCAGGACGTCGTTCGCTTCGGGCGTTTGAGGAAGCGTCACGACAGGGAGATCGGCGCGTATGATGCCGGCTTTTTCGCGGGCAATCTCAGTGATCGTGTCGCCCAGAAATTTCTGGTGGTCGAGCGAGATATCGGTAACCACGCTGACGAGCGGATCGACAACGTTGGTGGCGTCGAGGCGGCCGCCCATGCCGACTTCAAGAACAGCGATGTCGACTTTCTCGCGGGCGAAATATTCGAAGGCGATCGCGGTGAGCATTTCGAAGAAGCTGGGATGCGACGGAAGCTCATGCTCGCTGACGAGTCGTTCGGCCGTGCGGTCGACGAGGTCGTGGATGCCGGCGAAATCGTCGTCGGCGATGGCGATGCCATTCATGCGAATGCGCTCGTTGATGCGAACGAGATGCGGCGAAGTGTAAAGACCGGTTTTGTAACTCGAGGCCTGGAGGATCGAGGAAAGGGTGGCCGCGGTGGAACCTTTGCCGTTAGTGCCGGCGATCAGAACTGCCGGGAATCTTCGCTCGGGATGTTCGAGGGCTTCGAGCAGGACGCGCATGTGCGCCAGGTCGAACTTCTGCGACGGCGTATGGGCCAGTTCGTGGCCGAGCGCAAACATGCGAGCGATGGCAGTTTCGTAGGACAAGAGACGGTTCGTTAGTCGTTCGTCGTTGATTGTTCGTCGTCGGTCGTTGGCTAAACCCAAAGCCCGACACAGGATTAGGGTACCAAGATTGGACAGGATGTTTCGAGAGATGGGCAGCGGGATGGGCGGCGAGCGGGTCGAAGCGGGACGGTGAGCAGCTGAACAGGCCAACATATTTGTCATTGGCGTTGCCAAAAGAAGTGCGCGCCAACGTCTGCCGAAGTAGACCGGGCCCTTGCCCAACTCAAATCGACGCCTCAGCCGCGGTCAAGTATGTCTTGTGGAAAGCGCCCCTGCGGCATGTGCTAGGCTTTCTGTAATGGTCTCCACCTCGATAGCTTCGATCCTGGAGCCGGTGCTCGGCACGATTCCGGCGGGCTGGTTCTTCATGGGATCGGAGGTTGGGCAGGACAACGAACGTCCTGTACATCGCGTCTGGGTCGACGCATTCCATCTGGCGGCGTACCAGGTCACTAACACCGAGTACGCCCGTTTTCTCAGCGCCACCGCAAAGCTGCCACCGCCCTTCTGGGACGATCGACACTTTAATCATCGGAAGCAGCCGGTCGTCGGAGTTTCCTGGTTCGAAGCTCAGGAATACTGCGACTGGCTGACGGCCTCGACCGCGCGATCCTATCGCCTTCCGACCGAAGCGGAATGGGAGCGCGCGGCACGCGGCGGGGTCGAGGGCACGCTATTTCCATGGGGCGATGCATCGCCCGAATCGCTGCCGAACTACGCGACTCGGTGGGAAACGGGTCCAGAACCTGTTGGGTTGTCGACGCCGAATGCGTTTGGACTTTTCGACATCTGCGCCAACGTTCACGAGTGGTGCAGCGACTGGTATGACGCCAACTACTATGGGGTCTCTCCCGAGCGCAATCCTCGCGGCCCCGAGACCGGCCAGCGGCGCGCTTCCCGCGGTGGTTCCTGGCGCCATCAGATCAAGGTGACCCGGTGCGCTGGCCGCTCCAGCATCCCCCCACAATTGCAATATGCGGACTATGGCTTCCGCGTCGCCTGTGACCTTGCGGGCTGAACGGCGAACCATCGACCGGGTTCGCTACAATCATTCCGCTCGCACACGGGTGGCTCATGTTCCAGAAGAATCTCCTGCAGAACAAACGCATTCTTATTACCGGAGGCGGTACCGGCCTCGGGAAAGCCGCTGCTCAGCGCTTTCTCGAATTAGGTGCGACCGTCTACATTTGCGGACGCCGCCACGAAGTGCTGGTCGCGACCGAGGCTGAACTGCGCGAGAAAACGGCCGGCGCCATCCACTCGCGGCCTTGCGACGTTCGCGATGCGGCGGCCGTCGAGGAAATGATCGACACGATCTGGAAAGACGGTCCGCTCGATGTCTTGATGAACAACGCCGCCGGCAACTTTCTGGCCCGCACGGAAGAGCTTTCGTTGCGCGCCTTCGAGTCCGTTATTGGTATTGTGTTGCTGGGAACGCTGCACACAACGCTGGCCTGCGGGAAACGCTGGCTTAAGGCCGGGCATCGGGCAGTCGTTCTGAACGTGACCACCACTTACACGACGACCGGATCGGCCTACGTTGTTCCATCGGCCGTTTCGAAAGCCGGGGTTCAGGCTCTTACCCGCAGCCTCGCCGTGGAGTGGGGCAATCGTGGCATCCGCATGAATGCCATCGCACCGGGACCGATTCCGACGGAAGGCGCATTCTCCCGACTACTGCCGCGTCCCGAGCTCGAACAGCTCGCAAAGGATCGCAACCCGCTCGGCCGCTTCGGCACGGTCGAAGAGTTCGCCAATCTTGCAGCGTTCCTTGTCAGCGACGGGTCGGGTTACATAAACGGAGATGTGATCGCGATGGATGGCGGGGAATGGCTTCAAGGAGCAGGCGAATTCGCCGCGTTGGGGAGAATGCTGACGGAGAAAGAATGGGAGACGATGAAGCCGAAAAAGCCGCCTTCCTCGCGGTGAGGCGCTCGCGGTTTAGTCACAACCCACAAGAAGCAGCGCCTGCCCATCTGGCTGGTTGCACACCAGTACGGGGCCACGCTGACAAGCTCTGAGTGCGCCTACTTCTTACTTTTTCTTACTTTGCCTTTTCGGGCATCACCAGCCACTTCAGCGCCATATTGACGAGGCTGAGCACAATCGCGCCCCAGAACGCCGCAGCGAACGTATCGACGTGAAAGCCCGGGACGATCGCCGCGGCCAGCTTGATCATCACGGCATTGATCACCAGCCAAAACAAGCCCAGCGTCAGCACCGTAAGTGGGAAGGTGATGATCTTCAGGAAAAATCCCAAGGTGGCATTGACGAAGCCAATAACCACGGCAGCGATCAGCGCGGCGATGGGGCCGCTCACCCAAAAACCCGGCACGAACCGCGATACGATCCAGAGCGCGAGCGCGGTCAATACCCAGTGAATCAGCATGCGCATAAAGAGCCCTCGGAACCAGCACGGGAGACTATAGAACCGTCGAGCCCGGGAGGGCAATTCGGCCGGCTATTTGTGAGGAAATGGGGCTGGCGGGACGCCCGCGCTAATGCTCAGTTTTAGAATTGAATCCAATGGCGCATAAGACGAACGCGGTGCGTTTGCTCGAGCAACTCGGCATCCGCTACCAGCTTCGCGAATACGAAGTCGATCTCGAGGATCTGGCTGCCGAGACTGTGGCTGCAAAGATCGGCCTGCCCCCGGAGCAGGTTTTCAAGTCGCTGGTTGCCCGCGGGAATCGCCATGGGATCTGCATGGCGGTGATTCCCGGGAACGCCGAGCTCGATCTGAAAGCGCTCGCCTCGGCTTCAGATAATCGGAAGATGGCCCTGGTTCCGGTGAAAGAACTGCAATCGCTGACGGGATACCTTCGCGGTGGCGTCACCGCGCTTGCCGGGAGGAAGGACTACCCAGTCTATGTGGACGAAACGGTGGAGCTGTTCGATGTGATTTCGATCTCGGCGGGGGTCCGCGGGATGCAGATTCTCATTGCTCCGGCGGACTACCTTAGGGCCACCCACGGACTGGTAGCAGCTCTCGCTCATGCGACGTAGCGTTTGCAAGAGAGAGCAGCGCAATATTTCACTTCCAACTATTTTGTGAATGCTTTGCTCTCCATCCTCTCAAACACGTCCTGCGCGCGCGCCACGGCGGCCTGCACGTTCTCGCAGATATTATTCTTCCCGATGACTTCTTCAAACTCCGCTTCGTGCAATAATTTCGCAGGTTGCTCGCGGGCTCCGCACAGGATCAACGTCCGGCCCGTAGCCTGCAAAGCCCGGGCGACCTCCTCAATCGCATAGAGTCCGGTGGCATCCAGAGCGGTCATATTGCGCAGTCGCAGGATCACCACTGGCGGCAACTTGTGCATGTTTTCGGTTACGACGGAAATTTTGTCGGTCGCGCCGAACAAAAATGGCCCATGAATTCGAAAGATGGTCGCGTAGTACGGAATGTCTTTATCCTGCAGGATGTGCACGCGCCCATCTTCGATGTAGTCGTCGGTGACCTGCGACACCGTGGTGGTGGCGGCCACGCGGCTGATGAATAGCAGGGCCGCCAGGATCATACCGGCTTCCACGGCGACCGTTAGATCAGCGAACACCGTCAGCGCAAAAGTCACGAGCCACACGCTGATGTCGGTTTTCGTGAGCTTGAACAGCTGGGGAATCTCGCGCCACTCGCCCATGTTGTAGGAGACGATCATGAGGATCCCGGCCAGCACCGCCAGTGGGACGTAGCTCACGATTCGAGCGGCAAACAGCAGGACGCACAGCAGCGTCAGCGCATGGATGATTCCGGCAATCGGAGATTGCGCTCCGGCCCGGATATTGGTTGCGGTCCGAGCAATGGCGCCCGTCGCGGGCAGACCGCCGAACATTGGCGACGCGATGTTGGCAACGCCCTGTGCCACCAATTCCACGTTGGGATTGTGATGGTCGTCGCTCATACGATCTGACACCACCGCCGACATCAGAGACTCGATGGCTCCCAACATCGCGACCGTCACAGCAGGCCCCAACAAGCCATGAATCAAATCCGCGCGGAATTTGGGGATCTGCAGGTGCGGCAGGCCGCTGGGAATTCCTCCGAAACGCGTGCCGATGGTCTCCACTGGAAGCTTGAACACGAACACCGCCAGCGTTCCGAAAGCGAGCGCGACGATGGGCCCGGGAATCTTGTTGGAAACGGTGCGGCAGACGATCAAAATCGCGACTGTGGCACCCGCCAACAGCATCGCTTCGTAGTTGAAAGTTTTGAGGTGGGTTGCGAATGCCTCCAGGCGCAACCAGAACACGCCCGGGACTTTGTCCATCTGCAAGCCGAAGAAGTCTTTTACCTGTGTGCTGGCAATCAGGATCGCGATGCCATTCGTGAAGCCGATTACAATCGGGCGCGGGATGAACTTGATCGCCGAACCCATGCCAGTAACGCCCATAGCGGCTAACAACACGCCGGCCATCACCGTGCACATGAAGAGGCCATCGACGCCGTGCGCGGCGATGATCCCGGCGATGACCACGACGAACGCTCCGGTAGGCCCGCCGATCTGCGTCTTGGAACCGCCCAGCGCCGAGATCAGAAATCCGGTAACGATCGCACAATAGATGCCGGCCTGCGGTGTCAGCCCCGAAGCAATGGAGAACGCCATCGCCAGCGGGAGTGCGACCAGTCCGACCGTGACTCCGGCGACCAGATCGTGAGTGAATTTGTTGAGGTTGTAATCGCGGAGACAGAGAACAGACTTCGGAAGCCAGCGTTCTTCAAACAGTGCAGTCGTCATTTTGGCTATACCGGCAATTGTGTCGCCGCTTCAGTCGGGCTTTGGCGCCTTGTTTCATCCTATTCCGGTGGCGGTTCCGGCGAAGTCCGATCCTTGCCGTGCCGACTCCAAACTGCACAAAATAATCTGCTTAGGCGTTATCGGAAGGCCCCTCGAAACCACCTCAGAAAAAGATGGCACCGCAACCCCAACTCTCATTCAATGGTAGCGAGGTCAGGGTGCGGTGTCGGTGATCTGGATCACGGTTTGATTGCGAGAAATATGCCTCACCACACGCGGCATGCGTTGGCGTGCACCATCGCCTGTCCCGCCTTGCACCCGAACGCGTGCGCAAACTCGTCCATATTGCTGACCACGTTGTTGACCCGATAACGGTTGAGCGAGTGGCCTTGCGTCATCACTGCGGTACGAGCCGCTTCTGGGCGATTGTCACCACACCACACATTCGCGTACGCGAGGAAGAACGTTTGCAGCTGGCTGACCCCGTCTTCGCCGGCTGAATCGAGATCCTTGCCCTGTTGCTTGAGTGAACTCTGCAATCCGGAGAGCGCAATATGGATCCCGCCATTGTCGGCCGTGTCCTCGCCTTGCGAGAGCTTTCCGTTCTGCTTCACGCCCGCCTCGGGCACGTCCTGGGTGTACTCATTGGCAATACATTGCCCGCGAGTCTCGTAGGCGGCAGCATCAGACGCGGTCCACCAGTCCTTCAGATTGCCGTCGGCGTCGAACTTGCGGCCCTGGTCGTCGTAACCGTGAATGATCTCGTGGCCGATCACGACGCCGATCGCGCCATAATTCACGGCGTCGATCCGGCTGGCATCGAAGAACGGGGGCTGCAGGATTCCAGCGGGGAAGTTAATCGTGTTGGTCTGCGAATCCTCGTAAGCATTAACCGTGGGAGGCGTCATGCCCCAACGGTTTCGATCCACAGGCTTGCCGACCAGCGCGAGCCGGCGCTCAATCTCGAATTTACTGGAGCGCTGCATATTACCGAGAAAGTCGTCGCGCCTGATTTCGACCGCGGAATAATCCTGCCAGTGATCCGGATAGCCGATTTTGTCGATCTGGGCCGACAACTTCGCGTGTGCCTTCTGCTTGGTTTCGGGCGACATCCACTCGGCGGCGTCGATGTCCTGATGCAGGGCAGTCTCGATACCCTTCACCATTTGCACCATGCGCTGTTTGCTCTCGGGCGGAAAGTACCGTGCCACGTAGGCTTGCCCGACGGCCTCGCCAAGGTCGGTGTCGGCAAAGAATGAGCATCGCCGCCAGCGGGGCTGAATCTGCGCCGTGCCAGAAAGCGTGCGCCCATAAAAGTCAAAATTCTCCTCTATGAAGGGTTGCGACAACGATGTCGCGGACAAGTGCATCAGCGTGTAGCGCAGATACGCGCGCCAATGGTCAACGGGCTCGGACGCAATCAACTTCTCCACTCCGCGGAAAAAGTCGGGCGAGGTGACCAGATACTTCTCCGTCGCTGGTGCTCCCATCGCAGCCAGATAATGATTCCAGTTGAATGATGGTGTGAGCGCCTGCATCTGGGCGGCCGTCATCTTGTTGTTCAGGTTCTTTGGATCGCGACGCACGATGATGTCCATGGCCGCGTTGGCGAGCGAGGTTTCCATCGCGAGGATCGTCTTCGCGTCGGCATCGGCTTGCGACTGGGTCTCGCCGCTGAGAACGAGCATCCTGGCCACGTGTTGCAGATACTTGTCGCGTACCTGTTTCGACTTGTCGTCGTTTTTCAAGTAGAACTCGCGCGATGGCATGTTCATGCCGGACTGGTCGAGTACGGCGACGTTGACGCGCGCGTCGTCGAAGTCCGGCGAGTTATAAACGCCAAAGAGCGCACCCTGGTATTGCGCATCGATGAAATTCAGATCCGCGGGACGGGTGTTCTGGTGGAGAGCAGCAATCAACTCGGGAAGCTTGGCCTTATCCTTGAGCGCGGCAATCCGATCGAGCAGCGGCTTGAGAGGCGTGAGGCCGCTTTTGCCGATCGTGGTCTCGTCCATGCATGATGAGTAGTAGTCGCCAACTTTCTTTTCGATGGGGCTCTTATTGCCGCCAGGGGCAGCGGCCTGCTCCAGTGTGTTGTGAATCGCAGCGACATTCCAGATGGCCAGCTTGTTGAGCGTGCCCCAGCCCGCTTGGTCGGCGGGAATCGGATTCGCTCTCACCCACTTGCTGCAGGCGTACTGAAAGAAGTCGGTGCAGGGATCGAGCGCCTTATCCACTTGATCCGGAGTGAAATGTTCCAGGTCGGGCATCGCGTCGGATGGTGGCGCGGGTTGTGCGAAAACGGCTACTCCAAAAAGCAACAGCACACAACATAGGCAAAAAGAGCGCATGAGACTCCCTCCACTTGGGATAACCAGTGTGTGTAGACGAAAAACAGCCAGAATGGTCACTGCAAAAGTTTATGTTAGATCGGGTGGCGGTCAGGCTACTGCGGTCCGAAACCCTTTCCGGGCATGAGCCACAGGATCGCACCCAGACTGGCCAGAACGCTCGCGAAATAGACAGTGGCTGTTGAGCTCGGTTGAGAAGGCAAATCTTTGGTAAAAAGGCGCCATCCTGCGCCCACGGCGACAAGATAGAACACTCGTTCGCCCAGCCAAAATCCGAGCAGCAGACTTACCAGCAAAATAACCAGACGTCCGGCTTTATTTAGGGCGAGCGCGGCCTGTCCGCCGTCGAGCACCCAGACCGGGATCATGTTCATGATATTAAGCCACGCACCTGAACGCGCAAGCGCTGCCCACAAGCTGTCCCCGGTCTTCCACCAGATGAGGGCGCAAGCGACCGACGCGATCCATCCGGCCACAGGGCCTGCCAGGCTGATCTCCGCTCGAGTTTTCAGGGAAACCCCAAGGGCTCGCCAGCGAACATATGCCCCGAGCCCCGGAAGGAAGATGGGCATATCAGCGGGCAGGCCTCGACGTTTGATGTCGATGAAGTGCCCCATCTCATGGATCAGAATCAGGACCGCGAAGCCGATTCCGAACTTCGCCCCAAACTCGGCCCAATAAAAGCCCATGAAGGCAACAAGGCTTAACAGAAAATTAAGCTTCAGGAGGACGAGCAGCGACTTGCCTTTGGCGAGCAGGATCGCGATAGGAGCCAGCGGTCCCAACTTCCGCGCCCACTGATTGCTGGCAGGAGGGGATTCGTGCGCCACTTCCGAGCGGACCGCCGCCTGATCGAGTTCCTGAGCGTGATCGCGAATCCAATGCGCCTGGCGGGAATCGGGAGGGAGCAGGGGCAGTCCTTGCTGCCACAGGTCCTTTGCACGCCGAAATTCCCTCTGGCTTTCTGCTTTGCGCGCCTGTTCCGAGAGTTGTGCCAGCCGTTCAGAGTGTACGAGGGTATGGCACTGATCGCAGACGACCGAACCCAGCGGGAGGTCGTGGCCACAACGGCTGCAGTTCCGAATCAGATCAGGGGTAAGAGAAGCCACAAGTTGCTTTTAGTGGAAGGTCGGGATGTTGGCAAGTGAGCCGTCAGTAGGGCCCCGTGACCTCGGGAATGGGCGGCCCGGCCGTAAGCTTCCAGGCGATCTGGATTCCCACGAACAAGATCACCAGCCCGATCAATCCGTGTATCGGGGCTTGCAGATCAAGAAACGGTGAGGCCAAACCCATGAATCCGAGGTAGGCCAGGGCTTTTCCCATACCCATTGTTTCCCTCGGCGGTTGTCCGGACTGCGCTGCGCTCTGGCCGTCTCCTGCCGCTGGTTGGACGGAGTTGGTTTGTGCTTTGCGGTCTTTGCTGATTTGTGTCAAGACGACTGGAATCGCGGCCATCGAAACCGCCGCGTAGGTCAAAATCACCGCAGCGATTTGATATCTTCGGCCGCCCAGGCCGCCGGAGCCCTTCATCATGGCCTTGCCCACGAGGTAGCCGACGCCGAGTGACAGGTAGCCGATGATCCAACCTGTCATGATCTCGAAAGCAGCGTAAAGGGCCAGACCGAGGATCGCAGCCGGGATCCCGAACATCAGCGCGCGAACAAAGGCTGCGTGGCTGTCCGCTGGAATATGGTTGCGCACCTGATCGGCACAACTGCCGCACGCCAAGTGTCCGTTGATACGGTAGTAGGTAGCCGCCAAAGTCTGCTTGCAGAACGCACAGGTCGTCGTTGCCGGAACGTTGGCGTACTCCGCGGTATCGAACTGAGGCGTGGCTTGGCTCAGATTGGTGTCCTGCATGGCGCGGGAGCATATCATGAGCGTGGCGGCTGGAAAAGAATGCCGAGCGGACTTTCGTAACACTCTCAAGTAATGTCGAAGGACAGCAAGTTGCAGGACGGGAAGCCCCGCGTCGCGCTGCCCCATTTGTCGCTGATGGTTCTAGTCAAATAGTAACTATCTTGAAGCGCGCAAGACGCATCATACTCTGGGGATGGATTTGCAGCTGGTCATGATCGATTTTCTTCGCACAGTCGGTTTTGGGACCGGCGTTGTGCTCGCCGGACTCGGTGTGCTTGGATGGCGCATGCCGCGTCGCGCCAAGGTGAACACCCGATCTTTCGAGCGCGATTGACGGCGCTCCGCTGAGGACGCCGATCTGCGCTCCCCGTCTGATGTTTGTGCCCTTCCGGAACCGCTCTTCCGCGATCTGCCTGGCGCAATCTCTCGCAATTTGACTGTCTTCTGTGCGGCGTGAGATATTGGCTCGCTTCTGGAACTCTGCTCGATAGCTGCAGGCAACCACGTCTCTGGAGCTTGTTGCCGAATGGTCCGACTTATTCCCAAAGACACAAGTTTCTTCGCTATGTTCTCCGCGATGTCGAACAATCTCATCGACGGAGCCCGCGTGATGGTGGATCTTTTTGCCGACTATCGCGACATTGATAAGAAAGTCGGCGAAATTCGCCGGATCGAGCACGTTGGCGACGAGATGACGCACTCGATCATGCGTAAATTGAACCAGACGTTTATCACGCCTTTCGATCGGGAAGATCTGTACAAGCTGGCGTCCTCACTCGACGATGTTCTCGACTTCCTGAACGCCTCTGGTGCCCGGATCATCATGTACAGGATCACGAATCCGCCGCGGGAGGCGGGTGAACTCGCCCGATTGATCCTGGCCCAAGCCGAGCAGCTAAAACAAGCCGTGACTCTGCTCGAGAAAAACGGCGATGTTCTTGCGCATTGCGTCGAGATCAACCGGCTCGAGAACGAAGCCGACCAGGTATCGCGCGCAGCCATTGCCCGCCTGTTCGAGCACGAGAAAGATCCCATCACCCTGATCAAGATCAAGGAACTCCTCGAGTTCCTGGAGACCGCTACCGACCGGGCGGAGGACGTGGCGGACGTTCTCGAGACAGTGATGCTGAAGAATGCCTGACGCCGTCGCATCCCTACGCTTACGGACGAAACGGTGAGTTCAACCCTTCTCCTGCTGATCATCACGGTGCTGGTCGCGTTGATCTTTGACTTCCTGAACGGATTTCACGACGCGGCCAATAGCATTGCGACGGTTGTTTCCACGCGCGTGCTCTCCCCGAAGCTGGCGGTGGTGTGGGCGGCCTTCTTCAACTTTGTAGCAGCGTTCTTTTTAGGGACAGCCGTAGCGAAGACCATCGGCAAGGGGATGATTCACATTGACTCGGTCACCCAATATGTGGTCATGGCGGGATTGATGGGGGCTATCGTATGGGATCTACTGACCTGGTGGTGGGGCCTGCCAACTTCTTCGTCGCACGCGCTGATCGGCGGGTACGCTGGGGCCGCCATCATGCGCTCCGGGTTCCAGGTCATCATCGTCGAAGGCTGGTATAAGACGCTGATCTTCATCGTGGTTGCGCCGATTATGGGGCTGGTCCTGGGATTCACCTTCATGGTCGCGATCTTCTGGCTGCTTCGCGACAAGCCTCCGCAGCGCATCGACAAGTGGTTTCGCAAGCTGCAGTTGCTGTCCGCTGCGGCGTACAGCCTCGGCCATGGCGGCAACGACGCGCAGAAGACCATGGGAATTGTGGCCAGCGCCTTTTATGGCGCACACTACATGACGGCTGCCCAGCTTGCCGGAGATTGGGGCATGTTCCACTGGCCGATCATTCTGGCCGCCCACACCGCGATCGCGTTAGGGACGTATTTTGGGGGGTGGCGAATCGTCCACACCATGGGATCGCGCATCACGAAGCTGAGACCGGTCGGCGGTTTCTGCGCAGAAACCGCCGGAGCGATTACGTTATTTGCAACCGCACTCGCCGGCATCCCCGTCAGCACCACACACACGATTACGGGAGCGATCGTGGGCGTCGGAGCGACGACGCGCCTGTCCGCGGTTCGGTGGGGCGTGGCGCGAAGAATCGTGTGGGCCTGGGTCCTTACCATTCCCGCTTCGGCCTTTGTGGCAGCAGCCGTCTTTGCCGTGATCCGGCTGATCCATCCTGGCGCGTAGCCAGGCTTTCGAGAATAGCTCCGTTCAGGCGCAGCTTTGCGTCGGAGATCCTGCGCCCTCTCTCCAGCGGGTTGGACATCACAGATTCCCATTGGATTCCTCGCACAAACTCGACGTCTATCGAGGCGTCCATGACGAATACGTTGCGGGCGTTGATTTTGTTGCTATGGGTCGTGCCGGTGATGCATGGGCAGGTCCCCGACGCCGTTACCAAATCCAATGCAGATTCAGCGGCAACTAGCTGCTCCGTTTCGGCGGACGATCGCGCGCTTCGCGACATCCCGGAACGGTGGAGAGTCGCATATAACGCTGGCGATGCTGATAGGGTGGCCGCGCTCTACTCCGAGGACGCTTACTACCTGACCCAACATTTCGTCAGTGGCATACTCCATGGACGGGCGGACATCCAGGCCTACGTCCAACGGGGAGTCGACGCCAAATATCACATCGACTCGATTGAGGTGCTCACAACCCAGTGTTCCGGCGACATCGCCTATGTAATCACCCGCTATCGATCGACGAATGCCGGCCGAAACGACATCGGGGTGAACCTTGTCATCCTAAGGAAAAGCAAAGACCAAAAGACCAATGGATGATCGTGGCCCATGCGGCCGCCGTGCCCGATCCGGCTACCGCAGTCCAAAGCCTAAGGGATCATTAGACTCCCTAAAAGAGACTCCCTCGAGCATATCGAGCCCACCCTTACAGCATATGCATGCGGTTGCTGTGTACCCGTCTCCACAGCGTGTTCGGCCGCCCACGCTCCTGAACCTGCCTCTCGCGTGGAACTCCTGTCGAATCAATTGGTCACGCCTTGGCTGTCCTCGTGCCATTTCTTCCGGTGACTGGGGAACCAGTACGGGAGGCCCAAGATGGCAAACTTTACGCAACTTCACTTAAGCAACAAATCGCAAGAAACCTCGCACCAGGAGAGCTCAAAGAAGGGTCAGGCGGCGAAAGAGCTAGCCAGGCAGAAAGTCCTGTTTGGTTCCACGCTGTTCGCAGTCACGGTTCTTTCCGGAGTATTCCTGGTGATCACCAACGGATGCTCGAAAGGCCCGGTAAAGGTCGCGAGCCAGAGTCCTGTTAATCCGATTTCCGCGTCTTCGATCGTGCCGCCGGCGCCGGTCGTCAATCAGGGCGCAGTCCCAACGGAGACGAAGCCCGTGCACAAGCACGTTGTCCAGAAGAAAGCGCCGACCGCGACTTTCTCCGATCCCATTAACGGAATTTCGTTCCGCTATCCCAAGACCTATGTTCTGAAGACGGGCAGCGAAGCTTCGCTCGATATTTCCGGCATGGGTCCGTTGCAGATGAACTTCACCCAACCGGGCGGCAGCAACGTGGCCGCGATCGAACTACCCCGGAATTCGTATCCGGGAACGAACTTCAGTTCCGCTTTCTTCGGCGTCAGCGTGAATCCGGAATTGTCAGAATCGGAGTGCAGCCAGTTCGCTTTTCCGCTGACTCTGCATTCTGAGAGCGAGCCGGGCGCACCCTCAAAGGCGAAGATTGGTGGCAACCAGTTCTCGATGGTGGAAGAAATCGGGAGCGACAAAACCGTTGACGGCCCGAAAGAGCCCAATGTGAAGTATTACCATCGCTTCGAAAATGGCAACTGTTATGAGTTCAGCATGGGTGTCTCGACCGTGGCTAACGGCGGCGGCGATATGAAATCAGTCCATCACGAGCAGGTCTTCAATAGGCTCGGGCAGATCATGGCGACGGTGAAGATCGAACCGGCCGTGGTTCCAGAAGTGGCAAAGGGAACCTCGCGCCCGATGGTGCAAGGCAGCAAGGAGTAGCTTGCGTCCAACGGGTAGACCTTTTACCAAGCAGCGGTCATGCTCTTGACGGGCGTGGCCGCTCGTTATTTTGCACAACCGGAGTAGGTCGAGCGGATCACTCCTGTTTTGAGCGTCACGCGGGCGTGTTTCGGCTTTTTCCCTCAAGCGCGGTAAGAGTGCGCTGGCAGATCGCCTCAGGCGTCCCGGTTGCTTCGATCGAAAGCAACAAACCCAAGCGACCATAGAAATCAATCAGCGGCGCGGTGTTGCGCTGGTAAGCCTCCATGCGCACAGTGACCGACTCGGGCCGATCATCTTCACGCTGGTAAAGGCGGCCACCGCATCGATCACAGATGTCAGAGGTCCGCGAAGGCTGGCGCGCCACGTGGTATACGGCTTTGCATTGTGCGCAGGTGCGGCGCCCGCTGAGTCGTTCCACGATTTCAGCCAACGGAAGCTCGTAATTGACGACTGCTTGCAGCGACCATCCTTCGGTCTCCATCAATTTTTGCAGCGACTCGGCCTGTTCCAGGGTGCGCGGAAAGCCATCGAGGACGAATCCACCATGGCAACGAAAGCAACCGCTGCGCTCGCGCACCATATCCCAGACCGTGGAGTCCGGCACCAACGCGCCGCGTCGCATGTAATCCAGAGCTTCGGCCATTGCCGCTGTCTTCTCGCATGTGCTTTGCCCAACAGCCCGGAACACGTCGCCGGTGGAAAGGTGGCAACCGCCCAGCCGCTGATGGAGAAGTTCGGCCTGCGTGCCCTTTCCGACGCCAGGCGCCCCAAGAAGAATGAGCCGCCGGGGACGGACGACCTCCGGTTGAGATAGACAAGGGGCCGCGGGACCTTGCAGCCATGCGCTGCGGGAGTTGTTGTTTGGACCGTTCACGAACCACCTCGGGGGTGAATCCTGGGGCCGGCTTGCGGGAGTGCGATGCGGCGCAATCCGGTGCTCAAAATGAGGCGAATCCGCCCCCGGACTCGTCAGCCCGACTAGCGCGCAGGCGGATGGAGGTTGGTGACTTTGGTCACCTGTCGTGGTGATGTATTTCGGGTACGGGGAAAATCGGCCGGATTCAAAAATGCGGCTAAAAAAACGAAACGTCCCGGACTCAAAGAGTCAAGGACGCTCGCCCGAACAGCCCTCCCCCAAGTGCTGCTCAAGTGGGAGAGTACTGGTAGACCAAAAAGTTGTGAATGGCACTGATGGGCCATATTTCGAGCATTTTCAACGGCTCCAATAGTAGGGCGAAAGGTCTAGGTGACGCCGTGTTTGAGTGGGTGATAGGTGGCCGCGATGTCGGCAAACCGCAATCCGCACCCTAGTGATGATGGTGGTGTTCGCCCGCTTCGGCGACGGGAATGATGCAACCATGGGCCACTTCACATTCCACGTGTTCAAACTGGATGGTGGTGTGGTTCACCTGGAAGTCATGATGCAGAACTTCCTTCACGTCGCGCAGAATCCGTTCGCTCACCGACGGCGGAATATCGGCAATCGCGATGTGGCAGGAAAGCGCGCGGCTCTCCGAACCGATGCTCCACACGTGCAGGTCATGTACATCGTTCACGCCTTCTATCTTTCGAATTGCAGCTTCCACTCGTTCAAGTTTCAGCCCGCGGGGAGTCCCCTCGAGCAGGATGTTCATGGTCTCGCGGAGGATGCCAAACGATGACCAGAGGATCAGCGCCCCGATTCCGAAAGAGAGCGCGGAATCGATCCAGTATTTGCCAGTGAGCAGGATCACCCATCCGCCGACGATCACGGCTGCCGTCGACAACGTGTCGCCTACTTCGTGAATCAGGGCGCTGCGAATATTGACATCTCCACCCGCGCGATAGAGAAGGAACGCGATCACGCCGTTCATCGCGACGCCTGCCCCCGCGACCCACATCATGGTGGTGGCATGCACCTGCTCCGGCGTCTGCAAACGGCGGAAAGCTTCGTAGAAGATGAAGAAGGAGATCACTACCAGCGACGCCGCGTTAATGAGAGCCGCCAGCACACCGGCTCGGTGATATCCGTAGGTCTTGGTAGCACTTGGGGGACGCGCCTGAAGATAGACCGCTACCAGCGAAAGCAGTAGAGCCAGGAAATCGGAAAGGTTGTGACCGGCCTCTGAGAGCAAAGCCAGGGAATGCGCGCGCAGCCCGGCGATGACCAGCAGGAGGATGTACCCCGACGTTACAACGAGAGAGACCCGCAGGACGCGAGAAGTCTTTTCCCCGCCACCGTGGCTGGCGTGCACATGCATCTCTAGTCAGTTTACGGGCTTGAGAAGGCCGGTTCAAGGCGCCTTCTGCAGCTGTCAGCAGGACTGATCCCGCGTCAGGCAGAAGCCAGGAAGAGCAACACGGAATTGCGTAATCTATTCATGCGAACCACCGAAATATTGCTCCCCCTCGATTGTAGTTTTGTCCTATATCAAGGCAAGTAACCGAAGTTTTGCATTCGGATTACACCTTCCCATTGAACGGCGTCCTGACGGAAGGATGGAATACAATTCTCCACGGCTAGCTTCATCACGACGATAAGAGATCCTTTCACCGCGCCGCAAGAACTGGCTGCCGCGAGACACGATGACTCTCAGACAAGAAAACTACTGGCTGACCACGCTAGAGATGCCGAAAACCGATCTCTCGCGTGCGCTTCCGGAAACCGCCGACGTCGCCGTAATCGGCGCGGGTTTCACGGGCTTGTCGGCGGGGCGCACGCTGGCCAAAAAGGGAATTTCCGTTGCGGTGCTGGAGGGCGAGACCATCGGCTGGGGAGCGAGTTCGCGCAACGGGGGCATGGTGCTCACCGGCATGAAGCTAGGGGTGAACAAGCTGATCTCCATGTACGGTCGCGAGCGCACGCAACGGATGTATGCGGCATCGCTCAAATCGATCGACTGCGTCGAGCAGATCGTGAAGGAAGAGAACATCGCCTGCGACTTTTCGCGTTGCGGCCACCTGGAGGTCGCGTGTAAGCAGGCTCATTTCGACGATTACGCACGTCAGGTCGACGTGATCGCTCGCGAATTCAATCACGAACTGAAGATTGTTCCACGTGAAGAATTGCGCTCTGAGATTGGCTCCGGCGTCTATTTCGGGGGCATGGTGGACGAGACCAGCGTGGGTGTGAATCCTGCTCGCTATGTTGCCGGACTCGGCGCAGCTTCGATGCGCGCGGGCGCTTCTGTGTTCGAAAAGACACGCGTACAGAAGATCGAGCGCGAATCTCGCCAGGGTATTTCCGGCTGGAGAGTCACGACCACGCGTGGTGCTTTTTGGGTCCGCAATGTTTTCGTGGCAACCAGCGGCTACACGGGAGCGGCGACGCCTGCTCTGCGGAAGAAAATCATCCCGATTGGCTCGTACATCATTACAAGCGAAGTTTTGCCCGATGCGTTGGCACGCGAGCTAAGCCCGCGCAACCGGATGATCTACGATTCGAAAAACTACATTTACTACTACCGTCTTACCCCGGACAATCGAATGCTCTTCGGAGGCCGTGCTGCCTTTTTTCCAGAGAGCGGGGGCTCGATTCGCAAGAGTGCCGAGATCCTACGCCGGGGCATGATCGAGGTTTATCCGCAGCTTCGCAAGGCGAACGTCGAATTTGTCTGGGGCGGAACACTCGACTTCGCGTTCGACATCATGCTCCACGCCGGTCAGATCGACGGCATGTACTACGCTCTCGGCTACGCGGGCCATGGTGTCGCCATGGCCACGTACCAGGGACACTTGATGGCCCAGCAGATCGCCGGCGAATCCGCGGACAATCCCTTTGAAGGAATCCCGTTCCCCGGCGCCCCGCTGGGAATGTATAACGGGACCCCGTGGTTTTTGCCCTTCGCCGGAGCGTACTACAAGATACTCGACTGGGTGAGCTAGGAATCGGTCGACACTTTGGTTTGCGTGTGATCAAAGGGGGAATGCTATAATCGCGCGCTGTTCAGCACGCGGTGGCTTCTAAATCTCAAACTGGAAGATAAGCAATGCTTGAATCAGAAACGATGAGTTCCGAGGCTCGTGTCGCACTTTACTTCGTCGCGGCTGCAACACTCGGATCCATCATCATGGCGCTGGCATCGAATCTTTTAAAGTAGATCGCATTCACGATTCGCCGGCACGCGATTTTCCGCTTGCTTTAGCCAGCCCCGCTGCAATCCTGGCTAATGTTTCTCCTCGCGGACGCCGAAGTTTTGACGTCGTCGCATCATCCACACAGGCAGGTATACAAGCAGCCCCACCGCCAAAACCACAGGCCCCCATCGCAATCCGTACCGATCGCTGAATGTTAGCGCCACAGCGGTCATCACTACCACCGCGCCGACCGCACCGATCAAGCCGATCATTCCTCCCGGAACAATGAACGAGCGCGGAAGATCGGGGCGTTTACGCCGAAGTTGCCATGCCGCCGCCACCGTGATCACAGTCGTTGCCGCGCGCAACCAGTTATAGACGGCGATCAATTGCGGAAGAGAGTGCAGTGACAGCAGGGCGTAGATAGTCGCTGACAGCACGATGCCAATCCATGGCGTACCAAAGCGCCGATGCCGCCCGGTTAGGAACTTGGGCAGGTATCCGTCTTCTGCCATGGCGAAAGGCATGCGCGTGGAAGTCAGAACGGTAGCATTCAGCAGCGAGAGGTTCGTGATCATTGCCGCCAGCGTCATCCAGAAGCCGAGCCAGGGTCCTCCAATCAATTGCGCCGCCTGCGAAAAATAACCGGTATGCCAGACCTGCCAGTTGCCCAGAGCGGCTAGCGAAGCAAACGTCGGTAGGAAATAAACGGCGATCGAGAGCGGTACAACGATCGCCAGAGCAAGGGGGTAGGTCCTCTGCGGATTTTCTACTTCTTCAGCGACTGTAGAAGATTGTTCGTATCCGGAATAAAGCCACAGCCCGATCGCGAGCCCGACTCCGAAAACGCTCGCGACCGGTTGATGGGGCGGCACAAGGGGCACAAACGGATTGTGGTGCCATTTCGCCAGACCGAGCACCACCAACACCAGAACGGGAAGCAGAATGAAGATCTCAAGAGCTGTGGCGAATTTGCCGACCGCCTCGATTCCCCGAACATTGATCCAGGTCACCAGCGCGACGATCAGCAACGAAACTGTGTAGTGCCAGCGGCCTGAGAGTCGAGAAAAGTAGAAACTGAGATAATCCGCAAAGTTCACGGCATACACCGCGCCCAGCAGAAACGACGCACACCAGTTCCACCACCCCGCCAGAAATCCCCAAAAGTCCCCGAAACCTGCCCTTGCCCAGCGGTAGAACCCTCCCTCCACCGGCATGGCGGTAGTCAGCTCCGCCGACACGAGCGAGACTGGAATGGACCAGAAGAGAGGAATGACGAGCAGGTAGATCAGCGTCATGCCTGGGCCGGACGTGGTGATCATGTCCTCGAGCCCGAACGGGCCGCCGGTGCAGTAGGAAAACATCACCCACACGAAATAGAAGAGGCCCGCTTTGCGGATTGTGGATCGAACGGTGGTGGAAGTGGCCACGGGGTCTGGGTCGGAATCGCGCGGGAGGATTATACGTGGACACCAGCCCACATCTGGACGGATGAAGAGTCTTGGCAAAACATCAGCTCAGCAAGGCTAGCTCACGGCTTTCTTTTCGAACTGCCGAAGTCCGACGAAAAGCAGCAGAGTGTCAAAGAAAATCAGCGCCAGGATCACTGCCGCCATGGATAAATGGGGAAACTGGGGAACGAGAGTCGCGCGCATTCCTTCGCTGGCATACACCAGGGGATTGATGAGCACCAATTTTTGCAGGATCGGGAATGTTTGCAGCGCGCTCCACGGATAGTAAGTACAGCCGAAAAAGATCATGGGCGTGATGACCATGCCGAACATCAGTCCGATATGTTGCTGATTGATACTGCACCCCAAGGCCAGTCCGCCGCATGCGGCAAACACGGCTACCAAAACGATGACGACGGCGAAGGTCCAGGGAGTACCGATGCTGATCTCAACTCCGGGTCGAAGGACAAGCCACGCCAGCGGGATCACGACGAGTCCCGCAACCAGCGCCTGCAACATTCCAGCAAAGACCTTCTCGATCGCGATCCAGGCAACGCCGATCGGGGCTAGAAGCCGATCCTCAATTTCGCGGGTCCACTGAAACTCGGCGATCAGCGGCATGGCCACCGCCCAAATTCCGGTGAAGACCATGCTGATGGCAATGATGCCGGGCAGCAGTAGGCTTTTGTACGCAATCGGCAAATAACCGCTGCCGACCATCACCCGACCAAAGATGAAGACAAAAAGAAGCGGCTGCAGGAAGGTCTGCAGAAAAAGCTGAATGGCATTACGGCGTGCGACGTGGGCGTCGCGCATGAGCATTGCGCCAAAAGTTCTCCAGTTCAATCGCGCAGGCTCCTTCCGGTGTGGTGCAGAAAGAGATTTTCCAAACTCGGCTCAGAGATATGAACGTCACAAAGCTCCGCACCGGCGTTTGCGGCCAGATTCGCGATCTCGGAGATGAGCGAGCCACCGCGGTCCGCATACACGTCGGCACCCGTGCTGTCGGTCGCGCGGACTTCGCGCACCCCGGCCAGCGACTGTAAGCGCTGCAGCAGATCCGAAGTCTGATTCCCGAAACGAAGCCGCAGCAGAAAACCGCCGGGAATCGATGCCTTCAGTTGCACCGGTGTACCGAGGGCAATCATGTGGCCGTGGTCAATAATGGCCAGACGCTGGCACAGTGCATCGGCCTCTTCCATGTTGTGAGTGGTCAGCAAGACGGTTTTTCCCGCCTGGTGATACTCGCGAATGATCTCCCACAACAGAATCCGGGTTTGAGGGTCAAGCCCGGCACTCGGTTCGTCGAGAAACAGCACTTGGGGATCGTGCATCATCGCCCGGGCGATCGAAAGCCGTTGCATCATGCCCCCGGAA
>Ga0210409_10002285_pt1 | contig 22996 bp, 25 predicted proteins | sample IncBWH17MmetaG_FD_161649 | JGI IMG/M metagenome (GOLD analysis project Ga0210409, IMG submission 161649) | Forest soil microbial communities from Barre Woods Harvard Forest LTER site, Petersham, Massachusetts, United States - Inc-BW-H-17-M | ecosystem: Environmental > Terrestrial > Soil >...
CGGCGATGACCCAACCGCAGGCTCGCATCCAGCGCTCGCACGCCAGGCTGCCTGTCAATTACCGGTTCTCGATCTATGCCAATCAGCCGGAGGCGAAACAGCGGAGCATGACCGCCCGCGGCATAAACATGAGCAAAGCCGGCGCTCTTGTTGAAGCGCCGCACCCGATCAGCGTGGGCACCGTGGTTTACCTCAAAGCCCCAGAGCTTGGCCTGATGGGCGAGGCAACTGTGCGCCACTGTACGGTGAAAGGTTCCAAATACCGAATCGGTCTGCACTTCCCCGATCCGCTGGCGCGCTGCCTGTAACAAAACCCTTAGGCGCCGGTCTGCGACTGGCTACGGGAGAGTTTCACTCAGCACTTTCTTTTTCTGCTCGTCCCGGAATTGATGCAGCTTTTGGCGAAGCTCCGGGCGGTGGTTGGCCAAAATCGCTATGGCCAGCAATGCCGCGTTCTTCGCTCCTGCTTTACCAATAGCCAAGGTGCCGACGGGAACGCCGCCCGGCATTTGCACGGTCGAAAGCAGCGAATCCAAGCCCTTCAGCGACTGGCTCTCCATCGGAACCCCCAACACGGGCAGCGTAGTATAAGCCGCAGTCACTCCTGCCAGGTGCGCCGCACCCCCTGCGCCGGCGATGATCACTTCGAGACCGCGCGACTCCGCTCCGGAAGCGAATTCAGCCGCCAGTTCCGGCGTTCGATGCGCGGAGAGCACGCGGTTCTCATGGGGCACGCCGAAGTCTTGCAGGGTGTCGCTTGCTGCTCGCATCACTTCCCAGTCGGATTTGCTGCCCATGATCACGGCGACCAGGGGCTTCACATTCTCAGCCATGTATGGAAACTACTCTCCTTGTGAAAGCGTGTAGCCAGGCTTGCCATCAAAATTGCGGAGGTTCTCGGTCTTCACCACGGCCAGACCCGCGGCATCCAAACGTCCCAGTAGTCCGAGAACCTGGCGTTGCGTAACGGGCACGCCGGACTCTGCGGCGGTATAGCGGCAGCGGAAACTATCGGTACAGAACGTCTCTGGAACTCCGTCCGGCCAGACCTTCAAGCCGCGGTTCGAGATAATCAACAGCTTCAGCCCGTCCCCATCGATACGCTTGATCGCCTGCGCCAGTTCATCAGGGTTCCGGCTCGGCCACCCCAGATAAATGTCTACGCCAACAAGCTCGGTTTTTGAGGCCGGCCGAGCACTCCTGTCTTTTGCGGCGTCCGCCGGCCGCCTGTGCGCATAGCTCACCGGCTGGAAGGTTTCCGGCTTCTTTCCGATGCGCGCGATGACGGCATCGGCAAACTCTCTCGTTCCGACCTTCTGCTTACTGATGCCTTCCGTATAGATGTCATACGTATGCACGCCCTCTTCTAGCGTGCGCAGCCAGGCGTTGTGCACGTTCGCGGCCGCTTCCGGTTGATCGATATGCACCAGCATCAGCACGGCGCCGAGCAACAAGCCTGATGGATTGGCCAGATTTTGCCCGGCACGCCGCGGCGCCGAGCCATGAATGGCCTCGAACATCGCGCAACGGTCCCCGATGTTCGCCGATCCCGCAAGACCCACCGAGCCGGCGATCTGCGCTGCGACGTCGGAGAGGATATCGCCGTACAGGTTCGGCATGACAATCACGTCGAATGCCTCAGGAGTATCTGCCAGCTTGGCCGCGCCGATGTCCACGATCCAGTGCTCGTTCTGAATGTCCGGATATCCAGCGGCGACCTCATCAAAGACCTTGTGGAAGAGACCGTCGGTCATCTTCATGATGTTGTCTTTGGTGAAGCAGGTCACCTTTTTGCGGTTATGCTGGCGCGCGTATTCGAAGGCGTAGCGAACAATTTTTTCCGAGCCCGGCCGCGAGATGAGCTTGAGGCACAGCATTTCGTCATCGGTGAGCTGGTATTCGATACCCGCGTAGAGATCCTCTTCGTTCTCCCGAACAATGACGACGTTCATATTGTGGTGCTTGGTTTCGACGAACGGATGATACGAAACGCAGGGCCGCACATTAGCGTACAGGCCCAGGGTTTTGCGCGTGGTCACGTTGAGGCTCTTGAACCCGCCGCCTTGCGGAGTGGTGATGGGAGCTTTCAAGAACACCTTGGTGCGACGCAAAGACTCCCACGCGCTGGGCGCGATCCCCGCCGAATTGCCGCGCAGATAAACTTTTTCGCCGATTTCGATGGTCTCAATATCCAGCGCCGCCCCGGCCGCCTGTATGATGCGGAGCGTGGCGTCCATGATTTCCGGTCCAATGCCGTCGCCGTGCGCAACCGTGATGGGAACTTTTGCTGCCATAGGTGGATTACCCAAGATAAGGAATAATTCGGGCTGGCGCAACCGCGTGTAGGATAATAAAAATTCCTTTGGCCGCAAGGCCAACAAGCAAGACACGCCATGCGTATCTGTTATCTGGACGCCTTTTCGGGCATCAGTGGAGACATGCTGGTCGGCGCACTCGCCGACGCAGGCGCGGACTCGTCTGCCATCGTCAATGCTCTGCAATCGGTGGCCTCGGGCGCGGAGATATCGTTCGAAAAAGTCAAGCGGTGCGGCATTGCAGCGTCAAAGTTTCGCGTAACCGCCGAAGAAAACCCTAAGCATCGGCATCTTTCCGGGATTCTGAAGATGATCGACGGTGCCTCGCTGCCCGGCCGTGTGAAACAAAACGCCTCGGCGGTGTTCCAGCGGCTTGGAGAAGCCGAAGCCGCCGTTCACCAGATGCCGATCGAAAAGGTCCATTTTCACGAGGTGGGGGCGCTCGATTCGATTGCCGACATCGTCGGCGCCTGTCTCGGCTTCGAATTGTTGGGCGTGGAAACAATTTTCTGTTCGCCGCTTAATTTGGGTAGCGGCACGGTCAAAGGCGAGCACGGAGTGATGCCCGTGCCGGCTCCGGCAACCGCGGCTTTGGTGGCGGGTAAACCCGTCTATTCGCGCGGTCCGGCTGTGGAATTGACTACGCCGACCGGCGCCGCAGTCGCGGTTACGCTGGCAAAGGATTTCGGCGCGATGCCGTCAATGAAGATTGCAAGCATCGGATATGGCGCGGGCGACCGCGATTTCTCGGAACACGCGAACGTGCTGCGTATCTTCGTCGGCGAGCCGTCCGGTGCGGCCGAAGCCGTCAGTGTGGTGGTCATCGAGGCCAATATCGACGACTCGAGTCCGCAGGTGTTGGGGTACACGGTGGAGCGGCTGCTGGAAGCCGGCGCGCTAGACGCCACACTCGAACCGCTCGAAATGAAGAAGGGCCGTCCCGGCTCCCTGCTGCGTGTCATCTCGACTCCCGAACAGAGGACGATTCTAGCGGACATAATCTTCCACGAGACCTCGACGCTTGGCGTACGCCTCTACACCGCGGAGCGCATCGTGCAGGCACGCCACTCGGTGGAAGTAGAGACGCCTCACGGCAAGGTGCGGATGAAAGTTTCGGATCATTCTTTCGCACCCGAATACGAAGATTGCCGGACGCTCGCCCGCGCGACCGGCGCGGCTTTGAAAGACATCATTGCCGAAGCAAATTTCGCGTATCTGAAAAATTCCAGATGAAATACTACCTGACCACACCCATCTATTACGTCAACGCAGCCCCGCACATCGGCCACACTTACACCACCATCGCGGCCGATGTGATCAAACGCTTCAAGCGCATGCAAGGCTTCGACCCCGTGGTACTGACGACTGGAACCGACGAGCACGGTCAGAAAGTGGAGCGCGCAGCCAAGGCGGCGGGCAAGGCGCCCGTGGATTTCACTACCGCCGTAGCCGCGGAATTCCGCAAGCAATGGGACGAATTCGGTCTCAAGTACGATCATTTCATTCGCACCTCCGACCCGCGGCACTACCAGACCGTGCAGTGGCTGTTTGAACGATGGATGAAGAACGGCTACGTCTATAAGGGCAGTTATACCGGCCAGTACTGCGTCTTCGACGAGCTGTACGTGAACGAGGCCAAACCTGGCGATCCGTGTCCGGATTGCGGCCGGCCCACCGAAACGGTCACGGAAGAAAATTATTTTTTCAAGCTTTCGGCTTTCACCGAGCGCCTGCTGGAGCTCTATGCCAAGCAGCAGGATTTCATCCTACCGGAATCGCGGCGCAACGAAGTTCTGTCTTTCGTCAAAGAGGGGCTCAACGACCTTTCCATCAGCCGCACCACCATCAAATGGGGCATCCCGGTTCCCGTCGAAGGGCACCACGTCTTCTACGTCTGGTTCGACGCGCTAGTCGCATACATGACCGCGGTGCGCGGCCTCAAGGACGCCGAGGGGCACGACGTCTGGCCTGCGGACCTGCACCTGATCGGCAAAGAAATCGTGCGCTTTCACGCCATCTTTTGGCCGGCTTTCCTGATGGCGGCGGATCTTCCATTGCCCAAGCGCATCTACGCGCACGGCTGGTTACTGTTCGAGCACGACAAGATGAGCAAATCCCGCGGAAACATCGTACGCGCCGAACCCATTCGCCGCGTGATGGGGGCCGACGCGCTCCGGTACTTTCTGCTGCGCGAGATCGTGTTCGGGCAAGACGGCAGCTTCAGCTACGATGCACTGATCGGACGTTACAATTCTGAGCTGGCCAACGGCCTGGGAAATTTGGCGAGCCGCACGCTGACGATGATCCATCAATATCGAAGCGGCGCCATACCCGCAGGCTCAGTCGAAGCAATCCAGAAGACCGCATGCGGCGTCATTCTCGCAACCGCGGAGGCATATTATCACTTCGATTTTTCGAAGGGCCTGGAATCGATCTGGTCGCTTCTCTCCGCCGTGGACAAGTTTATTGTTGAACAAGCGCCTTGGGCTCTCGCCAAAAAACATGATTCAGAATCGCAAGCGAAACTCGACAGTACGCTCTATACATCTGCTGAAGCCTTGCGCGTTGCCACCGCGCTTCTTTTGCCCATCCTTCCCGAATCCTGCGCTAAAATCTGGACGCAGCTCGGCATGCCGGAACCGCTCGAATCGGTCCGCCTCGATTCGCTCGCCTGGGGCCAGTTACGCGCTGGCCAAAAGATCGGTGAAATCGCCGCCGTTTTCCCCCGCATCGATGCCAAGCCAGCCATCGATCAAGTGCGCGAGCTAGAAGCCAAGGTTTCAGCCGAACAGGCCGTACTGCTGGGCAAAACCCCAACCCCCAGCTCCCAACCCCCAACAGCCGGCCCTCAAATCACCATCGACGATTTCGCCAAGGTCGAACTGCGCGTGGGCCAAGTGATTTCCGCCGAGCGCGTCAAAGGCGCCGACAAGCTGCTGCATCTGAAAGTCGACCTCGCCGAGGCTGAGCCGCGCTCGATCGTCGCTGGTATCGCCGAAGCTTACGCGCCAGAGGCGTTAATCGGCCGCAAGGTCGTCATCGTAGCGAACCTTGCACCGCGTAAATTGCGCGGCCTCACTTCCAACGGCATGATCGTCGCCGCGTCGATTGAAGGCGGCAAACCCGTGCTCGCGGGTTTTCTGGAAGATATCCCGGTGGGTGCGCGGCTGAAGTGAAACTGGTCGATTCGCACTGTCATCTGGATGATGAGCAGTTCGCCGCCGACCGCGATGCCGCCATCGAACGCGCCCGCGCAGTGGGTATCGAGCGCATTATGGCAATCGGAACCGGCACCGGGCCGCCAGACCTCGAGGCCGGCATCCGCCTCGCCGAGCAACACACTTTCATTTTTGCGACCGTGGGCGTCCATCCCCACGACGCTGCAAAAGCCGCACGGGAGACGTTCGACAGCCTGGCGGAACTTGCGCGCCATCCCAAGGTGCTGGCCATAGGCGAAATCGGCCTCGATTACCATTACGACTTTTCCCCGCGGGATGTGCAGCGCTCCGTGTTCGCGACGCAGCTGGTTCTGTCCGCCGAGGCGCACAAGCCCATTGTCATCCACACGCGCGAAGCCTGGGACGATACCCTCGGCATCTTGCGCGATCACGGCCTGCCAAACGGCGGCATCATGCACTGCTTTACCGGAGGCCCTGGCGAAGCGGAACAGGCGCTGGAATTGGGCTTTCATCTCAGCTTCGGCGGCATCCTGACATTCCCAAAAGCGGACGATGTTCGAAAATCCGCGGCGCTTGCCCCGGAGAATCGCTTGCTGGTTGAAACCGACGCACCCTATCTCGCGCCCGTTCCTTACCGTGGCAAACGGAACGAGCCGTCGTTCATCGTAGAAACCGTCCACCGCCTGGCGGAATTGCGCGGTTGGTCACCGGAACACGCCGCAGACGTTACCACCCGGAATTTTGCCAGGCTCTGCCAGGTTCCGGCCGATTAATCCTGACAATTCCTGTTGCATTTGTCGCGCGCTTAGTGCAATCTATTAGGTTTTCTACCGTCGGCCATCTCATGCGCGTGCGTATCCTCTATCACGATCACTGCTTCGACGGCGCAGCGTCGGCCGCCTTCTTCAGCCGCTTCATGCAAGGCGTTTTTCACCCCAATGCGGAATTCGCATACACGGGCATGATGCACAAAGCTTCGCAAATGTTCGAGCCTGAGCTTTTCGATGGCGATGAGAACGCCATTGTGGACTTCAAATATTCTAGCGACCCCCGCCTGACCTGGTGGTTCGATCATCACCAGAGCGCGTTCCTGACGCCCGAAGATGCCGAGCATTTCCGGCAGGACACCACGGGCAGGAAAATGTACGATCCCTCTTTCAAGTCGTGCACTCTGTTTATCAGCACGGTAGCCAAAAACAAGTATGGCTTCGAAGTTCCCGAACTCGACCAGCTTGTTTACTGGGCCAATATCATTGATGGCGCGCAATACCCCGACGCCAAGACGGCGGTGGAGCTGGGCGCTCCGGCCATGAAGTTGACCTTGGTGATCGAAGGATCGAAGGGGTCGGACGTGGTGCAAAGAATTATTGGCTGGATGCGGCACCGCACACTCGAAGAGATCGAGGCCGAGCCTGAGGTGCAGAAGCTATTTGACGATCTCTATCAGCGGCATCTGGCGTCGGTGGATCTGATTCACAGCCGCGCGCATCAGGACAACGGCGTGGTGTACTTCGATTTGGCCGGCTGCGACATCGAGGGCTATAACAAATTCATTCCGTACTATCTTTTCCCCAACGCCACTTACACCGTATCGGTGAGTCCCTCCAGCTTCCGCACCAAGATCTCAGTTGGCTCGAATCCCTGGGCCATTGAGGAGCCAAAGCACAATCTGGCGACCATCTGCGAGCGCTATGGCGGCGGCGGCCATCCGCGGGTCGGCGCCATCAGCTTCCCGCCAGGGGCACTCGAACAGGCGCGCGTCGTGGCCGCGGAGATTGTCGCGGAACTCAAGAGCTAGAATATATCCATGCCCTCCCGAACGCTAGTTTCGGTGGATGAATACCTGCACACCAGTTACGATCCCGACTGCGATTACGTAGATGGCGCGATCGTGGAGAGGAACGTGGGAGAAACCGATCATAGCGACTGCCAAGGCCGAATCTACGCGTACTTACTAAATCGCGGTAAACTGCTGCGTATCTATCCCCTGGTTGAGGAACGAGTGCAGGTCTCGGCATCGCGCTTCCGTATTCCTGATGTCTGCGTCGTCGCCGGAAGCAAACCATCGGAGCAAATCCTGACCAAACCTCCGCTGATCGCAATCGAAATTCTTTCTAAAGACGACAGCATGTCGGACATGCAGGAAAGAATCGACGATTACCTCACGTTCGGCGTGCCTTACGTTTGGGTGATCGACCCGCGCACGCAACGCGCCTGGGCTTACACAAAAGACGGCAGCCACGAAGTCGCGGACGGCATCCTGCGCACTGAAAATCCTGGAATCGAATTACCGCTTCCCGAAATATTCCAGGCTCTGCAGTAGTTTCTCCACGTGCTTAGCTAGCACATCGCACTCCAGATTCACACGGTCGCCCGGTTTGTGACTCCCCAGCGAAGTCATCTGATACGTGTGCGGGATAATGGTCACGCCAAGAACGCCGTGTTCGAGTGAAGCGATGGTGAGACTGATACCGTCGATGGCGATAGATCCCTTGAACACCAGGTAACGGTCCAATTCCGCGGGCACGCCAAGCTTCAGCCACCAGTTCTCATCGCCTACCTGCTCGATCGACAGAAACTCGCCCGTCCCGTCCACATGGCCCTGCACGATGTGGCCGCTCAAACGGTCTGTGGGGGAAAGCGGCCGCTCCAGATTCGCCCGCGAGCCCGGAGTGAGATCGCCGAGATTGCTTCGTCGCAGCGTTTCGGGCGCGAGATCCGCAGAAAAAGCGTTGCGGCCCAGTTCGACCGCGGTGAGGCACACGCCGTTTACCGCAATGCTCGATCCCTGCTTTAGATCCTCAGTCACTCGCTCGCAATGCACGCGCAAACGCGCGCCCGCAGTCTGCTTCGCCAGCGATTCCACCGTCCCCAGTTCCTCAATAATCCCGGTGAACATCTAAAACGCCTTCCTTACGTAACCCTCGACCGCAAACTCATCCTCAGCGATAGGGTGTACCTGGATGCCGTGAAGCAGAATTGCGTCCATGCGCCGGCGCCGGCCCGTTCCACCGGCCATCGGCAGCGACTCCATGCCGCCCAAAATTTTCGGCGCATAGTAAAAGAAAACCTTGTCAACGATTCCGCTGTCTAGCGCCGACCAGTTCAGCATGCTTCCGGCCTCGATGAGCAACGACAGGTACTTCTCTTCGCCCAGCCACTCGACGAGGCGCCGCAGATCGGTTCTGCCGCCGGGACCATCGAACATAAGCACCTTCACACCGCGGCTCTCCAGCGCTTTGCGTCTTTCGGCGGAGGCCGCCGACGTAGCCACAATCGCCAGATCGCCATCCGAGCTCGCCACCATCTTGGAATCAAGCGGAATGCGGAGCAGCGAATCCGCTACCAGCCGAAGCAGCGGGCGGCTGCGGGGCAGGCTCGTCCGATCGGTGAGCCGGCAGTCATCGGCCAGCACGGTCCCCACTCCCGTCAGGATGGCGTCTGCATTGTGGCGAAGCTGCTGGACATGGGCGCGCGCCACATCGCTCGTAATCCAACTGCTATTGTCGTCGGGAGCCGCAATCTTTCCGTCGAGAGTAAGTGCCGCCTTCAGCGTCACCACCGGCCGTCCGGTCCGCATGAAGTGAACGAATTCCTCGTTCAGCTTCGTGGCTTCGTCCGCGAACTCGGGCGCCAGCTCGACCTCGACGCCCGCCGAACGCAGTTTGCGAAACCCTTCTCCGGCGACACGCGGATCAGGATCCTGCATGGCGGCAATCACGCGGCACACGCCCGCCGTGATCAGTGCGTCCGCGCACGGTCCCGTTCTCCCCACATGCGAGCAAGGCTCCAGGTTGATATATAGCGTTGCGCCGCGCGCCCGCTCACCGGCTTCGTCAAGGGCCCGGATCTCGGCGTGTTTAACGCCGCGAAAGGTATGGAAACCCCGGCCGACAACTTCACCGCCGCGCTCGAGCACCGCTCCCACCGCCGGATTGGGACTGGTCTGCCCCTTTCCCTGGCGCGCCAGATCCAGTGCCTCGCGCAAAAACGCGAAACTCATTTTTCGAACAGCGACGCGATGAATTTCTCCGGATCGAAAGGCAGGAGATCATCGGCCTTCTCGCCGATGCCCACATAACGGATCGGCAGGTTGAGCTCTCGCGCGATGGCCACCACGACACCACCCTTGGCCGTCCCGTCGAGTTTGGCCAGAATGATGCCCGTCACGCCGGAGGTTTCGGTGAAGCGTCGTGCCTGCTCGAGGCCGTTCTGTCCCGTTGTGGCATCGAGCACCAACAGCACTTCATGCGGCGCTCCTGGAATCACCCGGCCAGCCGTGCGCCGCATTTTCTCCAGCTCGGCCATCAGATTAACCTTGGTTTGCAGACGTCCCGCGGTGTCCACAATTACGTAATCCGTCTTACGCGCCCGTGCGGCCTGCAGGGCATCGAACAGGACCGCGCTCGGGTCAGATCCCGGCTGCTGCCGGATCACTTCGGTGGCGGTGCGCTCGCCCCAGATTTCAAGCTGTTCGATGGCGGCGGCGCGAAACGTGTCGGCCGCACAGAGCAGGACGGAGCGGCCCTCGGCCTTGTAACGGTTCGCCAGCTTTCCGATGCTGGTGGTCTTCCCCGCCCCGTTCACTCCCACCACCATAACCACGGCCGGCGGCTCGTCCACGTGGGCTACCGGGCGCTCGCTCGACTGCAGAATCTCAAGCAGGTGCTGGCGAATCAATCCCCGCAATTCCGCCGCATCACCAACCATCTTGCGGTCCACCTGCTGCCGGATGCGCTCCAATATCTCGCTCGTGGTTCGGACCCCAATATCGGCGCTGATGAGCGTGTACTCCAGCTCATCCAGTAAATCCGCGTCAATCTCTTTCTTGCCCGCGAGCGCGTCTTCGAGCCGCGAAACCAGTCCGGTGCGTGTCTTTTCAACCCTGCTCTTCAGCCGTTCCAGTAAGGAGGGCTCTTGTTCAACCGAGCCGAATAGCGTTTGAATCATTTTGATTTATTGTAACAACCGCCCTCAAATCCGATTCGCGTTATACTCGTGAGACTCTTCACGAATGGCAGATTCGGAAAATCAACCGGCTCGGATGCGGGAATACCCCGGCTGGATGGCGATCGCGCTGATTGTCGCCTTCGTCCTCACCGGTGTCGCGATGTATCTCATCGGCGTGCACCTGCTGAAGCGGTAGTGCCTTGCACTCCCAGTTGCCGCCGCTACCGGTGGCGCTCCTTCCAGGCCTCCACATACTTCTCGGTCTGGGGAACGGATTCGTCCCACCGGGGCGCACGCGGATTGTCGGCCAGCATGATCAGCCCCAGCGCCACCATTCGGTCAACCTTGGCCATGTTGCCGTAGTCGATCTTTTGCCACTTATCGCCGGTCTGGTGATAGTCGGAGAACTCGAATGTCACGGCCACTGTGTGAGCCGGAATGCCTTTTTCAGCGAAGGGCAGATTATCGCTGCGCGCAAAAAACGAGCCGCCATTCTCCTTATCATTCAAAACGCGCACGCCGGTCCGCGCACCCGCCTTTCGAAACACGCCCGGAAGATCGGAGTAATCGGCGCCGGTGAACGTTCCCTGCGAGAGTTTCTCGCCGTCAATCGCATCGGTCCGGCCCACTTGCTCCAGATTGACATCGGCCACCGTCTTTTCGATAGGAAAGACGGGATGGTCTGCATAGTAGCGCGAGCCCAGCGTGCCTTCCTCCTCGCCAAAAAAGGTCATGAATACGATGCTCCGCTTAGGCCGCGGCTGCAGCGTCGCCAGTGCGGACGCCAGCTCGATCACAGAAACGGTCCCGCTTCCGTCATCGTTTGCACCGTTAAAGACTCGCTCGCCCGGCCCGTCAGGCCTCATGCCGAGATGATCGTAGTGTGCGGTCAACAGCACATACGTGTCTTTTAGTGCGGGATCAGAGCCGCGCAACAGACCGATCACATTGCGAATCTTTACACGTGTTTCCAGAGGCTCCGGCAGGTGCAACGTCAACGACGCCTGGGCCGGACCGGGCCTAAGTGACTCGTACCACTGAATAACCTCGGAATTGCGCACGACCATGCGCAAGCGCTCCGCCGACTTGCCTTCTTCGGCCATCACCAGCCGTGTGTTCAATTCCGCGATGCCATCCCGGCTGAGCATCAGCGTGAGCAGCGGCTTGGCTCGCTCAATCGCGTTGAGAAGCGCGCCAAACCTATGAACCGCGTTGCTGGCGATGGCCCCGCTGAAATCTGGTAACTCCGTTACTACGACCCTGCCCGAGACATCTTGCGGCCTGAGATTCTTCATCGCCGATTCGTCGTGCCCGTCCAGTTTGTATATACCGGCTCCCATTATTTCGAGCGGCGTGCGAAATCGCGGCGTGACTTCTTCGCTCTTAACGGGAATTACACGCTCTCCGTCGCTAATGGTCATCGCGAACCCGCTCTTTGGAGGCTCTACCTCGATCATTTCCGCGGTCTGATAATATCCGTCATCACCCGCCGGCTCGAGACCGGCGCCCCGAAATTGTGCCGCGATATACTCCGCGGCCAGATCGAGCCCGCGGGAAGGCGTACCGCGGCCTTCCAGAAGATCCGAAGCGATAAAGGAAAGATGCCCGCGCAGGGAATCGGCGGAAACGTGGTCGAGCACCGCCTGGATCTGGGGCGTGAGCGGCGTCTGCCCCGCCGTCAGAACGTAGGCAATCAGGAATAGGACGGGCAGTCTGGCCGTCCCCTTGGCCAAGGAAGTTCTAATGCGGCAGGTCTCCGTGGGGCTTCTTCTGACTGATTTCCTCGTAGGTGTCCTTCACGTGGAGGGCAAGAAAGGGCCCCACCCAGTTCTTGACGTTATCCGGTAATTTGATAGACGTAGACGCGGGCACTACGTTTCCCCAGACAAACTTAGTTTGACTCGGGGGAACGATTTCGTCCAATTTCTTGCCGGCTGCCAAAGCCGCGGCAACGGTTTTGTGAAGTTCCACCATGTACTGGATCTGCCCTTCCAGGATCGCCTTGCCTCCAACTCCGCCGTGGCCCGGGAGTACGTGCTCCACGTCGAGTTTCTGTGCCGCCCGAACTACGTTCGGCCAGTTGCCTACGTTGCCATCCGGCGTGAAGTTGTATGGACCGTTCACCACCGCGTCACCCGTGCATAGGATTTTTTCCTTGGGCAAGTAAACAAATCCGTCACCGCGCGTGTGTGCCCATCCGAAGAAGTAAAAGCGAACCTCGCGAGTGCTGTCCTTCAGAACGAATGGGCTCTGATCGAAGGTTTGCTTCGGCGGTTCAGGCGCATCCAGGTGCATGTCCGCCACGTCCTGCCGCCCTTTTGCAGTAGCCTGCCAGCGCGCCGGCTCATAGCGCCTCATCTCTTCGGCTACGCCTTTATACGCCAGAGTGGTCGCGCCCGCCTGGGTCCAAAGCGGATTCCCGTAGGCATGGTCTCCGTGATGATGCGTATCGAAAACATATTTCACCGGCTTGTTCGAAACTTTCTTGGCTGCTTCCATCGCCAGCCGCGCGCCGCTCGGAAAGTTGGCATCCACCACAATCAGATAATCCTTCATCTCGATAATGACGTTATTGCAGTGCCCCATCTTTTCGAGATCGCCCTCGCGGAACCACACACCGGGGACGATCTGCTTCACGGTGCCCGGCTGCGCTTCCGTGCTGGTTACAAAAAAAGCCAGCGAGGCAAGCACGACAAACGCGCCAAGAATCCAGATGCGTTTCTTCACGAATCACTCTCCCGCGTACATCGATCTGATAAGGTGGATGCCCATGCTATCGCCATTCGAATGTTAAAATCAATAGTTTCAGGAGGTTTTGATGGCCGTAAAAAGCCGCCGCTCGGCGGCCGTCGTGGATATTTCGGGGGTGAAGGTAGGTGGCAATCATCCCATCGTCGTGCAGTCGATGACCAATACCGACACCGCCGATAGTGCCTCCACTATCAATCAGGTTATGGCGCTGGCCCGTGCCGGCTCGGAGTTAGTCCGCGTGACTGTCAACACCGAGGAAGCCGCCACAGCAGTTCCCAAAATTGTCGACTGCCTCGATAAATTCGGCGTTCCGGTGCCCATCATCGGCGACTTTCATTACAACGGCCACATCCTGCTCCGAAAATATCCGGAATGCGCCCGGGCTCTCGCCAAGTACCGGATCAATCCCGGAAACGTTAACATCGGCAAGAAGCACGACGACAATTTCCGCACCATGATCGAGGTGGCTGTCGAATACGATAAGCCCGTCCGCATCGGTGTTAACTGGGGCTCTCTCGATCAGGTGCTGCTCACGCGCCTGATGGACGAGAACTCGCTGCTCGCCGAGCCGAAAGACGCCCGGGACGTAACACTCGAAGCCATCGTCGTCAGCGCCATTGAATCCGCCAAAGCTGCTGAACGCTATGGCCTGTCCCACGACAAAATCATCCTAAGCGCCAAAGTCAGCGGCGTGCAGGACTTGATCGATGTATATCGCGCCCTGGCGGCACGCTGTGATTACCCGCTCCACCTCGGGCTTACCGAAGCGGGCATGGGCGCAAAGGGCATCGTCGCCACCACCGCCGCGCTGTCCGTAGTCCTGCAGGAAGGCATTGGCGATACCATCCGGACCTCGCTGACGCCGCTCCCCAACGGCGACCGCACCGAAGAGGTCATCGTCTCGCAACAGATTCTCCAGTCGCTCGGCATCCGCAGCTTCACCCCTCAGGTCACTGCCTGCCCCGGCTGCGGCCGCACCACCAGCACATTCTTCCAGGAAATGGCCGACCAGATCCAGACTTATTTGCGTGACAAGATGCCGGTCTGGAAGGAGAATCACCGCGGCGTGGAAGAAATGCGCGTGGCCGTCATGGGCTGCGTGGTCAACGGGCCCGGCGAATCCAAGCATGCCAACCTCGGCATCTCTCTGCCCGGGACATCCGAGGAACCCAAGGCCCCTGTTTTTGTCGACGGCCGGTTGATCAGAACGCTCAAGGGTGACCACATCGTCCCCGAGTTTATTGCTATGGTCGACGATTACGTCGCCACGCATTACTGATTTTTCCCGGTTTGAGATGGCTGCTGCGAAACTTTCGGCCAAACGCTACTTCATCCGCGGCCGCGTGCAAGGCGTCGGGTTCCGTTATTTCGCCCAGCGCGAGGCCGAGCAGCTCGGGCTGCGCGGCTATACGCGCAACTTGGACGACGGCCGGGTAGAAGTATACGCCGTAGGAACCGCCGAACAGCTAGCTGATTTTGCCGGCCGTCTATGGACCGGCCCCCATTTCTCCGATGTCCGCGGCGTTGAAGAACAAGAGGCCGCCGTGCAACAATACGATACCTTTCACATCGAGGCTTGATGACCGACTGCGACTACCTGAAAAAACTGATCCGCGAAATTCCCGACTTTCCGAAGCCTGGCATTCTTTTTTACGACATCACCACTCTCCTGAAAGACGGGCCGGGATTTCGAGCGGTCATCGATGCTCTCAAAGAGCACTATCAGGGATCCGGAGTCGACACCGTGATCGGCATCGAAGCCCGCGGATTCATCTTTGCACCGGCTCTGGCTTATGCCCTGGGTGCCGGATTCGTGCCGGTACGCAAGCCCAAAAAGCTGCCTTCCGATCGCGTCAGTGTGAGCTATCAGCTGGAGTATGGCATCGACAGCCTCGAGATTCACAAAGATGCTATCGCCAACGGCCACAGCGTGCTAATCGTGGATGATCTGCTTGCCACCGGCGGCACGGCGGAGGCGGTCACGAGGCTGGTCGAGCAGGTCGGCGGCAAGGTCGCAGGCGCCGGGTTCGTGATCGAGCTCTCTTTTCTGAACGGTCGACGGAAGCTCGAAGGCTATGACGTGTTTTCACTTCTGAAATACGACAAATGACCCGCGTGCGCCGCGCGCGCCTTCTCGCTTTTGCCAAGATCAATCTCGATCTCCGCGTGCTCTGCCGACGCCCCGACAACTATCACGAGCTGCGCACCGTTTTCCAAACCATTTCCCTTGCAGACAGTCTCGGTATCGCTTTCACTCCGTCGCGCAAAACCGATATTCAGGTAACCGGTCCTCAAATCCCCGACAACCTGATCGTCCGCGCCGCCCAGTCATGTCTTGACGCGATGCGCCTGACCGGCCGGATCGAATTCAATCTTGTGAAGCGTATTCCCATGGGCGCTGGCCTGGGCGGCGGGTCTTCCGATGCCGCGGCCGTGCTAATGACCCTTCCGGTTCTCGCCGGCTGCGTCCTAGACTGGCCCAGACTCTTGAAACTGGGCCAGGACCTTGGCAGCGACGTCCCCTTCTTTCTGCTGGGTGGCACGGCGGTCGCACTGGGCCGGGGCACGGAGCTTTACCCTCTCCCGGACCGGCGCCCCCAGGCCGGCGTCGTCATCGCGCCAGATGTACATGTCTCAACCACCGAAGCGTACCGCCTCTTGAGTGCGCAGTTGACATCGAAACCGCAACAAAATAAGATAGTTAGTTTCCAGTCTAGTGTGTGGGGCGGGAGCGCGGGCGATCAGAACACAGCGGAAACAGCGTCAGGGGAAAATGATTTCGAGAGTGTCGTTTTTGAGCAATACCCCGCGTTAAAATCGATCAAGCTTCATCTGCGGAAGTTGGGGGCGAACCCAGCATTAATGAGCGGCAGCGGTTCTGCCGTTTTTGGGCTGTTTCCCGAGCGCGCTTACGTCCAACGCGCGATTCAATCGTTTGGAAAGGAACGGGTTTTCCCGATTACACTGATTAGCCGCGCCAAGTTTCGAGCCGAGTGGCGGAAACGCCTGCGATCACATACGAGAGAGAAATCATGGCCGCCCCAGAGCCGGTACGCACGATGAATCGGGACCGAGTCAAGATCTTCAGCGGCAACGCGAATCCGGCTTTGGCTGAGGAAATCTGCCGGTACCTGGGACTCGACTTGGGCGTGGCGCAGGTGAAGGCCTTCGCCGACGGCGAGAGTAACATTCAAATTCAAGAAAATGTAAGGGGCGCGGATGTGTTCGTGGTGCAGCCCACCTGCACACCGGTGGATCACCACATCATGGAACTCTTATTTATGATCCACGCGCTCAAACTGTCGTCGGCGGAGCGCATTACGGCAGTGTTACCCTATTATGGATACGCCAGGCAGGACCGTAAGGACAAACCCCGTGTTCCCATATCCGCAAAATTAGTGGCGAGCCTGATCGAGGCTTCCGGGGCGGATCGCGTGTTGACGCTGGATCTTCACGCGGCGCAGATTCAGGGTTTCTTTGACATCCCCGTGGATCACCTGTTTGGAACGCCAGTGATGATCGATTATTTCAAACCGCTGGAGATCCCGCGTCTCACGGTGGTTTCGCCCGACGCGGGCGGCGTGGAGCGGGCGCGCGCGTTTGCCAAGCGATTGAATGCGCCGCTGGCCATTATCGATAAGCGGCGCGAAGAAGCCAACGTCGCCGAAGTGATGAATGTGATTGGCAAAGTGAAGGATAGAAATTGTCTGGTGGTGGATGACCTGATCGATACCGCGGGAACGCTGGTGAAAGGCGCCAAGGCCCTGCTCGATCACGGCGCCGCGAGCGTTTCCGCTTGCGCTACGCACGCCGTGCTCTCGGGCCCGGCTGTCGAACGCATCGAGAGATCAGCTCTTAAGGAAGTGATTGTGACCAACTCCATCCCCCTCTCGAAGAAAGCCCGGCAGTGTAGCAAAATCCGTGTGCTTTCGATTGCGCATTTGCTTGCGCGGGCGGTGGAATCGATCCACGAGGAGACATCCGTCAGTATTTTGTTTGTTTGAGATTTCCGGGCTGGCAACCCACGTCAAGAGCTTTTGCAACCGCTTTTCGGACTTGCCAAACCCGTTTTGAGGAGAAGCCATGAAAACGGAAATTACAGTGACCGCGGAGGCTCGGGCCAGCCGCGGGAAAAATGAAGCCAGGCGCACGCGGCGCGCCGGATTAATCCCTGCCGTGGTTTACGGCGCGTTCAAGGACCCCGTGCCGATTGCTGTCAGTCCCAAGCAAATCGCCCAGATTCTGCACAGCAAAACCGGCCACAACACCATTTTCAATCTGAGCATAAAGGACGGCGAGAGCGCCGCGGTGATGGTCGTCGATGGGCAACATGATCCCATCAAGGGCCATCTGTTGCACGTGGACCTGAAGCGCATCGATCTCTCCAAGCGCATCCGCGTCTCCGTCCCCATCATCGTGCAGGGTGAACCAAAGGGCGTAAAGCAGCAGGGTGGCTTGCTCGAGTCGATCACTCGCGAGGTAGAGATCGAATGCCTGCCGAATGAGATTCCCGAGAACTTTACGATCGATGTAGGGGAGCTATTGATCGGCCAGAGCAAGCGCGCCAGCGATCTGGCGTTGAGCGATTCGGTGAAGCTGATCAGTTCGCCAGATTCTGTGCTGGCGCACGTCATCACCATCAAGGTGGTGGAGGAGCCCGCACCCGCCGAGGCCGCGGCTGTGCCGGTCGCCGAGGCTACTCCCGCCGAGCCTGAAGTCATCAAGAAGGGCAAGAAGGAAGAGGAAGGCGCAGAGGCCAAGCCGGAGGCTAAAGGCGAAGCCAAGCCCAAGAAGAAGTAGCCCGGAATGTATCTGGTGGTGGGCCTCGGAAATCCAGGAGAGGAGTACGAAAAGACCCCTCACAACCTGGGTTTCCGGGTCGTGGATTTGATGGGGGAAAGGCATTCGATCCGGATCAGCCGCAAGGATTCCAAGGCGATTACCGGCGTCGGCGAAGTTGCCGGCAAGCCGGCCATGCTGGCCAAGCCGCAGACGTATATGAATCTCAGCGGCGTCTCGGTAGCGGGGCTGATGGCCAAACACTCGCTGACGCCGCAGGATCTGATCCTGGTGTACGACGAACTGGATCTTCCGTGGGGTGAGATGCGGATCAAGCCGCGCGGATCGGCGGCCGGCCATCACGGTCAGGAATCCGTGATCGATCATGTAGGAACGAAAGAATTTGTCCGCGTACGGCTCGGAATCAATCCGGGCTACAAGCTCCGCGACGGCGCGGAGTATCTGCTGGCGCCCATCAAGCGCACGCAGTGGAAGGAGTCGGAAGAACTGGTCGGCCGCGGGGCTGACGCAGTCGCTTCCATAATTGCCGAAGGCGTCGAAAAGTCCATGACGATGTTCAATCGTCGCGCCCAAGGTTTAACTACTGAGGAAGAATGAGGATCTACGAAGAGCTGTTTATCGTGAAGCCGGATGCCCTGGAAGAGGAGATCGACCAATTCATCGAACAGATGAAATCGGTGGTCTCCGGTTCAGGCGGGTCCGTAGACAAAGTGGATAAGTGGGGTAAACGCAGGCTGGCGTATCGCGTGGACAAGTATCGAGAAGGCGCATACGTGCTGTTTCAGTTCAATGCGGCGCCCGAGACTGTGAAGGAATTCGAGCGCCGACTGCGCGTATCTGATCTGGTGATCAAGTTCCTGACGGTGCGCATCGACCAGACCATGAAACGGCTGGAGAAGCGGAAACGCGACCGCGACAAGCGGGCCCACCGCAAAGCCACGGCGGCTCCTGCCATGCCGGCGCAGCCGTCCGTTGCGCAGCAGATGATGGGCGAACCGGCGGCAGCGGAGTAGCAAGGAGATCGATATGACAGAATCCAAGGGAAGACCAGGCAGCGCCGGCCAGAGGCCCACCGGCGGCGACAAAGCCGTAGCCACGCAGAAGAAGCAGTATTTCAGGCGCAAAAAGGTTTGCCGCTTCTGCGTCGAGAGAATCGACGATATCAATTACAAGGACGTCCGCTTGCTCTCGAGCTTTATCGCGGAGCGCGGCAAGATCGTTCCGCGCCGCATCTCGGGTGTGTGCGCGCCACATCAGCGCCGTCTGGGCGATGCGATCAAGAAGGCGCGCAACATTGCGCTGCTGCCGTTCGCGGCGGCGATCTAGAAACCACGGAGATCATTCATGGAAATCATTCTGAGGGAAGATGTTGAAAAGCTCGGCGCGCGCGGACAGGTGGTGAAAGTTGCCAGCGGGTATGCCCGCAATTTTCTGCTGCCCAAGCGCCTCGCCGTGGCGGCTACCGAGTCTAACAAGAAGATCGTCGAGCAGGAGCGCCAGGCGCACCTGCGCAAGGAAGCCAAGTTGAAAAACGAAGCCGAGGACCTGGGCAAGATTCTCGCCGGCGTTTCGGTCTCTATCGCGCAGAAGGCGGGGGAAAATGATCAGCTCTTTGGATCGGTAACTGCCAAGGACATTGCCGAGGCGCTCGAGAAGCAAAACTTTACCGTCGACCGCCGCAAGATTCAGCTCGATGAGCCCATCCGGCAACTGGGCGAGCGCAAGGTCACAGTGCGCCTGCACCGCGAGGTTCCCATCGAGATCACCGTCAACGTCGTGAAAGAAGACTAACGGCGGTCCAATGGCTTTTGAGCTGACGGGTCAAACCGCCATCGTTACCGGCGCAGCCACTGGCATTGGTGAAGCCATCGCGCGGCGGCTGGCGAAAGCCGGGGCGGCCGTGGCTGTCGCCGACTTGAACCTGGCCGGTGCAACCGCCATTTCGAGCTCCATCGGCGGCGACGCGTTTCCCATCCAACTCGATATTTCCCGCTCCGCGTCAGCCAACGCGGCCGTCTCCGATGTGATGGCCCGCCGCGGCCGGATCGATATCCTGGTGAATAATGCGGGCATCGCCGGCAAGGCCGCCCCCATCTGGGAACAGACCGACGAAGACTGGCAAACCGTCGTCGCCGTAAATCTTCTCGGCGCCGTCTATTGCACGCGCGCCGTCATTCCTCACATGCGCAGCCGCAAGTATGGCCGCATTGTCAATGTCGCATCCATTGCCGGTAAAGAGGGCAATCCCAACATGTCGCCCTACTCGGCTACCAAGGCCGCTGTCATCGGCCTCACCAAATCCGTGGGAAAAGAGGTCGCCACAGAAGGCATTTGCGTTAATGCCGTCGCGCCCGCCGTCATTCGCACACAAATTCTCGATCAATTGACTGAACAGCAAGTGGACTACATGACCCAGCGCATCCCCATGCATCGCACCGGCACCACCGAAGAAGTCGCGGCCGTGGTCCATTTTCTAGCAAGCCCCGATTGTTCCTTCGTCACCGGCCAGTGCTACGATGCGAGCGGCGGCCGCGCCACATACTAGCAATCGTGTAAATTTTCCTGAGCGGCCTTTTGAGTTCTGACCACAAACACAATAGCTTACGTGTGGCCGTCTGTTTGCACACAGGTAAGGGACAGAGGAGATTACATGCTGACCAAAGTTATGGTATTCGGTGCGTTGGCAGTACTGGTCGGGTGCGCCACAAAGCCTGCCGATCAACCGGCCGCGGCCGCCGCGCCAGCGGACGCAGAAAAACCATCGGCCGCGCCTCCTGCCGGTTTCGATAACACGAGGATTGCGCCGGAGGTCACGATTCCCGCGGGTACTACTGTGCGCGTTCGGCTGAATCAAGCCTTGGACACGAAGCACGACCGCGCGGGCGAGGCCTTTACCGCGACGCTGGCCGAGCCCATCGTAATCGCCGAACAGACCATCGTCCCCAAAGGCACTGAATTCCGCGGACATGTAACGGCCTCCGGCGCATCCGGCAGATTGAAAGGGCGCGCGGTGCTCGGCGTCACGCTCGATTCATTTGATTTGAAAGGCAAGAGCTACAAGATCGACACCTCGGCCGACAGTCGCGCCAGCACGGGCCACAAGAAGCGAAACGGATTGCTGATCGGCGGTGGCGCCGGTCTGGGCGCCGCGCTCGGTGCAGTCGCAGGAGGTGGAGGTGGAGCTCTGATCGGTGCAGGCGCAGGCGCTGCGGCGGGCACCGCCGGAGCTGCGGCGACTGGCAAGAAAAACGTCGGGTTCCCGGCGGAAACGCTGCTCACATTCTCACTGCGCACGCCAGTGCGAATTTGAAGCCGATCCTATCGATGTTGCGCCCCGCTATTGAGTGCTAACATGACCACCTATGGCGTCCACGTTCCGCGGCTTGCTGGCCATGCTGGGTCTCTCGGCAAGTCTCGCCGGCGCCGCTTCGAATCACGTTCCACCCAACGGCCTCGCCGCCCTTCACGTCCCACCCGGATTTAAAGTAGAGAAGGTCGCTGGCGCCGGTCTCCTCTCCTATCCCATGATGGGGACGATTGACGAGCGCGGCCGGCTGTTTCTTTGCGAATCGTCCGGAAACTCGATGTCCACTGAAAAGATGGCCGCCAAGCCGGACTATGTCATCCGCATGCTCGAGGACACCGATGGCGATGGTGTTTACGACCGCAGCACCATCTTCGCCGACAAGCTCACGCTACCAGCGGGCGCGGTCTGGTATCGCGGCGCGCTTTATGTCGCTGCGCCGCCCGACCTTATCCGTCTCGAAGACACCGATGGCGACGGCATCGCGGATCGTCGCGAAGTAATCGTAACCGGCTGGAATCTCTCCTCCAATGCCGCCAGCCTCCATGGCCCCTTCTTCGGCCCGGATGGCTGGCTGTACCTCACCGATGGCCGTCACGGTTACGACATCAAGACCAGGGACGGGCGCGCGTTCAAAGGGGAAGCGTCGCGCATCTGGCGCGTGCATCCCGATGGCACCGGCCTCGAATGGGTGGCGGGCGGCGGCTTCGATAATCCCGTCGAGCTGATTTTCTTGCCGACGGGCGAAACCATCGGCACCATGACCTACTTCCAGGATCCGCGCGACGGCCAGCGCGACGCGCTGATGCACTGGGAGTGGGGCGGCGTCTACCCAAAATGGTACAGCGTGGTAAGCGAATTCAAGCGTACCGGCGACCTGATGCCGGTCATGACTAAGTTCGCGCGCATAGCACCCGCGGGCCTGGTCAGGTACCGGAGCGCTAGTTTCGGCCCGCAGTATCAGGGCAATCTCTTCAGCGCGCAGTTCAATCCGCATCGCGTGCAACGTCACATTCTGCATCGCGACGGCGCAACATTTCGCACTGAGGATGAGGATTTTCTCACCTCGTCCGATCCCGATTTCCATCCCACCGACGTCATGGAAGACGCCGATGGCAGCCTTCTCGTGGTAGATACGGGCGCATGGTTCATTGACGGATGCCCGCTGTCGCGAGTCGCCAAGCCGGAAATTAAGGGCGGCATTTATCGAATTCGGAAAGTTGGATCGCCAACCGTTGGCGATCCGCGCGGCGAAAAGCTGAAGCTCGACGGCATGAACCCTGAAAACCTCGTCCGCTATCTCGATGACTCGCGCCCCGCCGTTCGCGATCGAGTGCGGGAGTTCCTGGTGAGCGCAGGCGAGGCCGCCGTCGACGCTCTGACGCACGCCGTTCAGCATTCACCGGCTTCTGAAGCCCGCACCGCTGCCGTGTGGGCGCTATTTCGCATTGGTACGCCGCGGGCAGAACAAGGCGTTCGTACTGCGCTCGACGACCCTAATTTTCGCGTCCGCATCTCGGCCGCCAGTGCCGCCGGCATGGCCCGAGACCCGCAAGCTGTGGACCGATTAATGCAAATGGCCAAACAGGATCAGCCCGCCGCTCGCCGCCAGGCAGCCACAGCTCTCGGACAGATTGGCGATCCGCGCGCTGTAACCGCGCTGCTGGCCGCCGCGGCACGCCCGGGCGACAGGTTCA
>Ga0210409_10002286_pt1 | contig 22987 bp, 22 predicted proteins | sample IncBWH17MmetaG_FD_161649 | JGI IMG/M metagenome (GOLD analysis project Ga0210409, IMG submission 161649) | Forest soil microbial communities from Barre Woods Harvard Forest LTER site, Petersham, Massachusetts, United States - Inc-BW-H-17-M | ecosystem: Environmental > Terrestrial > Soil >...
CCCGGTGGATGCGGGCACGTATGGGCCGCCGTTGGCACGGCTTTCGAGTCGTTCACCTGCTAATTGTTGTTCTTGTTGCGGCGTGGATTGCTTCGTTCGCTTCCACTTTTGCTAGTGCGCAGAGCACTGGCTTCGATCTCGCGGAAAATCCTATAGATCCTCTCAAATCGGCCGGCGGGAAGGTTGTGGTGCTGGTGTTCGTGCGCACGGATTGCCCGGTTTCCAATCGCTATGCACCGACAATCCAGAAATTAAGCGCAGAACACGCAAGTAAGGTGGCGTTTTGGCTGGTTTACCCGAGTAAATCGGAATCCGCGGAAGTGATCCGCAAGCATGAACGGGAGTATGGCTACAAGATTCCGGCGTTGCGAGACCCTCAACATACGCTGGTGAAAATGAGCCAGGTGCAGATTACGCCGGAAGTCGCGGTGTTTGACGCCAAGCGGCATCTCGTCTATCACGGCAGGATCGATAATCTCTACGAGGATATTGGGCGCGTGCGAAGCGCTGCCACGACGCACGAGTTGGAGGACGCGATTGCTGCGGCGCTCAGTGGCAAGAGTTTGGGTGTGGGCGCTACTCATGGCGTGGGATGCTATATTTCGGACTTCGAATGACGCGCACGCCGCAAACCCTTTCTAGATTCTTGCTTGCTCTCGCCATGGCATCCGCGGGATTTGCCGAGCGCCACCCCGCTGCCGCACGTCAATCATCGCTGAAGCTTGCGGCGGCACAGGCACAAGTTACGTTTAACCGCGACATTGCCCCAATTGTTTTTCGTAATTGCGCGCAGTGCCATCATCCCGGCGAGGCGGGGCCTTTTCCACTGCTCACTTACGCGGACGTTAAAACGCACGGGCGGCAAATTGCATTCGTCACGAGCAAGCGCATCATGCCCCCGTGGCTGCCTGAGCAGAGCGATTTGAAATTTGCGGACGAGCTTCGCTTGTCTGACAAGGAAATCGCGACGATTCAAACATGGGTGGACCAGGGCGAGATCGAAGGCAGTCCCTCCGACCTTCCGCCTCAGCCCACCTTTAGCGCGGGCTGGCAGCTGGGTAAGCCTGACGTGATCGTTCGGGCCACGAAACCGTATTTGCTTCCTGCCGGCGGCAGCGATTCGTATTGGAATTTTGTGTTTCGAACGCCCGTGCATCGCTCGCGATGGTTGAAAGCGATTGAAATCCGGCCCGGAGATAAGCGGCTTGTGCATCATGCGAACGTATTGGTGGACCGCGAAGAAAATGGGCGCAGGCTTGAAAAAGAGCCGGGAGCTGGATTTGGCGGAATGGAACTCATCATTGAATCGGAAGCGTTTGATCCGGACAGTCATTTTCTTTTCTGGAAGCCGGGATCTCCACCGTATGTCGAGCCGGACGGCATGGCGTTGCGGCTGGACAGAAACACCGATCTGGTTTTGAACACCCATTTCCAACCTTCTGGAAAGCCCGAACTCCTTCAACCGACACTAGGACTCTATTTCACGGACAAGCCGGCGACGATGCATCCGATCCTGCTGCAACTGGATAACGATCGCATGCTGGACATTCCGCCGGGCGAGAAGAATTTTCTGGTTTCCGACGATTTCACTTTGCCCGTGGACGCCATCGTTTTAGCCATCTACCCGCACGCGCACTATCTCGGAAAGGATTTGCTCGCGATCGCGACATTGCCGGACGGAACGAAGAAGACGCTGATTCACATCGGGAGCTGGGATTTGAATTGGCAGGCGGTCTATCGGTATGCCGAGCCCGTGGACCTGCCCGCGGGGACGACGATCTCCATGCGCTTCACCTACGACAACTCGACGGACAACGTTCGAAATCCGAACCAGCCGCCGAAGCGCGTGATGGCGGGCAACCGAGCGAGCGATGAGATGGCGCATTTGTGGCTGCAGGTGCTGCCAAAGGAATCGTCCGACACCACCGATCCGCGAGTGGCGATTCAGGAAGCGCTGGCATTGCACCACATTCAGAATAACGCCGAGGATTTCGAAGCGCATTACAACCTCGCGGCCCTGCTTCAGATGAAGGGCGAACTGCCCGGCGCGGTTTTGCAGTTCACGCAAGCTGTTCGCATTCGCCCCGATGACCCCACAGCCAACAACGCGCTGGGCGCGGTGCTTTTGGCGAGCGGCAACGTGAACGGAGCCATCGCATATCTGAACACAGCGCTCGCGAAGCGACCCGATTATTTCGATGCACACTACAACCTCGGGAATGCGCTGGCGTTGCAGGGCGACTTCCAAGGAGCGCTCGTGCACTTCCGCGCCGCGGTGCGATTGAATCCACAGGATGCAGGCGCCGAGGCGAATTTGGGCAGCGCGCTGGCGGAGACCGGAAACTTGAAAGAGGCGCGGTTGCATTTCGAACGCGCTTTGCAAATCGACCCGAAAAACGAACTGGCTCGCGAAAACCTCGAACAATTGAACCGCGACACGCACGACCGTCCAGACCAGCGCTGAGCCCGCGGGCGATGAACGGGAATTAGGACCATATCCGCCAGCCAACTCTTTTATGCAGTTTCGCCGTCAAAGCGTCCAGGCTGCTATTATTCCCGGGCGCTTGGGGCATTTGCCGCACAGGCCGCGCAACATTTTCAGTGTGAAGGTGTTTTGTAAAAACATCGATCGCCGAAATCATGAAACACGTGCCGCCCAGTTTCGTGTATCGCAACGCGATTCTCGCCGTCCTGATCCTCGCTCTAGCCTTCGCGATGGCAATGAGCGGAACTTCGCACAGCCTCGCACCAAAGGACCGCGAGCAAATATTTGAAAAAGTCTGGAAAGACGTCGATGAGCATTACTACGATCCGGAATTTGGCGGCGTGAAGTGGCAGGAAGTTCATCAGCGTTATTTACCGCTGGTGGGTGCGGCCAAAGATGATAAGGACTTTTATTCGATTGTGGACCGCATGACAGCGGAGCTGCACGACGCGCACACGCGTTTTAGTTCACCGGAGCAATGGGAAAATCGCAAGAAGCATCAGGGCGTAAGTATCGGTTTCCGGGCCGGCTATGTCGAAGACAAAGTCGTCGTGCTGGACGTTTTCCCCGACAGCAATGCTGCGCACGCGGGCATCCAGCCGGGAATGACCGTGACTGCACTGGATGGACAACCGATTGCGGAGCGCTTGGCCGAAGCGACGCCGACAGTGTTGCCTTCTTCCACCGACCGCGTGACCAAGCTCCGCATCCTCAGCACTGTATTTGCAGGTTCGCTTGAAACTCCCTTCGCTGCCAGCTTCGACCGCGCTAATGGCACCTCGTTCGACGTCAAATTTGCGCGGCAAACACTTTCTACGGAACCTCGCGTCACGGCTGCAAAGTTGCCATCGGGATTCGGATACATCCGTTTCGATGAGTTTCATCCTTCCTTGGTCAAAGATTTCAAGGCAGCCGTCGAGAATCTTCGCACCACACCGGGACTGATTTTGGATCTTCGGCGGAACCGCGGCGGCGTTGGGGCTACGTTGGAAGCCATGGCGACAATATTCTTTGATAGCAAAACTCTATTCGAACGGAGAATGAGCAGAAAACAGGTTACCGCTTCCGAGCGCGATGGCCACCACGCCGAGGAGAAGCAAGTCTTCGTAGGAAAGAACGGAGGGCAGATTTATTCCGCGCCGGTGGTGATTCTCGTGAGCGAATATTCCGCGAGCGCGACGGAAGTGTTTTCCGCCGGGATGCAGGACTCCGGGCGCGCAAAGCTTGTGGGAAGTCCATCGTGCGGCTGCGTGCTAGGTATCACGCATGATAGAGTCATGAAAGGCGGCGGGGTGTTGGAAATCAGCGAAGTGCTCTGGTTTTCTCCGAAGGACCGCAAGCTTGAGGGCGAAGGCGTGATTCCGGATAATGTGGCCGTGCCGACGATTGCTTCGCTGCGAGAAAAGCGTGACCTGGTTTTAGAGGAAGGCGAAAAAATGCTGCAAGAGCTGGCGGCTGCAAAGCAAGCGGCATCATCCCGCTGACGCAATTCTCGCTGCTCCCGAGAATTGCTATAGTCTACTCCAAACGCAGAGCACGCATAGGATCGATGGACGCGGCGCGCCACGCCGGCAAAACGCAGGCAATTCCAGCAACGAGAAAAAGAATAGAAGCGGCGACGATCAAGGTCACCGGATCGCGCGAACTGCCTCCGGCCCACGATGCGACCACGCGGTTCAGGATCACGCTCAAAGTCAATCCAACCGCCACGCCAATGCTGAGCATGGCTGCGGTAGAGCCAAGGACGAGTTTCACGACGGAGGCGGGGCGAGCGCCCAATGCCATGCGAATGCCCAATTCCTGGGTGCGCTGGGTGACGCCAAAAGAGACCACGCTGTAGAGTCCGGTGGCGGCCAGCACCAGTGCAAGAGCGGCAAAGATGCCGAAGAGCGTGGCAATAAAGCGTTCGCGCCCCCAGCCGTCCGTGTCGAGCCACCAACCGAGCGTGTGATCGCCGCCAACCACCAGCTCGGAATTGACTTCGCGCAGCCGCTCTTTCACGGAACGGATGGCCGTGTCTGGATCGCCGCCGGCGCGCACGATGAAAGCTTCATCCGTCGGCAAGATAAAACTATAGGGCAGAAAAATCGCAGGTTTGACGGGGTGATCCAAGCTGTCGTTTTTTGCATCACCGACTACGCCGACGACTTCGAACCAATCGTCTGGGGATGGCGCGGAGAGCAGATTGGGTTGATCGATCTTGAGCATCGGGCTGCGCACACTTTGGCCGATGGGATCGAGATCGCCGAGATATTGCTTCACGAAGGCCTGATTCACCATGGCGAGATGAGCGGCGCGCTTGGACTCGGCATCGTCAAAAATTCTCCCGCGTAGCAAAGGAATACGCAGCGTCGCCAGCAATTGCGGACTGATGAGGGTCAGAACGGCTTGCGCGTCCGTGAGCGTCGGTTTGCTTTGCACTTCAATTTTTCCGTTGAAGCCTCTGAAACCGGGGAACCATGTGGTGGAAACGCCGGCCTCAGCCACGCCCGGCGTTTGCGCGACGACCAGGCGAATCATTTCGTTTTCGTTGATGCGCTCCTGCCAGGTTGTTGTAGCGCCTTTGGGTAAAGCCACGTTCATGGCAAAAACATGATCGGGGTCGAAGCCGAGCGGAGTGTGCACCTTAGCTACAAATGTTTTCATGGCTCCGCCGGCGCCCGCGAGGAGCAAGAGAGTCAGTGCGACCTGTCCGGCGATTAAAAGGCGGTGCGTATTGCGGCTGCGCGCGCTGCCGGTCAACTTTGCGCTGCTGGCCTGGATGAGCGCGCTAAGAGGCGGCCGTGAAAGTTGATAGGCAGGCGAAATCCCGAAGAGAATTCCAGTGAGCAAGGCAATCGCAGCGCTGAAGATCAATACCATGGCGTTTACGTGAATCGCAGCCTCGTGCGGAAACGAATAGTAGGGAAGCATGGTGGAGAGAGCCTTGACTCCCCAGTAGGCGGCCAAGACGCCAAGTGCAGCGCCCGTCACGGAAAGAAGTACGGATTCCGTAAGGAGCTGGCGGATCAGCCGACCACGTCCCGCGCCCATGGAGGTGCGAACCGCGAGCTCGTGCTGACGCGCGGTTCCTCGCGCGAGCAGAAGGATGGAAACGTTCGCGCAGCCGATGAGCAGGAGTACAACGACGGCCCCGAACAAAAAGACGAGTGTGCCGGCGAAACGGCCCAGGACCTCTTCGTTGAGCGAGACAACCTTGACGCGCCTCTCCTGCGGATAATTTTTTGGATCGTCCTTCGCGAAGCGGTCCACCAGGAGCTGCATCTCGGCCTGTGCGGCGGGATATTTTGTGCCGGGCTTGAGCTTGATGAAGGAGTTCCAGTAATAGTGTGGATCGGCGGAAGGCATTGCAGGCAGGTAGACGTCGTCATCCCCCCAGGTGAACCGCGGAGGCACGACGCCGATGACTGTGTAGGGCGTGTGGTCGAGCTCGATCGATTTTCCAATCACGTCGTGGCTGGCGCCATATTGGCGTTGCCAGAAGAGATAGCTGAGGACCGCGACGGGCGCAGGATTGCCTCCCGGAGCGTCAGCTGGTGTGAACTGGCGACCCAGCAACGGAGGCACGCCCATGTAATCGAACATGTTTGGCGAATAGAGTCCGACCAGAACGGAGACGGGAAATTTGTCGCCGGTGAGATTTTCGCGTTTCTCGTCTTGCAAAAAGGCGTCGTCGACCGAGGAGGCTTTGAGAACCTCCTGGGCTTGAGTGCCGTTGACGATGAGCAGGGGGCCGCGTCCATTTTTATCTTTCAGCTCGACGTGAACCATCCGATTAGCGTCCTTGTACGGATAGGGATCGAGGAGCACGCCATAGACGACACTGAAGATGGCTGTGGTCGCCCCGATTCCGAGCATCAGGGAAAGCACGGCGCTGATAGCGAATCCGGGCGACTTGAGAAACTGCCGAAACGCGTAACGTAAATCCTGCACCAAGGTCCTCATGCTTAGCCTCCGCACGGAGATATACCTGTTAAGACGTTGCGAAGGCGGTTTGGTTCCCTGAAGGGGAGATAATTACGCGAATTTCATGGTTCAGGCTGTGCGCGCTACCTCATAGAGAAACGCCACGTGTGCGCGCACGGCGTCATCCATCCCAGCGACTTTCGGGTTGCTCGATTCAATTAAATAGTACTCATCTGGGGCGTGAGCGCCGTTGCCGTGGCCCATGCCGAAATGGCCCGCGGGAAGGTGCAGAGGTTCGCCGGTGAACACAAAACCTGGCCAGGAACCGGCGAGACGCGGCAACAATACCGGATCGATTCCGTTTTTCTTGTAAACGGCGATGGAGGCCCGAATGATCGAGGAATCGGCCGGGGTGCTCGTGGGATCGTAGCCGCCGCTCATGTTGACCTCGATATCGCCAAAACCTTTTTTGATGAGGTAGGCTTTCAGCGCGGCAAGAGCTCCCGCTGCCGTCATGTCCGGGACAAGACGCATGTCAATTTTTGCCACTGCTTTGCCTGGCAAAATGGTTTTGCCTCCTGGGCCGGTATAGCCGCCGACCAAGCCTTCGATGTTAATTGTGGGACGCGAGCAGAGCAGCTCGAGCGATTCTTGCCAGCTGACGTCGTGGACCCAGTGGTCGACGCCCATCTGCTTCTTTGCGTCGGCTTCGCTAAGACGGCGCGCGGCTTCGGCGATCATTCTTTTGTCGGTGTCCGAGAGAGGGAGCGCCTTGGCGGCGAAGCCCTCGACCACCGGATCGTTCCCGTCAGGTGAAACGAGAGTCACGAGCGCCTCGACGAGATGCCATGCCGGGCTGTCCACGCGCGCCTTGTTGCTTGAGTGCAGATCCTTCTTCGGGCCGCGGCCCCAGCGGGCGCCGCTCGAAACCAGCTCGAGTTCGACGACGCCTTTCGCGCCGAGCGTCATGGTCACTTCACCGTTCAGGCCCTGCGCCGCGTACGGCATGAAGACTGAAGTGCACTTTTTCAGCGCGGCGGCGATTTCGGGCTTTCGCACGACTTGCGGAAAATGCGGAGAGCCGATTTCTTCTTCGCCTTCCGCGACAAAAACAAAGTTCACCGGCATTTTCTTTCCCGCGCCGCGCATGGCGTGCAGTGCGGCGAGAAACGTGGCCTCGGGGCCTTTCTGGTTAACGGCGCCTCGGCCGACAACCACTTTGCCGAGGCCGGGCTTATCGACCAGCGCGGCGGCGAATGGCGGCGAACTCCACTCGGCGGGATCCGCCTGCTTCACGTCGTACATGAAATAGAGACCGACGGTCCGCGGCGCACCGGCGTCGAGTGTTGCAAAAATTCCGGGTTGTCCGTCCGTGGGAACTTTCGTGACCTGGTCAAAGCCTGCGTCGCGGAGCATTTGCATAGTCAGATCGCAGCCTTCGACCATGCCGCGATTTTCCGCGGCGATGGAGGGCTGTTGGATCCAATGCTGCAGGCGCTGGACGGATTCGTCGTGGCGCTTCTCGATTTGAGCGCGGATGCCGTCCATTTCGTCCGCGGGCGCGGGTGGCGCTGTTGCGGCGTGCGCCCACTTCGGCAAGGCGAGCGCCGCGGCACCGGCTACCGCGCTTTGCAGAAACAATCGCCGGCCCGTTACGCCTTCGCCCTCGGCCGCGCCGGCACGCTGCTCGGACACGCGATCCGCAGCCTCGTAGCTCTTGTCGTTCAGGTCTTCGAAGTCAGATGTGTTTCCCATGATTGCCTCCAGTTATCCAGAGTTTTTCGTGCAATCTTCCGTTAAAGCCGTTTTGGGTTTAACCGTGGGCTTGATTGCTTTGTTCCGCTGCTTCCGGCAGCCACAGTCGCAAGACTTCTTCGGACTTGGGCTGAACCTCGCGAAACTGCATGCCCATGCCCATGAACGCGTGAGAGTAAACCACTGTCGCTGGCGCTTCGAACGAATGAGTCTCCGTAAATATTCTCAAATGCACGAGCGTGCCATCCGGCAATGGGTTGACCGTGTCGACGTAGCACCCGTTCAAACTCAAGTCGCTGATACGCGAGTTCATCCGCGCCCCCGAGTTTTCTTCCAAGAGTTCCGCGGAGGCAATGAAGGGATATCTTGGCTCGCGCCTTTGCTTCTGTTCCATGACTCGTCACCCTCGAAAGCAGGCGCGTATTCTATCCCCATTTGCCTGGGCTGTGCCCCAAAAACGCAGTCGAAGGGCAATAACGACCGGCCAGGACTGCATGCCATCGGATGCCTTTTCCGGCGAGTAACTCGCACTTTTGTCGACCTGCCCTGTCGGACAGTCTCTTTCCCACCACCTTGCACCACGATGAGTCTATCTTTCCGGAGAAGCCAATTCATACTTGAAGATAGATTCATGCACACGTCTGTATCGTGTGTTGGAGGAAATTATGAACCGCAGGCTCGTGCCCCTCGCTGCCTCGGCCGTTATCGGAACGTTTTTCGCTGTTCATTCGGCGGCGCAGAATCCCTCGCCCAGTGGTGCTCCCGTCACGCCGGTTAGCGCGGTTACGAAAGTGGATCCGAGCGCCGCGCCTCTGCCCAGTACCAAGGATTTGCTCCAGAAATTTGAAACGGTCAGCGGAGGGCACGCCGTTTGGTCGAGTTTCACCACGCGCTATCTGAAGGGTATTTACCAGACCGAGGATGCTTCCGGTTTTGCGGCAATTGAAATTTTCAGCAAAGCGCCTAACAAAACTTTGTACAAAATCACTTTCTCCAACGGAATAGTGATCCGCGAAGTATGCGACGGCAAGATCGCGTGGATCGAGGACCCCTCCGGCGGCATGCATCAAATCACTGGCGCTGCTCTGGAGAGCCGCATCCGCCAGTCAAACTTCAATGACCGTGCCGACGCGCTCTTGATGGCCGTAACCGGGCACGTTCTAGGCACCGAAAAGGTAGGTGTGCACACGGCGTATGTGGTGGAATTCACACCGCAAAAGAAGCTTACGTCGAAGATTTATTTCGACACAGAAAGCGGCTTTCCCGTTCGCACCGACGACACGCTGCACCGCGAGGATGGCGACTACCGGGTGGAAAATTATATGGAGGACTATCGCGCCGTCGATGGGGCTTACTTCGCGTTCCGGCTGCGGCACGTTGAAAAGGGAAACGTGTTTACGCTTCGGCTGACGCAGATCAAGAACAATGTTCCGGTTGATGATTCCATGTTTTTGAAGCCGGCTTCGGCGCCGAAATAAGATCAGGGCGCGGCCTCACAGACTCTTTTCGGAGACAGAGCAAAAAGAAGCGGGGGCGCAAAAGATCGCGCCCCGCTTCTTTTTTTTAGTGATTCTGTTTCAGAAGTAGACTGGCTCTAACTTCATGCGTTTAACTGGCAGAGCTTAGCTGGGGTGGCGGATTCGCTCTGCAAGAGCGCGGGCTCGCTGGCGGCCAATCTCGACGAAACGGGAATCGCTGGCGATTTGGTCAAGTGTGGGCAAAGCGCGCTGGGGTTCGGGCAAGAGCTTGTGATTCAGGTCGGTTTCGAATTGCAAGAGAGCGTCGTTGATGCCGAGGCGGTCGTACTTCATGCGGCGTTCGAGCAACGTCACCAATTCTTGTTGCCGCGCCAGGCCTTCAAAGATCTGCATCAATTGAGTGGCCGCTGAATTCAGCGTGTAGTTGAATTTTGTTTCATGAATCTCCGCGCCTTTTTCCCACCGAAAAGTTTTTTCGCCCAGATTGGCGATTCTGCGATGGACGTCCAGATCCTGTCCCTGAAAATTCTTTAGCTGCGCGGCCAAATCGAACATCTTTTCGCGCAAGGATGCGCTCACTTCAAACGGGGTGGCTCCGGCGTCTTCATCCAACTGGCGTATCTCGAAGGTGGCGGCATCGGAATCGTCGTGAACGATGATCTCGATGAATTCCGGCGAGCTGGATTTGAAAATGCGGCGATAGCCGAGTTTTGCGTGGGCAGCGGCTGGCGAGGTTGTTGCGACAGCGTTGGCCGTGTTCGCAGGCGCATGTAGAGGGACGCTTGCGAGAAATGCCAACAAACCGAATCGCAGAAGAAAGAAGCTCATCGTCTGTCTACGATGCGCGGCGCATGGTGTTAGTTGCGCCACGTGGGACTGCCCGTCCTACGGCGTGAGACTGCGCTCGAAACTTCAAGCTTGTGGGTTCGGCAGGAAGTCCAAAACGCTGCCGGGCTTGTTCGGCCTGCAAATGACAGAGCGCCACGGCCAGGGCATCCGCGGCATCGGAAGGCTCTGGCGTTTCGTTCATTTCGAGCAGTGCGCGCACCATCAATTGCATTTGCTTCTTGTCGGCGTGGCCATAACCGGCAACAGAGGCTTTTACTTCGCGTGGCGTGTAGCTGTGCACTGCGACGCCACGCTGCGCCGCGGCTAAGAGCACGACCCCGCGCACTTCGGCGAGCCGCAATGCGGTTCTCATATTCAGAGCTGTAAAGACGGATTCGACCGCAAGCGCGTCGGGCGAGAACTCATCCATCAGACGGCAGAGCAGAGCGTGGACATCGTGCAGCACTGCCCCAAGGCACTCTTTCTGTCGTTTTGGCGCCACTTTCAATGCACCATAATGCAGCATACGGCAGCCGCGGCCATCGCTCTCGATGATTCCGTATCCGGTGGGGCCCGCTGATGCCGGGTCCACGCCAAGCACGCGGAAGCAATTATTCCTGGTAGCGGAATTCGAAGCTGGGCTTGCAGCTTTCATCGAACTAAGTCTACGGCGTTCCCCGCGTCCCTGCCAGAGCTTTGTCGGTAAGTTTCTTGGCAAAGAAAAACGGCCATCCCGATTCCGCGGAATGGCCGTCACAAAGTAGGACAGACATTCCTGTCTGTCTCTTTCTATTCCAAATTAGTTCGCGCCAACCGCCGCCTGAATTTCCGACTCATCAATATCGAAGTTCGCGTAAACATGCTGCACATCGTCGTGTTCTTCCAGAGCCTCAATCAACCGCACCATTTGGGTAGCCTGGGCGCCCGTCAACTTGATGTAGTTCTGCGGCACCATGCTGATCTCCGCCGAGGTCGGCGTGATGCCCGCCTTGGCAAGCGCTTCCTTCACCTTTTCGAGCGCTTCCGGCGGCGTCACGATGTACCAGCCGGACCCGTCGTCTTTCAAATCTTCCGCGCCCGCTTCCAGAACGATGTCCATCATCTTGTCTTCGCTGGCCGCTTCCTTGGGTACCACAATTTCACCCTTGCGGTGAAACATCCACCCTACGGCGCCCGCTTCGGCGAGGTTCCCGCCGTTCTTGCTGATCAGATGGCGAAATTCGCCGACGATGCGGTTGCGGTTCGTGGTAACGGCGGCAATCAGCATACCGACCCCGCCCGGGCCGTAGCCTTCGAAGGTGACTTCTTCATACTGTTCGCCTTCGAGCTGGCCGGTCCCGCGCAGGATTGCGCGTTCGATGTTTTCGTTCGGCATGTTCTCATTTTTACCAGCGAGGATGGCGGTGCGCAAACGCGGATTCGAGTTTGGATCGCCGCCGCCGATTCTGGCAGCGATGGTGATTTCGCGGATCACTCGCGTGAACACGCGGCCGCGCTTGGCGTCGGTGGCCGCCTTCTTGTGCTTAATCGTGGCCCATTTTGAGTGCCCAGACATGACAGATCCTCTTTTTGCGTGCTCCCGGCCTGGCGGGATTCACGTTGGGTGAAATTTTCGTGCGGCCGCGCGCCACGTGAGTGGCGGTTAGGCGACTCGACCCCGCAAGGCGGGGCTTAACTGTGCGGAGACTTAGGGTAAACCGCAAACCCCTGCGGAACTGCGCCAGTTTAGCACAGCCGCCCTGCACGCGAAAACACTGGGTTTCGCAGGATTAGGGCTTACGCATGGCTTCAAGGAATTGGGCAGCGATGACTTCCCACGAAAAATATTGCAGATATGCCTGGCGGCTGCGCCCGGCGAGCTGCGTCCGGAATGAACGATCGGCCAGGACTCGAACGAGCGCGGGGCCAAAGTTGCTTGCCTCCTCCGGCCTGACAAATACCACGCCTGCTTCCGTAACTGGTGGCGCCGTTTCCCAACCTTGGCGCGCGACCACCGGCAAACCACAGGCGATGCCTGCGATGGCGCTGCCTCGGCGTGTTGAGAGCGGGCCCCTCACGAAGAGCATCACGTCAGAGGCGGCAAGCAATGGCGCGACTTCAGCCGCGGGCAAAAGCCCATGCACGATGATTTGCAAGGGTGTCGCCCCCATATTTTCGTGTGGCAGGTTTCGTGCGATTTCCGAATTTCGTCCGAGGACCAATACGCGAAGAGGGCCAATTCGCTCTGCAGCGAAGCGCGCAGCATCAGCTATCTGTTTCACTTCTCCGGCGCCCACGCTACCTTCGGACAAAGAAAAGACAGCGACCGTCGGGGAAGATTCCTTCAAAGCATCCGTTTTCTGCCACGCCAGTTGCGGTGAAGGCAAATTTGCGCCAACCGGAATAAACACAGCTTTTCGCGACGGCTCCGCGATCCAAGGGATTTTCTCTGGAGGGATAGTGAAAACAGACAAATCGGCCAGACGCGATGCAGTTTGCATGGTGTGCAACTGCACGGAACGCCGGAGGCGATCAACGAGCCGATCGCCGAAATAGGTTTCTGCATCATGAAAGACAACCGCGCAACGCGCTCCGCGTCCCTGCAGATGACGAATCGCTTTCAAGAACCGCCACGAAAAGCCACGCTGCGACCAGGCCAGCGCAGTGTATTGTAAGAGGAACCAGGAGTTTTCTTGAATGGGATATTTGTTCGAAAATTCTGTAAGAGCGGCGCGCCAGCCGGTCTCCGTCCAGCGCACTCTGGCTATATCGAGCGTAGTTCCGTGCACGGCAAGCGCCGAGGCCAAGTAGCGGCAATACTCTTCGACAGCGTCGGTTGGTTCATCTGGCCGGCCGAGAACGGCAACGCAGCGGTTAGGCATTCGTGAAACGCTCTAGGGAAGCCATGTTCGTTTTGCTTAGCGCGACGATGGAACTTTGCCCCGCCGCGGTGCAAGGTTATCACGCGGGTTGCCATCTCAAAACCGATATACTGCCCAGTGAAATTTGAACGGCGTGAATCGAAAGGTTGCCCATCTGAATCTTCCGGTGGAGACAACGCGCACGCAAAGAGCAGCATGACTACGAACGGTGTTGCTAACAGGAAGCGCTCCAGCCGCCATGAAGCTCCTGATCTACTCACACTTCTTTGCGCCTAGCGTCGGAGGCGTCGAGACGCTCGTTCTGTCTCTGGCTCGCGGCCTCGCAGGGCTGCGCTCACCCAGTGGCGATCCAGAATTCGAGATCACTCTTGCGACGCAAATTCCAGCGGGAAAATTTGACGACAGCGCGCTTCCTTTTCTCGTTGTTCGCCAACCGAATCTCATTCATTTGTGGGACTTGATCCGGGCTTCCGATGTGGTTCATGTGGCAGGTCCCGCACTGGCGCCTCTTTTACTCGGATTGCTCGCGCGGAAGCCCGTCGTGGTGGAGCATCACGGCTTCCAGACGATTTGCCCGAACGGCCAACTTCTCATCGAGCCTGCCGGAACTCCGTGTCCGGGTCATTTCATGGCAGGGCGGCATGGCGAATGCCTGCGCTGCAATTCCGGACATGGCTGGATTGCATCGCGCAAGCTTTGGTTGCTCACGTTCGTGCGGCGCTTCCTTTGCCGGTGCGTTTCGAGCAACATCACTCCGACGATGTGGCTCGGCGGCCTTGTGCGCCTTCCGCGAGCGGTGGCCATTCCTCACGGATTGGAATTTATTCCCGTGCCACTGGCGTATCCGGGATCATCTTCGCGTCCGCACGTTATCGTCTTTCAGGGCCGGCTGGTCACAACGAAAGGGGCCGGGATTCTTTTCGAAGCTGCCCGTGCTCTGCTTGCGCTAAATCGCGAGTTCGAACTCCTCATCATCGGAGACGGCCCTGAGCGCTCCGCCCTCGAGCGCCTTTCGCAGAACGCACCTCTCACGGGGCATGTGCGGTTTGTGGGACGCCTTCTGGAAGCAGAACTCGATGCCGCGCTCGCGCAGGTCTCTGTCGTTGTCGTCCCATCCTTAGGTGGAGAAGTATTCGGATTAGTCGTCGCCGAAAGTATGTCGCGGGGTCTGCCGGTGATCACGTCCGACCTCGGCGCGTTCGTCGAAGTGCTCGGTGAAGGCGGCCTCGCGTTTCGTACTGGCGATGCCGCGGCGCTTGCGCGAGAACTCACTCGAATTCTCGATGATCCTGCCCTTGCTGCTCGTCTTGCGCAGATGGCAAGGCAACGCGTGCTCGACTTTTGCGATTTTCGGCGCATGCTGGAAGCCCACATGCGGATTTACAAGGAAGTCCGCTCCGACTGACCTGTCCGAAAAGGCAGGTACGCCCTGCGTCACAAAGAACGAAACTCTATCCAGGCCGAGCGCGCCCAGGCCTACACTGAATCAAGAGAACGCCGTGTGCGCAAGCCTATCTACTTTTTCATGGACGTAGAGGTTCAGCCCGTATATGCCAGGAGACGGTGACGATGAAACGCGCGCTCATTTTTTTTGCAGTATCTGCAATGGCACTGGTTGCGGCGCTTGGCGTTTTGGCCGCGCCGCAGCAATCCAAAGGAACTTCTACGCTCAGCGGCGTAGTCATCGGACCTAACGACAAGCCCGCTCCGCATGCCAGCGTCTCGTATCAATCGTCCGATGGAAGCGCCCCGCATGCCGTATATGCGGACGCACACGGCCGATTCACGATTTCGCAGCTCAAGGCCGATAGTTACGACATTCGTGCCTCAGCGAAGGGTATTTTTTCTGATTGGCAAAGGAACATCCCGCTGCGCAAAGGGCAAGCTCGGTCCGTGGAATTGCATTTGATCTACGCGAAGGAAATGCCCAAGGCTGATTCGAGCACAAAACCGAAACAATGAGTCCCACCGCGGCTCATCCCGCATCGGGAGCCGCATCCAGACTCATACGCAGGCATTGATAAGCCAGGCGAACGGTCTCGTCTACTGCAAGAAGAGCTGCGCCAACTCATGCAGATCTTGCGCCGAGACATCAGAGACCGCGCAGAACTCCATGCCCTGATGCCGCCAATGAACCCATTGATAGCCTTGCCTTGAGCCGGGTGGGTGAATCGGCGTGTCCGATTCCTTTGTCGGCCACACAAAGACGTTGATGAAATGTTTACGGCGTCCATAGACGAGCGCCGCGACATTTCGCTCACCAAGAACATCCAGGCGGCCGCCAATTAGCGGAAAACCTTCGTCCGTGAAATCGTGAACGGGCGGAATAAAGTCTAGTCTGCCATCGAACCAGGGTTTAACGGTGTGCTGATCCGTCGAAGCTACGTCAGTGAGATGCCCGGCCTGCAGCGAGCGAATGTGGGCATCGATGACTTCCGCAGAGGTGACCGACTCGGGGCCCATCGAGCGGAAGTGAGGCATGGCGAACCACGCCACTCCAGTGACCAGGAGGATTGCCGCGGCTGCAGCAAGCCAGCGCCACGCGGCAACCGTCGAGCCGCTCGCTTTGGCGCTTGAGACTTTGAGTTCAGCGCGAATTTTTTTGCGCAACTCCGGCGGGGCCGTCTCGTAAAGCTGTGCACGCTGCAGAGAAGAACGCAGCGACTCCGCCGCGCCAAGAGTGGCCGTGCATTCGCGACAAGCCTCGAGATGGCGTTCGAATTCGGCGGCGCGCACGGCGTCGAGTTCCCCGTCAAGATAAGCGTGAAGGATCGTCCCTGAGAAGTCACAGCTCATGGGGCGCCTCCTGCTGAGCAGGCTGCGTGAGCGCGCGCTGTAAGCGTTGGCGGGCACGGGCGAGCGCGGACATGACGGTGCCGATCGGGACGCTGGTGATGGAGGCGATCTCCTTATACGAACAGCCTTCGAGCTCGCGCAATATGATCACTTCCCGGAAGCGCACGGGAAGAGTTTCGAGAGCGCGCGCCAGCCGCTCGCGATTGTCGCCAGCGATGGCCAGAGTTTCCGGGTTCGCAGCAGACTGTTGGTGCAGGTCTTCGTCGAATTCAGTCATGAGCTCCACTTGGCGATTTTTCTCCAGCCACGTATAACACGTATTCCGGACAATCTGCAGGAGCCACGCCCGGGCGTCTCCGCCGTTGAAGCCGCGAAAAAAGCGAAAAGCTCGCAGCAGAGCTTCCTGCGCGACGTCTTCTGCATCGGAGCGGTTTCTCAGCAGCCAACGCGAAAGATTGAAAGCGGCATCTAGATGTGGCAACACGAGCTGCTCGAAGCGAGCCCGGTCCTGCGAATCCAACACGTCCCAACCTTTCCCCTGGCCCGTCGAACTCATGAATGAAAACCGCCTAGCCGTCGATTTTATTCCAAATTATCTAATGATTAGGACGAACCAATTTTAGCAGGGTGAGCGAGGAAAATTGGAATAAGGCGCAGCATCGCGCGGTCTGCACAAATGAAACACGTCCCATGGCGGCGCGGGAACCCTGGCTCTCTCTGACCCGCGCCGCTCCTGCCAAATATGCGCAGCAGCGGGAGACGCATACGTGCGTATGCATTGGGGAGACGTGTCTCCAGGAGAAAGAAAGATGGCACACAAGACAAAAGACGAGATTTTGCACGATCACAACAATGATGGAGTCGATCGCCGCGGCTTTTTGAAGTGCATGGCCTGGGCGGGAACGGGCGCTTTCTGCGTCTTGCAGGGCGGCGTTTTGAAATCGTACAGCATTAGCCGTCTTGCGGAGATGAACCCGGAGAACATGAAGGGCGAGTTGAGCTTCGTGCAGATCAGTGACAGCCACATGGGTTTCAACAAGCCGGCGAATCCGGATGTTGCGGCGACCTTACAGGTTGCAGTCGATAAGATCAACGCCCTGTCTGCACCGCCGGAATTTTTGCTGCACACAGGGGACATCAGCCACCTTTCGAAGCCCGAGGAATTCGATAGCGTCGAGCAGATTTTGAAGAGCGCCTCGGCGAAGGACGTCTTCTACGTCCCCGGCGAACACGATGTTCTGAACGACGACGGCAAACAATATCACGAGCGCTTCGGCAAAGGCGCTCAGCCGGGGGGCTGGTACAGCTTCGAGAAGAAAGGCGTGCATTTCGTGGGTTTGGTCAACGTAATGAACTTGAAAGCGGGGGGGCTGGGCACGCTGGGGAACGAGCAACTCGAGTGGCTTGAAAAGGATGTGAAGCATCTGAAGTCGAGCACGCCGATTATCGTCTTCGCGCACATTCCGCTCTGGACGGTGTATCCGGAATGGGGATGGGGCACTGAAGATAGTGCGCAGGCTCTCGCGTACTTGAAAAAGTTTGGCTCCGTGACCGTTCTCAACGGCCACATTCATCAGACCATGCAAAAGGTGGAGGGAAACGTCACGTTTCACACCGCCTGCTCCACTGCGTTCCCCCAGCCCAAGCCGGGCGAGGCGCCTTCGCCGGGACCGATGAAAGTGCCGGCAGAGCAGTTGCGCAGCGTCTTGGGCATCACGGATGTGAATTACGTTGCCGGCCAGCATGCCCTGGCGGTTGTGGACTCGACGTTAGCGTGATCCAAAAGAGAACGCGCGGACAAACCGGGAAGTAGATTCTCAAAATCCGAAAAGAGGGAGATAAGTCATGAAGAGAAGTGTGTTCATTGCAAGCATGATAGCGACGGCAGTGCTGAGTTTCGGCGGGACAGTCTTGGAGTATAAGGGGTTCGTAACGAGCGCGCAGGAAAAGCCTGCCTCAACGGCCGAAGTAAAAATTGATAATTTCTCGTTCGGTCCTGCGGCCGTCACGGTGCCCGTGGGAACAACCGTTACTTGGATTAATCGCGACGACATCCCGCATACCGTCGTCAGCACGGAACGAGTGTTCAAGTCCAAAGTGCTCGATACCGACGAGAAGTTTTCCTACACGTTTACAAAGCTCGGCGAGTATCCATATTTCTGCTCGATCCATCCGAAGATGACCGGAAAAGTTGTCGTCCAGTGATCGCCGCCAAACGGAGGATGGAAATTGAACCCCTTTGACATCCGAGCGGCATTGCTTGCCAAGCACGCGCAACACGTTGTGCTAATTCACTTTCCGATTGCGCTGTTCATAGCCGGTGTGATCTTCGATTTCCTTGCGCAAAGGACCAAGTGGAGGCCCCTTGCGGAGGTGGCTTATTACAACTTGTTAGGGGCGGCGATTTCCGTAGTGCCCGTGGTCGCCACCGGGCTCCTGGCCTGGCAGTTTCAGCTTGAGGGCCAAAAACTCAAAGGCATTCTGCTCATGCATTTGGTTTTGGGTTGCACCTCGGCGATCCTCATCTGGGTTGCCTGGGGTTTGCATGCGCGGTCACGCGGTAAATTTCAGGGGAGCCATCCAGTCGTCCGCCTCGGACTGGAAACTGTGGCTGTGGCTATCGTCGGGCTCACGGGCCATCTTGGCGGGTTTCTCAGCGGTGTAAATGGCCCCAACTAGTACTTTTCTGAGCCATGGAAGGTGCCTTCTTTGCATGTAAATTACTGTGAATAAATGACATACAAGCGAAATGTCTCCGCAGGCTCGCCTTTGCTCTAGTACCACGACTGCGGTACCCTTCTCAGTGGCTCTAGCGGCCCATTGAGGGCTCCACATGCGACGCGTAGGCTTCTAAGAACGGGTTGGGGGCCGCGCGGGGACAGCGGCTCCGCAAGGAGCCGTGTGCGAGCTACCCAACCCGCCACTCTTTTTTCGATCTCCACACGACTGGTCCTCCAATAGCCGAATTCAGGCTTTCAAGTACTCGGCCGCGAATTCTAAGCTTTAGGCAGAGAATGGGCAGGCTTCGTGCATCCCAGTCATGCCGGTTCTTGCTTGCCATCCAGAAGCGATGCGCCATCATAGACTTGCGGAGGGGTTGTGGCCTTGGGTGAATGGTTTCGGCGACACGCGACGCGACTCGCGTACACTCTCCTTGCTACGAGCGTCCTGTTATTGGTGTCGTTCGCGGGGTCTGTTTCAACCGCGCAATCCGCGTCGCCTGCCAATCCGGCCCCAGCCAAACTCCGCAGCGAAACGATCGCGGCATTCGACCGCTACGTGCTTCTCACCGAAGAGCGCAATGAAGCCGAACTCAAGCGCGGCTCGGCGCTCTTGTGGATCGATTCTCTTTCCACGGCTCAGCGTTCTGAGGCCTATGACGCTCTTAAGCGCGGCGAGGTGCAAGTCCATCAGCTCTCTACCCTTGAGAACGGGCGGCCCTTGGTTTGCCCCGGAGGGATGATCCATAACTGGGTAGGCGTGGTCTTCGTCCCCGGCGCGAAGCTGGACGACGTCCTCGCCATCCTCAAGGACTACGATCACCAGTCCACGTATTACTCGCCGGATGTGGAACGTTCGAAGATCGAGTCGCATGAGGGCGACCACCTCCGCGTGTTCCTTCGTTTCCGTCGACACAAGGTGATCACCGTGGTGCTCAATACCGAGCACGACGTGCGCTACTTCCACGACGCTCCCGGACGCGCCCATAGCCGCAGCTCCGCGGTACGCATCGCCGAAGTCGAAAATCCCGGCAAGAGTGACGAACGTGAAAAGCAGCCGGGCGACGACGGAGGCTTTTTGTGGCGCATGGAGACGTGGTGGCGGATGGAAGAACGCGACGGCGGCGTTTACGTGCAAAGCGAAGCAGCTTCCCTCACTCGCGATATTCCCACCGGTCTTGGATGGCTGGTCGGCCCGTTCGTTACCAGCATCCCGAAGGAAACGCTCGTGTTTACGCTAGACGCCACACGAAAAGCCGTCATGGCCAAGCCGAAGAGCAACCCTGAGGCGGAGATCACACACTAACCGGTCGGTTGAGTCCCCGTCTTGGCATCCTTGAGGAGCTCCCATATCGCGGCCGCATTACGATTCCAGTCCCACTCGAGAATCGCACTTGCAGCGGCTTCGCCAATCTTGTGCCGCAGATCTGGCTCCGCCTGAAGCCGCTTAATCAGCTGGCTGAGAGCTTGCGAATCGCGCGGATCGGGAAGAACAAAACCATCGACACCGTCATGAATATACTCTGCGACGCCAGCACAGACCGACGTAACCACAGCCAAGCCGCATGCCATGGCCTCGGCCACGGGGAGCCCAAATGAATCTTCCCTGCTCGGACTGACATAAACGTCCGCCGCGGCGTAAAAATCGAGGACATCGGGACTCGAAATCTCCCAATGGCATTGGTCCCGCACTCCGAGGTGCGCGGCGCGCGCCCGGAAGGACTCAGCGGTATCGTTACCCACCACCAGCACCCGCACCGGTAAGGTAGAAAGTGTCGCCATCGCTTCCAAAACGGTTGACAGGCCTTTGTTGCGCCAATCATTTCCAATCAGTAACAGAACAAAATCCTCGCCGCGAATACCTCGCCGTTGCCGGGCTTCCGTGCGCCGTGCGAGCCTGGCCGCTACAGAAAAATGCTTCGTGTCCACGCCATTAGGGATTACGCAAACATCTTTCCGATGGAAGCATTCGTTCAAAAGGCCAGCCGTTCGCTTTGAAACGGTCGCAAGAGTGACCTTGGGATCTGTGTAAATCCTGCGCTCCAGCGCCGTGAGTAGCTCGTAGTAGAGCCTGCGGTGAACCTGCCGAAAGAAACCAGCGTGCGCGGCCGAATCCTCATACTCTTCGCGTACGAGCTCTTTCAATCGATGAAACAGCGCATGAACGATCACCACATCCGGAAGCAGGCAATTAATTCCGGGCGACAAAACAAGATCGTACGAGGCACCGCTAATTGTCGTGTGCCACCATTGCAGAAATCCGTTCAAGAACATCCAAACGAGAAATTGCGCCAGATGCGGCCCTGGAATGCCCGGAACCTTATGCCAGAAGATGGCTCCCGAATTGGTAGAACGCGCCGATCTCGCCGATCGCCGCTCGCTAAGGTGAAGGTCTTCGACGTGCTGCGCATAAAGGTGTACCTCGCAGCCGTATTCCGCGGCCAGCCGCTCGAGCAATTCTGCAAGCGCGCGCTCCGTGCCATGGCGGCGATCGACAAACGGCGAAATAACCGCGAGTCTCAAGTCAGCCTATCCAGCGGCGGTAGGTTTGAAGGAGTGCTAGCCTGGTACTGAGCAGAAAGCGCAATGGTAGCAAGCCGGAACAACAAACCCAGCCGCAGCCAAAGGTACGTATTCAAAGGAAAATCCTCGTAAGACTGAATCCCGCCTAACGTTGCAGGAAATAGCAAAAGAAAGCGTATCAGAAAATCACGAAGCCGAGCGGAACCAAGGGCGAACCTTTCAACTCTTTGACCGCCTTCCCTGCGTGGATCGGGAAACCATTTCTGCGCTCGCGCCACGAACGACAGTGCCCCACACAAGAACAACCGCCAGACCATCGATCATCAGGACCACAAGATTCAGATCTTCTAGGCGCCGTTCGCACAGCACTCGCAACTGGTTGCTACTGGCCGCCACGAACCGTCGGCTCACGCTGCTTTTCTCGATTCCGCAACCTTCCAAAACACTCTCTACCGCTCGCCGATAGTTTCGCGTGGACAGTCCGGCCACCATGCGCTCCCGCACCGTTCGTTGCAGTTTTCCGTCCTTCTGTAACTGACCATAGCTCTCCAGTTCCACCCCGGCACTCGCGCGTTCGGACCCGTGGGCGTTCCGGCGGAATCTTCCGTCCAGCAAAGACCACATAACCAGGCTGCTTTCCCCAGCGCACACAGCCCGCGGTGGGATTGGGCCGATGCGGAGGTCCCACCCGATGAGCTAATCGTTTTCCAGAATGGCCCGCAGGATCTGCAACCCGGCTTGCTCGGTCAGCTCTTCTACCTGTGCTTGCATCTCCGCCCACACCTCGGCTATTGGCAACGGCACCCGTACCAACAACTCTTCCCCTCGGTCGACCTCGAACTTGTGATTGGACTTGCGCTCCTTCCTCTGGTATTTCTTTCTCACGGTGGCTCTCTCCTTTAAAAGGGATTCGCAACCCGAACTCTATCCGAGTTCGGGCGAGAGCCGCTGCTTCTTATCCTCAACTTTCTACTAAACGTGGGGCATCCTCTGGGTATGCCAAGCATGAGGCCGGAATGAAACTGCAGAAGCAGGTCATGGTTCAGAAAATTGAGATTGATCTGTTAAGAATCCAACAGCTTTCACAAGAGCACGACGACGAAAACTGGGAATTCCGATCGTGGCTAAAGCAATGCGCTCCACATGACATCGATGGCCTCGTCAAGACCTTGAGCCAGAAATACTTCGCCCTCATCGACTGCACGCAGTGCGCAAATTGCTGCCAAACGTTGCAGGTCGAATTCAAGAAAAGTGAGCTTCACGCTATTGCAAAAACGCTTGGCCAGTCGATGGAAGCATTCCAGAAACAATCTATGTCAGAAGGCAAGGTGAATCCGCCCTGCCCGATGCTTAACGGAAAGCTGTGTTCTATTTACGAGAATAGACCAGACGTTTGCAGGTCGTTTCCTCACCTAGAACAGCCAGAATTCACATCCCGTCTGATAGGCGTGATTGAAAATGTTGCTATTTGTCCGATCGCATTTCACGCCTTTGAGGAACTAAGAGAGAAACTTGCATGGCCACGCCCCTAGCGTGGCGAGATGCACGATCCTGTACGAAATAAATGTGATCTTGTCATGTGCTCCGGGAAGGAAGAAGGTTCGTCCCAGTATCCACTTTTCCTGTAACCGCTGC
>Ga0210409_10002287_pt1 | contig 22972 bp, 18 predicted proteins | sample IncBWH17MmetaG_FD_161649 | JGI IMG/M metagenome (GOLD analysis project Ga0210409, IMG submission 161649) | Forest soil microbial communities from Barre Woods Harvard Forest LTER site, Petersham, Massachusetts, United States - Inc-BW-H-17-M | ecosystem: Environmental > Terrestrial > Soil >...
TATCCACTGGGCAGTCTTTCGGCAAGCGCACAATCGCCTGCACCAGCGGCACCGTTTCAACTGGCGCCCAGCCCGCCGTTCGCGCCACGCGGCTCGCCGCGCCGTCTGCTCCCACCACGCTCTGGGCGTGCAACTCTTCTCGCCGTCCCCCGGATTCAACCTCGACCTGAATGCCATTCGCGTTGGGAGATAATCCCAGAAAGCGTGTGTCGCAAGAAAGTTCCGCGCCAGCCTGTCGCGCCTGCCGCGCCAGCGCCGGGATCAGTTTCGCGCGCTCGATGATAAGGTCCGGCTTGGCCAGCGCGACCTGCGCTGAGCGCCCATCTGTGAAGAGCTCGAACCGCCGAATCTCGTTTAGAACGCTGTCGTTCGCCGAAGCTCCCAATTGCCTGCGGAAGTGATTCGTCACAATCAGCGTCCGCGGCTCCGGCTCCACGCTGCGCTGAGACTCCAGCACGCGCACGCGCTTGCCGCCCTGGGCCACTCTGGCGGCGGTGTAGAATCCGGCCGCTGAGCCGCCCACGATTATTACTTCTTCTTCAGAATTAAGCCGACTTTTATCCTGGTTCGCTTGCAACGCTTTCCGCCTTGCCCGCCAGCATGTCCTGTAAATTCACGCTCATCGGCTTCGCGGCTAACCGATTCCCCGACCCTGCAAAGTGCTGTAAGGAGTGGGTGAGTGAGTATAGCCAATAGGTTTGCCGCGACAAACCTCGATTGCGGCCAGAGTATAGACGACGTTAAGTTACCTATAGATTACACTGAATCGCTCAGGGCTTCGCCGCCTGCCGCTCGTACGGCGCCTTCTCCAAGGTCACCACCGCAACTAGCATCGCGGCGATGACTAAGGCTGCGAACAGCACCGCCGCGCGCGCCGATATGTAGCAAACCCAAATTGCCGACGCGCCACTCGCCGCGCCAAGAAGGTACAGCGTCAGCACCGCGCCGCGCTGCCCCAATCCCAAATTCGCCAACCGATGGGCGGCATGGTCCTTTCCGGGGGCCGCAAAGGGCAGCAACCCTCGCCGCGCGCGAGAAATGGTGACCAGCGTCGTATCGAAAATAGTGACGCCGAGAATCAGAAGCGGAGCCACAAGGGCCGACGCGTGGTTCCCCACGCTCAATCTCAGCTTCAATGCTAGCGTGGCCATCAGGAATCCCAGGAACATCGCGCCGCCGTCGCCCATGAAAATCCTCGCCGGCTTAAAGTTCCAGCGCAGAAAGCCCGCAGCGGCGCCAAATACGGCTGCCGCCAGTGTGGACACCACAATTTGGCCGTTCAAGAACGCCACCAACGCGAAGAAGAACGAAGCGGTCGCCGCGACTCCCGCACACAATCCGTCCATGTGGTCCAGGATGCTGAACGAAGCGGTGATTGCCACCACCCAGAAGATGGTCAGCGCCGCGTCCAGCAAGTATCCGGCGCGTCCGGCAACAAACAGTTCGAAAACCTGCGCATGAATTCCGCTAAAAAGAAGAATGCACGCGGCCAGCGGCATCCCTGCGAAGAGCTTGATCTGGTGATGCAACCAGCCGCGATCGTCCAAAAAACCCACCGCTGCCACCAGCGTCGCCCCTGTGACGATGCCCGCGCTTTGCTGTCGCGCCGCGCCGTCAAACGCAAAAACAATCGCCAGCATCACCCCGCCGTACATCGCCAATCCGCCCAGCAGCGGTATCGGCTGCACATGAACTTTGCGCGGCCCCGGCAGGTCCACCATCCCCACGCGCAGCGCCAGCGCCCGCACCGGTACGGTGAGCATCATGGACGCAAAAAGCGCGATGAAAAACGCCAGTAAGCCCGCTGACATACAGCCTCGTCGGAAATCGAGGTGATGCACCGGCAAAAGCAAAAAGTATCACGGCCGGTGTCCACGCGAATTGCCGGTTTGGGGGCCGGCTCCCAAGACACAACTACAGATGTCCCACGTAGCAATCACCATACTGCGGAAATCTCGCCTGTGCCAGAAGATTTCGGCGCCTCAGTGCCCGTGTCCAGGCGTCCGCTCGAGAGATCGTCCACAACGCGCACCCTCGCACCGCGCGCCAGAAGCTGATACGTCAGCGTCGAGCCAATGAACGATGCTCGTCCCGTTACCAGTGCCAGCTTCCCGCTCCAAAAACTCTCCGCTGTTTTCACGCGGGGCGCACCTCCTCGAAAATTCCCAAAAATTTACTTAGTTCGGTCACTCTATCATACTCAATCGCTGCGGCCCGCGCCGCTTCGCCCATGCGCGGAATTTCATCGGCATCGCGCAAGATTTTACGAACCGCGCAAGCAACTTGCTCTGGATCGTCCGGATCTCCCCATACCGCGAACCCCCGCTTTTGCCCAATGGCCACAACGTCCGTCTCGCGCGGAGCTACCGCCACAATCGCCTTCCCCGCCGCGAGAATGCCGTACATCTTGCTCGGCACGATCACTCCTTCCAGCCCGCGCTTGATCGTCACAATATGCGCCTCCGGCGCCGCCAGCACCGACGCAATTTTGCTCGCCGGAAAAAACGGCAGGAATCGCACATTCTTGCAGCCCGCCGCCGCCGCTTCGATCTGCGCCCGTTGCGCCCCGTCCCCCACGAAAACCAGCCCGATGCCGTCGTCCTCCAGCTTCCGCGCCGCCGCCACCAGCGTCTCCCAGGCCCCGTAGAATCCCAGATTCCCCGCATGCAGCAGCACAAATCGGAAATCCCCTCGAATCGCGCGCACCACTTCCGCGTCCACCGCCGGCTGCGACCCCGCGTCGCGAATCTCCGCGCCGTCGCGAACGACCGCAATGCGCACCGCGTTCACTCCTTTTGCGGCGATTCGCGCGCGCATATCTTCGCCAAGCACCACCACGCGCGTCGCCCTCCGCAGCGCCCACCGGTGCAATCTCTCCCACACGCGCGTCATCAGCCCTGCCGAGACAATCGACCCGCCCACGGCCATGTCCGGATACAAATCGCGAATGTTGTACACAAACGGCTTACCCTTCAGCATCGCCACAAACGCCGCCACAATTCCCTCAAACGGCGGATCGGTCATCCCCAGCACCGCGTCGCAACGCACAAACGCCGCCCCCGGGGCACTCAACGCCACATACGTTACGTAATTCAGCACCCGCCGCCACATCTGAGCCCGCGAATAATCCGTCGCTCCCACGCGGATTATTTTCACTCTGCCGGCCCTCAACGCTCCGCTCGCCGCCGTCTCCGTCCGCCACAAACGCCAAGCCCTCCGCTCCGTCGGCTCGTACGAAGGCCGCCCGCAAATCACGGTCACCTCATGCGCGGCCGAAAGCGCGTCCACAACCGTTTGCGCGATCTTCGCGGTCGCCGAAGTGTCCGGCGGATAGTAGAGATTCAGCAGGAGAATTCGCACCGCAAGATTGTACAAGCTGCGCGGCCACTCTGGCCCACGCATGACTACTTCTCGTTATCAGCGTTATCGATCTGGAAAAGAAACGCGGCAAATCAGAACCAAAGCAGTTACGCGCCCCGCGTCACCAGGAAATCTCCCAGCACCAGCGCGTCCATCTTCGTCCGCAAAAAACAATCGATCGCTTCTTCCGGCCGGCAAACAATCGGCTCGTTATCGTTGAACGAAGTATTCAGCACCACCGGCACGCCCGTTAAATCGCGAAACGCCGATATCAGCGCGTGGTATCGCGGATTGGCCTCCAGCGCAACCGTTTGCAGTCGACCCGTGCCGTCCACATGCGTCGGCGCGGGGATCAGCGCGCGCTTTTCCGGCCGCACCGCGTACGCCAGCGTCATGAACGGCGAAGGGTGCGACATCGCAAACCACTCGCCCGTCGCTTCCGCCAAAATCGATGGCGCGAACGGTCGAAAAATCTCGCGGTGCTTGATTCGCCGGTTCAGCGTTTCCTTCATATCCGCCCGTCGCGGGTCCGCCACAATACTTCGATTCCCCAGCGCTCGCGGCCCCCACTCCGCGCGCCCTTGGAACCATCCCAATATTTTTCCGTCGGCGATAGTCGCGGCCGCGCGCCGCGTCAACTCCCGCACCGGCAGTTCCGCAACGTTGTAGCCCTCGCGCGCGATGCCGCTCGCTTCGATTGCCGTGCGCATCTCCGCCGCGGAAAATCCCGGCCCCCAATACGCATGCTCCATTACAAACGAGCGCGGCTTCCCCAATTTCTGATGCCAAACGTAGTACGCCGCGCCTACCGCAAGCCCCCCATCGCCCGCCGCCGGCTGCACGTACACTTGCTCAAATGGCGTGCTCTCAAAAATTTTCCCATTCGCCACGCAGTTAAACGCCACGCCGCCCGCCAGGCAAATGGATTTCAGCCCGGTGGCCTTCGCCAGCTTCCCCAACATCCCCAGATACACCTCTTCCAGTCGCACCTGCAGCGACGCCGCCAAATTCCGGTGGCGCTGCTCGAGCGGGTCTTCCGGACCACGTGCCGCACCTAACCGCCGCGACATCGCATCCGAAAATAGTCTTCCCAGCGTCGGGGTCTTGTCTGCCTCCGCCCAGCTCATTTCCGGTCCCGTGCGATGGTGCACAAAATAGTCGAGACCCAGCCGGAATCCGTTGCTGCTTCCATTGGCGTCAAATCGCACGATGTCGCGAAACGCTTCCAGCCGCTCCGGCTCGCCGTAAGCCGCCAGCCCCATCACTTTGTACTCGTCGCCGAATTTCAGAAATCCCAGGTACTGCGTCACCGCCGTGTAATACAGCCCCAGCGAGTGCGGAAACGCAATCGCATCGGCAATCTCCATGCGGTTTCCGCATCCGCTCCCCCACATCGTGCTCGCAAAATCCCCGAGCCCGTCCGCGGAAAGCAGCGCCGCCCGCTCGAACGGCGAAACGAAAAACGCGCTGGCCAGATGCGCATGATGGTGCTCGACGCGGTGAAATCTCGCCGCAATCGTTTTCGGGTCGCAGTCCAACGCCGCCGCCAGCGCTTCGCGTATGCCGGTGAACTTCGCCAGCACCTTGGCCCTTCCCCGCGCAAACGATGGCAGGCGCAACGCATAAAACAATTTCGTCCCCAGCCGCGCATAGGGATTCCGCGGCACCGCCACGTGATCGATTTCCTCCAGCCGCAGCCCCGCTTCTCGCAAGCAGTACCGAATCGCCTGCGCCGGGAATCCCGCCGCGTATTTCACGCGATTGAATCTTTCCTCTTCGACCGCGGCCACCAGCCTGCCGTCGCAAACCACGGCCGCCGACGCGTTCCCGTGGTACGCATTGATGCCCAGAATATTCATGTAAGTGAATCAGTCTACCGCACCGCCACGAACCGCCGTGGCTGCGCCCCAGATGGGCACAATCGATCGCATCGTCCGCAGCCTCAACCTCTACAAATGCCGCCGGCACCATTCATTCATCACGTAAATCGACCACGGTCGCGACCACGAAGTCTTGCCCGCAAGAAAAGCGCTCCACACCTCGCGCACTCCCTCGCCGTGCAGATACCCGGCCAAACCCGGTGCCAGCTCCGCAAAGCTCGCTTCCAGCCGCTTCCGCAGCGGGCCGCGCAGCCATTCTTCCCAGGGCAGCGTAAAGGTCCGTTTCTTCTGTGCCAAAATATCCGGCGGCAGCAAATCCGCAATCGCCTCGTTCAGCAGCGCCTTCGATTGCCCATCTCGCCACCTCGCCGCAGCCGGAAGCGCGCCCACAAACTCCACCAGCGGTGTGTCCAGCAGCGGTACGCGCACCTCCAGCGATCGCGCCATGCTCACCGAATCCGTGTCCCGCAGCAGCGTGCTGGCTAGGTAGCTGCGCATCTCCAGCCACGAAACACCGCCCATCCCTTCCAGCTTCCGCGCTCCATCCGCCGCTCGTTCCAACCAGCCCAGCCACGTCGGCTCCAGCGTCACGCCATCCTCGGCAACGCTGCTCGGCCGGAATCGCGGCTCGATCAAGCGCGCCAACTCGGCGCCCACCGGAAACAACGCGCGCGTGAAAAAATAAGCGTGCGGCAGCGCGTCCGGCGACACCCACGCGGCAATCGCCTTGCGCGCCGCATCCGGGCTGCTCCTGCTTGCTATCACCGCGCGCAGCAGCGGAGCGGCCATTTTGCGCAAGGGCAGCGGCGCGAACCACGCCATTCGGATCAGCCTCTTGATTCGCGGCGTATCCGCGAACGTTGCATAACCCCCAAACAGCTCATCGCCCCCCAGCCCGGACAACGCCACCTTCAATCCGGCTTCCCGCGCCGCCCACGAGACAAAATACGTATTAATTCCGTCCATGCTCGGCTGGTCCAGCGCCGCTACCGCTTCATCGAGCCTGGATACGATCGCGCCACCTTCCAGCGGGATTTCACGATGCTTGGTGCCGCAATGTTTGGCGACGCTACGCGCCAGCGGCGCTTCATCGTACGGTGTTCCCGGAAAGCTGAGCGTGAAGCTGCAAATCCCCTCTCTCTGTCTCGCCGCAAGCGCCGCAATCGCGCTGGAATCGAGGCCGCTCGAAAGAAATAATCCCACCGGAACATCCGCGATCAGATGCGCGCGCACCGCCTCTTCCAGCCGCGGCCGCAAACTTCGCGCCGCTGCCGAAAAATCTCGTGTTGTTCGCGCCTCCTTCGCAGCCACGCTCTGCGTGGCGTCCCACCACGCTCGCGCGCGCGGCACGCGCCGCCGTTCCGGCACGTACAGCAGCATACGATGCCCGGGCGGAAGCGAAAATACTCCATCCAGCAGCGTCACTGGTTCCGAAACGCTGCCAAAAAGGAAATAGGACGTCAGCGCGTCTTGCGAAACCTTTTTCGGCGTCATTCCTCCGGCAATCAGCGCGCGAACTTCTGAGGCGAACGCAAATCCCTCCCGGCTCTGTGTGTAATACAAAGGCTTGATGCCCAGCGGATCCCGCGCCAGGAACAGCAGCGGCGCCGTGGCATAGCGCTTTCGCAAATCCAGAAGCGCCAGCGCAAACATCCCGCGCAATTCCTCCAGGCAGTCCTCGCCCCATTCCTCCCAGGCGTGTACCAGGATTTCCGTGTCGGATTGTGTGCTGAATCGATGCCCGGAAAGCGTCAGGCGTTCGCGCAGTTCCCGGTAATTGTAGAGTTCCCCGTTGAAAATCACCGCCACGTCGCGCGCTTCGTTCCACACCGGTTGCCGGCCGGTCTTCAGGTCGATGATGCTGAGCCGCCGCATGCCCAGCGCCAGCCCTGGAGCGCGCGCTTCGTTGACCAGAAATCCGTCATCGTCCGGTCCGCGATGCTGCATCGCCGCGGCCATCGCCCGCACCCGCGACTCGGCCTCGGAAGCGCGCCCCGCAAACGCAATTCCGCAGATGCCGCACACGCCTTACTTGATCTCCGGCGCGCGAAAGAAGGTCGTTCCGGCTCGCATGAATTGGGAGCGCAATTGAAATCGCGGGATCATCAGCCGGTGGTCGGCGAACCACCCCAGAAGAATCCTGAGCAGCAAAAGCACAAGGAACGCCGACGCCGACACGCAAAGCGCGAAAAACGACTCGCGTTCCAGCAGCAGCGTCCAATCAACGCTTTCTTCCCAACCGGGAACAACCTTGTCCAGAATCCAGCGCAGGTGAAACCCTTGCATCGGCAAGCGCGCCAGCCGCACGTGCGCAAACTTATCGTACGTGTATTCCTTGGGATAGTTGGGCACCGTACGGGTCGCTTCCGCTAGCACCGCCGGATTGCGTAGTTCTTCGCGGGTCAGCAGGTGTCCATTCGCGTCGCGCAGCAAAATCCGGTACGCAGGGTCGGCGACCACCCAGCGCCGATCAATCAAGATTTCCGCCACCACATGCTTCGCCTTGTTGTCTGGAGTCATCAACAGCAAGCGCCGCGCGCTCAGGCCGTTGCTGCGTGCTAGGTTCAGAAACGCGTTCGTGGCCGTCCCGCAGACGGACAACAGCTGCCGGTAATTCAGCGTTGCTTCCGGATCTCTCCCTGGCAACGCGGATGGATCCGCGGCTACGGTGCGCGGCGGACCCTTCCGCATCCAGTCAAGAATGGCTTCCACTTGCCGTTCGGCAGGCTCGGAATCCGGCACGATAGCGTCTGAAAACCCGTCGAGATACCTGCGAACCGAGTATTCCCAGCCTCCCGAATAAACCAGCGCCAACAGCGCAACCAGGAGCATCGAATTAACGCTCCGCCAAACTCCGCGAAAGATACGATGCCTTCGAGTCGGCAAAACGACACCCTCAGTGCCGCAGTTCTACACTCTGCTTTTCGCCCTTTACCAACTGCTCGTACAGCTTCTCCATCTCTTGTGCCGGCTGCTCCCAATCGAGCCGCGCCGCGGCTTTCCTGCATCCCGCGCTCAGCCGCGCGTGTAGTCCCGGCTCCCACAATACACGAGCCAGGGCCTGGGCCAGGGCCGCTGCGTCGTGCGCCACCGCCAATCCCGCAACATCCGCAAGCAATGGCGCGATCCCGCACTTGTCCGTGACCACCACCGGGGTACCGGCGGCCACCGCTTCCCCGGCGGTATTCCCGAAATTTTCATTTTGCGAAGGCAGCACAAAAACGTCCGCGTCCCTGTACGCGCTCCACTTTTGCTCGCCGTATGCCGCGCCGAGAATTTGCACGCCCGCGGAAATTCCCAGCTCGCCCGCCAATTGCCGGAGCTTCTCTTTCATGCCGCCTTCGTCGGGCCCCGCAAACACCAGGTGTAGCTCCGCATCGCGCTGCGCATGGCAAAGCGACGCAAACGCTTGCAGCAAAACATCCGGGCTTTTCTTTTCGGATAGCCGCCCGAGGTAAAGAACGAGCTTGGCGTTTTCCGGAATACCTGCGCCGGCGCGAAATTTTCCTCGCTCCGGCAATGTTTCCGGAACTTCCACTCCGTTGCGGCGCACCAGGATTTTGTCGGCGGGCAATCCCGGGGCGGCAAGTTCCGCTAATTCCTGTGGTGAGGTGGCGATGATTTTCCGTGAACCCCGCAGCATCTTCTGTCCCAGAGCTAGATGATACATTCGTTTCAGCAGAAAATTCCTGACAATTGGCACAAACATGCCGATCGGTTCAACAACATAGGGAACCCCGCTGCGCCGGCAGGCCTCCGCGGCGCTCGGTCCCAGGAAATCGTACAGCCCGAAAATGTGCGCCACGTCGAAGTTTCGTAGCCGCGCGCGGCAAAATCTTGCGATTCCGGGATTCCAGCTCAGCGCGCGGTAGTGCATCCAGTTCGGCAGGTAAATCGCTTCGATTCCGCTCTCTTCCAGCCTCCATCCCCACGGCGATCGCTGCGCGCTGCTGCCCGCCGCCTCCGACGCGCGCGACTGCAGCCCCCAATCCGCAGTCAGCACCGTCACCTGGTGCCCGCGCTTTGCCAGTTGCCGTGATAGCGACCGCACTTTTACCGGCGGCCCTCCAAACTCAAGAAATGGATAATAGGTCTGCGTAACGTTCAGGATTCGCATAGATCGCGCAAAATCTTTTTCAGCGATTTCGCGAAAACGTTGAATCGGAATTCCCGCTCCACGCGCTCGCGTCCGCGCGCGCCCATCTCGCGCCCCAGCTCCGGGTCAGACAGCAGCGTTTCCAGCGAAGTGGCCAGTTGCCCTGCGTCGCCGTGCTGCACCAGGTATCCCGTCTTTCCGTCATCGATCACTTCCGGCGCGCCGCCGTGGCCTCCGCCGATTACCGGCTTGCCGCACGCCATCGCTTCCAGATACACCAGCCCGAAGCCTTCTCCGCGGCTCGGCAGCGCGAAAATCTCGCAGGCCTGATAGCACGCCGCAATTTCCGGATAGGTCAACCCGGTCAAAAAATGCACATGGGGCAGCACCCCGCGGCCGTCCGCTATTTGCTCCAGCCATCCCTGATCATCGCCTTCGCCCACGGCGACCAGTTGCAGGTCTGGCCACTCTGTCAGCAAGCGCGGCAGCGCCGTGATGAGCGTGTCCATTCCTTTATAGCGCTCGTCGGCGCACCACCGGCCCACCGTCAAAATGACGCGCCCGGCGGGAAAGTTCGCCGGCAGCGCCGGCGCAGGATTCGCCGCAAGCAGGGCTTCGAATTGCGGGTCCAGCGCCCATGGCAGCACGCGAATGCGCCCGCGCGGAACGTCTTGCTGGCTGGCCACATGATTCGCGGTGTCCTGGGTTGGGGCAATAATCAAATCGGCGCTGCGGAGGGCGCGCCGCCGCAATATCGAAAGCGGCTCCCACACCTCCAGGCCGTGGGTCCAGACAATGGATTTCGCGTGCGGCGCGAAAAACCTCGCGCCCTGCGCGACCGGAGCGAGAAAAGGATGCCCCGCAACTATTAACTCTGCGCGCCGTCGCGCCGCGCGCACTGCCGTCGCACTGAATCGCGCTTTGCCGCGCGCGCTTCCGGTGAACACGAATTCGCGCGTTCCCACCGTCATGCGATGCAATTCCGGCGAGTCGTTCAGGCTCAGCAGCCGGCACTCCATCCCGTGGCTCGCGGCAAATTCATTCATCACCGCGGCAACGTGACGCCCCGCCCGCTGCACTCCGCCAGACGCATCCAGCTCAGAGAAGAGTCCAAGGAGCACGCGTCGAGTCTGCCAAGCGCCGCACCGGAACACAAGATGCGGGATACGCGCGGTTTCCGTCCGCGCTCTACGAAGCCGCGTGGTTCGTTACCGCGCAGGCGAGATCGGCGAAGTGTTCGAGATAAATGTCGGCCGGATAGGCCGCGCGGTCGTGCACGCCGAAGCCGTAGTTCACCGCCGCGGCTCGCATGCCCGCATTGCGCGCCGTCTGAACGTCCACTTCGGAATCGCCGACGAGCATGGCCTCACAAGCGGCGATTCCGAATTCTTGCAGGATTTTGTTCGCGCCAAATGGATCGGGCTTCTTCGATTCAAAGCTGTTGCCGCCATAAATCGCGCGGAAATATTTCTGCAGCCCCAGCGAATGTAAAATGCGCACGCTGATGCGCGCTGGTTTGTTGGTAAGCACGGCCATGGGCAGGTGGCTCAGTTGCGCCAATGTTTCCGCCACGCCGGGATACGCGCAGGTGTTGTCCATTTTGTGTTCTTCGTAATAACCGAGAAAAAACTGAAGCGCCTGCTTTTGCTCTTCTTCCGTGGCCGCTCCGCCCAGCGCGCGCGCCACCAGTTGCGGAGCGCCGTGCCCGATGTATCCGGAAATCGTTTCCGTCGCAAGCTGCGGGCGCTTTACCTCGCGCAGCATGGCGTTCACGGAATGAATCAAGTCCAGCTTGGAATCGATCAGCGTTCCGTCCAAATCAAAAATCAGACCCCGCACCGGAAGAAATTTAGCGTCAGCCATGAACCTTTATTCTAATACGCCTCGTGAATGGCGCAGTGGCAGCGTGCTCTGGCTACCGCGATGCAAGGCAGGAGCAAGTGGCGGCGCAAATCTGCAGGGTCGCCTCGTTTTCGGAAACGCGCGCGGTTCGCGTAAAATAGAGGGCTTCGCATGCTGCTCACGCTGACACCGGAGATCTCATGGCCCAGGTTCATCCCTTTCGCGCCTTCCGCTACAATCCGGCGCGCGCCGCGTTTGATCGCGTGCTCACCCAACCGTACGACAAAATTTCTCCCGCCATGCAGGAAAGGTATTACGCTGCCGACCCACACAACCTGATCGCCATCGAGAAGGGCCGCGTTTTTCCGGACGATTCCGCCCAAAACAACGTCTACACCCGCGCGGCTGCTGCGCTGCAGGATTGGATCCAAAACAACATCGTCGTGCAGGATCCCGCTCCTTCGTTTTACGGATACACGCAGGAGTACACCGTTCCCGGCTCCGACGAGCGCCGCACGCGCCGTGGTTTCATCGGCGCCGGCAAGCTCGAGGACTATTCCGCGGGCGTTGTTTTTCGCCACGAGCAAACCCTTTCCGGCCCGAAAGCGGATCGCCTGGAACTGCTTCGCCATACGCGCACGCACACCGGACAACTGTTCATGTTGTACTCGGACGCGGAGCGCCGCGTGGACACGATTCTGGCCGAAGCGGAATCGAGGGCAGCTCCCGCGACCGAACTGCGCGACGAATACGGCGTGGTGCATCGCCTGTGGGTCATCGCGGAGGCGGATCGCGTGGCGGCGATTGCGCGGGCGATGGCGGCGCAAAAGCTGGTGATCGCCGACGGCCATCACCGTTACGAGACCGCGCTCAATTTTCGCAACGAGCAGCGCGGCAAAGCCGGGCAAATCGATTCCGACGCGGCCTACGAATTCGCGATGATGACGTTCATCAATACGCGCAGCGAAGGGCTGACGATTTTGCCGACGCACCGTGTTGCCGCCAACCTGCATGATTTCTCCTGGCGCAGTGTGCGGCGCCACCTCGAGCCATGGTTTACTGCGGAAGCGTTTTCGTTCCGCAATGAAGACGAGCGAAGCGAAGCTCGCGGCAAATTCTTACACCGCCTGACGGAAATGCGCGCGCAACGCTCCATCGGAGCCTATCCGGCGACGCAGGGCGCGAAGCGCGCCTACTACGTGCTTGCGCTGCGTCCCGGCACGGACCTGGCGCAGTTGCTGCCGAACGTTTCGCCGCTGCAGCGCGAGCTCGACGTTGTGCTGCTCCACGAAGGAATCCTGGAACCGGCCCTGGGCATTACTCCGCAGGCAGTGACTTCTGAGAAGAACCTTACGTACGAGCGTGAAGCCTTGGCCGCGCTGGAGGCGGTGGATAGGGGCGCGGCGCAGATCGCCTTTCTGCTGAACGCCTGCGACGTGGAGCAGGTGATTCGCATTGCCACGGCGGGCGAAGTATTGCCGCAGAAATCCACGGACTTCTACCCGAAGCTCCTCAGTGGTATCACCATGTACCGAGTTGAAGAGGGAGCGAAGTAATGGAGTAGTGGGCATACCCACCCACTCCCCCCTGTTTCTGTAACTGCGCATTCTAAAGGACTTAGACAATTGGTGTCTGTAAGTGCAGAATCTAAAGAACTTAAAAGGACGAGTTTTGGCCAGGAAGTCGCGAAATCTGTAAGTGCGCATTACAAAGGACTTAGTGGCAGGAGATTAGCGCAGAATCTTACACCCTTAGGGTTACACAATTGATATCGTTTGTCAAGCGGAATTATATAGCTTTTCGTTTCAATGGGTTGCGGGCGCGGCAAGCCGTCACGCGCTCCTGCGGAGTTAGGTCCTGCTCTGGCCCAACTTTCTTCTGGTCCGCCTCCAACCCGAGTACGCCGCCAGTGACTAGGTCCTAGCGCCGAAATGACGGAACACATCGCTGACTAGCCGCTAAGTAGGTACTCTTCTTCCGGCAATGTACAATACCGTCTCCTAGAACCCTGACCACGGAAATCCTGACAAAGGGGACCAATGCCCGAGTCCGTTGATTGGCCGCGCGCGCATGCGCCGCGGCGCCGCCGCTTTCTTCTCATCCTCGCCGCCCTTGCCTTCGTGGTCTTCGGGGGGCGAGCCGCGTTGTCGTATTACGTAGACGTGCTGTGGTTTGAGTCGCTCGGCTACGCGGGCGTGTTCTGGAAAACGCAGAGCCTTCAGTGGGGGATCTTCGCGGCGTTTGCAGCGACCACATTTCTGATTCTGTACGGATCGTTCCTCGCTTTGAAGCGGGCGCACCTGGCCGACTTGCCGATTGGTCAAACCATTTTCATCGGCGGACAGCCACTGAAGCTGCCGGTTGAGCCGCTCCTGCGCCTCATCGCGCTCGGCGGTTCGCTGGCCATTGGCCTTGCGACCGGCGCCGGCATGATGGGGGAGTGGCCGACGCTGGCGCTCTTTTGGTACGCACCCCGGGCGACGGGTGGCGTCGTGGACCCGATTTTCGGCAAGCCGCTGACTTTCTTTCTGTTCACTCTGCCTGTGTGGCAACTCCTTGCGGGCTGGCTGCTTACGCTGACCGCGATTATCTGTGTACTGGCCGTTTTCTTCCTCTTCATCACCGGCGGAACGCGTGCGCTCGGCGGGCGTCGCGACAGCTACCTCGCATCGCCCTGGCGCGGACTCTCCATCGCGTTTGCGTTCCTGTTGCTGGCCCTCGCGATGCTTGTGTATTTCGGCCGGTACGAGCGATTGTTCGAGGATCATACGATTTTCGGGGGTGTGACCTACACTGACGCGCACGTCATGCTGACAGGGCTGCTGGTCGTTTGCGCGGCACTGGTGGTGGGCGCGGTGATCGCCGTCGTCAACGCCGTGTCGGCGCCACGCGGGCGCTGGCTTGCCGCGGCGATCCTTCCGGCCGTGGCCTGTTATGTCGTGCTTCAAGTTGTCGGCTGGTACGTCAGCAGCTTTATCGTCAAACCAAACGAGCTGGTGCGCGAGCAGCCTTATATCGCCCACAACATCGACCTGACGCGACAGGCCTACGGATTGAACCGAGTCTCGCCGCGCGAATTTCCCGCGGAGACGACGGTGGAGGCGGCCGACGCGGCGAACAATCAGGCCACGCTGCAGAACATCCGGCTGTGGGACTGGCGCGCGCTTCAGGACACCCTGCGACAGATTCAGGAAATCCGCACCTACTACGACTTCCCCGACATCGACATCGATCGCTATGAAATCGAGGGCGCCACTCGCGAGGTGATGCTCGCGGCGCGGGAGCTGAACGTCGAAAAGCTCCCGGAGAGCAGCCGCAACTGGATCAACGAGAAGCTGATCTACACCCACGGTTACGGTATCACGATGAACCCGGTAAATGGATTCACGCCGGAAGGGCTGCCCACGTTGATTCTGAGCAACATGCCCATCCAGAGCACGGTGCGCGGTCTAAGCGTAACGCGCCCGGAGGTGTATTTCGGCGAGTTGACCAATACGGACGTCTACGTGAAGACACGGCAGCAGGAATTCAACTACCCGCAAGGCCAGACCAACAGCCTGACGTCCTACGACGGGAACGGCGGCATCGTGCTCGGCGGTTTTTTGCGGCGCATCATCATCGCGTTCGACCGCGGGGACCTGGCAAAGCTGCCGTTCAGCGATGACGTGAACAAGAATAGCCGACTGCTGATGCGGCGCAACATCCTCGAACGCGCGTCGAGACTAGCGCCGTTCCTCACCTACGACCCGGATCCCTACATCGTGCTCGGCGACGATGGCCGGCTGTCGTGGATCATGGATGCCTTCACTGTTTCCGACAGCTATCCGTATTCGAGCCATTATCGTCTTGACGGCAATCTCATTAACTACATGCGGAACAGCGTCAAGGTGGTCATCGACGCTTATGACGGGACGACCACGTTTTACGTGTTTGATACCGAGGACCCCATCATCGCGACTTACCGCCACATCTTTCCGAGTCTGTTCAAGGATGCGGCCACGATGCCGCCGGGGCTGCGCAAGCACGTGCGCTACCCCGAGTTGCTGCTCAAACTGCAAGCGGAAGTGTACGGGCTGTATCACATGACCGATCCGGAGGCGTTCTACAACCGGGACGACCTGTGGACGGTCGCCTCCGAAGTGAGCATGGGCGAGGGGGGGCAGCAAGTTACGCAGCCGATGCAGCCGAATTTCGTGCTCATGAAACTGCCGGGCGAAACCGGCGTGGAGTTTGTGGGGATTCTACCCTTCACGCCAGCCAACCGGAATAATCTGATCGGCTGGATTGCCGGGCGCAGCGACGGCGCTCAATACGGTACGTCGGTGGTCTACAACTTTCCCAAAACGAAGCTGGTCGACGGGCCGCTGCAAATCGAGGCGCGCATCGATCAGAACGCGCAGCTTTCCGGACAGTTGACGCTGTGGAATCAGCAAGGCTCGCACGTGCGGCGTGGGGCCCTGCTGGTGATTCCGTGCGGGCGCGCGCTGTTGTATGCCGAGCCGATTTACCTGCAGGCCGAGCGGAGCCCCATGCCGGAGTTGCGTCTGGTCGTGCTTGCGCTGCAGGACCGGCTTGCGTACGGACCAACCTTCGAGTCAGCGATGCAGTCCCTTTTCGGCGGGGCGGTCTCGTCCGTGAGCGCCACGGCAGTCCCCGCGGAGCAGGTGCGACGCCCGGCATCCGGCGCATCGCCCCAGCCCGCAGCGGATCTCAACGCGCTGATCGCGGAAGCCGCCAAAGACCTTGCCGACTACCAGCGCCTGACGGCGGAAGGCAAGCTCGGCGAAGCCGGGCAGAAGCTTGAAGAATTGAAGCGCGCCATCGAGAAGCTAAACGCCCGGCAAAGATAATCTCGCTGCGGCTGGAACTTTTCGTTTCAGATCCTCGTAAGCTGGCATTATTCATGCGCATGAGGAGGGGTAATGCACAACTGGCTGCAAGACTTTCGCTACGCCGTGCGCATGCTGGGCAAGAACGTGGTGTTGACGCTGGTGATTGTGGCGTCTCTGGCCATCGGAATCGGCGCCAATTCGGCGATTTTCAGCGTGGTGGATGCCCTGCTGCTGCGCCCGCTGCCGTATCCGCAGCCGGAGCGGCTGGCGAACGTGTGGCTACATTCGCCGGGACTCGGGATTTTCCGCGATTGGCCGTCACCCGGCCAGTACATCGATATCCAGACCGAGAACCATTCCTTCGAGCAGATGGCGCTGGCGCAGAGCCGGACTGTGACGCTAACCGGCCGCGAGCAGCCTGAGCGCATCGACGCACTGCGCACGCAATCCACGCTGCTGCAGATGCTTGGCGCAAAGCCTCTTCTGGGCCGGCTGTTGTTGCCGGTGGAGGATAAGCCTGGCAAAGCAGCCGTGGCTATTCTGGGCGACCGCGTGTGGAGGAGGCTGTTCAACTCTGATCCGGGCATCGTAGGCCAGAGCATCACGCTCGATGGGAATCCCTATATCGTGGCCGGGGTCCTACAGCGCGGGTTCCTGCTCAACTCGGAAGTAATGCCGGCGGAAGAACCCATGGACAAGCTGGATGTGTTTCTTCCCTTGCCGTTGGCCGCCGATGCCGCGCAAAAAAGGGGCGACGAAAACTACAACATCGTTGTGCGCCTGAAACCGGGAGTCTCGATTCCGCAGGCACAAGCCGACATTGACGTGATTGCCAGCCGCATCCGCGAGAAGGATAAACGCGACAGCACCTTCGGGATGCATGTGGTGGGGCTGCAGGAGCAGGTCGTGGGAGATGTCCGGCGGGCGCTGCTGGTGCTGCTGGGATCGGTGACGCTCGTGTTGCTGATCGCCTGCGCCAACGTTGCGAATCTGCTGCTCACGCGTGCGGCGGGGCGGGAGAAGGAAGTGGCCATCCGGACGGCCCTGGGCGCGGGCTGGCAGCGGATTGCGCGGCAACTATTCACGGAGAGTATCTTGTTGGGGGTCCTCGGCGGGGCCGCCGGGCTCCTGGTCGCTCGCGTGAGCCTGTACGTGGTGCGCGCGATGAATCCCGGCAATATTCCGCGGCTCGAAGACATTGTGATCAGCGGGACCGTTCTGGCGTTCACCTTTGGCGTTTCGCTGGTGACCGGAATTTTGTTCGGCGTGGCGCCGGTGTGGCGCGCCGTCAGGGTCGATCTGAACACCTCGCTGAAAGCCGGCGGGCGCAGCGGGCAGACCGACGGCGGCCTGCAGGTGACGCGGCATCGTTTGCGCGGCTTGCTGGTGATTTCCGAACTGACCCTTTCGCTGATGGTGTCGATCGGAGCCGGACTGCTGGTGCGCAGCTTTGTGCGGTTGCAAAGCGTGCCCCCTGGGTTCCGCACGCAAGGCGTGTTGACCATGCAGGTCGCCGCCAACGACCCGAAGTACAAGGACGATAAACCGCGGGCCAATTTCTACCGGGAAATCGAGGGACGCATCGCCCACTTGCCGGGCGTAGCGTCGGAGGGCGTCGTTTCCGTGCTGCCGCTAACGGGATCGGTGGGTTGGGGAGGCATTAACGTGGAGGGCTACACACCGCCGCCTGGGCAGGAGTTGCAGGTAGACCTGCGCACCGCGAGCGCGGACTACTTTCGGACCATGGTGATTCCGTTGATCAAAGGTCGTTTTTTTTCGGAAGATGACACTGCAGACAAACCGCAAGCCGTAATCATCGACGAAAAATTCGCGCAACGGTTCTGGCCGGACACGGACCCTATTGGAAAACACCTGTGGTTCGATCCCAAGAAACCTTTGACGATCGTGGGCGTGGTGGGAGTGGTCAAGCAATACGGCCTGGAGACGGACGGCAAAATCGCAACCTATTTTCCGCAGCAACAGAATCCCGGGCGCGATATGTTCCTGGTCACGCGCACTTCATCGGATGCGGCCCCACTTTCCACCGCCATCACCCGCGAAATCCACTCCGTTGACCCGACCGTGGTGGTTTACGGAATTCGCACCATGCAGGATCGCTTGTACGACTCGCTGGCGCGCCAGCGCTTTGCTAGCACCTTGCTGAGCGCCTTCGCGGCGTTCGCGCTGCTGCTGGCTGCTGTCGGCCTCTACGGCGTGATGTCGTATCTGGTGACGCAAAGCACTCGCGATATCGGTGTGCGCGTGGCGTTAGGCGCGCGGCCCGGCGACATCGTCGGCATGGTGGTGCGCCAGGGGATGGAACTGCTGGCGGTTGGCATTTTGGCGGGCCTGGCCGGCTCGGCGGCACTAACTCGCGTGATGGCCAGCCTCTTGTTCGGCGTGAGTACGACGGACTTGGCCACGTTCGCCGCGGTGCCTGCCCTTCTGGCGGCGGTGGCGTTCGCCGCCACCGCGATTCCTGCGCTGCGGGCCACCCGAGTGGACCCGATGGTCGTGTTGCGAGATGAATAGCACTGGCTGCATCGATGGCACGCCCTGTCCATCAAGACAGGTAGATAGTGGCGCACAACCGCGCGCGGCCATGCTGCGCGGCGAGGCCGCGGGGCTACACTGGCGAGAGATGAGGTCGCAGATATGAGACGCGTTTTGTCTTCGATGTTGTCGATGCTGGTCGTGCTGATGTGCGCGCAGAATTTGGCGGCGCAACACAAGGGCGCCGGCGTACTCAGCGGCGTGGTGCTGGGGCCGGATGACAAGCCGGTGCCGCACGCCAGCGTGACGTATCAATCGTCGGCGGGAATCGCGCCGCATGCGGTACACGCGGATTCGCGGGGGCACTTTACGATCACGAAATTGCGAACGGACAATTATGATTTGCGGGCTTCGGGCAAGGGCGTTTACAGCGAGTGGGAGAAGAATGTTGCGGTGCGGTCGGGGCAGACAAAGTCGGTGACGCTGCGTCTGATTTACGCGAAGGAGATCCCGAAGGCGTATACGAAGAGCAAGGCGAAGGAGTAGCGGCAAACGTTGAACGTTATTGCCATCCATCCATCGACACTTGGGACCTATGCGACCCTCTAGTTCCCTTTCACGCTTTCTCATAACAATTGTCCTCGCCGCCGTGTTCGTCTCTTACGTGCCTGTCTTCGTCGACCGTCGAGAGTACTCCAGTGCAGTCTATAACTGGGTCAAGGATCCCACGCTTGAGAATAGAGCAGCTGTCGCAAGGGAAAGCGTCAAGAACCGACGCATCGCACTTATAACGCATTTGGCGGCCGGAGGCATCTTGCTCGTGCTCCTAAGCGTGGGTTGGTCCTTATTTGCGCGACGATCGGCTAAACCAGGTAAGTCGTCGGCAGGTCTTCCCGTTCAATAATCCAGAAAGCATCGGGTAAACAAGACCACAGCACTCGACTATTGCATTAGGAGGCGCTGGAGTTCGGCGAGGTCGTCGGGGTTCACGTCGGAGACGGCGCACATTTCCATGCCGGCTTTGCGCCAGTCGGTCCAGTGATAGCCGAGCTGGGAGCCGGAGAGCGGCTCGGAATCGGGCTCCGTGGTCGGCCAGACGAAGACGTTGATGAGGTGCTTGCGTCGCGCGTAGACGAGCACGGCGACGGTGCGGCCGTGGACGACGTCGAGGCGGCCGCCCTGCAGTGGAAATCCTTCGTTCACAAAATCGTGGACCGGCGGAGCGAAATCGAGCTTGCCGTCGAACCACGGCTTCACGGTGTGCTGATCGGTCGACTGCACATCCTCGAGATGGCCGGGCTGAAGGGAACGCAGGTGCGCGTCCACGATAGCGGAAGCCAACGTGGTTTGCCCGTTGCTGCCGCGCAGGACCGGGAACACGCGCCAACCAAGGAAGATGGCGAGCAGAAATGCAGCGGCGACCGCGAGCCAGCGCCAGGGTGCCGGATTTCTCATCGGGATCACGGAGGAGCGACCGGAAGCGCCGAGCTGGGTTTGCAGCTTTTGGCGCAGCGCAAGCGGAGCGCGCTCGTACAAGCCGGCGCGCTGGAGAGAAGAGCGCAAATTTTCGTGGACCTCGAGGGCGGCGACGCACTCGGGGCAGGAAATCAGGTGGCGCTCGAAATCGGCGGCGCGCGCGGCGTCCAGCTCGCCATCCAGATAGCCGTGGAGAATGGTTTGGGTAAGCTCACAGGTCACGGCCGGCCTCCTGTTTGTGCTGCGCGGTGGACTGGGTAAGAACGCGCTGCAGGCGCTGGCGCGCGCGGGCTAGCGCGGACATCACGGTGCCGATGGGCGCGGAAGTGATGGCGGCAATTTCTTTATAGGAGCAGCCTTCGAGTTCGCGCAGGATCAGCACTTCGCGGAAACGCACGGGCAGCTCTTCGAGGGCGCGGGTGAGACGCTCGCGATTGTCGCCGGCAATGGCCAGCGCTTCGGGCGTCACGCTGGGCTGCGGGTGCAGTTCTTCGTCGAATTCGGTCGTCAAGTCCACGGAACGATTTTTCTCCAGCCAGGTATAGCAGGTGTTGCGCACGATCTGCAAAAGCCAGGCGCGGGCGTCGCCACCGTGAAAGCCGCGGAAAAAGCGCAACGCACGCAGCAAAGCTTCCTGCGCCACGTCCTCCGCATCGGCGCGGCCGCGCATGAGCCAGCGTGCGAGGTTAAAAGCGGCGTCGCTATGCGGCAGCACGAGCTGCTCAAAGCGCGCCCGGTCCTGCGAATCCAACACGTCCAAACCTTCCCCTTCAACACCCGCACTCATAGAGGGAACCGCCCAGGCATCGATTTTATTCCCAGTTTATGCGAATGACACAGCGAATTAAAAAATTCAGCGATTTGGAATAAGGGCGCCGGGTGCCTGGTCTGCACAGATGAAACACGTCCCAGAGCGGCGCGGGCAACCCTGCAAATACAACTCAGCTCGCGCCGCTCTGTAAACAAATGGACGCATTTCCAAACACGGGGACGTGTTCGGGAGAGCGGAATGACGACGAAAGTGAAAGACGAGATTTTGCACGATCACAATCACGATGGAATCGATCGCCGCGGATTTCTGAAGTGCATGGCGTGGGCGGGAACGGGCGCGCTGTGCGTGATGCAAGGCGGAGTACTGAAATCGTACGGCTTGAGCCGGCTTTCGGACTTGGGAGGGCGCGCACCGGCTGCCGGCGAACTGAGCTTCGCGCAGATCAGCGACAGCCACATGGGTTTCAACAAGCCGGCGAATCCGGACGTGGCGGGAACGCTGAAGGCCGCGGTGGACAAGATCAATGGGCTGTCGACCGCGCCGGAGTTCTTGCTGCACACCGGGGACATCAGCCATTTGTCGAAGCCAGAAGAGTTCGACACCGTGGACCAGATCTTGAAGGCGACGGGCAAGGAAGTGTTCTTTGTGCCGGGCGAGCACGACGTGTTGAACGATGACGGGGCGCAATTTCGCGAGCGCTATGGCAAAGGCGCGAAGGGCGCGGGCTGGTACAGCTTCGAGAAGAAGGGCGTGCACTTTATCGGGCTGGTGAACGTGATGAACCTGAAGGCCGGCGGGCTGGGAACGCTGGGACGCGAGCAGCTCGAATGGCTGGAAGACGACGTGAAGCACTTGAAGCACAGCACACCGCTTGTGGTGTTCGCGCACATTCCGCTGTGGACGGTATATCCGGACTGGGGCTGGGGTACGGACGATAGCGCGCAGGCGCTGGCGTACCTGAAGAAATTCGGTTCCGTAACCGTGCTGAACGGGCACATTCACCAGACGATGCAGAAGGTGGAAGGCACTGTGACCTTTCACACCGCGGCATCGACGGCATTTCCGCAGCCGGAGCCGGGAAAAGCGCCTTCACCGGGACCGATGAAAGTGCCGGCAGAGCAGTTGCGCAGCGTTTTGGGAATTACCGACGTGAATTATGTTCGCGGGCAGCAGGCCCTCGCAGTGGTGGACTCTTCACTGGCTTGAGCGCCGGAAGAGCATCGCGCGAATTCAACTGAAAAAACAGAGAGGAAGGAAAGAGATGAGTAGACGTGTGTGGATTTTCGTTTTGGCGGCGCCGGTGGTTGCGGCGGCCGCGCTGTTGATAAGCGGTGGGAGAAGTGTTACGGCCAGTGCGGGGCAGGCGCCGGCATCGAGCGCTGAGGTCAAGATCGACAACTTCAGCTTTGGGCCGACGACGCTGACGGTAGCGCCGGGAACTACCGTAACGTGGACGAATCGCGACGACATACCGCATACCGTGGTCAGCGACGACAAGGTGTTTAAGTCGAAGGTGCTGGATACGGATGAGAAGTTCTCGTTCACGTTCACGAAGCCGGGAACGTACGGATATTTCTGCTCGATTCACCCGAAAATGACGGGCAAGGTGGTGGTGCAATGATCGGGGTTGCGAAGGCGTTCGATCCCGGTACGGTGTTGCTGGCCAAGCACGCGCAGCACGTTGTGTTGGTGCACTTTCCGATCGCGCTGTTCCTCACCGGAGTGGCGTTTGACTGGGTCGCACGGTGGAAGAAACGCAAGGCGCTGGCAGAGGCAGCCTACTACAATCTGCTGCTTGCGGCGGCTTCGACATTGCCGGTTGTGGTTACTGGCGTTCTCGCCTGGCAATTCCAGTTGGAAGGGGAGAGGCTGAAGGGAATCTTGCTGCTGCATCTGGTGATGGGCTGGGCGTCGACACTGCTGATCTGCGCGGTGTGGTGGGTGCATTTCCGGGCGCGGCGGCGAGGGACAGCGTCGCCGGGATACCTGAGGGTCGTCGAGTGCGTGGCGGTGGCGGCGGTAGCGCTGACGGGGCATTTAGGCGGATTCTTGAGCGGGGTCAGCGGCGGCTGACTATCTTTTTAAAGCACGTGTTTTCAATTACATAGAAGGATCGCACCTGGCCGCCGGGACCGGTAGAGCCACAGTACCACGACCCGGGTACCCTGCTTAGTGGCTCGGGTGGCCCATTGAGGCGTACAGACCCGGCGCGTAACGTGCG
>Ga0210409_10002288_pt1 | contig 22968 bp, 20 predicted proteins | sample IncBWH17MmetaG_FD_161649 | JGI IMG/M metagenome (GOLD analysis project Ga0210409, IMG submission 161649) | Forest soil microbial communities from Barre Woods Harvard Forest LTER site, Petersham, Massachusetts, United States - Inc-BW-H-17-M | ecosystem: Environmental > Terrestrial > Soil >...
CCGCAGCGCCATCCCGGGGGGTACCTGCGAGTTCGACCTGCCGGACTACTACTTCTGGCTCACGCAGCCGGATGAGGCTCGCATGCGCACCTTCAATCAGTGGCTGGGACTCTTGCGTCCCCTGTGCGATGCGATTGCGGAACTCCTGTGGCTGACACGCGAGAATGGCCGCAGCCGGCAGGAGGTCGCCAGGGGCGGGGCCTTCGCCATCACTTTCGAACGCGACAATCCGCTGCAATTGCTGCGCATCGCGCTGCCGACGTCCGCCGGACTGTATCCGGAGATCAGCGGCAGCCATCATCGCTGCAGCGTGCGCTTCCTCACCTGGAACGGGCTCGCGACCCGGCCGACCCAAACAGCGGCCGACGTCCCGTTCACCTTGAGCTGCTGCGCTTAGAATTGCGGCCGGTTGCGACCCGATGAGCCCCGCTCGCGTTAAGTGTCCGACGTGCCGGCGCGAACTGGACTGGCAGACCGCGCCGTTTCGCCCGTTCTGCAGCGAGCGCTGCCGCCTGGTCGACCTGGGCGCGTGGCTGACGGAGCAGCGCGCCATCGCCGATGACTCGACGGCGGCGCCGGAGCGCGACGCGGCCGAGGAACAAGCTCCGAAAGGCTCCCCGTAACAGATGCGATTCCGGCTCAAGGCATCCGGTCTTCACCTGTTAGTCAGTGCCAGCCTGCTGACGCTGGTTCTGGGCGGACTGTATGCGGGCTGGTATCGCTATCCGGGTTGGTATCTCACCGACGCGGCGCACATCGTGGTGCTGGTGGCTGCCGTGGATCTGGCGCTTGGGCCGACACTCACTCTGATTGTCGCCCACCCGCACAAGCCCCGGCGGGTGCTGGCGCGCGACATTGCGGTAATCGCCACGGTGCAGGGTATCGCGCTGGTGTACGGCGCGTTCACCCTGTGGTACGCGCGCCCGCTCTACTACGCCTTCTCCGTGGACCGGCTCGAGTTGGTACAGGCGTCTGACCTGCACACCGGCAAGAGCGAGCACGGTGAGTTCGCGCCGCACTGGTACAGTCGGCCGCGGTGGATCTGGGCCCCTCTGCCTGAGAACCCGGACGAAGCCAGAAAGATCGTCGAATCTGCGGTTTTCGGCCAAGAGGACGTAGTGCAGATGCCGCGATATTTCAGATCGTGGGACCGCGGGCTTCCGGAGCTTGGCAAGCAGTTGCGCGCCCTTGATGAGTGGCAATTCTTCTCGCGGACTGAGAAGCAAACCCTGCGCACGCGCCTGACGAAGTTAGGTGTACCCGTCGATCAACGCAACACCCTGATCCTGTGGGGCGGAACCCGGCGCGTGCTGGTAGCCTTTGATTCCGCCACGCTGCAGATGCGCGCCGTGCTGCGGCCCGACTAGCCGCCCGACTGACTCATGCCGCCAGCCTCCCGCTACCGCCTGTACGCCCTCGGCACGCTCTACTGTGCACCCTATGTGGCGATGCTGGTGTGGGGCTGGCAGGCGTACAAGGCGCGCAGCCTGCTGACGCTGCTGCTGACGGTTGCCTTAGGGTTGCTGTTGCTCGGGATGTTGACGCGTACCTGGCGCCGGTTCTTCCTCGTCTATGCCCCTTTCCTGCTGGTGAGCGTGGCTTACGTCGCGTACAGCCTGAGTTTCGGCATCGTCCCCGGACACACGCTGGCGATCGTGATGGTGAGCGCCTCGTGGGAAGAAATACTGGGGCTGTGGGCGGTATGGCAGGGGAAGTGGTTGCTGCTGCCGTGCCTCGCGTTCCTCGGCGTGTACCTGTGGCTGGCGTGGGGCCTGGCTGACTGGCCTATTTTTTCCGGCAAGGCGCGCATCGTAACCCGGGTGCTGCTGGGGCTGGCGCTGCCGGTCACGGCGTTTGCGGCACAGAACGCCCGCCAGCTGGTCGACGGACTTGCGCTGAATCCCGTCGCCGGCACGGTGATGTTCTGCGCAGGTGAGATACCGCGCGCACGCGCCGAGATCCACGGGGCCGGCATCGTCAAGGTTGCTTACCACGCGCAGCGCCCAGAAGGCGGCGAGGAGGTGCACGTCCTCGTGATCGGCGAATCGGCGCGCCGCGGCTCATGGTCCGCCTACGGCTACCAACGCGTGACGACACCGTATCTGGATCACCTGCGCGGGGCGGTCTTTCTGCAGCGGGCAATGGCGGATGCGAACCTCACGAGTTTTGCGGTCCCGACTATCCTCACCGGCATGACACCCGAGCAGGTCACGTCCGAAAGGCCACACGGGACCTTGCTCGACCTGGCCAAGGAAGCCGGCTACTCGACCGCGTGGCTCGTCAATCAGGACCTCGATGTCTCCACCTGGCTGGGCATCACCGCGGACCGCTTCGAGTACCCGCCTGACCCGGAGGCGAGCTTCTTTGGCCGCCATGCTCCTGATGAAGTCCTGCTGCCGGCGTACCGGCGCGAACTCGCGCGCGCCGGCGCCCCGCGCTTCATCGGCATGCACATCATGGAGTCGCATTGGGAGTACTACCGGCGTTACCCGCCGAGCTTCCAGCGCTTCGGCACCGCCAACAGGCTCAATACCATGTCGATCCTGCGCAAAGGCGGCACTACCGCGCCCGACCTGACCGACGCTTACGACAACAGTGTCCTGTATACAGACTGGTTCCTGGAGCAGGTGATCGAGCAGGCCCGCCGGCTGCAGGTTCCGGCGACCGTCACTTTCGTTCCAGATCATGGGGAATCCCTGCCGGCGCTCGACGGCGGAGCGGCGGGGCATGGTCAGGGGTTCTACAACGCGGCGCAGTTCGAGATCCCGGCCTTCGTCTGGACAAATGATGCCTACCGCGCCGCCCATCCGCGGCAGGTCGCGGCTCTCGAGGCGAACGCTGCCAGGGAGATCCGCAGCCACGATTTCTTTTATACCGTGGCGGATCTGATGGGAATCACCTGGCCGGGAGCGCGGCCGGAGCGCTCCTTCGCGTCCCAGCAGTTCAACCCTGACACGCAAGGCAAGCATCTGGTCGGGGGCGTTCTGATGGCGCGCCCGTAGCGCGCCGCGGCACGGTGCGGCTAGGACGCCGGTGCCGGCGCGCTCACCTTAAGCCACGTCGCCAGAAACGCCCACTGGTCGGCGTAGTCATCCACCTGCATCCACACGGGCTTGCCGGCACCGTGGCCGGCACGGGTCTCGACGCGGATGAGGATGGGATTCGCACAGACCTGTGCGGCCTGCAGCGCCGCGGCGAATTTGTAGCTGTGCCAGGGTACGACACGATCGTCGTGATCCGCCGTGGTCACGAGCGTCGGCGGATAGCACACGCCCTTCCTGACGTTCTGCACCGGCGAGTAAGCGTACAGCGCCTTGAACTGCTCCGGGTCTTCCGACAGCCCGTAGTCGGATGACCACTGCCGCGCGTTGGCGTTGGCGGTCTGGTAGCGCAGCATGTCGAGCACGCCCACCGCGGGCAGCGCCGCGCCGAAAAGCTCCGGGCGCTGCGTGAGCACCGCGCCGACCAGCAGCCCGCCGTTGCTGCGGCCGTGAATACCGAGCTTCGCGGGCCGCGTGTAGTGCTCCCTGATCAGATACTCCGCCGCGGCGATGAAGTCATCGAACACGTGTTGCTTTTGCGTGAGCGTCCCGGCCTTGTGCCAGGCTTCGCCGTATTCACCCCCGCCGCGCAGGTTGGCCTCCGCGTACGCACCACCCATCTCGAGCCATGCCTGCACCGCCGGCCGATATCCGGGCGTGAGCGAGATGTCGAAGCCGCCGTAGCCGTAGAGCAGCAAGGGCTGGTTGCCGTCCTTTGGCGCGCCGCGCCGCTGCGTGATGTACATCGGCACGCGCGTACCGTCCTTGCTGGTGAAAAACACCTGCTCGGTGATGAATTGCGGGCTCAGGGCGGGCATGCGTGGTTCACGCCACAGGGTCGGCTGGTTGGCGGCCACATCGAAGCGGTAGATCTTGCGCGGCGTGAGGAAGTCGGTGTAGGAGAAGAAGGTCTCGGCCTGGGTTCCCGTGCCGTAGAAACCCTCGATCCCGCCTAAGGCCGGCAGCGCCACCCTGCCCACGGTACGCCCGTCGCGCTCGTACACGCGTGCCACGGCATGCGCGTCTTCGACGTACCTGGCGATGACCCGCCCGCCGACGTAGGTGGCCTCCTGGAGTGCCGTGCTGCCTTGCGGCACCACGGTGCGCGACGGCAGGCCCGGCTCGCGCACATCCACGGCGATTACCTGGCCGAGCGGCGCGTCCCGCGTGGTCTGAAAGAAAAGCTCATCGCCGTGCGCACCGATGAAGCTGTAGAGCGCATCCCAGGCTGTAAACAGCGGCCGCGCTTTCGCGTCCGGGCGGCGCAGGTCCAGGAGCTCGACGCCGTTGTGCTCGTAACCTTCGACCTGGGTGATGACGAGGTAGTGTCCGTCGTCAGTCACGCGGCCGGTCGGGATGCGCGTCGTGCGGTCGTGCATCGCGTAGACCAGCACATCCTGGTCCTGCGCGCTGCCCAGGCGGTGAAAATAAATCGCCGGCCGCGCCGCGTCGTCGCCCTTGCCATTGGGCAGCGCCGGGTAGCGGCTGTAATAGACCCCCGATCCGTCACGCGCCCAGGACACACCCCAGAACTTGGTGAAGCCCAGCACGTCGGGCAGATCCGTGGCATCGCCGACGCGCCGGAACCGCCACACCTGCCAGTCGCTGCCGCCGTCCGACAGCGCGTAGGCGACCACCTTGCCCTGCTCGTCGGGGGTAAACTCCGACAGCGACACCGTCGCATCCCCGCGTACTGCGTTCGGGTCAAAGAGCACGCGGCCGGCGGAATCGAGGTGCTCCGCGACCTGCAGTACACCCTGGTTCTGCTGGCCATCGTTGTGCAGATAGAAGTAGCGGCCGCCGCGGGTCACCGGCAGGTCGTAGCGTTCGTAGTTCCACAGCTGCGTGAGGCGCGCCTTCAGCCACGCACGCTGCGGCAGCGCCGCGAGTCGCGGCTGCGCCAGCGCGTTCTGCGCCGTCACCCAGCCGTGTACCGCGGGGGAGTCCAGATCCTCTAACCACCGGTAAGGATCCTCAACGCGGGTGCCGAAATAGTTATCCGAAACGCCGACACGCGCCGTCAGCGGATAAACGGGAGCCGTTGCCACCGCCGGCATCCCGACCGCAGATTCGGTGACCGTGCGCATGGGCTTGCCGCCCGGGCCGCTGCCGGTCGCGGGCGTACGGTTACCCAGCACCGCGCCCGCGCACGCCGCGAGCAGCGCCGCGCACGCCGCGAGCGCGAGCTGCCCCGGGAACCCGGCGCGCGGGGCTTTCTTCACGGAAACTTGATCTTACCGCCGCCGCCCGCGCTGCCAGGACCCGGACCCACGCCGGCGCCGACATCAGGAACGACGATGCGGGAGGCGGCCTCGCGGCGCATCTCGCGCGCTTCATCAATGGCCTGGGCGAGCGCCACCCGCACGCCGTCGGGGAATTTCTGCACCGCCTCGGCGAGTGTCTGTGCCTCGATCTCGAACCCGAGCGGCAACACCCCCGCGGGTGTCAGGAGCTGCGTCTGCCCGGAATACAGCACCGCGCGGCTCAGGTCTGGTGAGCCGTCGGCCGTGACCGGCGTCAGGCGGCGGATGCTGCCGGCGCGCCGGTCGGTGAACACGTCCTCGCGATACAGACTATTCGGGTCGAGCTCGACTTCCGGGAGATCGTTCTGCGCTGCCATGAGAGAAACTACCTCGTCTTGATCGATCAGGATTGTACACGCGGGCCGCGCCCGCGCCGTTCTAGAGCGGCGCCGGCAGATCCTCGAGCTCCGCGACAAAGGGCCGGTCAGCTTCGAGAATGTCTTCGGCGGCAAGCTGCGCCGGCACCACCCACTTCAACTGCTGCGCCTCCAGCGATGCGGGCGTGCCGGTGAATTGCTCGACGATCCACAGCGACAGTTCCACGTCGTGATCATCATAAGCATGCGTCAGGCGCATGAAGGGTCTGGCGGCCGTGACGTCGACACCGAGTTCCTCGCGCAGCTCACGCGCGAGCGCCGCGGATTCGGTTTCGTTCCGTCCCACCTTGCCGCCCGGGAACTCCCAGCGGCCGGCCATGTGCCTGCCAGCCGGACGCTGCGCGATGAGCACGCGCCCCGCTTGGTCGTAGAGCGCGGCGGCCACCACCAGTTCGAAGGGCCGGTTACCCAGGTTATTCCACGCTGCTGAGCGTGCCGTGGCAGTGTTTGTATTTCTTGCCCGAGCCGCAGGGGCACGGCTCGTTGCGTCCGACCTTGCGTTCGGCGCGCACGAAGGTGCCGATGGCATCCGGCGCCGGTGGCAGCGGTGCCGCGCGGGCGGCAGGTGCGCCCGGGGCGCCGGCCTCTTCCGCCCCGGCAGCCGTGAGCAACGAGCCGGCCTCGGCGTGCTGTGCCTGCAGCGCGCGCATCAGGCGTGCGCGTCGCTCCTCCTCTTCGCGATCGATCTCCTCCTGGGTGCGCACCTGCACGTGCGCCATGATCGAGGAGGTTTCAAACTTGATGCGCTCGAGCATGGCGGCGAAGAGTTCAAACGCCTCGCGCTTGAACTCGAAGCGGTAGTCCTTCTGCGCGTAGCCGCGCAGGTGGATGCCCTGGCGCAGGTAGTCCATCCCGGCCAGATGCTCACGCCAGTGCTGGTCGAGCTTCTGCAACATCGCCTGCTTTTCGATGTGGCGCATGACGGGCGCGCCGAAGCGGGCCTCTTTCGCCGCGTAGGCTTCATCCACGGCGCGCACCACGCGCTCGCGCAGCGCCTGCTCCTCGAGCTCCGGTTCCCGGGCAATCCAGGCCTTGGGATCGATGCGCGTGTCGAAATCCCGCTGCACGGCCTGCGCGAGTCCCTCGAGGTCCCAATCAGCCGCCACCGCCTGCTTCGGCAGGAACTGATCGAGGAGCGTGCCGACCGAGTCTTCGGTGATGCCGCGGATAGCGCTGGAGAGATCCGCGGTCCCCATGATCTCGGTGCGCTGACTGTAGACAACCTTGCGCTGATCGTTCTGCACGTCATCGAACATCAGGAGGTTCTTGCGGATATCGAAGTTGTGTGACTCAACCTTGCGTTGCGCTTTCTCGATCTGGCGCGTGAGCATGCCGCTCTCGATCACCTCGCCTTCGCGCATGCCGGCCATCTTCAGCAGCCGCTGGGTGCGCACCGGATCGCCGAAGATGCGCATCAGGTTGTCTTCCATCGACAGATAAAAGCGGCTCGAGCCCGGGTCGCCCTGGCGGCCGGAGCGGCCGCGCAGCTGATTGTCGATGCGCCGCGATTCGTGGCGCTCGGTGCCGATGATGTGCAGGCCGCCCGCCTCGAGCACCTTGTTGTGGCGCGCCTGCCAGGCGCTGCGCAGCCCCTCGGCAGTGGCGGCGTCGATCTCGCCGGCGCCGGCAAGTTCAACCTCGAGGTTGCCGCCGAGCACAATGTCGGTACCGCGGCCGGCCATGTTGGTGGCAATGGTGACCGCCGCCGGCCGGCCGGCCTGCGCGACGATATGCGCCTCGCGCTCGTGCTGCTTGGCGTTGAGCACCTCGTGCACCACGGCCTGCTTTTGCAGCAGGCCCGAGAGGTATTCGGAGGTTTCGATCGAAGTTGTGCCCACCAGCACCGGCTGCTCGCGCGTCACGCAATCGCGAATGTCCTCGATGATCGCCTTGAACTTGTCGCTCTGGGTCAGGTACACGAAGTCGGCGTTGTCCTTGCGGATCATGGGGCGGTGGGTGGGAATCACCACCACCTCGAGCCCGTAGATCTGCATGAATTCCGGCGCCTCGGTGTCCGCCGTGCCGGTCATGCCGGAGAGCTTGCGGTAGAGGCGGAAGTAATTCTGGAAGGTGATCGAGGCGACCGTCTGGTTCTCCTCGCGCACCCGCACACCCTCCTTCGCCTCCACCGCCTGGTGCAGGCCGTCGGACCAGCGCCGTCCCTGCATGGTGCGGCCGGTGAATTCATCGACAATGATGACCTCGCCGCCGCGCACGATGTATTCCACGTCGCGCTTGTAGAGCGCGTGGGCACGCAGCGCCGCGTTGAGATGGTGCATCAGGCGGATATTCGCCGGATCGTAGAGGCTCTCGCCTTCCTTGAGCGCGCCCGCCTGCAGCATGAGCTGCTCGACGTGCTCGTGGCCGGCCTCCGTGATGTGCACCTGCTTGGTCTTCTCCTCGACGGAGAAATCCCCGGGCCCGTCTTCCTGCAGCTGGCGCTGCAGGCGCGGCACGAGTTCGTTGATGCGCAGGTACAGCTCGGTACTCTCTTCGGCGGGGCCGGAAATGATGAGTGGCGTGCGTGCCTCATCGATGAGGATCGAATCCACCTCGTCGACGATTGCGAAGCTCAAGGTGCGCTGCACCCGGTCATCGAGGTGGAAGGCGAGATTGTCGCGCAGGTAATCGAAGCCGAATTCGTTGTTGGTGCCGTAGGTGATGTCGCAGGCGTAGGCGGCACGCTTTTCCGGCTGGCTCTGCGCGTTCTTGATGACCCCTACCGTCAGGCCGAGGAAGCGATGGATCGGCCCCATCCAGTCCGCGTCGCGCTGCGCCAAGTACTCGTTCACCGTGACGATGTGCACGCCCTCGCCGGAGAGGGCGTTCAGGTACGCCGGCAGCGTCGACACCAGCGTCTTGCCCTCGCCGGTGCGCATTTCCGCGATCATGCCCTGGTGCAGGGTTATGCCGCCGATGAGCTGCACGTCGAAGTGGCGCATCTTCAGCGTGCGCCGCGCGGCCTCGCGCACCACCGCGAACGCCTCCGGCAACAGCTCATCCAGGGTCGCACCGTCTTTCAGGCGCTGCCGGAACTCATCCGTCTTGGCGCGCAGGGCCTCGTCGGTGAGTTCCTTGAGCTGTGGTTCGAGGCGGTTGGCCTCCCGCACGGAGCGGCCGTAGCCGCGCACGATGCGTTCGTTGCGGCTGCCAAAAACGCGGGTGAGGAGTTGGCGCAAGCGGTACTCTACGGGTGAAAAAGTCAGTCCTGACAAGCACTTAGGTTGCCCCTCGGGTCAGGAAGCGGCGTATTGTACGCAATAGACGCCGGCTACGCCCAATTGGTTCTGGGCGGTGCGATTTCAAGGCGGAAGGGTCTTAAAGAATCAGCGTCCGATGTAGGACAGCGGATTGACCTGGCGGCCGTTGTGCAGGACTTCGAAATGAACGTGCGGACCGGTCGAGCGCCCGGTGGAGCCCATGAGCGCGACCGGCTCGCCGCGCTGCACGGTCGCGCCGACGCTCACCAGCGTCCTTTCGTTATGGGCGTAACGGGTCACGTAGCCGTCGCCGTGATTGATCTCGATGAGCTTGCCAAAACCGGAGCGCTCGCCCGCCCAGGTGACTACGCCTGCCGCCACGGCGACGATCCTGGAGCCGGCGGCGCCCGCGAAATCCACGCCCTTGTGGAACGCCTCGCGGCCATCGAACGGATCCGAGCGCTCACCGAAGTAGGAGGAGATAAAGCCGCTCGTAACCGGGCGCCCTTCAGGATGAATCTGCTCTTTGAGCTCGCGCGCGAGAATCACGTTTTCGAGCGCCGACAGCTGCGACTCGCGCAAGTCCACACGCTGCTCGAGCTGCCTGAGCATGACGGTGAGGTCCGGAATCTGCGCGCTGACGCCTTCGCCGTCGCCCTCCGGCCCGCCGCTCGGCGGATCACGGTCGAAATTGAACTCGCGGCTGTCGATGTCCGCCATTTCAGTGAGGCGCTTGCCGAGCGCATCGAGCCGGATGACGTGCGCGTTGACCTCCCCTAGGCGCATGGCCATGGCGTCGACGCGCAGCTGCAACTGCTGCTTCAGGTCCGCGATCTGCACCTTCTGATCGGCCAGCAGAGTGCCGAAGCGCGCCGTGTCACCCAGGGCGACCCGCGCGTGGCTGCCCAGGCCCCACTGCATCCCGAGCGCAAAGGCCGCACCCAGTACGCTGAGCGTGAAACCCGCGATGATACTTAACGTAAGCGGGCGCCCCAGATTCAGCTGGCGCGCCTTACCCTCACGTCTGGACAGGAAAATGACGTTCATGCCGTGCGGTCTGACTCTCTTAAACCCGAGGCGGGCCGAGACGCTTAGCGTCTGGCCCCGAGTGTGGAACACCCTGTTTTGCTTGAATAAACCTGTACCATGCTGGCGACCCCGCTGTCATAGCTCCTCGCTTTAGACCGGTGGCTTTGCGTCCCCGCCTTTCAGCGGGTTTGCCCGAAAATGCAGCCAGGTCAATATGCACAAGAAAATGTCGCGAAACAAGCGAGGGAAACCCCTAATGAGGAGCGGGGCACGTCGTGAGGCGCCCGCGACTCATTCTGTAAAAGAGCTGCTGGCGCGCGTGGTGCCTGGTTTGACGCGCGTCACAGAAGCTGTGAGCCGCGAGAACTACTGGAGCAGCTGGCTGTCGCAGCAGCTGCCGGCCGAAATCCACGCGCGAATCTCGGGGTTGAGCGAACAGCGCGGCACACTCGTGGTTTTCGCGGAAAGCTCCGCCTGGTGCGCACGGCTGCGCTACGCGCTCCTGGAGCTGGAACCGGACATCCGCGCCGCGGCACCTGCCGTCAAGAACATCCAGGTGCGGGTGCTGCCCCGCGGCTGATCAACCCCCCGGGGGGTGCAGCGCTGGTGCCTCGGTGTAGGAAATCGGCGCATCCGCGTGCCGCTCGAATACGACTTCCTCCCAGGCGGACTTGTCGCTCAGGAGCGTGCGCAGCAGCTTGTTGTTCAGGGCGTGGCCGGACTTGTGGCCGCTGAACTCGCCGATCAGGCTGTGGCCGAGCAGGTACAGATCGCCGATGGCGTCGAGGATCTTGTGCTTGACGAACTCGTCCTCGTAACGCAGTCCGTCCTCGTTGAGGACGCGAAACTCATCCAGCACGATGGCGTTGTCGAGACTGCCGCCGAGGGCGAGGTTGCGGGCGCGCAGCGTTTCAAGATCGCGCATGAAGCCGAAGGTGCGCGCGCGGCTCACCTCCTTGAGGAAGGAGGTGGTGGAAAAATCCATCGAGGCGCGCTGCGAACGGCGCTTGAAGATCGGGTGGTTGAACTCGATCTCGAAGTTGACCTTGAAGCCGTCGAAGGGATCAAACTGCGCCCACTTGTCCCCGTCCTCGACGCGCAGCCGCTTCTTCACGCGAATGAAGCGCTTCGGTGCCGCCTGTTCCTCGATGCCCGCCGACTGCAGCAGGAACACGAACGGACCCGCGCTGCCGTCCATGATCGGCACCTCGGCCGCCGACAACTCGACGATGGCGTTGTCGATGCCGAGACCCGCGAACGCCGACAACAGATGCTCGACGGTCGAGACGCGCGACTCGCCCTTGCCCAAGGTGGTTCCGAGCATGGTGTCGCCGACGTTCTCGGCGTGCGCCCGGATGTCCACCGGATTCGCCATGTCAGTACGGCGGAACACAATGCCCTCATCGGGACCCGCAGGCCGCAGCGTCATGAGTACTTTCTTGCCGGTATGCAGGCCGACGCCGGTGGCGCGAATCGAGTTCTTGAGGGTGCGTTGGCCGACCATAGTGCTTGATTCTTGACCCAGTGCGGAAGGCGACGCGTTGCGCGGATGACAGCGCGCCTTGTCCGCAAACCAAGGCGCGCTACCGTATCACATCAATCAGCCTGACGCCGCAGGAACGCCGGGATATCCAGCACATCCTCGACATCCGCGTCCGGCCGCAGACCATCGCCAACCGCGCGGTGACGCTGCACCGTGGGCTTGTCGAGGGCGGCATAGTCGCTGCTCGACAGCGGCGCACCGCGGCGCACCACGCGCATCGGCGGCTCGCGCAGGTCGCGGGATTCACGCGCCGGCAGGCTGTGCGTACGAGTCGCCGCCGCGGCCGGCCGTCCGAGCCCGGTCGCCACCACGGTCACGCGCACCTGGTTCGTGAGCTCCGGATCGATCACCGTGCCGACCACGACGGTGGCGTCCTCGGAGGCGAACTGCTTGACGATCTGCCCGACCTCCTGGAATTCCCCGATCGACAGATCCATGCCTGCGGTGACGTTGACGAGGATGCCGTGGGCGCCGGCCAGGTTGATGTCTTCGAGCAGCGGGGATGAAACCGCGGCTTCCGCCGCCGCGCGTGCCCGGCCTTCGCCGCTGGCCGCGCCCGATCCCATCATCGCCATGCCGGTCTCCGCCATCACCGTGCGTACGTCCGCGAAATCTACGTTGATGAGGCCCGGGCGGGTGATGAGCTCGGCGATGCCCTGCACCGCGCCCTGCAGCACCTGGTTGGCCGCCTTGAACGCATCGAGGAGCGTGGTCTGCGGCCCCAACACCGTCAACAGCTTCTGGTTAGGAATTGTAATGAGCGAGTCGCAGTACTTGGTCAGCTCCGCCAGTCCGTGGTCGGCCACGTAGCAGCGCTTGTTGCCCTCCATTTCAAAGGGGCGGGTCACGACGGCGACGGTGAGGATGCCGAGCTCCTTCGCCACCTGCGCAACCACCGGAGCGGCTCCAGTGCCGGTGCCGCCACCCATGCCCGCCGTGATGAACAACATGTCGCAACCCTCGACGAGTTCGACGATGCGGTCACGGTCTTCCATCGCCGCCTGCCGGCCGACTTCCGGATCAGCTCCGGCGCCCAGGCCCTTGGTGATATTGCAGCCGATCTGCAGCGCCGTCTTCACCTTGGCGTGCTTCAGCGCCTGCGAGTCGGTGTTGACACACATGAACTCCACGCCGTCGATGCCGGCCAGCACCATGTGCGCCACGGCGTTGCCGCCGCCGCCGCCGACTCCGATCACCTTGATGACAGCGCTTTGGCTGTATGCGTCCATCAGTTCAAACATGGCTCTCGCTCCTTACACAAAAAAAACAAGTGGTTGGTTGAATCGGTTCTCATCGCACTGTCAGCTTCAAAAGTTGCCCTGGAACCAGGAACGCATACGGTCGAGCGCCGATTTTGCGTTCCCTCCCAGCAAGCGCCCGCGACGCGCGGGCAAGGCGTTGTCACGCGCGTAGAGCAACAGGCCCACGCCGGTGGAATAAATCGGATTGCGCACCACGTCGGAGAGGCCCTGCACGGCCTGCGGCACCCCTAAGCGCACCGGCACGTGGAAGACCTCCTCGGCCAGCTCGATCGCGCCTTCCATCTTGGCGCTGCCGCCGGTGAGCACGATGCCGGCGGCGATGACTTCCTCGAAGCCGCTGCGCCGCAACTCCTCGCGCACCAGTCCGAACAGCTCCTCGTAGCGCGGCTCGACGATCTCGGCGAGCGTCTGGCGCGCCAGGCGCCGCGCCGGCCGCTCGCCCACGCTCGGCACCTCGATGCTCTCGTCGGGGTTGGCGAGCTGCGACAGCGCGCAGGCGTAGCGGATCTTGATGTCCTCGGCGTACTGGGTAGGCGTGCGCATGGACACGGCGATGTCGTTGGTGACCTGGTCGCCGGCGATGGGGATGACGGCGGTGTGGCGGATGGCGCCGTTGGCAAACACCGCCAGATCCGTGGTGCCGCCGCCGATGTCCACCAGGCACACGCCCAGCTCCTTCTCATCTTCGGTGAGCACCGCGAAGCTGGAGGCGAGCTGCTCGAGCACCACGTCGTCGACTTCCAGTCCGCAGCGCTGGATGCACTTCTCGATGTTCTGCGCGGCGCTGTCGGCGCCGGTGACGATGTGCACCTTGGCCTCGAGGCGCACGCCGGACATGCCGATCGGGTCGCGGATGCCCTCCTGGCCGTCGACGATGAATTCCTGCGGCAGCACGTGGAGTATTTTCTGGTCGGCGGGAATCGCCACCGCCTTGGCGGCGTCGATCACGTGATCGACGTCCCCCTGGGAGACCTCCTTGTCGCGCACTCCCACCACGCCGTGCGAGTTGAGGCTGCGCACGTGGCTGCCGGCGATGCCGGCGAACACCGAGTGGATCTCGCAGCCCGCCATGAGCTCCGCTTCCTCCACCGCGCGCTGGATGGACTGCACCGTGGACTCGATGTTGACCACGACGCCCTTCTTCAGTCCCCGCGAGGGCTGCGAGCCCAGACCCAGGAGCTCGATCGAGCCGTCGGCGCCGACTTCGCCGACCAGCGCCACCACCTTGGAGGTGCCGATATCGAGGCCGACGATGAGGTTTCGCTCCGCGCGCTTAAGCATTGTGTGTCCCACTCGCGGACGGGTGGCCGGCGTTGCCGCGCCAGCCGATGGCAAAACCGTTGGTGTAACGCATGTCCACGTAGGCGATGTCCTCGCCGCGCTGCGTGACGAGCTTCAGCGCGGCCGTCATGAATTTCTCGAAGCGCTCGTCGACCTGGCGCCTGCCCAAGCGCACGGTGACGCCGTTGGCGAGATCGAATTCCCAGGCGCCGCGCGCATCCAGGCGCAGCGCGGTGCAGCGCAGCCCCGCCTGCAGCAGCCGGCCCTGGGCGCTGAGGTAGCGCTGCGCCACCTGCGACTCCTTGCCATTGGGTCCGGAGAGCTGCGCCAGTTCGGGCGGCATGTGGCGCTCGTCGGTGTCGAAGAGTTCCCCGCGGGTGTTGAGCAGCCCGCGCTCGCCCCAGCGCGCCGCGGCACTCTGCTCGATCACGAGCACGTCGAGTCCCCGCGGCCAGGCGCGCTGCACGCTGACCGCATCCACCCACGGCAGGGTGTGGATCGCGCGTCGCACGGCCGCGAGGTCCACCGACAAGAGGCCCGCGCCGTGCACCTGGCTGCGCACCACGCGCTCGACGTCCACCGGCGTCACGCGCTGGAAGCGCCCCTCCACGGCGACGGTTTCGATGGGCTGATTGAATGCCCACATGACGAGCAGCCCGGCGATGCCCGCCACCGCGAGCGCGGCGGCGCCGACGCCGAGGGCGCGCCAGTTGATGGCCGGCAGCCGCAACCTGCGCTCGGACTGCTTGCGGCGATTCTTTCTGGTACGGGCAAACATCGTTGGCTTCAGCCCTTCACTGTCGAGCCCGGCGCGAGCCGCCGGACAAAGCTGGTCTCAAGTACCCGCCACACGAGTTCGTCGAAATCGACGCCGATGGCGCGGGCGGCCATCGGCACGAGGCTGTGGCTCGTCATGCCGGGAATGGTGTTGATTTCCAAAAGCTGCGGCCGGCCGGCGCCATCCATCATGAAGTCCGCGCGTCCCCAGCCGGATGCGCCGCATGCCTCGAAGGCGGCGAGCGCGAGCTGTGCGAGATGCTCCTCGACGCTGGCCACGAGACCCGAGGGACAGAAGTAGCGCGTGTCGTCGCGGAAGTACTTCGCCTCGTAGTCGTAGAAAGTCTTGGGCGTCTCGATGCGGATCGAGGGCAGGGCGCGATCGTTCAGGATCGCCACCGTGTATTCCTTGCCGGTAACCCAGGGCTCCGCAAACACCAGCGTCTCGAACTGCGCCGCCGCCGCGTAGGCGGCGGGCAGGTCCGCCGCGCGCTCGACTTTGGTCATGCCGACGCTCGATCCCTGGCTCGCGGGCTTCACGATCAGCGGCAACTTCAGCCGCTGCATCGCCGGCTCGAAATCCGCCGCGTCGCGCAGCACCACGAAGTCCGGGGTCGGGACGCCCACTGCCAGCGCCAGGCGCTTGGTGCGCAACTTGTCCATGGCGATTGCCGAGCCCATCACGCCGCTGCCGGTGTAGGGAACGCCCAGGTATTCGAGGGCGCCCTGCAGCGTGCCGTCCTCACCGCCCGGGCCGTGCAGCGCGATCCACACGCGCTCGAAGCCCTCGCTGACGAGCGTCGCGAGCGCCGCAGCGCGCGGATCAAAGGCGTGCGCGTCCACGCCGCGGCGCTTGAGCCCCTCGAGCACCGCGTTGCCCGACAGCAGCGAAATCTCCCGCTCGCTCGAGTCCCCGCCGAAGAGCACGGCGACGCGACCGAACTCGCGGGCATCCGTCACGCGGCGCGCCCGTGCCGGTTCGTAGGTCAGGCGCACTTAAGGCTCTCCCACGATGCGTACTTCCGGGTGCAGCGCCACGCCATGCACGCGCTCGACGGTGTCGCGCACGTGTCCGATCAGGCTCTCCAGGTCATGCGCGCTCGCCTGGCCGTGGTTGATGATGAAATTCGCGTGCTTGTGCGACACCGAGGCATCGCCGATGCGAAAGCCCTTGAGTCCCGCCGTCTCGATGAGGCGCGCGGCGTGATCGCCCGGCGGGTTGGTGAACACCGAGCCGCAGCTCCACTCCCCGATCGGCTGCGAGGCCTTGCGCTGCGCCAGCAGCGAGCGCACCTCGTCCGCGTGCGCGCCCGGGCGCTGCTCGAAGGCGAGCTCGGCGCCGATGAACCATTCCTCAGGGGCGGGCGCGACCACCTGTCGATACGCGATCTGGTACTCGGATGCCGCGCGCTGCCGCGTGCGGCCGCCGCGATCGATGGTCTCCACGCTCTGCACGTGCCGCCAGGTCTCCCCGCCGAAGGCGCCGGCGTTCATCGCCAGCGCGCCACCGAGCGTGCCCGGGATGCCGGCAAAGAATTCCGCCGGACCCAGTCCCCACTTGATGCATTGCCTGGCGATGCGCGCGCAGGCGACTCCGGCCTCGGCGCGCACCGTCGTATGGTTGCGGCGCTCGAGCGCATCGAGCGTGCCGTGAGTACTGATGACGACGCCGGGAAGCCCGCCGTCGCGCACCAGGAGGTTGCTGCCGAGGCCGATCCAGTGGATCGGCGTGCCGGCCGGGAGCGCCCGCAGGAACGCCGCCAGATCGGCAACGTCGCGCGGGTTGAAAAACACCTCGGCGGGTCCGCCCACGTGCCAGGAGGTGTGGCGGCTCAAGGGCTCGGCGCGCCGCACGCGGCTGGAATACTGCGGAGCGAGGGCGACGTTCACGGTGCCCTCCCCGGCGGCAGCAGCGCGGGAAGCTCCTCGGGCAGCGCATGCGCCACGGCGCTGATGTTGCCCGCGCCCATGGCGATGAGGACGTCGCCGTCGCGGATCACATCCTTGAGCGCCGCGGCGAGTTCCTCCACCTTCTCGACAAACAGCGGCTCGAGCTGTCCGCGGCTGCGCACCGCGCGGCAGATGGCGCGGCCGTCGGCGCCCGCGATCGGCACTTCACCTGCGGCATAGACTTCCGTCACCAGCAGCACGTCGGCGCCCGGGAGCGCCTTGCCGAAGTCGTCGATGAGATCGCGGGTGCGCGTGAAGCGGTGCGGCTGGAACGCGAGCAGCACGCGGCGGCCCGGGTAGCCGTGGCGCACCGCTTCGAGCGTCGCGGCGACTTCGGTCGGATGGTGGCCGTAGTCATCGATGATGGTGATCCTGCCCACCGCGGTGATGACGTCGGCGATGTGCTGCAGGCGCCGCTCGATCCCCGGGAAGGAGGCCAGCGCGCGCTGGATGGCCGCATCCTCGATACCAAGCTCGGTGGCCACCGCGATCGCCGCCAGCGCATTGCGCACGTTATGAGTGCCGGGAAGGTTCAAGGTCACCGCGAGCGCGGCGCCGCCGCGGCGCGTGACCTGGAAGTGCGTCTGCAGCCCGGCGTGGCGCAACCCGCCGCCGTGCACGTCCGCGCCCTCTTCCAGGCCGTAGGAAAGCACCGGCCGCCCCAGCTCCCCGACGATGCTGCGCACGTGCTCGTCGTCCACGCACACCACCGCCAGTCCGTAAAACGGCAGGTTGTGCAGAAAATCAACGAAGCTCTGCTTGAGGAGCCCGAAATCCCCGCCATGCGCGCTGAGGTGATCATTGTCGATGTTGGTGACCACGGCCATGAGGGGCTGCAGGTGCGTGAAGGAGGCGTCGCTCTCATCGGCCTCCGCGACCAGATAACGCCCGGCGCCCAGGCGCGCGTTGCTGGCGGCGCTCTTCAGGCGCCCGCCGATGACAAAGGTCGGATCCTCGCCACCCTCGGAGAGCACGCTGGCGATCAGGCTCGTGGTGGTGGTCTTGCCGTGCGTGCCGGCGACCGCGATCGAATAGCGGAAGCGCATCAGCTCGGCGAGCATTTCCGCGCGCGCCACCAGCGGGATGCGCGCGCGCAACGCCGCTTCGACCTCGGGGTTATCACGCGGTACGGCGCCGGAGGCGACCACGACATCGGCGCCGGCGATGTTGCCCGCCGCGTGGCCGATGGTAATGGCGGCGCCCAGGCTCCTCAGGTGCTCGGTCGCGGCGCTGCGCTTCGCGTCGGAGCCCTGCACCTGGTAACCGAGGTTCAGCAGCACCTCCGCAATACCGCTCATGCCGCTGCCGCCGATGCCTACGAAATGCACGGTGTTGATGCGCCGCATGCGATCACGGCGTTCGGGCGCGGCACGTCGCTCGGTGCGCGTCATGCGGCGCGCCTCGCAAGCTCGAGGCACGCCGCGGCGAGCTCGTCGGTGGCGCGCGGTCTGGCGAGCAGGCGGGCGCGCTCCGCCATGGCGAGGAGCCTGCCGCGCCCGGCGCACAGGCGTTGCAGCTCCGCCGCGAGACGCTCGGCGGTGAGCTCGCGGTCGGTAACGAGCACCGCGGCCTCTTCACGCACCAGGTACTGCGCGTTGTACGCCTGGTGGTCGTCGACTGCGTTCGGGAACGGCACCAGCACGGCGGCCACGCCGACGGCGGCGAGCTCGGAAATGGTGAGGGCCCCGGCGCGGCAGATGACCAGGTCCGCCCAGCCGTACGCCTCGCTCATGTCCTCGATGAAGGGGCGCACGTCAGCGCGCACGCCGGCCTGCGCGTAGCTGGCGCGCCCCGCGTCGATCCAGCGCTCGCCGGCCTGGTGGCGCACGTCGAAGGCGAGCCAGCCGGACAGACGCTTGAGCGCAAACGGCACGACGGCGTTCAGACGCGTGGCGCCCTGGCTGCCGCCGATGACCAGGATGCGTATCGGACCGGTGCGGCCGGCGAAGCGCACCGACGGCGGCGGCAGGGCGGTGATGTCACGCCGCACCGGATTGCCGATGAGCCGCGCGTGCACGTCGCGCCCGAAGCTGCCCGGAAACGCCTCCAGCACCTGGCGTGCGAGGTGCGCGAGGCAGCGGTTGGTGAAGCCGGCGATGGCGTTCTGTTCGTGGATCACGAGCGGCCGGCGCGTGAGCCACGCGGCGACCCCGCCGGGACCGCAGACGTAGCCGCCGAGACCCACGGCGATGAGCGGCCGGTGGCGCCACATGACGATGAGCGCCTGCGCCAGGGCAATGCTCAGGCGAAACGGTGCGCCGAGCCAGGTAAGTGCGCCCTTGCCGCGCAAGCCGCCCACCGACAGGCGCTCCAGAAGAATTCCCTCCGCCGGGATGACGCGCGCTTCGAGCCCGCGCGCAGTCCCGAGCCACACCACCTCGAGCGACTGTTCGCGCAGCAGCCGCGCCAGCGCCAGCGCCGGAAACACGTGACCGCCGGTGCCGCCCGCCATGATGAGGACCGGACGGCTCATGCGCGCTCCCGCGCGCCGGGCGCGCCGGCGCGCACGGTGGCCGAGCCGCGCTGCTGATGCATGGCCTCGTGATAAACGCGCAGCAGGAGCCCCACCCACGCCAGCGCCACGATGAGGCTCGAACGTCCGTAGCTCATGAGCGGCAACGTCAGGCCCTTGGTCGGCAACACGCCCATGTTGACGCCGATGTTGATGAACGCCTGGGTCCCCACCCACAGGCCAAAGCCGGCCGCCAGATACGCCGGGAACTTCAGGCCCGCGTCGGATGCGAGCCGCGCGATCCGAAAGCTGCGCCAGACCAGCAGCATGAACAGCGCCAGTGTCAGCACCACGCCCATGAGGCCCAGCTCCTCCGCCAGCACCGCGAACAGGAAGTCGGTGTGCGCTTCGGGGAGGTAGAAGAGTTTCTGCACGCTGTCCCCGAGTCCCACGCCAAACCACTGGCCGCGGCCGATGGCGATCAGCGACTGGGTGAGCTGGAAGCCGCTGGTGAAGGGGTGCGACCAGGGATCGAGAAATCCGGTCAGCCGGCGCATCCGGTAGCCGGAGGTGACCGTCAGCAGACCAAACAGCGCCGCCGCCACCGCGGTCATCGAGATCACGTAGCGCAGGCGGGCGCCGGCGAGGAACAGCAGGCCAAAGCCGGTGGCGAACAGCACCGTCGCCGCGCCGAAGTCAGGCTCCAGCACCAGCAGCGCCCCCACGCACAACAGCAATCCCAGGGGCTTCAGCAACCCCATGAAAGACTCGCGCAGCTGCTCTTCGCGACGCACCGCGTAGCTGGCGATGTAAATCAGCACCAGCACCCGCGCCAGCTCCGACACCTGGAAATTGAGTCCCGCGAGCTGCAGCCAGCGGCGGCCGCCCTTGGCGAGGTGCCCGAGTCCGGGCACCAGAACCAGAACCAGCACGGCGACGGCGAGCGCGAGCAGCGGCAGCGCCGCGCGCTCGATGAGCCGGGTCGGCAGGCAGAACACGAGCGCCGCCGCGGCTACGCCGATGAGCGTCAGGAGCAGTTGCCGTTCCAGGTAGTAGAACGGCTGCCCGGTCTCCTGAGCGGCGATCGACACCGACGCCGAGGTGACCATCACGAGTCCGAGCAGCACGATGCCGAGAGTGAGCGCGATGGTCACCGCGTCCAGATGCAGCGCGCCGCCGCGGGCGCTCGGACGGGCAAAGGCCATGAGGGAGCTGCCGGCGTTCATGCCGCGAGTTCCTGCACGGCCTGCGCGAACACCGCACCGCGGTGGGCGTAGTCCTTGAACATGTCGAGGCTCGCGCACGCCGGCGAGAGCAGCACGGTATCGCCGGGCTGCGCCGCCCGGGCCGCGGCCTGCACCGCCGCCGGCAGCGTCGCGCAGGTTTCGAGGGTGCACACGCCCGCGAGCGCGCGCGCGATGAGTGGCGCATCGCGCCCGATGAGCACCACGTGGCGCACCTTGCCGCGAAACGCCGCGGCCAGCGGCGAGAAATCCTGGTTCTTGCCCTCACCCCCGGCGATCATCACCAAGGGTCCTGGGAAACCCGCGACCGCGGCGAGCGTGGCGCCGACGTTGGTGCCCTTGGAGTCGTCGATGTAGGTGACCGCGCGGACCTGCGCCACCCACTGCGAGCGGTGCGCGAGTCCCGCAAAGGCCCGCAGCTCCGCGAGCATCCCCGGCAGCGGCAGCTCGAGCGCTTCGCCGAGCGCCAGCGCCGCGAGCGCGTTGGCGGCGTTGTGCAGCCCCTTGATCTTCAGCGCCGCGAGCGGCAGGAGCGGCGTGTGCGCGCGCATCAGCCACCACTCCCCGCCGTGGGTCGCGACCGCGTAGTCGGCGCCGATGGTGGCGCGCAGCGAGAAGCTCAGCGTGCGGCGCGCGCTCCTCGGCATGGCGACGATGAGCGGATCATCCAGATTGATCACCGCGGTGTCGCAGCGGGCGAAGATGCGCGCTTTGGCGGCCGCGTAACTGTCCAGGGAGGCGTAGCGATCGAGGTGATCCGGGGTCACGTTCAGGATCGTCGCCGCGCGACATTGCAGGCTGCTGGTGCTCTCCAGCTGGTAGCTCGACAGCTCCAGCACGTACAGCTGCGTGCCGGGGCGCAGCAGATCCAGCGCCGGCTCGCCGAGGTTGCCGCCGACCCGCACGCTCAGGCCCGCGCGCTCCGCCATGCGCGCGAGCAGTGTCGTGACCGTGCTCTTGCCGTTGGTGCCGGTGATGCCCACGACCGGCGCCTCGACCGCGCGCGCAAAGAGCTCAACGTCGCCGACGATCTCGAGCCCGAGGCGCCGGGCTTCCACGAAAAACGCCTCGCTGAGCGAGAGCCCCGGGGAAGCCACCACGCACACCGCGTCCCTGAGCAGGCCGAGGTCCAGTCCGCCGAGGCGCACCGGGATGCGCGCGTCAAGGGCCGTGAGCCCGGGAAGCTGCGGCGGCGCGGTGCGCGTATCGGTGACCGCGAGGCGCCAGCCGTGCGCGTGCAGGTAGCGCGCGCAGGACAGGCCGGTGCTGCCAAGACCGGCGATCACCGCATACGGCGCCGTGCTGCTGGCGGTGCTCATCGCAGTTTCAAGGTCGCTAGCCCGGCAAGCACCAGCAGCAGCGAGATGATCCAGAAACGCACGATCACCTTCGGCTCCGCCCAGCCCTTCAATTCGAAATGGTGGTGAATGGGCGCCATCCTGAAAATGCGCCGGCCGGTCAGCTTGAAGGAGGCCACCTGCAGGATGACGGACGCGGTCTCGAGCACGAACACCCCGCCCATGAGCAGCGCCACCAGCTCCTGGCGCACGATCACCGCCAGCACACCGATGGCGGCGCCGATCGCCAGCGCCCCCACGTCGCCCATGAACACCTGCGCGGGGTAGGCGTTGAACCATAGGAACCCAAGTCCCGCGCCCGCGAGCGAGGCGCAGAAAATCAGCAGCTCCCCGGCGCCGCGGATTTCCGGAATCTGCAGATAGTGCGCAAACACGGCGTTGCCGCTCGCGTAGGCGAAGATGCCCAGCGCCGAGACCACCAGCGCCGCCGGCATGATCGCCAGCCCGTCGAGCCCGTCGGTGAGGTTCACCGCGTTGCTCATGCCGACGATCATCAGGTACGCGAAGCTGATGAAGCCGAAGGCCGTGAGCGGCTCGTGGAAGGTCTTGAAGAAGGGCAGGAAGAATGTCGTCTGCGCCGGCTCCTGGGCCGTGTAATACAGCGTCGCGGCGGTGGCGAGCCCGGCGAGCGACTGCCACAGGTACTTCCAGCGCGCCGCCAGCCCCTTGGGGTTTCTCACCACCAGTTTCAGGTAGTCGTCGTAGAGGCCGATGAAGCCGAACGCGAAGGTCACCCCGAGCACCGTCCACACCAGCCGATTGGTCGGCTCCGCCCACAGGAGCGTGCTCACGAGCGTCGTCACCAGGATGAGGGCCCCACCCATGGTCGGTGTGCCTGCCTTGGGCAGGTGCGTGCGCGGACCGTCGTCGCGCACCACCTGTCCGATCTGGTAGCGCGACAGGCGCGAGATCATCGACGGACCGACGATGAGGGACAGGCCGAGCGCGGAAGCGGTCGCGAGGATCGCCCGCAGCGTCAGGTAGGAAAACACATGCAGGCCCATGACGCGGCCGGCGAGGTGCTGTGTGATCCAGTACAGCACTTCAGTGCCCGCCCTGGCTCACGCCCGAGCCGCCGGTGAGCGCGTCCACCACGCGCTCGAGCCGGTTGACGCGCGAGCCCTTCACGAGCAGGCGCACCTCCGGCCCCG
>Ga0210409_10002289_pt1 | contig 22967 bp, 18 predicted proteins | sample IncBWH17MmetaG_FD_161649 | JGI IMG/M metagenome (GOLD analysis project Ga0210409, IMG submission 161649) | Forest soil microbial communities from Barre Woods Harvard Forest LTER site, Petersham, Massachusetts, United States - Inc-BW-H-17-M | ecosystem: Environmental > Terrestrial > Soil >...
TCAACTCGGAACCGCTGTAGCGCGTATCGCCGACATCTTCGCGGTAGGCCGCGCCCAGCAGGACCACGCGCGCCGCGGCGATCGGTTTGCCCATATTGCGCAATGCGTCGCGCACCAGTTGGGGGGCATGCAATGCGCGGGTATCGTTGATGTCAATGGCCAGCGGCGTGATCTTAAAAATGTCGTCCTCGAATCCAAAAATATGCCGGTAGGCCCACAGTCCCAGGCCGCCGTCCTTAGGCAAGCAGTAACCGCCGATGCCGGGTCCGGGAAAAATCATGTTGGAGTGCGTCGGCCGCACTTTGATGGCTTCAATGACCTTCTTGAGGTCGACCCCGTTGCGTTCCGCAAACAAGGACCACTCATCCAGGAAAGCCAGGATCGTGGCCCGATAACTGTTTTCCACGATCTTGGCCGTCTCGGATTCGATAGGGCGGTCGAGCACGGTGAGCGGATACTTGTCGGTGTGGAGCACTTCTGTAAGGAATTGTGTGACACGCTCGCGGGCGGCATCGTTGACGCCGCTGCAGACCCGCCAGAAATCACGAATCGAGGCCACATAATTACGGCCCGGCATGACCCTTTCATAACTGTGAGCGAGCAACGGCTCCGAATGGATCCCCCGTCTCTGGAAGATCTTTTTCATGATCGGGTAGGCGATTTGTTCCGTCGTGCCCGGCGCAACTGTTGTTTCGATTAGAACGAGCGCCTCAGCCGGAATGTTCTCGGCAATGTTGGCCATCGACGCCTCCAGGGCTGCCATCTCCGCTGCACCGGTGCGCACGTTCCCCAGCGACTCCTTCAGGTAATCGCACTGGACATCGACGACGACCACCTCCGCGAGCTTCAACGCTTCTTCCGTGTAGGTAGCGACCAGCGTTCGCTTCTCTTTAACACAACGGGAAATCAATTGCTCGACCTCGGGATCTTCAGCTTTCACGGGCGAAACGCCACGGTTGAGCAGCGGAATCTTCCAAAAACTGCGGCTGCTCGGTCGCTGGACGCCGATGACGAATTTGGTGGAGCGCCCCTTCTTGTCCGTGGCATCGGCCACTACCGCGGCCATCACGGCCCCCACAAAGCCGAGGCCCACCACGACCACGACTTGTTTGCCCGATTTGCGCTGCTCTGCAGCCAGTTTTTCCAAGCGGGTGTACTCGGCCCGGTAATCTTCGCGGGTCGGCAACGGAAACTGCTCTCCTGAAGGGCTGATTGATATTTGAGTCTTATCCATAGTAGTCCCTTTCGGCTTTCTGAGGTCACAAACATCATGGTTCAGTCCAGCTCATGGCAAGCCGATTCCGTGTGTTCCGCTGCTCCGCATATGCACGTACTATGTGCTGAAGCTTTGGTCTGCAGCGGCACGATAAGCGGCTGGCAGCCAACTCGGTCAATGCAGGAAAAGCAGGTATAGACCCCATACTCCCCCGATGTCACTGATGGTCTGATATTTATCAATCATCCGTCCTTTGAGGCTTTGCCGAGGCTGTGGCGCTCCAAGGCTTAAAGGCGTGTTAGTCGCAAGGCTGTAAGGCTATGAAAACAAAACTGGGCAAGGTGCTTCTGGCGGAAGATAACGCGGATGATGTGGCCTTTGTGCGTGCGGCTTTCAGCAATATCGGGATAGAGCGTTCGCTAATGGTTGTTTCCGATGGCGCCCAGGCCTTGGCTTATCTTCTTGGCGACGGGCCTTATGCCGATCGAGATAAGTTCCCCATTCCGGTCTTTATGCTGCTGGATCTTTGGTTGCCACGGATCGACGGCTTTGAAGTGCTCAGGTGGGTAAGATCCAAGCGTCGCTTGCGGCGTTTGCCGATCATGGTCTTTACGGGTCCCGACTATCCGCAGGATGTCACCCGAGCCTACGTGCTAGGCGCCAACCTTTTCGTCAGCAAACCCTTCGATTCCGACGAGTTCAATGATTTAGTGAAGGCGATCGCGGATTATTGGTTGGGGCCGTGCAAGGTCCGACAGATCGGTTTTCCAGGCGCCGCCCAAAAGCGCCGGGAGCGAAACAGACAAGGCGCGCGATTGGTTTTCAGGGACTTTCCGGCGCAGGACTGTTTCACGATCAGGGGTCAGTCTCGCAAAGCAAAGCGTGGCCAGTTCGTTTCGTTTCGTTCCGACGGTGCAGGTTTCAGTAGTGTGCGTCCAAACGCACAGGGGCAGATTCGATGGCAGCGTGGTAGGCTTTCTTGAACCCGGGCGAGAAAATCTGTCGAGTGCTATGACCTTTCGGATTCATGTGATCGATGACGAGAAGCGACCGCAAGGAGGCTGCTCCGTAGAAGTCCACCTGCCCCAATCTTTTCCCCTCACGTCAGAGGATGACAAAATCACCGAATGCACCGACGAAAATGGTTGCGCCAGGTTCGAAAGGGAAGATGGCGGATTCGGCGAAACCAGCATTTACGTTAACGGTGAGAACAAAGGCCGATTCGACCTTGAGGACGGAGCGGAGTTTACTGTTGTAGTATAGTTGGCCACGACAAGAAGGGTCGGAATCTGCACCGCACCGATGAACACAGTATCATTCGCCATCCCAGTTATAATCGTACCCGATGGGCGGCTCGTAATTGCACGGGTCGGAATCGGAAACGCCGTCCCAGTAGATTCTGGCAAATCCCGCATGCCCATCGATGAAACCGAGCATGTCTTTGGCGTCGCGATAATCCTGGTTGATGAACGGATGCCATGAACCGCCAAAGAACGCTGGCCATTCGCCTGCCAAAACGGCTTTGGCCGGGTTCTTAATAGCGGTGAGCCTCTGGCCGGTGATGCGCGGAATGGCACCCGGCCCAACCTCGTAGCCATTGAAAGTGTAGCTCGTGAAAGCGTGCCCAGCTTGAGTCTGAAGAATTCGATCCGATGGACAAATAAACACCTTCTCTGTCGGTGATGCCTGGCCGGTCAATCCCAAATATCCCTTTACCAGTTGCTTGTAATAGGCACCGACGCCGTTGGGATATGGGTTGGGAACGGGCAAAACGGGCAACGCATCGGCGTAATCGTCTGCGTAGAGGCGAATCGCCAGGGTGACTTGTCTCAAATTGTTTCCGCAAACCGTTCGCCTTCCCTTTTCCTTCGCCTGGCTCAAAGCCGGCAACAACAACGCAGAAAGGATTCCGATGATCGCAATGACCACCAGCAGTTCGATAAGGGTAAAGCCGCGTTTTGGATTCATAGGTTTGTAGAGAGCACGACCGGTTTCGAACTCGAGTTGAATGGTTGTCCCTTTTCTCGCGTTTGGTGTTTTCAATTCAAATCACCAGCTCGTTTCCACTCGTTGCCGATTTTCCTCATGACCAGGACAACCTTTCCGCTGTGGAGTGCCTCAGCCGACGGCGTGGCGTGGATATGCAAGTGGACTTCATCGTCAGAAATGACCTTCTTTTCCGTGATTCTGTAATCAGCCATGGCGCCAGCCCAGGCCATGAGCGCGCGCCCAATGTCCTCCTGGGATTTCCCCTCCATCCTGCTCTTGAATCGGTCCATCTCTTCGTTGGTAACGCCGGCCGAAAGCTTGTCCAAATCGCCTTTGCTCGCCGCCCAAAGCATCGATTGCACCGAGGCTTCAGGCGTGGCGTAACCAGCAAAGAGGAAAGGTGGGGCCTGCATCTTTGCTCTAACATGCTGCACACTGACCGTGGCGGTGCCTGCGGCCATGATTACGAGGATTCCGACGAGAGCGGCGGTTTTTAGTTTTGTCCATGCCATAAATTGAATTGTTGCTTTTACCAGTGTTAAAGTTGTGGTCACCGTTGTACCCTCCATGGCAAAGCACGTGACCGAGCTTGCCAGCCCCATGGGCGCTGCTTGCACAGAATGGCTTGAAATCGCTCCTGCAATCGCCAGCGCCGACACTGTCAGCCCTCGCTTGCCGAAGAACTTTCGCAACTTTTCCAACGCCCGATTTACCCGCATTTTGGCTCCTGCTTCCGTTGTACCCAATACGGCGCTGATGTCCTTGAAATTGCGGCCCTCGAAAAAACGCAGAACCACGGCGTCGTGATCCTTTTCTCCGAGCTGTGCTACGGCGGCGTCCAGCAGAGGTTCAATTTCCATCCAGGTATTGGCATCTGCTTCGTTCGATTGGGATCGCATATAAGCTTCCTGTTCCCGGTGTTGTTGCCTCCGCCGCAGGGTCAAAGCCTTGGCCGAGGCAAATCGCGTTGTCCGGTAAAGCCAGCCGGAAACCACTGTCTTGGGACCCAGCGTTCCGGCTTTACGCGCCAGAATGATGAAGACTGTTTGTGTGATCTCCTCCGCCAGGTGCGTGTCGCGCACCTGTCGAAGTGCGACCGAATACACCAAATTCACGTGCCGTGACACGATGGCGGCAAACGCTTCCTCGGAATTGCCTTGTGCATATTCTTGCACCAGATCCATGTCATCGCTCATCATCTCATCTATACATCCACGCTGACGCGAAAAGGTAACAATAAATCAAATTCTGGTAATCGGTTAGTGACGGCGGGCAGAACAGCGGCGCGCGGACTTTCCAGTCCGCAGCAACGTAGTTTACGCGAGCCCGCTGGCGTTCGGGGTTGCTGCGGACTAGAAAGTCCGCGCGCCCAGTGGCATACCTTGATAGGCGGTGCTTCCTGCCATAAGATCAGTCGGTGCTGTTCCAAGCCGCCTTTAAGTAAGATGCCAAAACGCTTTCATCCGATTTCTCCTGCCAGGATGCGGTCGGCGCTCAATCTCGCAGGATTGTTGATTCTTATCGCGGGCCTCACGAGTGCCGCATTCATTTGGCGTGCTCATCAGAATGATATAGAAAAGGAAGATGAACAGCTGGCCAACCCCGCGGCGCCGCTGGCCCTGAGCGATTCGCGTAAACAGAGCCGCCAAATCGAAATATATTACGGCAAAACAGGAGTGCTGTTCGAGCGCTGGTCAGAAAAACTGCAGACGCTGTCGCACGGAAAACCTTTGGCCAAGGTGATAGTGGTTGTTTCGTTGATCACGGCCGCCAGCTGTTTCCTGACTGCCACCCGCGTGCCTTTTTTGCAAAGGAAGTGAAGAACTCGGGTTGACGGTTTGGCCGGTGCGCCCAATGATGGGCGCATGAGCACAATCCTTCGATCGCTTTTCGCTGTCCAGTCCCCGACCAAAGCCCGCCTGGTCGGAAGGTGGCTCAAGTCGGACCGGCGCCTCCTCTTCGCCATTCCGGGCGTGTGGTCAATCCTCGCGACGCTGTCGTTTGCAGACCCGGCATCGCTCACTGTGCCAGGCAAAAAACTCATTGAATACGGCTGGGACGTGCCGACACCCGCCCAAATGAATCTTGAACTTGCGTCCATGGAAAAGCGGCCCTTTGACGGGCTCATTTTCCGGCTGAACGGGGGTCATAACGCGTTCGTGACCAAACCACTCGAGGCGGAGAAATTCGCGGAAGATGCGCGCATCCTCCCCCGTCTGCAGTTCCACCGTTTCCGGAACAATTTTGTGCTCATCTGGGGCTCGCCCGCAGCCGACTTCGACTGGTTCGACGATAGCCAGTGGAGCATCATCGAGACCAACGCCAAACTGCTGGTGAGTATTGCGCAAGCTGCACCACTTCGGGGCATTTGCTTTGATCCTGAACCCTATGACTTCAAACTGTGGGACTACTCCAAACAACACCGGACCAATCCCTACGCGTTTGCGGAGTATCGAGCCAAAGTCCGACAGCGCGGCGCCCAACTTATGCGCGCCTTCGAGGAAAAGATGCCGGGCGCGACGATCCTGACGTTCTTTCATGTCAGCGTTTTTGACCGCTTTTCGGACCTGCCCGAGGAGGAGAGAGCAAAGCGCCTGGCCCGGGAGGGCTGGGGTCTGATGCCCGACTTTTTTGTTGGGATGCTGGAAGGCGCCAGCACCCAAGCGCGATTCATCGATGGAAATGAAAACTCTTACTATTACACCTCGCGCGAGCAATATTTCCGCGCCTATCATGCCATCCACCAACGGGGGCTCGGCCTGGTGCCACCGGAACTGCGAGAAAAGTACGCGCGCCAGGTCCAAGCCGGGCAGGCCCTCTACGTGGACCATAACTTCGCGCTACGCCAACCCAACACCGAGAAATACTTGAGCTACAAGATGACGCCCGAAGAACGGGCCAGGTGGTTTGAGCACAATACGTATTGGGCACTTTATACAAGCGATGAGTTTGTGTGGTGCTACAGCGAACGGATGAACTGGTGGAAGGACCAAACGCCCCCAGGCCTGGAGGAGGCCATCGTAAGCGCCCGCCAGAAGCTCGCCGAAGGCAAGCCGCTGGGCTTCGACATCGAGCCACTCATTGAAGCGGTCCGGAAGCGGTAAGCCCGCGGTCTTCCAGCATGGGACCGATGTCAGGGTCTTTGCCATAGAAGGCGCGGAACATGGCGGCGTAGTCCTGTGTCTGGCCGCGAGAGAGGATCAGGTCGCGAAAACGTTCGCCGTTGGCGCGGGTCATGCCGCCATGAGAAGTGAACCAGGCAAAGGCATCGTCATCCAGCATGACGGTCCATTGGTATGCATAATATCCTGCGGCATAGCCATTGGCCCAAATGTGCAGGAAATAGCTGGAGCGGTATCGAGGGGGAACGTCCGGGAAGTCGGTATGGGTGCGGGCCAGGGCTTGATGTTCGAACTCATCCACATTGCGCAACGCCGTGTCAGGGCCCATCTCATGCCATTGCATGTCCAGTTCGGAAGCCGCGAGCAGTTCGCCCAAATCATAACCTTGTCCCCAAGTTCGGGATTTCTTGATCTTGTCGACCAGGGCCTGGGAGATGGGCTCACCGGTTTTATAATTGACTGCGTAATGTTTGAGGACCGCGGGATAGAGCGCCCAGTGCTCGTTGAATTGCGATGGAAATTCGACGAAGTCGCGCGCGGTATTTGCGCCGGACAGGCTGGGATATTGCCCGTTGCCAAAGAGGCCGTGGAGCGCATGGCCGAACTCGTGGAACATCGTGGTGACGTCGTCAAATGTCAGCAAAGCGGGCTGGCCGGGGGCCGGCGCTGAGAAATTGCAGACGTTGCACACGACCGGTTTGGTCCCGAGCAAATGCGATTGCTGGACGAGATTGTTCATCCAGGCGCCCCCGCTTTTGTTGTCGCGCTTGAAGTAGTCGAAATAGATGAGACCCAGCTGCGAGCCGTCTTTATCGAACACGTCGAAGACGCGGACATCGGCGTGATAAACGGGGAGGTCGTGGCGTTCCTTGAGCGTGATGCCGTAAAGCTGGTTTGCGGCGTAGAAGACGCCGTCCTGCAGCACTTTGTCCAAAACGAAGTAAGGCTTCAATTCATCCTGGTTGAGGTCATACTTTTCTTTGCGGACCATTTCCGAATAGCGTTCCCAATCCCAGGGCCTGAGATCGAAGTGAGCGCCGGACTTGTCAATCATTGCTTGAATTTGACGGGCTTCGCCGGCGGCTTTGGCGGCGGTAGGAGGGACGAGTTGTTCGATGAATTTATCCACCGCTTTGGGCGATTTTAACATTTGGTCGTAAAGGGCGTACTCAGCGTAATTGCGATAGCCGAGCAGGTGGGCCTTCTGGGCGCGCAATTGGGCGATCTCGACAATGATTTGGCGAGTGTCGTTGGTGTCCCCCTTTTCGGCGCGGGTCCAGGAATTGTGGAAGAGCTGTTCGCGGGTCGCGCGATCGGACAGTCCGGTGAGCGAAGGCTGCTGGGTGGTATTCTGCAGCGGAATCAGAAACCGGTTTGTCAGGCCGCGAGTTTCGGCGTCGTGCGCCGCGGCGGCGATTTCCCCGGGTGTAAGGCTGGCGAGCAGTGATTGATTATCGACGATCAAGGCGCCAGCTTTTGCCGCGGCCACCAGTTTTTGTTGAAAGGCGGCTTCCAGCGTCGCGTCCTTTTTGTTGATTTCGCGCAGTTTGGCTTTGTCTGCTTCGGGAAGGTTTGCGCCGGCGTGCAGGAATTGCCGGTAATAGTACTCCAGGAGTCTGCGCGATTCGGGATCGAGATTCTTCTTTCCATTGCTCTGGTAGACGGCCTTGACGCGGGCGAAGAGCTTGGCGTTTAGAAAGATGGCGTCCTGATGGGCCGCGAGCTTAGGCGCTTCCACCGTCTGTGTGTTGTCCAAGGTATCACTCGTGTTGGCCTGGACAATGGCGTTGAATGTTTCGGAGACGCGATCGAGCATGCGGCCGGTGGTTTCGATGGCGACAATTGTGTTCTCGAAGGTCGGCGGAGCCGGGTTTTCTGCGATGCGGTCTATCTCGGCTATTTGTTGTTTCATACCCTCATCGAAAGCCGGCATGTAGTCGGTGTCTTTGATCTTATCAAACCTGGGCGCTTGGAGGGGCAAAGTGCTGGGGACGGCAAATGGATTGGCCTCTTGCGCGAGGGCGGTACCGGCGGCAAACAGAAGGGTCGCGAAAATCCCCAGGAGAAAAGAATGGTATGAGCGCATCCTTTTTCTCCTTCTTCTGGTAGCATAGACGGAGTGCAGTGACTGGGGCGCTACCATTCTTCGGCGAATCATCATCCGTTTGATATTGAGCTATTGGGATTCAGTGTGCAACCCGGTTGAGGATGCTGGCCGAAATAGCGCCGACTGATCGTCGGTTTTATCACCGGTTGGCGACCGGCGAAACCTAGCCCGTATATCCAGGCCCGACACTAGGCGCTCTCATTAACACCCCGCTTCAGCGGGGTGTGACGTGCCGGCAAGACCTCAGAAACCGTTTCAACGGTTTCTCGCGTGCCGGGAAAACCGTTGAAACGGTTTCTGACCCTCTTCGGACGCCAAACACCCCGCTGAAGCAGGGTGTTAATGAGAAACGGCGGCCGTGGAGGTTCAGCCGCTATGAAATATCCGGCTAGGATGCCTCAATTGAACACCGCTGCCAGTAAAGCGCGGGCCAATGTTTTGGGGCTTCTGGCTTCGGCCTTCGGGCTTTTCAAGGTCGGTTCGTTTTCATTGGCATTTTTAAGCAAAAGTGCCTAGATAAGAAGTATGGCTGAGAAGAGCTTAAACGACCTCACACGGGAGCTGAGGGTGCTGTTCACCAAGGGACATGACGCCTTGCAGCGGGACAATTTCGATTACGCCATTGACTTATTCAACCAGGTGCTCGCACGGGAGCCAGGCTTGCACGAATGCCGACGCGAGTTGCGCGCGGCGCAGATGCGGAAGGCCGGCAGTGGCGGTGGTTTCATAAAAAAAATGTGGAACAGTGCCAGTGCTTCCCCATTAGTGGGCAAGGGCGAGGTGGCCCTGCGCCGGGACCCGGCGGAGGCGCTGCAAATCGCGGAACAAATCCTCAACAGCGATCCCTATAATTCAGCCGCGCACCGGCTCATCGTCAAAGCGGCAACGGCTCTGCAGATGCCCATCACTTCGGTATTGTCGCTCGAGATTCTCTACCACAATTCGCCCAAAGACAAAGAAGTCGCCATTCAACTGGGCAACGCGCTCGCCAACACCGGCGAAGTCAAGCGGGCCGAACAGATTCTGGCCAATTTGCAGGCAACGATGCCCAACGATAACGATGTTGCGCAGGCGTTGAAGGACATTTCGGCCCGCAACACCATGGACGAAGGGGGCTATGACACTTTATCCGAAGGGACAGGTTCCTACCGCGATATCCTCAGGAACAAAGAAGAAGCGATCACTCTCGAACAGCAGAACCGCGTCGAAAAATCCGAGGATGTTACTCAGCGGCTGATTAATGAGTACGAAACCAGGCTGAAGACCGAAGCGAATAATTTGAAACTGGTACGATCTCTGGCCGAGCTGTACGCTGAGAAAAAGCAATACGACAAATCGCTGGCTTACTACGAACGGTTGAAAGGATCGGACATGGGCAACGATTCTTCGTTGGACATCGCAATCGCCGAAACCATCAAGAAGAAATACGATTATCAGATTGCCCAACTGGACACTACCGGCCCGGACTATGCCGACAAGGTAGCGGTGCTTCAGGCTGAAAAGCAGGCTTACGAGTTGTCTTCGTGCCAGAAGCGGGTTGAACGATTCCCCACCGACCTGCAGATCCGCTTCGACATGGGCAAGCTCTACTTCCAGGCGGGCAAGATCAGCGAAGCCATTGCCGAATTCCAAAAGTCCCAGAATAATCCTCACCGGCGCGTTGCCTCGATGAACTACCTGGCACAGTGCTTTGCCAAGCGGAAGATGAACGACCTGGCGGTCCGAGCTTTGCAAAGCGCCATTAAGGAAAAACCGGTCCTGGACGACGAGAAGAAGGAACTTATCTACAACCTGGGTTCCGTATTCGAGAACATGGGCAAGAAGGAAGAAGCGATCGAGCAGTTCAAGATCATTTACGAAGTCGATAGCGGCTACAAAGATGTTGCCGCCAAGGTTGAGGGCTACTATTCGGGACAATAGCCGAAACACGCTAGAGCCCGAATTTTGAACCGCGGATGGCGCGGATTTCGCAGATACCAAAAGACATCCCCGTGATCCGCGAAATCCGCGTTATGCTGGACCGGGTGGCGGCGTGCCCGCGCTGAGAAATATCCGGGTTAGCTAAGTGGAGGCCTACGACTTTTTCCTGGCGACGAGGTATAGAAAACCGGCCAACGCGGCGAAAGGCAGTAGCGCCAGCCAGTCGGAATTCGGGCCGTCAAACAATGGGTTGTGCACCTCGGCCCACTTGGTTAGAGCCGAGTCGGTCTTGCTCAGGGCTCCAGCCATAAACGCAATCACGATCCCCGCGATGGCCCCGCCCGCAATATACCCGCTGGCCAGCAAAACCCCCGGACTTCGGTCGCTTTCCGCGGCGAGTTGTGCTTCGTCCAGATTTCGGTCGCGCGATTGCCGCCTCCTTCTGGAATCGACCAGCCAGCGCAGCAGACCGCCGACAAAGATCGGGGTCGACGTCGAAAACGGCAAATAAACCCCCACGGCGAAAGCCAGGGAAGAAACGCCGGACAGTTCCAAAACAAAGGCGATCATGACCCCGAAGAGCACCAGGCCCCAGGGCAGCTTGCGGCCCAGCATGCCCTTGATGATGTAGCTCATGAGGGTGGCTTTCGGCGCTACGAATTTCAGCACCTGCGTCCCATCGGGGCGCGTGTTGTGGCTGCCGTTAATCCCCGGGTCCACCAGCCAAACCACCGCCCCGGCCGAGTCCACCAGGTACTTGCCCGGCGGTCCGCCATTTTCGTCGGTCTTCTGCCAGGAACGGTACGCCGCGCTATCGGCCGAAGCCTGCGGGCCTCGCAGTTTTTCCACCGGGCCGAAGTTGCCGTCCGCAGGGGCGCGCAGACCCGGGGCAACCTGCGCCGCCGCGACGTAAACCGTTGCGTTATTGTTCAGGCCCAGCAGGATGGGGCCGAGCACCAATGCGCTGGCAGCCGCGCCAATCAGAATCGCGATCTGCTGATACTTTGGAGTGGCCCCGACCAGGAATCCGGTTTTTAAGTCCTGGGAAGTGGCCCCAGCGTTCGCCGCGGCCACACAAACGATGCCGCCGACTGACAGGGCGGTCACGTAGTAGGCGCCACCGGTCCAGCCCACGAGCAAAAAGCTCAGGCAGGTCAACAGCAGAGTGGCCACCGTCATCCCCGAGATTGGGTTGGACGAGGAACCGATTTCGCCGGTAAGCCTCGAAGAAACCGTCACAAACAGAAATCCAAAAACGACGATCAGGATGGCCCCGAGCAGGTTCATGTGCAGGGAAGGCGCCGCGAGGATGGCGACGATGAGAGCCACCACACCACCCGCGACAAACTTCATGGACAAGTCCCGCTCAGTGCGTAGCAGTGGTCCCGTTGCCGAAAGCGCTGCGGCCTTGAAATCCGACAATCCCGATCGCAGCCCGCTGAGAATGATGGGCAACGAGCGGAGAAGGCTGATGATGCCGCCGGCTGCCACGCAGCCCGCGCCGATATACAGGATGTAGGCGTCGCGCAAATCGCCCGGGCTCATGCCACCAATGGGTTTTGTCCCCGGGGCAATCGCTGCGCCCGCAGGTTGTCCAAAAAACATGATCATCGGCGCAATCAGCAGGTAGCTGAGCATCCCCCCGGCCATCATGATGCAGCCGATTTTCGGGCCTATCACATAACCGACTCCCAGCAGTTCTGGGGTAATTTCAATCGAGATCGATCCGCCCTTCAGCGGCGCTCCGAAAAGCTTTTCCGGCGTGTCTTTCCAAAGCTTCAAGGCCTTCATCAGACTGTTATAAACAAGGCCGATGCCGAACCCGGTGAAAATCGTGGACGCGTTCAAGTTGCTCCCGACGGAGGAACGCTGTTCGGACTGCGCCTCATGGAGCGTCGCGGCAGAAGCAGAACCAATATCGCCGACAATAGCCGTCCCCGCTTTGAGCACCTCGGCACAGGCTGTGCCTTCAGGATATTTGAGCAGCCCGTGTTGTGCCACAATCAGGGCACGCCGTAACGGGATCATCATCAGGATGCCCAGCAGAGCCCCCAACAATCCGACCAGCATGACGCGCGTAATCTCCAGGTCGAAGCCGAGGATCAGGATCGCCGGCATTGTGGCGCCCAGGCCAAACGCGATGGATTCTCCAGCCGAGCCTGCCGTCTGGACGATGTTATTCTCCAGAATGGTCGCATCGCGTCCGCCTGCGACCCGCGACCAGAGCCGAAACAAGGTCAACGAGATGACTGCGACAGGAATGGAGGCGCTGACGGTGAGCCCGACTTTGAGGACCAGGTAAAGCGAAGAGGCCCCGAAGATCACACCCAGGAGCGTGCCCACAACAATGGCGCGCAAGGTAAGTTCCGGAATCCGGGCCTCTGGAGGCACGGTAGGGTTGAAGCCTGGGCTTTCCTTTAAGGTCGGCTTTAGCGCGTCAGGCATGGCGTGAGCAATTAGGCGGTCCGTTCGGCGATCAGGAAGGCTTCTTCCCCCAGATCCGGATTGCGCTTCAGCGCGAAGTGTTCGCGATACTGGAACATAATCGCCTTGAGGGCATAGCGAGCATCCCAACCGCCGCCGATTTGCGACGTTCCCGGCGGCGCATTGGCGATCGCCATGGTGGCGCTGATGATGTAGTCGGCGTTGACGGCCGTGCTGCCGGTGCGGACGACTTTCAGACCAGCCCGTCGGGCGCATTCGCCCAATAGGTGGTGGGGAAAAATATGCAGATGCCGCGGCGGTTCCAATCCGCGCCACGCCGCTTTGAACGTCTGGTGTCCGAGGCTGCGGACATTGGGCGTGCTCACGACCAGCCGTCCGCCGGGCTTGAGCAACCGGCGGCATTTGTCGAGGCACGCGATTGGGTCAGGCACGTGCTCAATGACATGGCTCATGGTCACCGCGTCGAAGGCGCTCTCTTCGATGGGCACGGCCTGGAAATCCCCCACCGCCAGGTCCAGCCCGTACTTCTTTTTGCCCGTCTCGATGGCGGCCGCATCAAAGTCCACTCCCGTGCCGCGCCAGCCTTCCTGCTTCATGAGATGGAGAAATTGGCCGTCACCGCACCCGGCATCAAACAGGCGGCCGGGGGGAAGATCGCGAAGAAACATGCGCACGAATTCGCGGCGTTCCTGGTAAATGCCGGTCAGAAACGCGGGGATCCGGATCCCGGTCCAATAAGCCCATTTGCTGAGGCGATAAACCAGCCCGGCTGAACCCGTGGCCGGTTCGACGTGGGTATAATAAGTCTGATAAGCCAGCCCGAGATCCTCGGTCAATGGACAAGGATCGGGCCAAACCAGACCGCAGTCAGGCTTGGGGCACTGTTTGAGTTCCCAGACACCCGGCGCCCCGAAGAGGCGGTCTTGCAGACCAGAGTGCAGGACCCGGCCAGGCGTGCCGCAAACGAAGCAAGTGGGATTGGGGGTGGTCCGAATCGTGGTCATAATCGAGTCAGCTAAAGACGTTCTTGGGGTGCCGTGGTCGTCTCAGGACGGTGAAGATGATGAAATCGCGAAGCTCGACCAGCACCTGGCCGGCAAGCCAGAGCGGCGCGCCGGTGATTTTCTTTGCCGCGCTAACGATCTGGGATGAGTAAGTGGGATTGTTCTGTTGACGAAAGCGCTTCGCCTTGATGCCCGAACGAACGGCCAGCAAACCGCGCAGTTTCAGGCTCCGATAGGTGCTCATCTTGCCGGGACCGCGCAAAGCTTCGTTGGTTTCCATGGTTCGCCACTCGTCCAGGATGAGGGCCTGGATGCTGGGGGCCGCGGCATTGGTGGCGTTGCCGCCGTGCCACCGGTATCTGGCCAGGAGTTGGTGCACGTGAACCAGCTTGTCGCAGTGCCGCCCAAAATGGGCCCAAAAAACCATGTCCCCCAGAATCGGCATATCGGTTGGAAAATGGCACGGAGGCGGACGGTGGCTGGTCTTCAGCAGCGTGGCCACGAATGCCTGGTTGCTGATTTCGGCTTTCCGTTTAAGAAAATCATCCATGGCAAGCACTTCGACCGCGCCGTCAAGTTTGCCCGAAATGCTGAGCCGCTGGTTGCCTTCGTCAACGCGTTCGTCAAGGCACCAGGCCATCCCCAGTCCGGGGCAATCTTCGAGCACCGACGTCATCGTCTTGTAGAAATCAGGGGCCAACGTGTCGTCGGCGTGCAGAATTTGGAGAAACTCGCCTTGATCGCCCAGGTCCAGACAGCGGTTGAAATTGCCGAACAGGCCGAGTCGTTTCGGATTGGGAAGCCATTCGCATTTCAACCCTTTAAAGTCGCGAACGATCTCTTCGGTTTTATCGCTGGATCCGTCATCGCACAGGATTACTCGATCCGGTTGGACAGTCTGTTTGGCCAGCGACTCGAGGGTCTGCACAATGAATTCGGCATTGTTGTAGACCGGCATCGCCGTGATGATGCGAGATGTCACTCTACCAAGCGTACCCAGAAGCTGCGGCGTTCACAAGCCCGCGGCGCGCGCCAGGGGGGCGCGGGGGCAGTGACAAAGTAACCGCCGTGGTTTGGTGGGGCGAGGCTCCCGCCGAGCCCTAACTTTTTAGACCCGTTGGATTCGGAGAACAGGTTGCCCAGCTGAATAATTGATCAGGGCTCGGCGGGAGCCTCGCCCCACCTGTTTCGGACAGGGTCGTCTGCGCGCCAAGGGCGACTTATTTCTATTTTCTTCCGATGAGCAAGGCACAGTTCCAGGCGAGAAATTCACGCGCAATTGGCACCCGAATCAAAAACGAAAACTCGGTATAATAGCGTGGCGCAGCCCGGAGGATCACCAGATCGGCGCTGTGCCGAATCTTTGACAACGTTTTGCCAATGTAGGTGGGAAACAGGTTTTGATAGATGGTGTGGTTTCGCGGCCGTTTTAGGAGTTTGTCATAAAGCCATTGGCCGTTGCGCGGGCCAAGGTAATGCAAGGGTGAAAAGTCATGCCCGCCCCAGGGAGACAGCCAATTGGTCCAGCTCAGGTAAAGTTTCCCGCCTGGCGCTAGGATTTTATGGACCGAATCGAGGAATTGGTCGGGTTTGGACAAATGTTCAAAGACATTGGAGCAGACAACCAGGTCGAACTGGCCCAGCGCGGAGATATCATCCCGGTCAAGATTGATTTGGCGGAAAGGAGCATTGGCGATTTCGGGCAGCAGGAGATTGCGTTCATCGGCGAAGGTCAAAGGACAGCCGCGCTTTGACAACTGGGCACCGAACACGCCATGACCACAGCCGAGGTCAAGGGCCCGGGTACTGGGATCGAGGCGCACTCCGGATTGTTCAATCCAACGCACGGCATCGTCGGCTTGGAGCCGGTAGAAATAGGCATCGTCTTTGTGTTTGAGATGATGGGCGATTAACTGGTGTATGATCATGCCGGGCAGGAATTGGTGTACCCGGAGTGGACGGAGGCCGCAATCAAAAGCTGGAAAACGAGGTTGATTCGAGGAAAAGAAATCGCTACTTGACTGTGATGTCCGGTCCCATGCCGCCTGCCCGTTCCGAGAAACCGCGCCTGGTTTTCGTGGCCAATACGATGTACAGCAACATCGTTTCGGGAGGCGAAATTCACACCTGCAATCTTACCGCCAGCGCAATCGCCGCGGGGTACCGGGTCCATTTCTTCACCGGCCACGCTTTGAAAGGCGAATTGGAGCGGCGCGCCTTGCCGGTCACGGTCAGCGTCACGGACAAGCAGATCATGGCGCCGCGGGATTTTGGGACCCTGGGCGGACAGTTAAGTTTGTTGGTGGATTATTCAAGGCGATTGCGCGGGACGCTGCCCCAGTTGGACGAGATCCAAGCTGCGGACGTGGTGTACTCGGCCACGGATTTCTGGTGGGACATTATCCCGGTGCTGCGCAGCCGAGCGGTACGCAAGATCCTGTACCTGGGAATGGATTGTCCCACCTTCGGCGAGATCGTTTTCAAAGCCCGCCCGGATGTGAAGACGATTCGGCTGCCATCCTTGCACTATTGGCTGACGCAACATATGGCCCTGCGGCTGTTCCGTCATTGCCCGCGAAAGCGCCTCATCTATACCCACTACAATCAAAAACCGCGGCTCTTGAAAATGGGCTATCGCGAAGAAGACCTGGTGTTCGTCTCCAATGGCGTGGATCTCAAGCAACCGGCAGCAGTTCCGGAACAGAAAAAAATCTACGACGCTGCCTGGGTCGGCCGGGTGCATAAGCAGAAAGGCATCGAGGATCTGATCGCCACGCTCGGGTTTCTGGCCAAGGAGCTTAAGGACTTCCGGGCAATTATGGTCGGAGACCTACAAAAAATGCTGGCTCCCCAAATTGCCGACGCGGGCCTCGCCGGGCGAGTTGAGTTCTCCGGCTATGTTTCCGAAGCGGAGAAATTCCGGCTGCTGAAGTCCAGCCGTGTTTTCCTGATGCCGAGTCGCTATGAGAGTTGGGGGATCGTGGTTGGTGAAGCCCTTGCGACTGGTTTGCCGGTGGTTGCTTATGAACTGGATGCGTACCGGCCTGTTTTCGGCGACCTGCTTAGATACGTCCCGGCGTTTGATTTGCAAGCTTTCCAACGCGCTGCCGCTGACGAAATCCGACGAGCCCGCGCTGGTGAAAAGTTGCTGGACCAGGCCAAGCTGGGGCGGTTCATTGAGGAAAATTCCTGGGAAGCCGTGGGACAGAGATTCCTGGCGGCGGTGCGGAGTCTGGGTGATTAGACGAAGGGATTAACCCTGGAACGGCGGTCAAAGATAATTTACCACGGATGAACACAGATAAACACGGATTAGGAATCGCTTCGGAGGGCTCACCGTTTTGGGGAGCGCCTTTTCTGATGCAAGTCCTTCCTTATCCGTGTGCATCCGTGTCCATCCGTGGTCGTCTAATGCCGTTTTCAGGTTAAACAGGTTGCAAACTAAACATGATGACAAACCCCCGTTATTGTTCCGTTCTGTTGTGCGTTCCCCTGCTCGCCTCGTGTGCCGCTGCAAAATTTGGCGGCGTTAGCGCGGCCATGCAGAATGCCGTGGCGAACCGCCAGGTCTCGGGTGCAGTAACCGTGGTAACGACCAAGGACAAATTCCTTTACTGCCAGGCCACGGGCCTGTCCGACATTGCCAAGGCAACGCCGATGCAGCCGGAGACCCTTTTCTGGGTCGCTTCGATGACCAAGCCCGTTACGGCGGTCGCGGTGCTGATGCTTCAAGATGAGGGCAAGTTGAATGCGACCGATCCGGTTGCGAAGTTCATCCCGGAGTTCGCGACCCTAAAGACCCCCTCGGGTCAGCTTGCGAACCTCACGATTGCGCAGCTGATGACCCACACCTCAGGGCTGGGAGAGGCGGAGCGGGCAGCGGCAGCCCAGGCGCGCACGCTGGCCGACCTCCTTCCATTGTTTTTGGCCGCGCCCATGCAATTCGAACCGGGCAGCCAATGGCGTTACACCCAATCAGGCATCAACACAGCCGCGCGCATCGTCGAAATTGCCAGCGGCATGCCCTTCGATGTCTTTGTCCAAAAGCGGATCCTCGATCCGCTTGGCATGAAGGACACCACGTTTTATCCGTCCAGGAAACCTTCTCTTCACCTCGTGGTCGCGTATACAAAGAACCGATCCAGCGGGGACCTGAAGGCCGTGCCACCACGCGGCCCCATTGGAGAGGAAGGTCATCCACCTCTGGGAAACGGGGGGCTATTTTCCACCGGGCCCGATTATGCCCGCTTTTGCCGGATGCTGCTGGGCGGAGGCTCATTCGAAGGAAAGCGATATCTCAGCCCCGAAGCGTTTCGGCTGCTGACGAAGGTTCAGACAGGCGGCCTGCCCACAGGTTTTTTTCAATCGGCACAATATGGCAATCACGGAACGAACTACGGTTGGGGCATCGGGACGTGCATCCTGCGTTCGCCGCATCCTGGGGTTGCGGCGATGCTTTCACCGGGCACGTTTGGCCACGGTGGCGCCTGGGGTACGCAGGCCTGGATCGATCCGGTTAAAGGCGTGGCTTATGTGTTGATGATCCAGCGCTCCGATCTCGGTAATAGCGACGCCAGCGAAATCCGTCGCGAATTCCAACAGGCTGCCGCCGACGCGCTGGCCGGAAAGGGTAAACCGCGAATGGACGCGAATTAACGCGAATTCCAACCACGGATGAACACTGTTGGACATGGATTCTGAACAGTTGGAGCCAAATTTGCGCGGGCTGAGAAAACCTTAAGGCATGGTAGTACGGATTAGGAGTCGCCTCGGTCGGCTCACGTTTCGGTCAGGCAGGCCTTCCTTTTAACGTTTTAACGCTTCACGCTTTAACGCTGCAACGTTGCCGCCCCGCCGTTTAACCAACACGGCAGGCGCGCTGCGCTTACTGCAGCTTGGACGGCATTTGGGAAACTTGCGCGTAGAGGGCGGCCAGGGTGCCGCCGGTGTGTTGCTGGCGAACGTCCTGCCCGAACTGGAACGTAGCGGCGGGATCAAAATTCCGGATCATCATGCAGTAAGTTGAGTTGGCCATGATCCCAAGCAGTTGGCCGGTGCGGCTGAACACCAAATCCCCGCGGGACGGATTAAACTTGCCGAAGAGCCCTTTCAGAACGTTGCGGTCCAGCTTAAGGTAATCCGGAGTACTGACGTCGATCTCGAATTTGCATTCCCCGTAATAGTTTTCGCGTGTGCCGACCAGGACGGCGTCCTGGAATTTGAACGGGTCGGGTGAGATGGGATAGACCATCGAGCCCAGTTCGTGGGCCTGTTGCGCCGTCACCGGAATAAGAACCACGCGAGGGTCCTGGAGATGGAAGGACAAAGAGCGAATCGGAACGGAACTCGCGTTGTGGACCAGGGTGCCGGTTAAGGCCTCCCAATCGGTGCCTGGGTTCCAAAGAGTCAAGGGCGTGTCCTGCACGTGACACAGGGCGAACGTGTTGCGGCCGTCGCTCACGAGAACAGTTTGAGTTTCCCGGCGCCGATCCGTGCCCAGCACACCCATGCGGAACGCATCGAAATGAGCATCGACACGGTTGGTGGTGAATTGGTTGAAAATCGTATTCGGGGCCAGCGGCCGATTCTCGCGCACTTCCTGGGCCAATTCGCCTGATTTGCTGGCCAGGGCTTTGACGCCTTCGGCGAGCTTGGCCTTTTCCGCGCGCTCGGCCTTCACTTCGTCCTGCATGCGGGCGACCTGTTCGGTGGCGGCACGTTTTTCCGCTTCGGTCACCTGCAGCTGTGTCGCCAGTTGCTGTTTTTGGTTCAGCACGTTTTGGTTGCTCTGCGCCAGTTGGGCAAGCTGTTGTTGGAGCGTGCCGGATTCGTCCACCTTCTTTTTGAGCTCGGCTTCCATAGCGGCCAGTTTGTCTTTGGAAAGCACGGCTTCAGCGGAACTATTTTGGAGTTGCTGGTTAAGGGACTGCAGGTTCGCCTGAGCGGTGGCGTACTGTTGTTGCAGATCGGCTTGCTGTTGTTGGAGTTTCTGTGCCTGTTCTTCTTTGGATTGGATTTGTTGCTGGAACTCCTGTGCCTGCTTTTCGCGTTCGCCCAACAAGGCTTGTTGCTTGCCAAGCTGCTCGCGCGCGTGGGCCAGTTCGCCGACGATCTGCGAGCGGCCTTTGCGCTCTTCATCCAGGGCAAGTCGCATGACCGCCGCGAGATCTTTGCCGGTATCCGGAGGCTGGTTGGTGGCCAGCTCCAGCTTGAGCGGCCGCTGCGCTTTTTGATCGGTTACTTTGTTGATGTCGACCGTCGAGAAAGCCAGCAGGCTGATCAGCAAAAAATCGCAGATGACAATGAGGATGGAACGATTCATGACGGCGTTGCGAAAGACGGCCGCACCGCGGCCCCCAGGCTCTGCTCAGGCTGTAATTCGGCCTCCATCAGCAGCTTGCGCCGCGCCGGTCGCAAATGAAAGATTTTGAAGAACGAAACGAAAATGATGCCGAACGACGTGGACGAATAAGCCGCCATCAGGCTGAACTGAATGATGTTGAGCGAGACGAGAATAAGCGACACGATCGTTCCGACAAACCCCAGATAAAGGCCGGCATCGAAGAGGTGCTCCTCATTTTCGAGCAGCTTGAGTTTCATGCGGACCGGGACGCGTTGGCGCCGGATTTCGGCGAGCTTGAACACACAAGCCGTGTAGATGAGTCCCTGCAGCACGAAGAACAGCAGTAGTGTTAGTAGACTTAGTTGGTTCATAAATAAAGATTTGGCGCTGGCGACTCCTGCCGGGACCAGCCTGCCCACCGTGGACAGGCTCAGTCGAAAGGGAAACTCCACTCTCTGGCTTTCCTGAGTGAGAAACGGCTCGCTCAGAAGCAAAACCACGAGCAGGAAACCCAACGCAAACAAAATCTCACGCACGACATGAAACCCGCTCACTTGCAAGGGTTCCTCCAGGACAGAGGTCGCCGGCCGCGCGAAATGCATAGCCATAGCCAGCAAGAAACCGGCCAACCAATACATAACCCACTTCAAGCCCAGCGCAAGCCACGGGATTTGCCAGGTTAAATTGGATCCGGCCGAAATGACTGCGTCCAGTGGAGAATAAGAAGCCAGGTCCTGGGTAAAGCCACCCTGATGCAGGCGCTGGTTACGCTCCATGAGCAGGTCGATTCCCCCCGCGCCATAGCGTAAACACGTACCAAGGTCATTAATGCCGGTCTGACTGAAGTTCATCAGGTAGCCAGCCACCAGCGGCGGACGGTCGGACAGTTCAACCGCGGCATACAGCACCGGCAGGCGATCACCGGCATGCCGCACCAGGTTGCCCTGCAGGCGGAGACTCTCGGCATCCTGGATGTTCCGAAGGAACACGACCAATTGCCCCCAGTTAAATCTCTGCCCTAAAGACATGAAATCCAACAAAACCTGTTCGAGCCCTTGAGAACCTCCACCCCGATTCGCGGAAACGGCAAGTGACGAAACGGCATTGCTGAGCCCAGGAGTCAAATGCTGGCCTTCCAGCAACAGTCCACAAATCGAAATAGACGCATCCAAGGCCTGCCCGGCCGACGAACTGGAAGGCGGGAAAAAAACGGTGTTGGTAAGCGCGCGAATGTGGAGCAATTCCTGCACTGCCGGGCGCCGGGAAGCGCTAAGAATACCCAGAATCCTTTCGCGATTCTCAAGCCGGATAACATATTCTGTGAAAGGATCGGAGCCAGGGCTGCGCAGTTCGGCCGGGCTCTGGAAAATGCTTTCGAAGCGCGGCTCCGGCCCGCCCCACACCACCCAGGCGGGGTGCTGACGCGCGAGTTCATCGACCGCGAACTCCAATTTCTCGCGGCCCGCAAGCCGCTCCTGGCGGGCGGCGTGCATCAGCAACTGTGCGGCCCCAAGCTGGTTCTGGCTGACCAACTCCAGCCCTCGCGAGATTAACCCTGGTGTGTGCCGGCCGGCTTTTTGAACGACAGCGACATCCACAGCCCGCAGGTGAGCCGGAAGCATCAAGGCCAAGCAGACCAGCACTACGCCCAGGACGGCGCAGGCCAACGAGGTTACCCAACGGCTCATTTTGAAAAATTATCCGGGCACAAAGCTGGTATGAAATTTCTCAAGCCTGCGCAAATCAAAAGCAATGGGGTGTTAACCGCCCTGCCATCCAACAAATTCCGCATAGGTCTTAGACGACCGGCAGCAACTTCATGTTCAAGCTTACCTTAAGGAGGGTTTTACTTCCGTTTTCCATCAGCAGTGCTATAAAAGCCGCAGGATGAACGAACGCTCCCTCGACGGGAAAACCGCGGTGATTACCGGCGCCAATCGCGGACTCGGCAAGGCAATTGCCCTCGCCCTGGCGCAAGCCGGGGCGCGTCTCATTCTGGCGGCACGCGACCTTGACCTGCTCAACCAAACCGCCGAGGCTATCAGGAATGCGGGTGGACAGGCCTCGGTCTACAAAACCGACGTGACGAAAGAGGCTGAGATCCTGCAACTGGAAGGCGCGGTCGCTCGCGAGGCCGGCCAGGTACACATCCTGGTCAATAACGCCGGGATGAACATTCGCAAGCCCACCACGGAGTTCACCCTGCAGGAATGGCGCCAGGTTCTCGATACGAATTTGACGAGCGCCTTCCTGATGTGCCGCTCATTCGTGCCGCTGATGAAGGGCCAGGGCTATGGCCGAATCCTCAATATCACTTCCATCATGAGTCATGTTTCGCTGCCTGGCCGCAGCGCCTATTCCGCCAGCAAAGCGGGCCTGCTTGGCTTTACGCGCGCTCTGGCCCTCGAGTTGGCCCCGGACAAGATCACTGTCAACGGCATCAGCCCCGGCCCATTCGCCACGGAAATCAACACTGCGCTCATGCAAAACCCCGAGCTGAACCAACAATTCGTCTCCCGGATTCCCCTCGGCCGCTGGGGAGAAGTCAACGAGGTGGGCGGCTTGGCGGTGTACCTGTGTTCCGAGGATGCCGGATTTATTACCGGCACCGACCTGCTTATCGACGGAGGCTGGACCGCTCAGTGATTTACGATTTACGATTTACGATTTGAAATCTGAGATTTGAGATTTGAGGGGTGCATGACTGAAATCTTCAAAAGTTTGGATTTTGCTCTTTTTTTGTTGCTAAAGTATCTACTTATGTAGATACTTTACCCATGAATCATTCCAATTCTTTGCCTCCCATCCTTCAGCAAATCGC
>Ga0210409_10002290_pt1 | contig 22966 bp, 16 predicted proteins | sample IncBWH17MmetaG_FD_161649 | JGI IMG/M metagenome (GOLD analysis project Ga0210409, IMG submission 161649) | Forest soil microbial communities from Barre Woods Harvard Forest LTER site, Petersham, Massachusetts, United States - Inc-BW-H-17-M | ecosystem: Environmental > Terrestrial > Soil >...
AGGCCAGGCCGGGCGCGCCTTTTGCTTCGGCGGCGAGCAAATTTGCTTCTACGACGTTTTGCACGTAGACAAAGTCGCGCGATTGCTCGCCGTCGCCGTAAACAGTGGGTTGCGTTCCCGCCAGGAGAGCCGCATTAAACAGCGAAAGGACTCCGGAATATGCGGAACCGGGATCTTGCCTCGGTCCGAACACGTTAAAATAACGGAGCGAGACAAACTCGAGCCCGTACAGTTCTTGAAACACGCGGCCATAGGCTTCGCCCACCTGCTTAGTAAGGCCGTAGGGGGAAATCGGCGCGAGGGGAGTGCTCTCCGGAATCGGCAGGACAGAAGTTTTTCCGTAGACGGAGCAAGAGCTAGCAAAAACCACGCGCTTTACTTTCGCATCGCGAGCCGCCACCAGGACATGCAGCGTGCCTTCCACGTTGATCCGATTTGTCTCGATCGGGTCCTTTACGGAACGCGGGACGGACGTCTGCGCCGCCAGGTGAATCACCCGTTCCACGCCGCGGCATGCTTCGGCCAGGGCTTCCAAATTCGTGATGCTCTCTTGGAATAATTTAATTTTTGGTTTTACGTATTCAAGGTTTGCGGCTTTGCCGGCAGACAAATCGTCCAATACCGCGACGTCGTGGCCGCGCCGCACCAATTCATCCACGGTATTCGAGCCGATGAATCCCGCGCCGCCGGTTACTAGATAGCGCATTCATTCACTCCTGATGTGGCTTGGTAGGGCAGCCGCTCTTGGCTGTCCCGCACAGTCCTGGCTGCGCAAAAGCGGACAGCCAAGAGTGGCTGCCCCACTTGAACACCGATCCGGGACAGCGCGGCGGCGGATTTCACCTGTTTCCCAATCACGCGGCTGCCGCGGCGCGCATCTAAACACCAGGCCCGACACATCTGGTGTCAGGACGCTTTTTTCTGTACCCTGAATATAGCGTGCCCCCTGGGCGGAGTCACGACGTCTAAGTTTGCATGCTGGAAAGGGAGGGCGCGACCCGGCTTCGCCGCTCCGAACAAATCCATTGTTGAGGACACGCGCAAAGCTCCATCGCTTCGCTTCCGTTGCGCCGCTGCTGGCGGTGGCGCTGGTGTTCACTTCCATCGGATTAGCGCAGCAATCCAAACCCTCGAAGAAACGCGCGAAATCTCCTGCGCCTTCCGCGGCGCCGGTAATTGTTCCGGTTCCATTTCAGCCGGGTGAAATTCTCGCATACCGCGTCCTGTTTTCAAAATACGCGGTGAATGCCGCCAAGATCGAAACCACGGTCGTCGAACAGCGCAATTTCTTCGGGCATCCCGCCTGGCATTTCCGCGCCACCGCTCACACCATGGATACTACGCGCGCGCTCTACGCCATTGACGATCAGTTCGATTCCTACACCTCCGCTGCCAACCTGTTCTCCCTGCAATTCGAGATGTACCTCCACGAACAAGGGAAGGCGCAAACGAATTTGTATCGCATGACGACTGAAGGCGATCCGGCCCCGAGCGATGCCACCGCGATTCGCGTTACCCCGGGAACGCGCGACGCCATCAGTTTTCTATATAATTTGCGCGCCGCGGATTGGCAGCGCACACCGGAGCTGCGAGTTCCCGTATTCGATGGCCGGCGCCTCTATGACGTCGTGGCGCGAATTGATACGCCGCAAGGAAACGTCAGCGTTCCTGCCGGAAATTTCCCCGCATTTCGCATCTCCCTCTTATTGTTCGATCACGGCAAGGAATTGACGGACACGCGGTTTTGGCTGTGGGTAACCAGGGACGCGGCCCACACGCCGGTCCTCGTTGAGGCCGAAATCCCAATCGGCACGGCCCGAATTGAACTTACGCATTTGCCCTGACCAGGCATTCAGCCTTGCCTCGACTAAAACCCGCAGGCTGAAGCCCGCGCCACAAAAACAAAAGGCCCGGCTCTACATATGACAGCCGGGCCTTTTTCCTTCTTTTTTCTTGCTGTATTCGATCAGTGCACCGGAGGCACCACCGGCGCAGGTCCTACCGGCGGCAACTGCCCCTTTTTTAACCCTGCCGCGACGGGAGCAGGCTTGGAGAGCGCAATCTCCAGGGCCTGATCCACCGTGTGCACGAAATGAATTTGCATTCCATCGAGCATGTGCGGCTGCAGGTCCTCCTTCAAGTTTGGCTCATTCTCCGCGGGCAAAATCACCTCGCGGATTCCCGCGCGTTTGGCCCCGAGCACTTTTTCCTTGATCCCGCCGACCGGCAGAACGATGCCGGAGAGCGAAATCTCGCCCGTCATGGCCACGCGCGGGCGGATGGCCCGGCCGGAGAGCAGGCTCACCAGCGCGTTGACCATTGCCACGCCCGCCGAAGGACCATCCTTTGGCACCGCTCCCGACGGGACGTGAATGTGAATATCCTGCTTGCGGAAGAAGTCGGGATCGATGTCGTAGCGCTCCGCGTTGGCGCGCACCCACGTCAACGCCGCCGTCATCGACTCCTGCATCACTTCGCCCAGGTGACCGGTCATGGTGAACTGCTTTCCGCCTCGCATGCGGCTGGCTTCGATGAAGACGATGTCGCCGCCGGCGGGCGTCCAGACGAGTCCGACCGAAACGCCGGGCGTCTTGACGCGTTCTTCAACTTCCCGTTCGGCGCGAAACTTCGGCACGCCTAACGCTTCGTGCACCACTTCGGGCGTGACCACGAGCTTCTGGGTCTTGCCCTCGGCGATGCGCCGCGCCTGCTTGCGGATCAACGTGGCGATTTCTCGTTCAAGGTTCCGCACGCCGGCTTCGCGCGTGTAGCTGTGAATAATCTCGCGCAAGCCGTCATCGGTAAATTCGATTTGATCGCCGATCTTGATCCCGTGCTCATTGGCCTGCTTGGGAATCAGGTACTTGTTGGCGATGTGGACCTTCTCCACCTCGATATAGCCGGCGAGTTCGATAATTTCCATACGATCGCGCAGCGGCTCCGGAACCGGGTCGATCATGTTGGCCGTGGCGATGAAAAGCACCTTGGACAAATCAAATGGCACGTCCAGATAGTGATCGCGGAACGATGCGTTCTGCTCCGGATCGAGCACTTCCATCAACGCCGCCGATGGATCGCCCCGGAAATCGCGCCCGAGCTTGTCCACTTCGTCCAGCATGAAAACCGGATCGTTGGTTTCGGCGCGGCGAATTCCCTGGATGATTTGTCCGGGCAGCGCGCCGATATACGTCCGGCGGTGGCCGCGAATTTCCGCTTCGTCGTGCATACCGCCCATCGAGATGCGCACGAACTTGCGGCCCAGCGCCCGTGCAATCGATTTCCCGAGCGACGTTTTCCCCACGCCTGGCGGCCCAAGGAAGCACAGGATCGGCCCCTTCATGCCGGGCTTGAGTTTCTTCACCGCAAGGTAATCGAGGATCCGTTCTTTCACCTTTTCCAGGTCGTAGTGGTCCTCATCCAAAATGGCTTGCCCCTTCGCGATGTCGATCTCTTCCACCCCCGAGGATTTCATCCAGGGAAGCGAGGTCATCCATTCCAGATAGGTGCGCGCGACCATGTACTCGGCGGATGCCGGAGTCATTTTCGCGAGGCGTTTCAACTCTCGCTCGCACTCCTTGCGCGCCTCCGCGGACATGCCGGATTTTTCGAGCTTTTCGCGGAGCTCGTCGATCTCGGCCTGGCCGTCGTCGGATTCGCCCAGTTCCTTGTGAATCGCCTTGAGCTGCTCACGCAGCAAGTACTCGCGCTGGCTCTGGCTGACCTGCTCCTGCACCTGCTCATGAATCTTGTTGCGAAGCTCCAGGACTTCCAACTCCTTGGAGAGTTCGCGAATCAGGGTTTCGAGGCGGCGCCGCACATCGGCCGTCTCCAAAAGTTCCTGGCGAAGCAACGTGGGAAGGGAGGGCAAGTTCGCAGCGATAAAATCGGCGAGGCGAACCGGGTCTTCGATATTCAATGCCGCAGTCTGCAAATCATCCGAGAGTTGCGGGGAACGCGCCACTACGTCGCGGAACAGTTCGCGGGCGTTGCGTTCCAGGGCCATTAATTCCGCGTCCTGATCGCCGACAAGATCCGGCTGGATTTCGACGCGAGCCGTCAGGAAAGGCCGGAAGCTGATAAGTTCCACCACACGAATCCGTTGCAGGCCTTCCAGGAAAACAACAACGTTCCCGTTGGGCATTCGCACTAACTTATGGATTTTCGCGGCCGTGCCGACCATATGCAGGTCCGCTGCGGCGGGCTCTTCGACTCGGGGATCGTGCTGGGCCACGATTCCAAGCAGTTTTTCGTCTCCGTGCAGGGAGTTGAGCAGAGCCAGCGAGCCCTCGCGCCCGACGGTCAGAGGCTGAACGCCTCCCGGAAACAACACCGTATCCCGAACGGGCAGAATCGGAAGCTCTTTCGGAATTGGAATCAACTTTTCGCTCATTTGGTCCCCCTTGAATTCATACCGCAAACAACCACATCAATGCTCGACACTTAGGTTAGATGCAGGACCAACCCAAAAGATACCATGAAGAAACATGCCGATTAGCAACAACCTTTAGTGTGTGCCACTAAAGGGCTTGAAATTGCCGAGTAATCACTAAAATCTTTGGTAAGACAATAAAAATAAATACTTTAATAACAGTACGCCCCCAAATCCGCATTCTCGCCCCCGCTATTCCTCCGCGTATAACTCACATCGGCAAGATTGGAAACCTCGTGAGCCCACAGGAATCGGGGACAGAATCTATGTAAGGCCGCCAGGGGAAAGAACCCCTCGGTTTAGCTCAAGGCCGGCTGATGGACCGCGCAAACTGAAGGGCGCTTTCCCGGTCCTGGAGGCGTCCTTCGAGCTGGGCCTCTTCTACGGCCAGCAGGATTGCCCTGAATCGGGGTCCTGGGACCAAGCCCATTCTCTTAAGATCATCGCCTGTGACCAGCTTAGGGGGATACACTTTTTCGGGCGGAGTTTCCACAAGAAACCGCTGTACGAAGGTATAGGCATCGAGATTTCTGTGGCTTGAAAGGCAATCGAGGCGGTGCAATTCCAGGTGTTCCTCAAATCGCGGCAGGCGCACAAATCGCTTGAGCGTGGCGGTGCGCATCTCGTGGACATCCTTGAAGCGGAGATGATTGGCTACCAGCGCTTCGATCTGCTCGGTATCCTCATTCGAGAAGCGCAGGGCGCGGCAGATGTGTTCGGCCATACGTGCGCCGACCTCCACGTGGCCGTCGAAGCGGATACGAGTGTCCGGCCCGGTCGCCGGGGAAAAGGTTGGCGGCTTGCCCACATCGTGCAGAAGCACACCCCAGGCCAGCGTCGGGGAGCAATTAGGCTGCAGCATTTCGAGCATCATGCGCGTGTGAATCCACACATCGCCTTCCGGATGATATTGTGGCGGCTGCTCGACGCCCTTCATCCGCGCAATGTCAGGGAGCACCACGGCGAGCAATCCGATTTCCTCCAGCAGCTCGAATCCGCGGCGCGCGGCGCCCTCGGTCAGCAGCTTGGTCAGTTCATCACGAATGCGTTCGGGTGAAACTTGCGTAATTTGCGCGGCCAGGCTCTGCGCCGCCGCCATTGTTTCTAGTTCAATCCGGAAGCCGAATCGCGCGGCGAATCGCACAGCCCGCATCATGCGCAATTTATCTTCCGCGAAACGCTGACGCGGTTCGCCGATTGCGCGCACGATGCCTGTGCGCAAATCGGCGCGTCCTTCGACAAAGTCGAGAACTTCGCCCGTCGCCGGGTCCATCAATAGTCCGTTGATCGTGAAATCGCGACGCCGAACGTCTTCCCGCGGCGAATCCGAATAGACCACGTGATCCGGATGGCGGCCATCGGAGTAGCCAATGTCGGAGCGAAACGTGGCCACCTCAACTTGCGCTCCATCATCAACCACAAGGATCACGCCGAATTTCGCGCCGACGGCGAGGCTATTCGGAAAAAGTTCCTGCACCCGGTCCGGGCGCGCGTCCGTGCAAACGTCGTAATCCGCAGGCTCGCGGCCCAGCACCAGATCGCGCACGCATCCGCCCACCAGAAACGCCTGCTGTTTCTGTTGGCGCAGCGTAGTGCAGATTTGTTCGGCCAGTTGGCGTGGAGTCATTCTTAAATTATGCGCCAGTCGGCGCGATGGACAAAGAATTCCTGCGACGCTATCCCGGAGTGGCTTCTTGTTCTTGTGCGCATTGTCAACGCGCTGTTCCCGGCGTAATAATTAGATTCATGACCACGACCACAGAGTCTTCCAAAGGGCAATATGCCCAGGCACATGAATTTGAAAGAAATCTCGACCGCCTGGCCGATGTCGCGGTGCGCGTCGGACTGGGACTTGCGCCCGGACAAGAGCTGGTGATGACCGCAACGCTGGATGCGATCCCTCTCGCGCGCCGCATCACGGAACATGCCTATAAGGCGGGCGCCAGGCTGGTCACCACGTTGTTTACGGACGAAGAGTCCGCTTTGCTTCGCTTCCGCCATGGTCCGGACGCGAGCTTTGACGCCGCAGCGTCGTGGCTCTACGAGGGCATGGCCCAGGCATTCCGGAACGGCGCGGCGCGGCTGGCGATTACCGGCGGCGATCCGTCACTGCTCTCGAAGGAAGATCCGGAAAAGGTGAGCCGTGCGAATCGCTCCATGTCCAAAGCCTACCGCCCGGCCCTGGAACTGATTACGCGCCACGAAATCAATTGGACGATCGTCGCTTGCGCAACCCCCGCGTGGGCGGCGGCCGTGACCCCCGATCTCTCGCAGGACGAGGCACTGGCCCGTCTTTGGAGACTCATTTTCGCCGCCTCGCGCGTTTCGGGCCAACTCGATCCGGTGGCTTCGTGGAAAGAACACGACGCCAACCTGCATGCTCGCTGTAGCCGGCTGAACGAGAAGCGCTATTCGGCGTTGCACTTCCGCGGACCAGGCACGGACCTGCGCGTCGGACTTTCCGACGGTCACCTGTGGCTCGGCGGAGGCACAACAGCGGGGAATGGGCTGTATTGCATTGCGAATATGCCCACCGAAGAGGTTTTCACCACACCGCACAAAGACCGCGTCGAAGGACACGTGACCAGCACCAAGCCGCTGTCATATCAGGGCACGATGATCGAAGAAATCTCCGTGCGGTTCGAGGCTGGGAAAATTGTGCAGGCCCACGCCGCGCGGGGCAACCAGGTCTTGCAGCGCATGATCGAGACGGACGAAGGAGCGCGGCGGCTCGGCGAAGTTTCTCTCGTGCCGCACTCGTCGCCGATTGCTTCGAGCGGCGTGCTCTTCATGAATACGTTGTTCGACGAGAACGCCGCCTGCCACATTGCCCTGGGTCAGGCCTACAGCAGCTGTTTGAAAGACGGTGACAGCCTCACCCCGGAACAACTGGCCTCGCGCGGCGCAAATAGCAGCCTTATCCATGTCGACTGGATGATTGGATCGAACCGTATTGATGTGGATGGTATCCGCGTGGCGGGTGATTCGGAGCCTGTGATGCGCGCCGGGGAGTGGGTTTAGCGCCTGCGCAATCTTCCTTTTTTCGATGCCGGTCGCAGCAATTTGTGGCGCCGCCTTCAGGCGGGCACATTAGGGGCAAGCAGATGCCCGCCTGACGGCGGGCGCTACAAGAACCAAATCCAATTTCTCTCCCAGATTCGTTAGGCCTTCCATTTGCACAATTTTCAATCCTCTTTATTTTCCTGGCGCGCTTTCCTCATCGAGCCGCCGAATTGAATCTTGGAAAATCCGAAGCGGTCGCGTAAAGCGTCGGTGGCTTGAGCCAGGCGCTCGAGTTTTTCGCGGCGCGGCGCGTCGAGCAAATCGAGTTGCTTGCCGCCATGCGTGAACGAAGAGAGCGCCACGCCGACGAGTCTCACTTTTCGGATGCGGTCGCAGTGGCGCTCGAATAATTTCTTCACAGTTTCAAAAACGATGGGATCGAGATGCGTGGGCTCGCGGAGGGTTTGAGCGCGAGTGATTGTTTCAAAACCTGCGTACCGGATCGTGACCGTGACTACTCGAGCGCTCAGCCCCGCTTCGCGCAGGCGCTTCATCGCTTTCTGGCACAGCAGGCTGAGCGTGGCGTCGAGCACGGCGCGGTCCTGCGTGTCCTCCATGAATGTGCGATTGTGCGAAATGGATTTCGGCTCGGCATCCACGAAAAATTCATAGGTGTCCCCGCCGCGCGCTTTGCGGTACAGCGCCGTGCCCCAGCGGCCAAAATTTTGCTCGAGTTTTTCGCGCGCAGTGGCGGCCAGCTGTCCAACCTTTTCGATGCCCGCTGCCTTCAGAGCCGCTTCCGTGACCTTGCCGATTCCAGGAATGCGCCGCACGGCCAGAGGCGCGAGAAACGCTTCCTCGCTTTCGGCGGGAACCCAGACCAGGCCGCGTGGCTTGGCCTGATCGCTCGCCACTTTGGCGACGAGCCGCGTGCGCGCCAGGCCCGCGGAACACGGCAGTCCGGTCGTCGCCGTAATTTCGCGCAGCAGCGCATCCGCTGCCGCCAGCGGCGGGCCTTGCAGGCGCTCCGTCCCGGCGAGGTCCAGGTAAGCCTCGTCCACCGAAGCCATTTCCACTACCGGAGAATATTTTCCTAGGATCGCCGCGACCCGGTCGCTCCATTCGGAGTAGAGATGATGCCGCGGTTCGAGAAAAATGGCGTGGGGGCATAAGCGTCCGGCCATGCGCAGCGGCATCGCCGAATGAATGCCATATTTCCGCGCCTCATAACTTGCCGTGGATACAATGCCGCGCTGATCCGGCTGGCCTCCCACGACGACAGGTTTGCCGCGCAGCTCGGGCCTGTCGAGCAGTTCTACCGAGACGAAAAACGCGTCCATATCGACGTGAAGGATGGAAGTGGTGGAAGGCGAGGAAGTGGAGGATGTGGAGGACGAAGAATCCGCCGCGGCGGAATCGCGCTTGGCTCGGAAAGTGGCGAGCTTCGGCATGGTTCGTGGCTGCTACTATACACCCGGGCGAATGAATAGCGAAGACTCGACACAGCCGCGGACTCTTCCCCAGCACCTTCCTATTCAAATAGCGCGGCAGTCCGCGTCATACGGATTTCATTTCCCTGTCACACACCATTCACAATTCCAAACTATCTTCCGGTACTAGTTCCTTTCCTTCGGAGCGCAAGATGTTGAGTTTTTCCCAGCCCTCGAATTTTCAGAGGGACCTTGAGATTTAGGCACGGGGTGACGTAGGTGGGATCGCTCAGTTGAAAAAATTGGAGACTCGGCAAAATCGGGCTGTGAAAGTCTTGATCGGAGGATTTGTGTATGCGTAAAATAATCTATTCATTTTTTCTGGTGGGAATTCTGTTCAACACCCTCTCGCCGCATTCCGCCGCAGCTCAGGAAGGCAGAGGAACGGTCGCCGGGACGGTGAGAGACTCGGCAAATGCGGTATTGACGGGCGCTCTGGTTGAAATTCAGCCGACGGGAAAACGAGCTGCGTCGGACGACCAGGGGCAATTCAGATTCACGGATGTCGCCGCGGGCCAATACACATTGACTGTGTCCTATGTTGGACTCTCGGAATTCACGAACACCGTAACGGTCAACGCGGGACAGACAGCAAGTGTGGATGCGGTCTTGAAGGTTGCCGGTGTGACCGACCAGGTGATGGTTACCGCGGAGCGTTTAGAGGGGCAGGCGGAAGCGATCAACATTGAGCGCACGGATGACCATATCGTGCAAGTGCTGCCCTTGAAGGAAATCACCAGCTTGCCCAATACGAACATCGCCGACGCGGTCGGCCGCGCACCTAGCGTGACCCTCGAGCGCGACGAAGGCGAAGGAAAATACGTTCAAATCCGCAGCATGGAGCCCCGCCTCACGAACACGACGATTAATGGGGTGAACGTGCCTTCCGTCGAGGGAACCGTCCGCAACATCAAGCTCGACTCGGTTCCGACGAATCTGGTGGAACGCATCGAAGTGTTCAAGACCCTTTCAGCAGACATGGACGCGGACGGTATCGGCGGCACCGTCAATCTCGTGACCAAGACGGCCTCCTCGAACAAACCAGCCTTCGATTTCGGAGGGTCCGGGGGATACACACCGATCCAGGGCGGCCGCACGCTGGGCGAGTTCGACGGTACGTATGGCCAGCGCTTCGGCACTCAGGGGAAACTTGGTTTCCTGCTCGGAGGGACGTGGGACCGCAATAACCGCGGGATCAACGATCTCGAACCAGCGCCCGGAACCGCGACCGATCCGGCGACGGGAAAGTCGATCGCGCAATTCACAACCGAGGACGAGCGGTCCTATGCGTATTACCGCACCCGCTACGGATTTGATACGGGAATCGACTACAACCTGAGCCCGGGGTCAAATGTGTACGTCAAGGGGATGTATTCTGATTTCCACGACTACGGTGATGTGTGGGTGTACACGCCGAATGCGGGCAACACTGTCAAAGCGGTGAACGGCTCGACCATCACGTATGATAACGCGCAAGATTGTGTCGCCGTCAACCAGGCAGCCGACGTAACGAAACCGGGCAGCAATCCCTGTTCGCCGGGTAATTACCAATACCGGCACTACATTCGGCGCCCCGATCAACAGCTCTACAGCATCTTGATTGGCGCCAGGCATGACTTCGGAGCGAACCTGATTACTTATGAATTCGCAGGTTCGCGTGGACATAACATCGGGGGGCAGGACTTTGAGACCACCAACTTCAACGGACCGACTGCTAGCTACGACCAAAATGGAAACCTTCAGCCTGGACCAACAGGGGCAGATCTGGCCCTGAACATCAGCGACCCCCTGCGGCCAAAGTTTGTGGCTCAGGACGGCACCAACATCTATGACCCAACGCAATACACGGTCTCCAAGACAAGTTTGAACAGTTACATTGCCACGACGCTCAATTTCCAGGGCGCCGCCACATATGCACGGAGATATAGCGTTCATTCGCACCTGAGCACATTTCAAATGGGCGTGAAGGTGCGAAACTCGCACGGGTATCAGCACGAATTGGATAGTAACTATAACGCTGGTTCCACGGGTTTGTTTACGTTGTCTCAGGTTCAAGGAACCTATACGAACCCGACCTACTACGACGGCTACTTCGGGGGCTACGGGCCGACCTCTGATTACAACAAGATCCTCCAAGCGGCTCAGGCTGGTCTCATATCAGCAAACAACTTCCAACAATTGGCCAGCGTTCAGAAAAACGAGGGCGCTTTTTTTGATTCGAACGAGCGCATCTACGCCGGATTCGTCCAGGACGCGATTACGATCGGAAAATTCCGATTCCAGGCCGGCGTCCGATTCGATGGCACCAAAGAGGACTTCACGACGCATCACGTTGATGCGACGATTGTAGATAGCTCCGGCAATCTCGTCGTTCCGGCTTCGATTCCGGCGTGCCCGAGTGCAGCCGTTTCAATCTGCAGCTTTAACCAATCAGGAAGCTACTTCAACGCTCTGCCGAGCGCGGAGGTCCAGTATCAAATCAAACCAGATACGGACTTACGCGTGGTCTATTCCAGAGGGCTTGCCCGGCCGAATATCGGAGATCTCGTTCCCGCCCAGATTGTGGACCCCAATGCAAGCCCCAAGCAGGTAACGCTCGGCAACGCGTCGTTGATTCCCACGAAGTCCAACAACTACGACGTACTGGTGGAACACTTCTTTCAGCCGCTGGGAATCTTGCAGGCGGGGTTTTATTACAAGCAGCTTTACGACCCGATCTATCCGACGATAAGCCTCATCGGGCCAGCGGACCCCAACTTCCCCAACTTGGGCGGATATAAACTGGCCCAATCCGTAAATGGCCCGAGTGCCTACGTTTACGGCTTCGAGGCGGCTTGGGAGCAGCGCTTTTCTTTCTTGCCTGGGCTCCTGAGTGGATTTGGTGTCGCTGCAAACTACGGCCGCGCACAGTCCCAGGTGAATTTCCCGTCGAATTTCTCACCCTCCACGCCGGGTGGGCCGGGGAGAATCGATCATCCTACTCTGCCTCGCGAAGCACCCAACACCTGGAACCTGGGCTTCACCTACGACAAGGCCCGCTTCTCGATGCGTTTCGGCGTGAGCCACAACGACACCAGCATCTTCGGTTACAACTACCAGCACACCGATGCGCCAACGGACGCGGATCCAATTCTGGGAATCCACGGCCCCACCGGCGACGTCTACTTGTACGCTCACACCCAGTTCGATATTCAGGGCAGCTATCGCATCTACAAGAACCTGAGCTTCTTTGCCTACGGATTGAACCTGAGCAACGAAGTGTTCGGCTTCTACCAGGGCAGCCCGAGCTATCCGATCCAGCGCGAATTCTACAAACCGACGGTGGCCTTCGGAATGCGTTGGTCATCGGCGGTGGAATAGAAGTCTGGGAGAAAAGGCAGATTCTGCGCGAGAGCGTTTCGAGAATCGCGGTCATCTGCCTCCTGGCTCAGTTAACAATTGCCCTTGGTGCGCATGCCTAAGCCATGCGCACCATTTTTTTGGTATGCCACGCGGATAAGGTTTCCGAGGAAACGGACGCCCCGCTTAGTGACGCCGGGCGTCGGCATGCGGAATGCGGAATGCCTCGCGAACACACTCGCGGACGGGCAGATTCAACAAATTTTCACCTCCAACTCGCACGCCCATGGTAGACGGCTGCGTCCCTATCCATGCTCAAACCTCTGAGGATCTACTGGCTCGGTAAACTTCACTAAATGAGGGTGTTAGCGCCTGCAAGTGTTATTCCGCTGAAGGCAATGCTACGATAAGGCCCAGGAGTGATCCCGTGGGAAAACTTTTTCCGGCGATTGACGATTCCGTCAGGAAATTTATCGAAGCTCAGCCGCTTTTCTTCGTAGGGTCGGCGCCGCTCGATCCCGAGGGTCATGTCAACGTGTCGCCGAAAGGGCTCGATACCTTGCGAATTTTGGGGCCGTCGACCATTGCCTACCTGGACCTGACCGGCAGCGGGATTGAGACCGTCTCTCATCTCAAAGAGAACGGACGGATCGTCCTGATGTTCTGCAATTTTCAAGGGCCGCCGAAAATTCTGCGCCTGTATGGCCGGGGCACGGTAATCGAGCTGGATCATCCCGAATTTCCGTCTCTGGCGGGCCGATTCCCCGCGCATGACGGCGCCAGGGCGGTCATTTTGATAGAAATTTCGCGCATCGCCGATTCTTGCGGTTTCGGCGTTCCACTTTTTGAATACGAAGGGCAGCGCAGCCAGCTTTCCGCGTGGTCTCAAAAACTTGGGTCCGCGGGACTCGAGAAGTATCGCCGGGAAAAGAATAACCGGAGCATTGACGGCGTTCCAGGCCTCGAAAAGCCGGCGGGTGAAGGTTAAGCGGCACCATCGCCGGTCCCCAGGGCGTTCACTCTTGTGACATCAAGGAATTCCATATCCATCGGGAACCTCCGTCTCAGTTTTGTAAATTCTCCATCGCGCTGGCAAAAATTCCCCCTATTTCCTGTGTTTTCGCGGGATTGGCGCGGCCTTTCGCTGCACCAAAATCTGTCAAAAATGATTTTGGTGATTAAAGAGATAATATGCAGCATCCTCACAAACCGCGCATTCCGAACAATCCCGATCCAATCCCCGTGATTCAATGCTCCAGGCGCCATTTCTTTCTGGTCAGAATGGAGTTGTGGCACATGACCTGCTCCCCTCAATGCACTCAGCCGTTCACAACTTTGAACTGGGGGCCAAGACCATGTTTAAAAGTTCCATCTTGCAAATTCAAGATCGGGGCACGGCGGAAGAAAGACTGTGGCGCGCCGTGATCACTAAATCGTTGGAAGAATGGATCTGCGGGCCATTGAGTTTTAGCCGTAAAGCAGAGCAATTCCTCTTTAACGACAACAAGGATTTCAAGGCTGTTTGCTCCTCCGCAGGCATGGATCCCATTCGGCTGAGAAAACGGCTGGAAACCATACGCGCTCGCGGCATCCAAAAGGAAAATATTCCATTCCGTGTGCGAACTCAAAGAAGGTTAGGCCTTCCACAGCCTGCCGGTTGGGGCCAAAGAGCGTTCGGGGTTTAAGATCCCTTTTGGCCGCCAATCGCCCTGGCAATTTGTTCCGGCAATTCTCCCTGCAATGCCATGAGAGCTACTCGAACGAGAGCCGCGACGCTGATCGCGTCGCGGATCTCTCCTCGCTTGACCCGCTCGATCGCCTCCCAGAAGGGCACGCGCGCAAGCTGCAGCTTTTCCGTTTCATCCGGTTGCCCGGGCGCTTCGGAAAGTTCCCACGCCAGGAACGCTGTGCTGCGTTCGTCTGACACGCTGTTGGAAAGGTCCATTCCCAGAATTTCGATCCAGCGCTTGGCGGACAGGCCGCATTCCTCGCGCAGTTCCCGCTGCGAGGATTGGAGGGCTGCGACCGAATGCGATCCGCCCCCCTCGGGAATTTCCCAGCTGTAAGCGCGGAGAGGAAACCGGTACTGTCCCACCAGGATGACATTTCCATTTTCGTCGATTGGGACGACGCCCGTGGCCTGATTCTTGAAATGAACCGTCCCATACACACCCGGCTTGCCCGAGGGACCCAAAACTTCGTGGTGCTCCACGCAAATCCATTCGTTTTTATACACCGTCGCCCGTTTAAGCACAGTCCAGGGATTCTTGGTCTCGTCCATGTTCGCTCCGCGCCAACAATACTAGCGCAGAAGAATAGGCGGCTGAGGAAGTTAAGGAAGTGGTGGTAAGGATATCGGAGAGGGTTGTAGCTTGCTCGCATCGCCAATTTGAGGGAGGGGTTTGGTAGCACAGGCACTCTTGCCTGTGCGGGCTTGTAAGTCGTACGCGCAATCTGCCAACACGGCGACAATCTTAAAAACCGCTCAGGCAAGAGTGCCTGTGCTACCTGACCCTTCTCGGAAATTGACTGGCCGGCGGACTGGTCCGCAGTCAGGTCGCCACAATATTTTTATGGCTATTCCATCGATGATGTTCCATTGGAATTGCGCTGCGCGGATGCGATACGTGGAATTCCTGCAAGATCGTTGGTGATGGCAACGCTGGTCCACTCCGGTGGGGTGAGCAGGCGCGAGACGTGCTCGGCGGAGTTGTGACCAAGCTCCAGCACCAACACCCCGCCGGGTTTGAGCAATATTGCCGCTTGCGCTACGAGCGGCGCGTAGATTTCCGTCCCGGTTTCGCCGCCGAAAAGCGCGACGGCGGGCTCATGCTCGCGGACTTCGCGTGGCAGCGTTGCCGCTTCGTGGTGGCCGATGTAGGGCGGGTTGCTGGCGATGAGATCGAGGGAGCGTAACTCGTGATCTTTGCCCCGTGATTTGTGTAGGAGAAAATCCAGCAGATTGCATTCGAGGAAATCGATGCGCGCGGTGACGCCGTGCCGTGCGGCGTTGCGGCGCGCGACTTCGAGAGCGGCGGCGGATATGTCCGTGGCGACGATTTGCGCGGCGGGCAATTCGCGCGCCAGCGCGATCGCGATGCAACCGGACCCAGTGCCCACGTCAGCAATCCGGAAAGCTTGCTCGCGCCAGGCTGAGCCGGTACCGGAGCCGATCCCAAGGTGTTCGAGGGCAACTTCAATCACATGCTCGGTCTCCGGGCGTGGGATAAGAACGTCGGGCGTGACTTCGAAATCCAGGCCCCAGAATTCCTGATGGCCGGTGAGGTGCTGCGTCGGTACTCCGCTACAGCGCTGTGCGATCAAAGAAAAATATTGGTCGCGCGTTGCGGCGTCGAGTTTGTGTTCCGGATGCGCGTAGAGCCACGCCCGTTCTTGCCCAAGAATGTGGATCAGCAGCAGTTCGGCGGCCAGCCCGGCGGAGGGCACGTTCTCACGCTCGAGTTGCGCGATGCCGTCGCGAAGTGCAACCGCGAGTGACTGTTGGCTGGTGATTGGTGAGTGGTGCGACATCAATCCAACCCACTATCCGTGATAGCTTCAGGGGTTGAAGCCCCTTGATTGTTCGAGACTAATGTCACGGCAATAGCCGTGACCCACAAATCAACTTCAACGGAACCTTCCAGCGATCTTACAAGTCGGCCTGTCAATTGTTAGCTTTGTAGGGCACGGCTTTAACAGGTTGCGGAAAAATTCCAAAAGTGTCATTCCGAGGGCGCGGTTTGCCCGAGGAATCTGCTTTTTTCTTGGGATTGGTGAAAAAGCAGATCCCTCGCTTCGCTCGGGATGACATTAAACTTCCTTTTTCCGCAGCCTCTTTAAGCCGTGCCGTTCAGATTCGCGAAATGAATCGGCTTTAGCCGCTGGCTTACTAGATTTCCAGTGGCGCCACAAGATCAGAATCACCACTACGCCTCGACCAACTCCTGCTTCAGGCGCTCGGCTTCGAAGTGTGTCACCAGCGCGTCGACGAACGGGCCGAGTTTTCCGTCCATCACTTCGGTGAGCTGGTGCAGCGTCAGGCCAATGCGGTGGTCGGTCACCCGATTTTGCGGAAAATTGTACGTCCGAATTTTTTCCGAGCGGTCGCCGGTCTTGATCTGGCCGAGCCGCTCAGCGGCAATGGCTTCGTGCTGCTTGGCCTGCTCCATTTCGTACAGGCGCGCGCGCAACACGCGCATGGCTTTCGCGCGATTCTTGATCTGCGATTTTTCGTCCTGCTGCGATACGACCAGGCCCGACGGAATGTGCGTGATGCGCACGGCCGAATACGTCGTGTTCACCGACTGTCCGCCCGGCCCCGAGGAGCAGAACGTGTCGATGCGCAGGTCCTTCGCTTCGATTTTAATGTCGATTTCGTCGGCCTCGGGCAGCACCGCGACGGTCGCCGCCGACGTATGAATGCGCCCCTGCTGCTCGGTGGCCGGCACCCGCTGCACGCGGTGCACGCCGCTCTCGTATTTCAGCTTCGAGTAGACTTTTTGTCCCTGAATCGACGCGACCACTTGCTTCAAGCCGCCCAGTGAGCTCGGCGAACTCTCCAGGATTTCCACTTTCCACTTCTGCGATTCCGCGTAGCGCGAGTACATGCGGAAGAGTTCGCCCGCAAAGAGCGCCGCTTCATCGCCGCCCGTCCCCGCGCGGATTTCCACGATCACGTTTTTCTCGTCGTTCGGGTCCTTCGGCAAAAGCAAAACTTTCAGCTCGCGCTCGACCGTCTCCTTGCGATCGGTGAGCTGCTTCTCTTCGTCCTGCGCGAGGAGCTTCATCTCCGCGTCGTCCGCTTCGAGCGCCATTTGCTTCGCTTCCGCCAGGCCTTTGTCGAGCTGCTTCCACTCGCGGTATTTTTCGACCATCTCGGAAAGCTCCGCATGCCGCCGCGCGAGCTTCTGGTAGTTCGCCGAATCGTTCAATATTTCCGGCGAAGAAAGCTCCGCGGTCATTTCGACGTAGCGGTGTTCGATCTGATCGAGCTTTTCGTACAGCGTTAACCCTGCCATGGCTTGCCCCTATCAAATAAAATTCCACTCGGAAAAAGAGCCTCGTTTCGGGAGAACAGATTCGTGCGGCGACCCCGCATGGCGGGATCCAGGAAGGGTTGCGGCTAATAGAATACAGAGAGCATCGTTTGCTGTAGCTAAAGTAGCGTGAAATCGCGACAAATGCAATTCGGCGGCTGTGGTTCGGGTTCCAACAGTTCAGGAGTGAAGCAGAACGGAGTTCTGATGCTCTAGGGGACTCCAGTCTTTGTATCCTGCGGCATATATGAAATCCAAATGATCTTTGAAAGAATAATTGGTTGTAAAGAACGCATCCGCAACTGTACGAAATGTGTGCCTCTGGGAACATCGGCGCTGAAACAATCTACACCTACACCGTCCGACCGTTCATATCCACCGCAAGCAAATGTGTGTCGGGCACCCGAATCCGCAATCAGATCAACTTCAGGAAGCGTGACTGAGCCATCTTCCAACCTTATTCCGCCCGGATTGATGTTGAGTGCGAATTTCGTAGTGAGAGTTAGACGTACAGTTTGGTACTGCCATTCCGCGCTCACGGAGGGTGGAAGGGCGATCTGGACCCATTCCTGACCAATTTTCAGTGGGTCGCTTTCTATCACGATCTCTCTAATTCGGTGACGACACGATGACAGTGCGCAAAGGACCGCGAAAAATATAACCGCCAACATGGTCTTCACCACGTTCGATCATCCTCCCTACGGTTTCATTCAAGAGTATCTGAACAGCGTGGCGTTTGGCGATAGTGGAAATAGATAGCGCTTTTCGGAAACTCGTCCTATATCAATCCAACCTACGCATCATTGCGACCGCGAGTGATCGGTATATCATAGGCTTGCGACTGCCCATAACCATGAGCCAACCACTCTCCATCCCGGGTGTGACCGCTTCGAGTATCGACGGCGAACTGCTGTGGGGCTTCTGGTATCCGGCCCTGCGCAGCGACGAACTTCGCGGGCGGGCACTCGTGACTTCGATGCGCATGGAAACTCCGCTCGTGCTGGGGCGCGATGCTGCTGGAAAAGCATTCGCGCTGCGCGACGTTTGCCCGCACCGCGCGTTTCCGCTGTCCGCGGGCTCCTGCGACGGAAAGACCGTCGAGTGCACGTATCACGGCTGGCGCTTTGACGCGCACACGGGGCAATGCCGTGAGATTCCGTCGATCACGTCGGATTCCAAGCTGCAGTGCGACCGCATCTACGCAGGGAGTTTTCCATGCGAGGATCGCGATGGCTACATCTGGGTATATCTCGCGAATCCCGAGGGGCGCGCTGTGGACCGTGCAGCGATTCCGCCCGCACCCGAGCTCCCGAAATTCAGCGAGCGATATCGTATCGCGCATCTCACCGCCGACCTCACCTGCAGCATGGACACGGGCATCGTCGGCCTGATGGACCCGGCGCACGGCCCCTTCGTGCACCAATCATGGTGGTGGCGCAGCCGGCGTAGCATCCGCGAAAAGCAGAAAACATTCGAGCCGATTCCGCAGGGCTTCCGCATGAGTTCGCACGCGCCTTCGGCCAACAGCGGCCCGTACAAGCTGCTGCGCTTTTACGGCGAAGAGGTTACGACGCAGATCGATTTTGTGCTGCCGAACATGCGCACTGAGCAAGTGCGCTGCGGCGCATACTGGTTCACGAATCGCACGACGGTCACGCCGATCCGCCGCGACTTGTGCCGCCTGGATTTTGTTGCGGCGTGGAATTTGTTTCGCTGGTTTCCAGTGACGCCGTTTCTGAAATTTTTCGGAAAACGCTTCATCGCGCAGGATCAAGACGTGATCCAGCGGCAGCAGCCGGGCCTGAAAGTCCAGCCGCGCATGATGCTGATCGACGACGCCGACCGGCAAGCGCGCTGGTATTTCCAGTTGAAGGCGGCATATCTCGCTTCGCAACAGTCGGGCGCGCCCATGGCGCATCCGCTCGATGGGCCCGTGACGCTGCGCTGGCGAAGTTAGTGAATCGTGATTTGTGATTCGTGAATCGTGATTCGTGCAACACCGAATCTTATTAGCCCCCTGCAGCCATGAAGGCCGACATCCAGAATCTGCGTGGCAGCCCGAGACGTTTTGTGGGTCACGGCTTCAGCCGTGACATAAAGCCAGCTAATTAAGTCGGCTTTAGCCGCTAGTTCCTCCATCGAAGAGTCAGCGGCTAAAGCCGTCCTGAATCCAGACTACTATTGTCGCGGCTGAAGCCGCGATCCACAAACGGTTTAATAAGGCGCTACGATTCTGATTTTTCTGCAAACGCACGATGGATGAGGAAGAGGACCGCCGAGGTCAGCGCAGCCACGGGCAACCCGAGGAACGGGTGATGTTCGGCAATGCCGCGCACGCCGAGAAAAAGTAATACGGCGATCTGGCGGCCCGCGCCTTCCAGACCGGCAGCGTCCGTCGCTCGAGACGCCCAGCGCACCCCCCAGGTCATCGGAACGGCGAGAACGACCCCGGCAAGCGCCCACTGCCAGAGGCGTTCGGCATGCAGCCAACCCATGGATAGCCGCAGCAAAAACGCAAACACAACAGAAAGAAAAGCGCAAAAAACTAGCACCAGGAAATACGTGGTTATGATCGCGGCGCCCGCGCCGGATGGGCCGATCCCAATTCCTTCGGGCGAAGCCCGTTCCTGCAAGTACATGGCGACCGTCAGGAAGAGCCCCCCGCAGATCCATGAGGCGAGGTAATAGACGAGGCTGCCGCGGCGCGTCATCAGCCTATCAGACGTGCGGCATTCAAATTCGCCGCTCGATTTTTGGAAATTCCTGCCAGACTTTCACGCCGCAAAAGTGCGAGCCTTCCGTGCAGATCGGCGTGGCGATCCCGGCGCGGATATAGCACGGCGGGCCGAGGTATTTTCCAAGCGTAGGAAGCGCGGCGCGGACCTGCTCGACCTCTTCCATCGAGGCCTGGTAAATCTCCTCCTGCGCGTTGAAGCAGGTGCGCATGGTCCACTTGTGCAAGAGGTGCAGAAGCGAGCCGGTTTCGACCAGGCGAATGGATTTCGCGTTTGGCAAGAGGTACAGCGCGATTTCGCGCGGCGCGCCGCGGTCGAGTAATTCGTTTTTCGCCGCCCAGGCGTCGGCCATGGCGCGTTCGTAGACTTCGCGGGCGCGCGCGTTTCCGGCGATCAGCATGGGGACGACGAAGTCCGGCGAGCGCGTATCCGTCAGCATCAGCAGCGGCCGCGATCCGGGCACCATGCGGTGGCGCTGGTCCTGGCTGTCCGCGGTGTGGCTGATTTTTTTCGCAAACGTGAAATTGGCATGCTGCAGCGCGCGCATGATCGGCGCGTTCACGCCGATGTTGAGCGTTTCCAGGCGATACGCGTTGCGCGCAGGATTGAGCAGCCGGTCGATCGCCTCTTCGTCCGGGCAAGCGCTCTCGATGAGGCCCAGGACGGCGCGATAGGCATCCGCAACAACGTGAGGCGCGTGCGGAGAATAATCGGAGAGCAGCGAGACGCGGCCGGCAAGGCGCGCATCGAATTCCCTCACGAACTCTTCCCCTCGAAGTTCGGGGCCAGCACCGTTTGCAGCGGAAGTGCCCGTGGAATGAGTGCGCGACCACTCCGGCATTTCCTCCTGCTCCATCGGCGCATTGTCAAAGCGATCAAAAAACTGCGGGTCGATCTCGCGCACGCGCTCGACCATCCCGCCAATCACTGCGCGCGCCTCGGCCGGCGTGTCCGACGCCGCAGCCATGCGCCACAGGCGATGCAGCACGATGCCGGAAAGCGTGTGCACCATGGTGGTCGCCGCCGCGACGGGCAGGACGTAGCGCGCCACTTCGATCGCGCGTTTCTCGGCTTGCCGGTCAACTTTTTGCACGCGCTTGGCGTGAGACATAGGGCCGATGTGCCAGATGTCGCCAAGAATTTCCCGGGCGTCGCCCTGCAAGAGCGCGGTCAGTTCGCGGTAATAACTCCACGCGCGCGCAATCGCGTTTTCATAAATCGCGCGCTCGGCCGGGCCGAATCCGGGTATTTCGGGCGGCAAATAGGCCAGCGCGTGATCCAGCCGCACGTACCGCTGGCTTTGCTGTTCGGAGTTGTAGAACGGATGCGCGTGCAGGAACGACCAGACAAATTGCCGGCTGACGTTTTCGAGCCCGAATTCAAAGTGCGCGTGCTGGTAGACGGTGTGATGGCCGCCATAAAACGTGGACGCCCCGATTTGCAGGCGCTGCTTGTCGGTGATTTCTTCCGGCCCGATCAGGCGCGGCGCGTAGCAGGTGCGCGCTGCGGCAATAGCCGAATCGTAGGGATGCGCGAAGTGATTGCGCAGGGTGACACGTGGCACCGCGGCTTCAAACGGCACACGGTCCGGCTGCGAGGAAGTCATCGGTTGAGCGGCCATGTCTTGCGCGACATTCTACACCGCGCCGCAAATTCGGAATAGCCGCGTGCGAGTGCGGACGCGAATCGTCTGGCCCTTATCGCTTTTTCTTGTTGGCGTCTTTGATGGCTTGCTGCGCTTCGGCTGCCTTTTCGTATTTCTTCGTGAAGCGCTCCACGCGGCCCGCCGTATCGACCAGCTTCTGCTTGCCCGTAAAGAACGGGTGGCAGTTCGAGCAGATTTCGACGCGCAAAAATTCGCCCTTCATCGTCGATCGCGTGGGGAAGGTGTGCCCGCAGGCGCAATGCACGGTTACCGGGTGGTAGTCCGGATGGATATTCGGTTTCATGGAAGGTCTCCCGCCGGCTGGCCGGTCTGCGCGGCTCCCGGTCATGCGCCAGGGCTACAGTCGCGTCGCTTGGTCAGCGGACAATTTTCTATCATACGTGATTCTGCAACCCCTGCCAACATGATATACATGCGGGGTTGGGAATTCGTTTGATGCTCGGCCGGGCTCAAACGATTCAACCATGACGCAACCAACTTTCCGGGAGGTGGAGGAAATGCCGATCCGATCGAAAGTAAATTCCATGCAGTGGCCATTGCTTCGCATCTGCGCTGTGTTGATTCTGGCCTCTTGCGGCCTCGCGGGACGTGCGCTTGCCCAGGAGCCGGCGCCGCACGACAGGATCTATGTCGTGACGCACGTGGACATCGTGCCGCCGTCCACGGCCGCGGGCACAAAATTGGTGCAGCAATATGTCGTGGATTCTCGTAAGGACAAGGGCATCGTGCGAATTGAAGCCGGCGCGCAAGTGTCGCGCCTCAACCACATTTCAATCATCGAAGTCTGGCAGAGTCAGAAAGCCTTTGACGAGCACGAAGCCGCCGCGCATACGCGGCAGTTCCGCCAGCAAATCGATCCCATGCTCGGCAGCCCTTACGACGAGCGACTGCATCAGAATCTGGAATAAGGGCCGATATCGCTCGATTCCTACTCTTGGAAAAGTCGGGGATTCGCTCGTGCGTGTCGAGATTGTCGACGAAGCCGAAGGCAACGAGCCGGTGCCGGTATTCCCGCCGGAGAAAAACTATTTGGACCTTCGCGCGAATCCCCAGGAAATCGAAAAAATAGCCGAGGCGCGGCAATACTTGCCGCTCCGCAATTTCCTGACCTTCGTAAGCGGCGCGGAATCGATTTTCGCCACGGCCGGAGCGGCCACCAAATCCGATTCGCCGGCCACAGTTTCCGCCGGCTCCGCTTACGAATTTGCCTCGCATGCGAAAATCGTGTTTGCGGCGACTGCTCTCAATTGGGAGCGGAAAAATTATGC
>Ga0210409_10002291_pt1 | contig 22958 bp, 25 predicted proteins | sample IncBWH17MmetaG_FD_161649 | JGI IMG/M metagenome (GOLD analysis project Ga0210409, IMG submission 161649) | Forest soil microbial communities from Barre Woods Harvard Forest LTER site, Petersham, Massachusetts, United States - Inc-BW-H-17-M | ecosystem: Environmental > Terrestrial > Soil >...
CTTGCGCTGTGGTCGCTGGTCGGGCTCATCATGAGCGAAGGGTTCGCGATTTCAGTGGCCCTCGTGCACGGATCGGAATCGGTCGCGCCCGCTGCCGCGGCGACGCTGGTCTGGTGGCTGCTGGTAACGGTCGTGGTCGTGGGGGGCGCGGCCATGCTCACAACACCTGGCGGCGTCAGCGTCGATCGCTACGGCGTTCCCAACGGCCTCACTGCCATACGAGCGTGGTTCTGCGTGCCTCTCCTCGTGCTGGCTACGTTGTCGCTCCCGGGCCGGCTCCCATTGGCGTTGTGGGGTGGCGTCGGCGGTGCAATCGGACTGCTCGACGGTGTCGACGGCTTCATCGCGCGACGCTGGGGTCCGGTTACAGCGCTGGGCAAGGCGCTGGATCCGTTCATGGACTCACTGTTCTTCACCGCCGGCGCCGTCGGCAGCTATTTCCTCGGGATCCTTCCGCTCTGGCTCGCGGCGCTGATCGGCTTTCGTTATTTCGCGCCGGTCCTCGGAACACCATTCGTGTTTCTCGCCAAGCGGCGGCCTGAGCTCGTGCACACGGTCTGGGGACGTCGCAACACGATTCTCATCGGAGTGACCTTCTTCGTGCTGTACTGGGTCCGACTCGCCGGTGGACCGGTGTGGCTGGCCGCGCTGCTCATCGGGCTGCCCGCGCTCGTACCGACGATGTTGCTGCACTTCATCGCCCTGGGCCGCCGTGTTGCGGCATCACCCGTTGTGGGACGCGGTCCCGTCCGTCCTGCAGCGAGTCAGCCGCCGGGCTGAAGCCGATCCCGAATGGCCGTCAACCACTGCGTCGTCGTCAGCCCGTCAAGCGACGGCATGTAGTTGCAGTCGAAGCCCGTGCGCAGCAGCTTGGCGAGAGCACCGTCGTCGACCGGCAGATCCAGAAGGCGCTGCAATTCGGCGGCTGCTTCGCGCACCGCCTCCGGTGGCGCCTCTTCAATGAAGGCCGTCAGCGCGGCACCCGGAGTGGCGTACTCCTCGTGCCAATCCTGGTGGAAGTATCCGCCGAAAAGCTGAAAGAGGGCGGGGAACTCGCTGTCGGCGTCGGCAATTCGTGCGTCGATGTCGATGGCGCTGTTCATTGTCCTCTCCTCAGATAGCCATTGGCGCGGCGTCGCGGGACGCGAGTGGGATACGCGGTGACGACCGTGAATCCGCCGGGTAGCTCCGGCCGGCGACGAAGGACGACTCGGACGGCAGTCACCTGGCGCGGCGTGGACACGCCTTTCAGCACGTCATCCCATGTCAGCGTTCGCCCGATCACCTGTCCCATATCGACCACGAACGTGAACGGGGCTCCGCGGTCGCGGCCGTGCAACCATTGCAGCACCTGCTCCCGACGTCTGTTGATGGCGAAGCTCACGCAGCGCTGCGCGGTTCCGGCATTCAGAAAGGTTCCCGCCGCCGCGACTCCATCATTGCGGATGCGGCGGAGCTCGTCTCCGGGCTTGGTGTTGACGTGCCGGTGCAGCGTGTGCCCGCCGTGAGCCTCGTAGAACGCCAGGTCCTGCACCGGGAGCGGCTGGGGTCGCGACGGGATTGGGCGATCGAGCCCATCGATCTGCATCTGCGGAAGTCTCGAGTCCGGCCGCGGACGCCACATGGACGTTTACCCAGCCGGGCGCGCCGCCATAATCACGACGCGATGCAGGCGGTGTTGAAGGCGCGCCCGGAACCCGGGTTCACTCTTGGGGATGTTCCGGAACCGACGCCCGGCGCCGGCGAGGTGCTGCTTCGCGTGGCTGCGACCTCCGTGTGCGGCACCGACGTGCACCTGTACGACTGGAATCCGTGGGCGCAGTCTCGAGTGCATCCGCCACGCGTTGTCGGCCATGAGGTGAGTGGCGAGGTGGTGGCGTGGGGCGACGGCGTGCGCAGCCCGGCGTTGGGCACGAGGGTGGCCGTCGAGTCACACATCGTGTGCGGCCACTGCGAGGAATGCCGGCGTGGTGACTTTCACGTCTGCGAGAACACGAAGATTCTCGGTGTCGACGTCGATGGCGCCTTCGCGTCCTTCATGACGCTCCCGGTGGCCAACGTATGGCCGGTGGGAGCATCGGTGCCGCCCGAGGTCGCGGCGGCTATGGAACCGTTCGGCAACGCGGTGCATGCCTGTTCATATGGAGACCTGACAGGGCGCACGGTCGTGGTGTTCGGCTGCGGGCCGATCGGCTGCGCCTCAATAGCCGTCGCGCGTGTGCAGGGCGCCGAGCGCGTGATCGCCGTCGACCGTAACGACTACCGCCTGGCGCTCGCGGAGCGCATGGGCGCACACGCCCTGGTCCGCGCGGGCGACGCTCCGGCCGACGACCAGATCCGCGCCGCGGCCGGTGGCGACATCGACTGCGCGCTGGAGATGAGCGGCTCTGCCGTCGCGGTTGCCTCAGCGACGCGCGTCGTCCGCCCCGGCGGCTGGATCAGCCTGCTCGGCATCGGCGACGAGCCCGACGTCATCGACCTGTCGAACGATGTCGTGATGAAGGGCCTGAGCCTGTACGGCGTGACCGGCCGCAAACTGCCGCAAACTTGGGAAAAGACCACGGCGTACGTTCGCGACGGCATCATCGATGTAGCCTCTCTCATCACGCACCATTTCGCGATGTCCGACGTCGACGCGGCGATCGCGCTGATGAAGAGCGGGCAATGTGGCAAGGTGACATTGACGCCATCGTGATCGTTGTCTGACGATGGCCCGCGTCAGGCCACCTGCATCGTGGTTTCGGGCAAGCGGCACGCCCGGAGCGAGGGCGTCACGGAGGCGAGCCGGAACGGCTTGGAGCGGAGGGCGAGCCGAGTGCCGAGCCGCGGGCCCCCAGCGGGGGTCCGACGGCGTACCTCGCAGAGCGGTGTGCTGCTTGCCCGAAAACCACGATCCGTATATGCCGTGACACAGTCCACCTGCAGGCAGCGGTATCGTTGACGCAATGATCACTGAGACCAACACGTCTGCTGCTGTTCAGGCGCTCGACGCGTCGCTGACCGAGGATCTCGAAGCGTTGAAGCGTGATGGGTTGTACCGGCCACTTCGAGTATTGGAGTCGGCGCAGGGGCCTGAGGTCGTTATCCAGGGGAAGCGGCTGATCAGCCTGTCGAGCAACAACTATCTCGGCCTCAACACGCATCCGCAGCTGGTCGAGGCCGCCGAGCGTGCGGTAGCGGAGTGGGGCGCGGGCACCGGGGCGGTGCGCACGATCGCAGGCACGCAGACGCTGCACGAGGAACTCGAACGCCGCCTTGCCGAGTTCAAGCACACGGAGGCGTCGCTGACGTTCGGCAGCGGCTACACCGTCAACGTCGGTGTGATCGGATCGATGCTGGAGCAGGGCGATTGCGTGGTAAGCGACAAGTTGAACCACGCGAGCATCATCGACGGCATCCGTCTCACCAAGGCAGATCGCATCCTGTACGAGCACGTCGACGTCGATGACGCCGAGCGCGCCCTCAGCGAGGCGAAGGCGAAAGGGTACCGGCGCGTTCTGCTGGCCACCGACGGCGTCTTCAGCATGGATGGTGACATCGCACCGCTGCGCGGCTTGGTGGAGCGGGCTGAGCAGTACGGCGCCGCGGTGATGGTCGACGATGCGCATGCAACCGGAGTGCTGGGCACCAACGGCCGCGGCACCACCGATCACTTCGGCCTGCACGGGCGCGTCGCGCTCAACATCGGCACGCTGAGCAAGGCGATCGGCGTCGTCGGTGGGTACGTCTGCGCGTCGCAAACGGTGCGCGATCACCTCATCCACAAGGCGCGGCCGTTTCTGTTCTCCTCATCGCATCCGCCCGCTGTGGTGGCGGCGTGCATTGCCGCCATCGATGTGCTCGAGTCAGGTGATGAGCTGATCGCGCAGCTCTGGGACAACACACGCCATTTCAAGGAAGGCCTGCGCGGCCTGGGCTTCGATCTGGGACGGAGCGAGACGCCGATCACTCCGGTCATGTGCGGAGAGGCGACGACCGCGATGCAGCTGTCTGATCTGCTGCTCGAGCGGGGTATCTTCGCCCAGGGGATCGGCTTTCCCACGGTGCCGCGTGGCCAGGCGCGCATTCGCACCATCGTCACGGCCACGCACACGCGGCAGCAGCTGGATCGGGCACTCGAGGCGTTCGCCGATGCCGGCACGAAGCTTGGTTTGCGCTGACGGCGCCAGAGCCATCGCCGTAACCTCGACCGGCAACCGGTCCTTCTGCGTGATGCATCCACCGCGAAATCGGCGCCGTTGAGCGATGCCGCATCGCAGCGTTGCCGAGCTCGAGGAGGAACGCAAGGAGATCCTGGCCGCGCAGCGCGACAGGGCGGCGTTCGCGCCGCTGTACGAGCGCTACGTTGACCAGATCTATGCATACGCGTACACGCTGACCAAGGACAAGGAGCAAGCCGAGGACGTGACCGGCGCGACGTTCGCAAAGGCGATCGAGGAGCTGCCTCGTTTTCAGTGGCGCGGCGTTCCCTACTCCGCGTGGCTGTATCGGGTTGCGGGAAACCTCGTGTCGCGGGAGCGCCGGCGCCCGGGATGGATCGAGCTCGCACCGCACATGCCAGGCGACGCCCTCGATCCGGCCGCTGCCGCCGAGGCGCTCGATCGTGCGACCGAGATCCGCGCTGCTGTGGCGCTGCTCCCCGCCGATCAACGGCAGGCGGTGGTGCTTCGCTTCGGTGGCGAGCTGCGCAACCGCGAGATCGCGGAGATCATGCAGCGCAGTGAGGGAGCGGTGAAACTGCTCACGTTTCGCGCACTGACAACGTTGCGCAGACGGCTCGGCGCTCCGCTACCTGCCGAACGGCTCGACCGAGCGGAGGGCCAGCAGGGATGATCGAACAGCACGAGCAGCTTGACGACGCGCTGGGCGGCCGGGACCCGTTGCTGACGACGGAGATCCAGGCGCTGGTCGATCTCGCCGGTGAGGTGGCTCGCTCGCTCGACGACTGGCGCATGTCTGCCATGCAACGCGCACGAGTGCGGGCGCGCGTTTTCGATCTCGTCCAACCGGGCGGCCTGCCCGCGTGGCGCCGTCTCGCACTTCGCCGGCGGGCCCCCACGCTCATCGGTGGTGCAGCTGCGATAACGGTCGCGGCAGCGGTCGGTATCGGCGTGGCGGTCGCGCGCGGTCGCCGTCACGAGCAGGCGCTCGCGGCCTAGGGTCACGCGGCAACGGCGATGGCGGAAACCGACGGTACGGAGCAGGAACTACCGCAGAAAGAGCGCGCCCGCATCCGCCATCGTGACCGAAAACGCCAGACCCGTATGGTGGTCGACAACGCTGCCGTGAAGCGGATCGTTCCCGCCGTCGCGGAACGCCGGCGCAAGCCGAAGGACGAGTCAGCGAATACCGATTAGGCCGGGCTCACCGTGGCATTCGCGCCTCGCGGATCGAGCGCGAGTGGGCTGCGCTGGCGTGCAGCAACAGCGGAGCGTCACCGTTCATGTCCTCTTGCGCAGCTCCTGCGTCCAGGTCGGTTCGCAGAGCTCCGGCCGATCCTTGGAACACAACCTTGACGGCCCCTGCGGCCACGCCCGCTGAAGCCGTCTCGAGTGCAGCCTTGTATTCCTCCAGGGGAAATCGGTGTGTCACCACGGAATCGATCGGGAAGGCGGGGTCGCTGAGCCATTCGCGCACGATCGCGAACGTCCGATGTCCGGTGGCCTCGCGTCCATACAGCGCCGAGCCCAGGACGCTCAGCTCGCGAGCCCATACAAGAGGCCATTCCACCTCATGGCGTCCGGAGCGTCCCCCGAGGACCAGCGTTCCGCCACCGCGGAGCAGGCGCAGGCCGAGGTCGATGCTCCCCGCGGTCGCCTGGCAGTCGAACACGGCGTCGACCCCGCCGTCGAGCACCGGCAGGCCACCGCCCTCTGGCCGCAACGCCCGGGCGCCGAGGCTCTCGGCGATTTCCACAAGCAGTTGCTCGGGCGAGCCGCGGCGCACTCGGGACGCGCCCATCGCGCGGATCGCATTGAAATCGGATGCAGTGTCGGCGTTGAGGTGCGAAGGCTGTCGCGCGTGGCGCCCCTGCCTTGGGCGCGACGGGCTGCGCGCGTCATAGATGACCTCGACCTCGAGGTCGGGATATAGGCGGCGCAGGGTTGCGACGATGAGGCGGCTCTGCGCCCCCGAGCCGATGACGATCGCGTGATCGCCGCGCCGCGTCCAGCGCAATACCGCATGCAGGGCGCCGGCTGCGGGCTCTGCGAGCACACCGCGCTGATCGCTGATCCCGTCCGCCGGGATGAGCATGTCCTCGTGGACCAGAAAGCCTTCGCTCCAGCCGCCACCGGCCCGTTCGCTGGAGCCAATCGCTGTGCCCGAGCAGAGGGCGCCGGCTCGGTCGCGGTTTTCACAGAGATGTGTGTCCCCCGCGCGGCAGCGTCGGCATTCGGCAAGTCCCTTGTGAACGCAGCGAAGGGTCGGTTCGACGAGGACGCGATGACCTTCCTTGGCCCATCGGGTGGCGGCGGCTCGCTCGACGACCCCCACGACCTCGTGGCCGGGGATGACCGCCGACGTTCGCTCATACGCCGAGAGGATCGACGGCACGCCAAAGCTGTGCAGCATGTCGAGATCCGTGGCGCAGATACCCGCCAGGGCCGGTCGCACAAGGACCCAGCCCTGGCCCTGCGGCATCGGCGTGCTCACTTCGCGCACGTGAACGGGCAGGGCAGGGGCGAGCGACGCCGGGCGGCGTCTCAGTCGAGGCCGCCTGCGCGGCTGGGTCGGCTCAGCTTCGACGATGAGCGCCCTCACGGCAGCCGCGGTCGCACGGAAGCGGTGTCGATCAGAGCAAGCGATGCATTCATGACGGGGCTGCGTCAGGATAGCGCTGCTTCTGGCGCAGTCGAGCGGACGCACAATGTAGGGCCATGGCCGACGCCGCTCGACCACCAGACCCGCCGCCCCATCCGCCGGCGGGGACCGGCGGCGTTCCGACCGGATATCCACCGGTCCCGCCGTACGTCGCGCCGGGCTGGAATCCGCCATCTGGAGGGCCACCTCCGCCACCTCCGGCGTGGGGCCAGGGCTTTCCCGGCTGGAATCCCCAGCGTCCCTACGCCGGCCAGGTCGGCTCGGGGCGGTTCCACTCGATGGGCGTTGGCGAACTGCTCGACGCCATCTTCTCGCTGTACCGGCGCAACTTCCTTCTCATCGCCGCCATCAGCGCCGTGGTCCAGGTGCCCTACGCGGTCCTGCAGTTCGTTCTGTTTCAGGTTGCCGGGTTCACCTCTTTCGCGAGCGGCCCGTTCGGCAGGTTCGCCACTCCACAGGCCAACCAGCAGACGCTGACGCCGGATCAACTCCAGGCGCTGCAGAACGCCGTCGCCGGTGTCCTGGTCGCGACCGGAATCCTGGTGCTGGTGGGCGCGTTCGTGATCCTGCCGCTCGCCGAGGCCGCGACGACGCGAGCCGTGAGCGACCGATACCTCGATCGCGAGACCTCGCTCGGCACGTCATATGGCGCGGCCATCCGGCGGCTCGGTGCGCTGATCGTGCAGAGCCTGATCCTTCTCGGTGGTTCGATCGCTTTGATCGCCGGGGCGTTCTTCATCCTCTTCGGCTTTGCCGCCGGTGCCGGGGGTGCCGGCGCGATTGTCGGCGGCCTCGTCGACCTCGGCATCGTCGGGTTCGCGATCTTCGTGTATGTGCGGACGTCGCTCGCTGCGCCGGCGATCGTCCTGGAAGGCGTGTCCGGGTGGGGCGGTTTGAAGCGAAGCTGGCAGCTCACGCGCGGTCTGGGCTGGCGCTTGCTCGGCATCCGGCTGCTTCTCCTGCTCATCACGGGGATCATCAGTGGGGTTTTCAGCACCCTGCTCACCCTGGCGGGTGCGGGGTTTGACGCCAACGGGCAGTTCATCGTCAGCGAGGTGGCGGGCGCCGTGGTCGCGGTCTTCGTGAGCCCGATCACCTACATCGCCGTGACGCTCCTCTACTACGACACACGGATCCGCAAAGAGGGGTTCGACATCGAGATGCTCGCGCGTTCGCTGTGAGGCGGCTGCTGGCGTGCGCCGTCGCCGGCGCAGCCGCGTTGGGCGGTGTCGCACCGGTTCTGGGCGGAACTGTGGCCGCGACGGACTGCGTCGCGCTGCGCTACATCTCCGGCATCGACGCTGCGGCGGCAGCGCTGAACGCCAAACCACCGGACACCGGCGCAGCGCTCGCCCGCATCATCGCCGCGCAGCAGGACGCGGCGCCTGATGCCGGCGTCCTGACCCCGGTGATCGACGATCTGAACAGCACGCCGCCGGACGTCGACGATGCGAGGACCCGGCTCCAGTCGCTTGCCGGCGTCCTCGCGGTGCCGCCGGGATCAACATGCAACGTCGACTCGTCGGCCGCCCGGCAGACATTGCGCGATGTCTACGCCTCGCCAGTTTTTGCCAATCTCGACCAAAGCACCCAGCCCAGCCTGTTCAGCCGCATTCTGGACTTTCTCGGCGGAGTGATCGACACGATCAGGAGGACACTGGGTACCGGAGGGTCGCTGCTTCTCGCCGCCGCTGTCCTTGCAGCGGGCCTGGCGCTCGCCGCATTGCGGCTGCGGCGCGGCCTCGGATCCCGGCCGGCGCACCTGCGAGACGAACCGGCGGGTGACAGCGACGACCCCGACGTGGAGTGGAAGGCCGCCACGACCGCAGCCGCACGCCGTGACTACAGAGAGGCGATTCGCCGCGCGTTTCGCAGCGCGCTGCTGGATATCGCGCTGCGCAGCACCGTGCGCGTCGATCCGGCGTGGACCACGCGTGAGCTGCTGGGCTCGTTTGCGGCGGACGGCGATCTTCTTGCAGCGCTCGCCCCCGCCGCCGGAGCGTTCGACTACGCGTGGTACTCGGGGAACGCGATTGGCAGCGATCTGTGGGTGCAAGCGAAAGCCCGCTGCGAGGTGCTGCGTACCATGGCGCGCAGGCGTGCTCCGGGACGTGTCACGTGAGGCGCAGCCTGCAGCCACTGCTTGTGCTCATCGTGGCGCTGGTGGTCGTCGGCGTGATAGCCATCGCGGTCGCCGTGCCGCCCGACCAGGGCAATCCGTCATCGCGCTCCGCCGGAAAGCTGGGGACGCTTGCCGCGTACACGTGGTTGCAGCGCCTCGGCCTTCCTGTCTCGCGCGTGACGGGAACCTTCGATCTTTCGAGGGTGGACGTGCTCATCGAGTACGACCCGCTCGTCACGCTCAGCAGCTCAGACGTCGACACGACCATGAAGCACGTGAAACGTGGCGGCGATGTGATTGTCGCCCTGGCGCCGGAGAGCATTGCCGCGGCCCAGCCCCTGCTGCAGCGGCTCGGCGTGGAACTCGGCGCAACCAGCGCACCAGGCAGCGCCGTTCCCGCTCAACCCTTTGACGCAGCCGGACGCGTACGCTCGGTGCCGACTGGTGGCGGGTTCTCATTTCTCCCCAGCCCGACGGTGGTGCCGCTGCTCACGCAGAACCATGCCGTGATAGCCGCGGCTGTGCACGTTGACGGAGGCGGTCGAGTGGTGATCATCGGTGACACGCAGCCGCTGTCCAACGACGGGCTGCGCCACGATGACTCTGCGTACTTCGTGCTCAGCCTGCTGGAGCGCGCGCGCGGAGGTCGCATCGCGTTCGACGAGTTCCACCACGGCGAGGGCGGGACGGCGAACACGGGAGCGTCTGCCATCTTCAGTGGTCCGATCGGCCTGTCCGCGGTGCTCACCGTGGTCATCGTTGTGCTCGCTATCGGGTTGAATGGGCGCCGGTTGGGACGGCCGGTCGCCATCGAGACGGTGACGGTCCCGACAGCCGAGTCGTACATGGATGCGATGGGCGAGCTGCTCTCGGGTTCACGCAACCGTGGCGGGCTGGCGGTGCGATACGCGGACGACCTGAAGCGTCGAGTGAGCCAAGTGAGCGGAATCGACGCCCACCGCGATGACGCAGCTTTCGTCGCGGCGCTGCGAGGTGCGGGGCACGACCACGTCGACGACGTGGCAGCCCTGTTGAGTCGGGCGCGGATCCTCGCGACGGGCAGTCCCGACGAGGCGGCGGTCCTGAGCCTCGCCCGCGACGTCGATGCGCTGGAGCGCCGCTGGGCCGGTGCCGCGTCGCTCACCCCACAATTGCGGCCATGACGCAGACGGCCGAGGTGCGCGCGCGGCTCCACGACGTCCTCGGCCGCGCCATCGTCGGCCAGCAGCAGGTGATCGATGGTCTGTTCATCGCGGTGCTGGTGGGCGGTCACGTGCTCCTCGAAGGTGTGCCGGGCACCGCAAAAACGCTCATGGCCCGCGCCCTGGCGGCAGCGCTGGACGCGAAGTTCACCCGCATCCAGTTCACCCCCGATCTGTTGCCGTCCGACATCATCGGTACCAGCGTCTATCGCACGAGCACCGGCACATTCGAGTTTCGGCCAGGACCCATCTTCACCGACACACTGCTCGCTGACGAGATCAATCGCGCCCCGGCCAAGACGCAGGCGGCGCTCCTCGAGGCGATGGAAGAGCACCAGGTGACCTCAGATGGGCAGCGCATGCCACTCGGCAATCGGTTTCTGGTGGTGGCGACGCAGAATCCGATCGAATACGAGGGCACGTATCCGCTGCCGGAGGCGCAGCTTGATCGCTTCTTCTTCAAGCTCGAAGTGCCTGTGCCCGCAACTGACGTAGAAATCGCAATGCTGCGACGCTACGACGTCGGTTTCGACCCGCACGATCTCGCGCGAGCCGGCGTGGAGGTCGTGCTCGACGCGAACGCTCTCGGTGCAGTGCGCGGCGAGGTGTCGGCGGTTCGCGTTGGTGACGAGGTGCTCGGGTACATTGCGGCGGTCGTGGCGGCGACGCGCACCAGCCCCGACCTGAGCCTGGGCGCCGGTCCACGAGGTTCGATTGCGCTGCTGCTCGGCGCCAAGGCAATGGCCGCCATCCAGGGTCGCGACTACGCCGTGCCCGACGACGTCAAGGAGATATGCGTGCCCGCTCTGCGCCATCGGATGGTGCGCCGGCCGGAGGCGGAGATCCAGGGTGTAACCGAGGTCGCCGCGGTGCAACGCGCGGTGGGCCGCGTCCCCGTGCCACGGTGAGGCCGGCGTGACCACGCGGGGAGCAGCGCTCCTCCTGGTCTGCGCACCGGTCATCGCGGCGGGTGCCGCGGTCGACACCCTGTATGTGCTCGGCCTCGCATTGCTCGGGGCTTTCGCGGTGCTCATCGTCGTCGACGGCCGCAGAGCGCCGCGCCGGCGTCACATCGACGTGCACCGTGAGCACGACGAGATGCTGTCGGTCGGCGCAGCGAATCAGGTCGTGCTGCGCGTTCAGGCACGCCGGCGCGCGCGAGCGCTGGTGCGCGACGAGTGTCCCGGCCGGGCGCGACCCTCAGTCACGGCGTGGCGTGCGGATATTCCAACCGAGCTGGCATACACAGTCACTCCGCGGTCCCGCGGGGAGCTGGCCTTCGGACACACCGTCGTGCGAGCCCACGGCCCGTGGGGTTTCGGGTGGCGGCAGATGACCCTTGGAAACCCCGAAACCGTGCCGGTGGAGGCGAACCTCGCGGCCGTCCGTGTGTACGAAGCGCTCGCGCGACGAGGGCAGCTCGCCGAGCTCGGCGTGCGAACGCTCCGTCTGCGCACCGAGGGCACCGAGTTCGAACGCGTTCGCGAGGCGGTGCCCGACGATTCGCTTCGCTCGATCAACTGGAAGGCGACCGCGCGCACGGGACGCCTGATGGCCACCGAGCTCATGCCGGAGCGCGCGCAACCCGTCATCGTCTGCCTCGATCACGGCCGTCTCATGGGCGTCGGCGCCGGCGATCTCGCCAAGCTCGACCACGCGATCAACGCTGCGCTGTTGCTTGTGCATGTGGCGCTGCGCAGCGGCGACCGAGCCGGGCTGCTGGGTTTTGCCGACACGGTGAGTGTCGCGCTCGCGCCGCGCGCAGGGCCGGCGCAGCTGCGCCGGTTCCTGGATGCGGTGCGCCCACTGCGTGCAGGGGAAACCGAGGCGGACTACGACTCTGCGTTCGAGTACTTCAGCCGCTGGCAAACGCGGCGTGCGCTGGTCATCGTCTTCACCGACGTGCTGGACCCCGAGCAAGGACGTGCGCTGCTCCGCCAGTGCGTTCGTCTTCGCAGGCGCCACCTGCCGCTTGTCGTGACCGTGCGCGACCCTGCCATCGACGATGCGGCGCGGCGCCGCCCTGCCAGCGGCGCCGATGCGTACGCGCGCGTGGTGGCATCCGGCCTCATCGCCGACCGGGAGGACACGTTGCAGCTGCTTCGGCGCAGCGGCATTGACACGATCGATGCTGACGCGCGGACACTGTCGCCGCGACTGGTGAACCGGTATCTCGCGCTGAAGCGCCAGGCGCGTTTGTGACTGCTACTGCAGGTTTTTTCTGGCGAACGCGCGGTAGGTCGCCGGGTCGACGATCAACCCGTACAGCGCCAGTGCTGCGAGGACGAGTAAGACAATCGAGGTCACCGTTCCGCTGCCGCTGCCCCGGATCGGTCGGGTCAGAGACGAAATAGCGCTGAGGAGCGCCAGTATTTCAAAGGCAGCAAGCAGCCAGCGCGCGACCTGGGACGGGTGTCCTACGCGCACGCCGCCAATGATGACGAGGATGGATAGGACGATCCCCACCACGCCCGCGCCGATGAGGAATCCGGAGGTGACACCGGCGAGGTTGAGACCGTTGATGTTATGGAGATCCACCCCCGAAAAGGCACCGTTGAGCGCGATACCCACCAGGATGACGAGAGCGCTGCCGAACACCCCGAAGGTACCCTGGATGATGACGAGCACCTGCGCCAGGATGAGCATCGCGTTGCGGCGGAACGGTCGCCGCCCCCCGGGCGCGTATCCATAGGGCTGCGCCGCGTACGGTTGCTGCGGATATGGCTGTGGATATGGCTGCTGATATCCGGGGGGTCCCGCAGGGTAGCCGGACGGCGGTCCGCCGCTCGGCGGCCCTCCCGGCGGCCCGGATGGCGGCTGCGGTGGCTGGCCGGGAGGTTGCGGGTAGCTGGCCACTGTCTCTCTCCTCTTGACCACGCTGCGCAGCGCGCTCGGCGCGCAGTCTACGAGGAAAAGGAGGCTCGTGCCACACGGAGACCGTGCGGCTCAGATCCTCTGCACGACGAACGTCGAGGCCATCTTGTCGTGCCAGCCTTGCTTCTGCGCGTCGAAGGCCGCCCAGATGAGACCGATGTACAGCACCCATGCGCTGACGATGACTCCGATGTAGCGAATCACCGCCCGGCCAATCGAGATTGTCGTCCCGGTGCGCGTGTCAACGACGTGCAACCCGAGCAGCTTCTGCCCCAGCGTCTGGCCCTGCCAGCTCCACAAGACGACAGCGTAGACAGCCGGAACGATGAACGCCACGAGCGACCAGATGCCCAGCGCAGCAAACAGCCTGCCGAAACCGGTGCACGTCGCACTCTGAAAGCCGTCGTTGCTGACGGACGTGCAGCTGATTCCTGGCAGTGTCGGCGCGATCGCGATCCCGATGATGATGCCCAGTGGAATGAACACGATGAGGCCGTCGATGAGGTAGGCAGCAAATCGAACCCAGAACCCCGCGTACTTGAGGCCGGGCGCCGGTCCTGGCGGCGGTGCAGCCCAGCCGTATCCGCCATATGACGGAGGCTGAACAGGTGTGGGGTACGCGGGTGGGGAGGACGCTCTGGGATGACCGGGATGCGGTGGCGGCTCAAGCGGAGCCTGATCAGTCACGTCAGTTCTGGTCCATCGCCTCAATGGCCGCGATGACCTGCCGCGTGAGCTGCGTGGGCGTCGATGCGCCCGCCGTGACACCGATTCGGCTCATTCCCCGAAACCACGCTGGGTCGACCTCGTCCGCAGTGTCCACGAGGTACGCCGGCTTGCTTCCTTTCTCCTGCACGACCTGCACGAGCCGCAGGCTGTTGCTGCTGCGCCGGCTGCCCACCACGACCACGCAGTCCACATCCTTTGCAGCGAGCACGGCTGCTTCCTGTCGCTCCTGCGTGGCCAGGCAGATCTCGTTGTGGACCTCGATGTCAGGAAAGCGCTGCACGAGACGCTCGATGATCGCTTGCGTGTCCCACACGCTGAGCGTGGTCTGGCAGGTGACGGCGAGCCGGGTGCCGGGTGGGAGCTCGATCGCGTCTGCGTCATCGATGGTCTCGATGAGAGTCGTGTGCTCGGGTGCGATGCCGAGCACCCCCGCAGGTTCCGGGTGACCACGCTTCCCGATGTAGACCACGTGGTAGCCCTGCTCGACGAGGTTGCGCACGATGTCGTGCGTGCGCGTGACGTCGCTGCACGTGGCATCGACGACGTTCAGTCCGCGTGCCTGAGCCGCCTCGACCACCTTGGGAGAGATGCCGTGCGCGGTGAAGATGACCGTTCCCTCGCGCACCTGGTCGAGGCCTTTCATTCGGTCGGATTCCTCGACCAGTGCAACGCCGCTCTCCTGCAGCTCGCGTGTCACGTGCTCGTTGTGAACCAGGTATCCAAGCATGGTCACGGGCTCGCTGCCGCCGCGCTCCGCACCCACACGTTTGGCGATACGGATGGCCTCAACCACGCCGTGGCAGTAGCCGCGTGGCGTGATGCGTACGACCTCCATACGGTCGAGTCTACGCGGACGCCCGGCGAAGACGGTCCAGATTGACGCGCTTCACGCGTCGCCGTTCTCTTCCGCCGAGGATCAGCCAGGAATACAGGAGCGTGCCGGCGCTTGCACCGATGGCAAGCTTGGCCGCCTCCGGCAGCCCACTGGGCGAGACGAACGCTTCGAGTATGCCGGCCACGATCAGCAATGTGGCTGCGCCGATCGCCAGGCTGACAACTCGCCTCGCGGCCACAGCCAGTGCATCTCCGCGGCGAAGTGGTCCGGGGCGAAGGATCGCATCACCCAGCATCAATCCCGTGCCACCTGCGATGACGATGATGCTGAGTTCGATGACCCCGTGGGGCACGATCAGCGACCAGAACTGCAGGTCGTATCCGCCGAGATGCACCGCGGCGGCAATGGTGCCCAGCATCCATCCATTGCTCAGCAACACGAACGCGGTCGGCAACCCGATGAGCACACCGCCGGCGAAGCAGATCAGCGCAACACGGATGTTGTTCTGGATGATGAACGACGCGGCGATGGGGGCATCGGGGACGTTGCCCTGGATACGTCCGCGCGCCATCTGGTCGAACAGCGACGCTGGCACGAGCGATGAGCGGAGATCGGGCCGCAGATCCACCGCGAGCCAGCCCGCCAGGAAACCGAGTACAAGCAGGGCGAGGCTGGCGACGATGTACGGCCACGCCGCACGAAAGGCGCGCGGCAGCCCGGTCGCGTAGAAGTGCGGCACGGCGGCGAGGCGCATCGGTGTGCCGCGATACAGCAGCGGGTGAGCCCGCGCCGAGAGCGCATTGAGATACTCGGTGACCGCTGCATCGGGATAGTCGCGCCGGGCGATCGCGAGGTCGCTGGACACGTGGCGCTGCAGCTGGCCGAAGCGCTCGAGCTCGTCGGCGGACAGCGCGCGGAGCTTGCCCCGGCGCGCGCGTTTCACCGCAGCCTCGAGCTCGGTCCAGCGTGGCTGGCGTTCGGCGATGAAGGTATCGAGGCTCATCGAAGCCGCTGGTCGAGTTGCAGATAGAGGCGCTCCAGCAGCAGCTCCGGCGGCCACATTCTCTCGGGTGCGCCGGGCGGAAGTTGAAGTCGATCGCACATGCGTGACCCGAGCTCGGCGGCGAGCCGGTGACGTTGTTCGGGGGCAAGACCCGGACGCGACAGAAAGACGCGCAACGCGTTGTGCTCCGCTGAGCTGAGTCGTTCGATGCCGTCTATGGGTGGCCCCGCGTCCGGGGTGCGGACGATCAGCGGTGGCGGCGCGGACACAGCGGCCAGGCGCAATGTCGGGCGCTCACGCACCACGACTGTTCCGGCGGCGAGGTCGCCGAGGCGTCGCGACAGGGGATGAAAGAACATCACGATCAGACCGATCCCGGTCGCGTCGATGACGCGAACGATGTTGCGCACCGCGATTGCTGCAAAGTCCGGCGCCGCGCCGTTGACGCGGAGCACGCGCAATCCCATGACGCTCTTCCCCAGGGTGCGTCCTCCTGTCACCAGCTCGGAGACGAAGAAATATGCGGCGTAGACCAGCGTCGCGAATGCGATCGCCGCGCCCACCCCGAATGCTGCTCCCTGCGTGCTGCTGGCCGTGTTGGCCACCGCGAGCCCGCCGATGAGGGCGATGAAGAACAGGATGTAGGCGATGATGTTGTCGACGACCTGCGCCACCAAGCGGCTGCCGACACCGGCCGTTGCGTAGCCCAGCGAGACGTTCTCCGCCGTGTGAATCCGGATCGTGTCGGGAGGGACGCTGGCCACCACTCCCATCGTACGCGCGACTGCGCGTCTACTCGACGATGGCGAGCGTCTGACCCTCCTGCACGACGTCGCCTTCCTTTGCGCGGATCTCCTTCACCGTGCCTGTGATCGGGGACATGACCGGGATCTCCATCTTCATCGACTCGAGGATCATCAGCGTGTCGTCCTCCTCGACATGCTGACCGACCTCGACGACGATCTTCCAGAGATTGCCCACGAGCTCTGCCTTCACCTCAGCCACGCTGGTTCACTCCAAAGTGTGCGGTCACAATTCGCATGTCAGACGGGCGGCACGCCATGCTTGCGCCACGGCCGATGCAGCCGCTTGGTCGCCGCGCCCTCGAGCGCGTCGATGATCGCACGGCGCGTGTCCGCCGGATCGATGATGTCATCGACCATCGCCCAGGATGCCGCGATGTACGGATCGATGGTCTCGCGTACTGCGGCGATGTACTGCGCCCGCGCCGCAACCGGGTCGTCGGCAGCGGCGATCTGCTTTGGGAAGAGAATGTCCACCGCGCCGTCCGGGCCCATGACGGAAATCTCAGCGCTGGGCCACGCCAGCAGGCGGTCCGGTTCGTACCCTCGCCCGCACATGACGTAGTACCCGGCGCCGTACGCCTTGCGCAGGATGACGGTCACCTTGGGCACGGTTGCCTCACTGACGGCGTAGAGCATCTTCGCGCCGTGGCGGATGATCCCCTGCTTCTCCACCTCGGTGCCGACGATGAAGCCGGGCACATCCTGGAGGAACACAAGGGGGACGTTGAAAGCGTCGCACAGCGTGATGAAGCGCGCGGCCTTGTCCGCCGCATCAATGTCGAGTGCGCCCCCTTTCATCATCGGCTGGCTTGCGATGATCCCCGTGCTGCGTCCCCCGAAGCGCGCGAGTGCGGTGACGATGTTGCGGGCGAATGTTGGCTTGATCTCGAAGACGCGCCCATCATCGACCAGTTTGCGGATCACCTTGCGCACGTCGTAGGCCGCACGCGGATTGGTGGGCACGAGCTTGGCCACGTCATCGACGCGCCGGTCGTGCGGGTCCTCGCTCTCGCGCACCGGTGGAGCCTCGCGGTTGTTCGAGGGCAGGAAGGACAGGAACTCTCGCACCGATTCGATACAGGCGCGGTCGTCCTCGACCTCGAGGTCGCCGACTCCACTGATGTAGCAGTGCACCTGGCTGCCACCCATGTCGTGGTCCGTCGTCTCCTCGCCGGTCGCGGCCTTGACCAGGCGCGCACCTCCCAGCGCCATGCTGCTGGTGTCCTTCACCATGGGGACGAAGTCCGCGAGGCCCGGGATGTACGCGGTCCCCGCCGCGCAGGGTCCGAGCATCGCCGCGATCTGCGGCACCACGCCGCTCATCTGCACCTGTTCGTAGAACAACGCCCCGCTGCCGGCGAACGTGCTCCCGGCGGCCTCCTGAATGCGCGCTCCCGCCGAATCGAGCAGCCATACCATCGGCAGGCGGTTGAGCAGGGCGCGCTTTCGCAGCCGCGCCACCTTCTGTTCGCCGACCAAGCCCATGGACCCCGCCATGACCGTGAAGTCATACGCGGCGCAGTACACGCGCCTGCCATCGATGAGCCCTTCACCGGTCACGACGCCGTCGGCCGGGGTGCGATCCGGTTCGGTGGCGCCGCCGGTCATCGAGTGCTGGTGAGCGAGCAGGCCGAACTCGACGAAGGTCCCAGCGTCGTAGAGCAACTCCAGACGCTCTCGTGCGGTGAGCTTGTTCTTCCCATGCTGCTGCGCGACGCGCTCTTCGCCGCCCATCGCGAGAGCACGCTCGCGGCGCTCGCGCAGGTCCGCGGTCAGCTCGTCGAGCCCGGCCGGCCCGGTCTCGTCAGCCAACGCGGCGCGCCTCAGCGGCCCTTGAAATCAGGATCACGCTTTTCGAGAAACGCCCTGACGCCTTCACGGAAGTCCTCGCTCAGGCTGACGATGGTGAGCTCGGACTGCAGGTGGCGCAGCGCCGCCTCGACGTCGAGACCGTCGATGTCGTAAAAGGCGTCGCGACCCAGGCGCATGACAAGGGGACTCCAGCGGGTCAGCTCTTTCGCCCAGGCGAACGCGGTCTCGCGCACCTCGGCGGCCGGGACGACGCGGTTGACCAACCCCCACTGCAACGCAGTCGTGGCGTCGATCCGCTCCCCGGTGAGGAACAGCTGCATCGCGCGCTTGCGCCCGATGTTCCTCACCACGATCGACATGATCATCATCGGCCACACGCCCACGCGTATCTCGGGCGTGCCGAACATCGCGCTATCGGCGGCGACCAGCAGGTCGCACGAGAGCGCCAGGCCGAAGCCACCGGCGAGCGCGTGACCGTTGACGCAGCCCACGATCGGTTTGCCGAGGCGTTGCATATCGAGGAAGAGGTCGACGAAGAGTCCGCGCTCGCGATGACGCGCAACCTCCGTGGCGTCGGCGGCGAAGCCGGCGAGGTCGGCCCCCGCGCTGAACGCTTTGTCGCCTGCGCCGGTGAGGAGCACCGCACGCACCGCGTCGTCGCTCTTTGCCGCGGCGAACGCCGTCAGGAGGTCGCGCAACATCTGCGGACCAACGGCGTTGCGCTGCTCCGGCCGGTTGAGGGTTATGGTCGCGACGGAGTCGCTGACGTCATAGACGACGTCGGCCAGCTCCACCACTCGCGAACCCGTGAACGACGGCGTCAGGCGGCGACGCCGATGAGCCTGCCGTCTATCCAGCCGACCCATCCGTTGCTGCAGACCACCCGGGCCCACGCGCCGCGCACTTCCGCAACCTGGATCGGAAGCCCCGGTGCAAGGTTGGCAACCACCGGTCCGGCGGGGTCCGGCGCCGCCCATGCGCGCATCCCTTGCTGGGGTACGGAATGCGTCGGCACCCACTGCCCCTGGGCGGGTTGGGGTTGGGGTTGGGGCGCCGGGCTGGGGGTGTAGGCCTGCTGCGCTTGGGGGGCGAAGGTCGGTGCGCCAACCGGCTGTGCTGCCGGCATCTGCTGTGGCTGCGGCGCGTAATAGGACTGCGTGGCGGCCGCAGGCGTTGCCTGCGCGGCAGCCGCGGTGGTGACGCCGCCGATGAGGCGCGCGGCGCGGGCCACCTCCGCTGCCGCCTGCACATAGGTGTGCTTGTTGAGACCGTCGAGGTACACGTGCGTCTGGACCGTCGCCGAGGTGCCGGTCTCGGAACGGCCGATGCTTCCTGTGACCCACCCCGGACGCTGGTCGAGGACCTTCTGGGCAGAGTCCGCGGAGCCTGTGGCGATGGCAGCGACGTGGCGGACCGTGATGCGGTCGCCGCCCTGGTGCAGCACCTGAAGGTCGACGGGCCCCCCGCGATCACCGACTGAGCGAACGCCGAGGACAAAGTCCGCGCCCGGTTCACTCTGCTCGCCTGTGTACTCCAGGTTGTCGTCGCCCGAAGACCATCCGGTGATGGATTGCCTGACCTCGTCCGGTGTCATCTGCTCATCTCCTGTCCGGTCTCGTGATGCGGTGTGGGCGACTATACGGGACCGGTCTGGTCACCGCTCCCGAGCGCGTCGCCAGCGCTGCCGACGAGGTCTTCGAGCACCTGGTCCAGCTTGGTAACGGCCAGCGACAGATGCCCTTCTGCGGGGTGCAGGTGGGGCGTCGCCGTTGGGATATGGCGGACCAACCACTCACCGTGCGCGAACGGCACCATTCGATCCTCCCCGCCTTGCCAGATGGCGACGGGACGGGTGATGGACGACAGGTCGAAGCCCCAATCGGTCGCGAATGCAAAGTCATCGTCGCGCCACCCGGCGATCCCGGTGGAGACCGAACGCCGGAAGCTCTCGGCCGCCCATTCCGCGTAGTCACCCGTAAGCGCGGCCTTGTCGACCTCCCCGACCAATCCGCCCAGCGACGCGACGACTTGGTCAGGTTCCACGGTCGCAAGTTGTGCCGCCACCCCGAGCAAGTAGGGCACCAGCTCGGCTTCGCCGGCGAGGGTACGCTCGAACTCCTCGACGTTCTCCGGGCCCATACCGGCGAGGAAGTCGAGGCCGTCCGCGGCGTATGGCGCGACTCCGCCGATGGTCGCGACCGCCGCGCAGCGTTCAGGGAGCAGCGCCGCGCAGGCGAGGGCATGAGGGCCGCCGCCCGAGAACCCGGCTGCGACGAACCGATCCATGCCGAGCGCGTCGAGGATCGTCGCGACATCGGCCACCACATCAGCGACCCTGCGGCCTGGCCTGGGGCTGGATCCCGCGTAGCCGGCCCGTGAGAACTCGATCAATCGCAGCCCGTTGCGTGCGGCGGCGTCTGCGGTAAGGGCGAACGGCGTGGCCGCGCTCGGCGTGCCGTGGTGGAAGACAAGCGGAAACGCACCCTCGTCTCCGGCAGTCATCACCTCGAGCGCGCGACCGTCAGGTGTGGGCACCTTGAACCACTGGATTTCGTGCGGCGACTGAGCGCCTGCCATCGGTTCAGGCCGGGTAGATCGCGATGTGCCAGACACAGTCGGGTGAGACGGTGCTGACCTGCAGCTGGTAGTTGCCGCCGGAGCCCATCAACACATCGCCGCTGTCGACCCAGTCACCCGGCTCTGTCGCGCTGTCCGGCCCCTGGCTGCCGTCGGTGAGCAGCTCGTTCACGGTCAGGACCGTGTTCATGCCGCCCTGACCGGAGCTGCCTTGGGGGCAGCTGTCTGCGATGCCGAGCTCCCAGTTGTTGGCGGTCATGAAGCGTGTCGTGCCTGGAGGAATCGTGGCGTCGCCGCGGCCGCAAAAGTCGAGGCTCGCCACTGCCCTGCGACCGCCGCTGGGCGGGGCCGGGTTCCCCAGAGGGTGCTGGCCTGCGGGAGCCGCCACCGGGCAGGCCATGACGCCCTGTGCTGCAGCGGCTGTTGCGGTGGCCGTCGGGGTCGCCGTAGGAGTGGCCGTCGGAGCCACGCTCGCGCTGGGTGTGGAGGCGGGGCCGTTGGCGGTGGTGGTTTTCCCGTGAAAGATGAAATAGCCCACGGCACCGCCGATGACGATCCCTGCGATGAGGCCGACGATCAGTAGGACGTATGGGTTCGGGCCGGCTGGCGGTACGAGCGCGGGCGTCCTAGGTCCCGGCCCGGGCCCCGGCCCCGCACCAGGCGTCGCTGGTGGGGGCGGCGGCGGGCTGAGCGGCGGGGTCGTCGACAAGGCGACGCGTACGTTAGCCGTCCCTGTGTCGCCGTGGTGGAGGCGCGACTACCTCAGCACGCACCCCCCGGCGCCCGCGTTTGCGGCGTTGCTCCACAGGGACTGCACCGCGAAGGTGCCAGAGCTCAGCGTCACGTCGGCCGATGCCCCGGGACCGGTCTGGATCCATGCGCACTTGTCGCCCGTCTCGGCGCCGGCGGTGTCAGTCCAGCCCGAGGGCGGATTGACGTCGGTCTCCGTCTCAGCGAACTCGTGGCCACCGACGATGCTCACGCCATCGAGCAGGCCGGCGCTCCCCGCGTTCACGAAGTTCTGTCCGCAGCTCGCGCCTGCATCGGTGATGTACGGAAAGTCCGTGTACGCGAGGCCGCCATAGCTCGACGCCGCGTTGCCGTGATACGAGCACCATTGCGTCGCGAAGCCCGTCGTCGAATTGCCGTGCGGCGTGTCGATGATGTACTGCGTGTTGGCATTCGACGCGGCGGTCGTGTTGCCGAAATTGGCCGCGGCGCGAGCCGCCTCCGCCTGTATGGCTGCGTCCGTGGGATTCGCCGGGACAGCGTTGGTGTTGTCCGTCCAGGTTCCCTTCAGCAGCCCGCTCGGGTTGCCCACGTGCGTGGCGCCCGGCGTGCATGTCACCCCGACGGCGTCGGTGGAATTGCAGTACTGCGTCTGGCTTGCGTTCCACGGGCTTCCGCCCGCCCCCTGGAAGAACCGCTGCTGGTATGCGGCCTGGCCCGATGGGTCGCTGCCGTTCCAGCCCCAGTACACGATGTAGACGCCCGGAGCCGACTGAATGGCGCCCCCGCCGTACGTCATCGGTGTGCCATTGCCCACGCACGTCACCGATACCCCGATGGGCAGCACACAATCGCCGTTGCTGCCCAGCGGGATGCGCGCGTTGTGAATCGTCGGCATCGCGTGGATATGGGGCAGCGCACGCGTTGCCGAGTTCAAGGGCGCGGCGCTCGCACCGGACGACAGCGCCGTGAGAACTCCTATTCCGGCACCGACCGCGACCAGGGCCGAGGCCGTCCTAATACGGCTGATGCGATTGCGCATCGGGGACCTCCTTCCGATGAGTGGCCCGGAGGCGGCAGCCTCAGGCCAAGCTGGCGGCGGATAGTGTCGCACTGAAGAACGTTCCGGCGATCTCACACCTTGCGCCGCTCGCATGAGGGGCGGCCCCGACACGGAGTCCGTAGCCCCGCCAGGAATCGAACCTGGGACACAAGGTTTAGGAAACCTCTGCTCTATCCGCTGAGCTACGGGGCCATCGCGCACGTATGCTATTCGCTCATCGAAACCAAGGCGGCGCGCCCGAAGGGTTTTGGGCAGGCTTTGATGCCGAAGTGCGCGCATGTCCACGACGCACCGAGGACGGGAAATCTGCCACAGCGGCTGCGTCACGTGGCCCAAACCCATCTGAACTACCGCCGTCGCTCAGCTCTGCGCATGCTCGTGGCG
>Ga0210409_10002292_pt1 | contig 22937 bp, 20 predicted proteins | sample IncBWH17MmetaG_FD_161649 | JGI IMG/M metagenome (GOLD analysis project Ga0210409, IMG submission 161649) | Forest soil microbial communities from Barre Woods Harvard Forest LTER site, Petersham, Massachusetts, United States - Inc-BW-H-17-M | ecosystem: Environmental > Terrestrial > Soil >...
GAGATGAGTGCGATGCCGCTGGTGAAGCGGTGGCTGAATTCGATAATGGTGGCGTTGAGTGCGGCGCTTTGAGCAATCTGGGGCACGATCTGGCCGTGGCATAGGGGCCATTGCTGGCCACATCCCGCTCCCGAACCCGAGGCGCGGACGAATGCGCCCCAAAGGATCACCGCAAGATTGAGAGCCAGGACTGACCATGCGTAGAACGAAAAACGCGTTCTCATGGCTCAAGATCTGTCCAAGACCATTATGCACAGAAGCACGGGCAGGTAGAGAACCGAGGCCAGCAGAACGTGGCGCGCTCCGACCAAGGTGCGCTCACGTCCCAGGCGTATACCAAAGTAGAGCAACACCAGCCCCGCTGCGGTTGCGGCGGCGACGTAGATAGAGCCCGTCATCCCGAGGAAGCGAGGCACGAGGCTGATCGGGATCAGAAGAAGGGAGCAGGCCACGATGCGCTTCGCTGTCGATTCACCGTCCGGCTCGATCACGGGCAGCATCCGGATTCCACCTCGGGCATAGTCGTCGCGATACATCCACGCGATGGCGTAGAAGTGGGGGAACTGCCAGACGAACAGAATGAGGAATAGCGCCAGGGCACTGGCATCCAGGACGCCGCTCGCCGCCGCGTAGCCGATCAGCGGGGGCATCGCGCCTGGCAGAGCGCCTATGGTGGTACACACAGCAGAGCGCCGTTTCAAGGGTGTGTAGAGGAAGATGTATGTCGCCAGCGTAAATAGGCCAAGGGCGGCGGCGAGCGGATTCGTCCCGAACCACAAGTCCGCGAATCCGGCGACCGACAGCGATACGCCGAAAACGAACGCATGCGCGCTCTTCATCCGTCCGGCTGGGATGGGGCGCCTGGAGGTCCGGCGCATTCTGGCATCGGAGTCCGCTTCATACCATTGATTGAGCGCCGCTGTTCCGGAAGCCATCAACGCGGTTCCGAGCAGAACGTGAACAAACAGAGCGAGGTGAAATGAATTCGGAGAGCCAAACAAATAGCCGACGGCGGTGCAGATAAGGATCAGCACGGTGATGCGCGGCTTGGTCAATTCCAGATAATCGCGCATCATGCGATCCTGCGCGATCTGCGGCGAATCAGCCGTTCGCGAAATATGAAGAGTCCAATCATGAGCGGCGGGAAAGTAATGTAGCCCGCGTAGGAAACCTCATTGCCAGGAGCCCGCATCACTTCGAGAATTTCGACTGAATCCGTTTTCTTGCCGTTTCGCAGCACTGTAACCGTAATCTGCCATTTCCCCGGCTGCGAGAACATCACGGGAGCGGCGTACAGCAGCTTGTTCCGCGCCTGCTCCCGGGTTGGATCTGCCTCGAAGTCGACGTCGGACTCATCCGTGGTCGTGGCTTTTTTGTGCAGAAGAAGGGTGATTTTCGCATCGAGCACTGGTTCAAGGCTATCCCGGTCCTGTAAAAGCAAGCTGATGTCGACGGGGCCGACCGAAAGTGGACTCGGTGAGGTAAATACGGTGATCAGAAGGTCGCCCGCTTCGCGGCGCAACTGGACCGTGCCTCCGTCGCCCCAGGCGGTCGTCTGGGCCAAGATCACCAACGCAGGTAATAGCAATTTGAAGGGCATCGTTTTGCTAATGCATCATCATTCCGCGCATCTGCATGGGCTGGAAGACGATCCAGACTCCCGCCGAATACAACGCGCCCGCCAGCACAGCCCAAGGTGACATCGCGGCTACAGCTATCCCCTGACTGGCGGTGAGGCGCCGTGCGACACACCAGACTGTGTATAAAGTGAGAAGCAAACCTAAATCCAAGAAGCAGAGTTCGAGAGAAGGAATCCAATTGGGCACTCCAACCGATAGGTAGTTGACGGAGGAGGCTCGCGAAATGAATCGTTCGACGGCGGGAATCACAGTGCTCCACCCCGCAAAGAGGTGATTCGAGAAATGAGCCAGCCACATGCTGAAGCCTATCGGCACTAGCGCGAGGGTGAAGCTGCAGGTGGTCTCTTTCAGACTGGCTTTAGCGGCCATTCGGCTGAGCCAGCCGGACACGGCTGCCAGCATTCCGGGAATGATTAAAAGACCGCCGATATACATCAGCGTCACAATCGGAACCAAAGAACTGAGTTGCAGGCGAGCGTGCCACTGATGCATCCACATCATGACCGGCCCCGTCATTCCGGCTGCATTCAAAAACGCGCCGAACACCAGGATCAGAACCAGGGCCGCAATGTCCGGCCGCCGGGTCAGACGCCCGATTCCGGAGCTGTGATGGTCCTCAAGCAGACTCTCTCCCGGCGCGGCTCGCAGGACGCCTACATTCTGTTGGGGACAAGCCTGCACGCAATCCAGGCAAAAGGTGCAGTCGAAGTTTCCCGCCTTCCTGGGCTGAAACAACTGAAGTTCGCAACCACGTTTATGAATGGGTTGTTGAGTGTTACCACGAATGCAATCGTGAGTGGTGCACGATTCGCAAACCGCAGCCTCGCGGACCGCGACCTTCAAAGGCGAAACCAATGAATGAACGAAATGAAACTGGCCAATCGGACAGACGTATTTGCAGAAGCTGGCGCCTTTGAAGACGGTGTCAACGGCGAACGCGGCGACGAAATAGCCCAGGATGATCCACGCTGTCGCGCTGGGAGAGTCCCAAAGGGCGAACGCTTCATACGCCCACAGGTACGTCGCGAGCAACCCTGCCGCGATCCATTTGGAGCGCAGCCGGCTCGGCCAGCGATAGCGAGGGGTCACGAACTTTCGGGCGAGGTCTCGTGGAAGCGTAAATGGACAGGCCATGCAAAAGAGATTTCCGGCCATCAGGAGCGCAATCACGGCCAGTCCTCGCCAGTGAGTCCACGGCAGCACGCCAGCCAGATTCATGGGCGCCACTTGGGGGCCGACAAATCCGTCGATGGCCACGACGGCAGCCAAGAGGAACATCGCGATTTGGATCGATCGGCGAAAGTGGGGGTACCGGAGGATTGGTCCGAGAATCGGAGCACGCAGAAGGTCCCATTGGCGACGCGGGCGCGGAGTCAGGACCCGCGGCAACGCCGCCGGCCGATGAACCTGGTGGGTTTGGAGAGCTTGCATGCCGAGAATCGCGGCCGGGATCAACATCGCGATCGACCCCGGGACCCACATGATGCCTCCTGCGGCGGCTTGATCCTCGAGAGCGGAAATGTCCCACAGCCGCGGGGCCAGAGCATAGGGCGCATACAAGACGTGGCCCGCGAAGCTTAGCACCGCCGAGAGACCCATGTTGACCATCCCGGCAGCCAGGAGGTACGGGATCATAGCCCACCTGGGCCAGATAGGATCGGCTGGCCACACGCCAATCACGGGCCACCAAAACAGAGTGGCCGACCAAAAGAAACAGGCGTGCTCAACCTGATGCCATCCGGGCGAGCGTAGCGCCAATTCGTAAAGCCGCGGCAAGTGCCAAACGATGAGAGCTATTGACAGCGCGAACCAGGTCACGACTGGATGGACGATCGCGCGGCCGAATTGCTTCAGTTCATCTGACGAAAGAAACGGTCCGAGCGCATCCTTAAATAGCCATCGCGGAAGCCCGCGCATCAGGGGCACTACGGGCTGACCCAGGAGCAACAGAGGAGGGGCTACCGCAATCAGCAACAGGTGCTGGATCATGTGGGCTTGGAGCAACAATGCTCCGAACGGATCCACTGGGGATTCGAGAGCCAGCACAATGGCGAGGAGTCCGCCGCCAAAGGAGGCCAGCTTCCCCGTCGTGTACTTATGAGGCAGTTCAGCGTGAAGATGCAACCAGCCTCGGAAATAAAGCGCGGCAATGGCAAGTAGGAGGCAAAGCGTTCCCCAATCGAGAGTCCACGATGCTAATACGGCTGTGGCGATTGGGTCCATTATTTGCCTTAATGTTTCGCACGCCTCAATGCTTGCTCGAATCCCTTGCAGCGGGCTGATATGAAGGCCGCAGCGTTTCCATGAACGCGACCAGCGCAGTCACTTCCGCGGGACGCAGGTTCTTGCCGTAGGCCGGCATGTTGCCGCTTCCCTGAATTACCTGTCGGATGAGCTGATCGCTGGTAAGGCGCGTGGCCACTGTGTCCAGTGCCGGGCCGCGCAGGCCACCTTCGCCGCCGAGGGCGTGGCAATTCCGGCACTGCTTGCTCTGGATCAGAATCGCTCCCCGGAGTTCCAGCGGCGTTCGGCCTTGCAGTTGGGCGACAGGCGTGGGCGCGCTACTCCACGCCTCCATGTGCGGAGACCAAGGCGCGTAGGTTCCCAAGTGAGCCAGCAGGCCCAGCGTCAGAAGAGCCAAGAGAACGATCACGACCGCCATCGGGCGGCGACGGTAGCTTTTCTCGCCGGTTCCCGAATAGAACGGAAGCAGGATCAGGACGGCGATCAGAATCACGGGCAAGACCAACAGGAGAAAAGTTTCCATGTACGCCGGCAGCAGCGCCAGGGCTGCGTAGATCGGCAGGAAGTAGAAATCAGGCGCCGGCGCGGTATGGATGAGAGTCGGATTCGGAGGGCCGGAAGGACCTTGCGGTCCGAAGACCAACGCGCAGGTGACGATGGCGATGATCAGGCACGCACTGAAGATCAGGTCCTTGCCGATGACGTTCGGCACGAACGGCACCCCGGTCTTCTTGATCATTTCCTCATACTCGACCTCGTACGATTCCTTTCTCACCACGCTGCCGGGCTTGGGATATTCGTTGATGCCCTTGGTCAGCACCAGCCGCAGATGAAGGCTCAGGAGCGCGATAATCAAACCGGGCACGAGGAAGACGTGCATGGAAAAGAATCGGGACAATGTTTCGCCGGCAATGATCGCTCCTCCCAACATCAAATGGACCATTTGGGCGCCGACGAACGGGACTCGCCCCATGATGGACGCCCCAATTCCCAGTCCCCAGTACGCGTCCTGATCGAAGCGCAGGATCTGGCCGGTAAATGCGGCCCCGAGCGTGCAGAGAAAAAGGCAGCAGCCGCTCACCCACGTCAACTCACGCGGGTACTTGTAAGCTCCGAACAGAAACGTCTGAATCAGGTGCGCCGACATCAGACCGACCATGAAGATCGATCCCCAGTTGTGGATCGCGCGCAGGAACCAGCCCAGGAATTGTTCGTTATTTAGATATTGGAGGCTGGTCCACGCCTGGCTCGCCGACGGGACATAGACGAAGGACAGAAGAGTCCCCGTCAGAATCTGCAGAACGAAACACAGAAGCGTGCCGCTGCCGAAAACGTAAAACCAGCTATTTGTACTGGGCGGGACGTGGTGGCCGGCAGTGGATTCGAACAGCTTCGCGATATGCAGCCGGTCTTCCAACCAAAGAGCGATCGATCTCAACATTGGTTATTCCTAAAGGGGTTATTCCTCACGGGGCGGCGTCCTTACACGTCGTCCTTCTTGAGGGGCTCGGCGAGGGTCGGCAGATGGCCGCCCAAGACCTTCAATTCCCCAGCATCGACTTTGTGCTCATACTCGAACAATCCACGCGGCGGCGGACCCGAGGCGTGCGATCCGTCCTCATAGAACGCGCCTCCGTGGCAGGGGCACATGAAAAGCCGCGATTCCTGAAACCAGCGGACTGGGCACCCGAGATGGGTGCAGTTGATCGCGAAGACCTGGAACGATTCTGAATCGACCCGCCGCACCCAGCACGGGATTTCGGCCGTGTCCCCGTCCCAGCCCTGGCTGACGGGATTGTTAAAGACGGCCAAGCGAGTCTCGCCTTCCGGAAAGTTGGCCAGGGGACCAAGTGAAACCCAACTATTTTTCGGCGCTCGGGTGAGAGCCGACAGAGCGTATCCGAGCAGGGGCACGCCAACAAGCGCGCCAGCCAGCGCATTCAATCCGGTTCCGATCTTCAGCAGAAGATTGCGGCGCGACATCGGCCTCGAAGCGGACTGTGCGGGAGCATCTTTCGGGGCAGCCTTCAGGAGGGCGGCTTGCTTGCAGCCACAATTTGAGTTCGTTTCGCTCATGGCAGTTTGGTTCCTCTTTGTGTCAGCGTGGTGATCAGCGGGGCTGGCGCCGGGCGATGCGCGGAGAGCCACGCGACAACGTCGGAGATTTCCTTCGGCGTCATGGGACGGCCGGGGAAACGGTTTCTCCAGTCTGGCATTCCCTGGTCGCTACGCCCCGCGATCGCCGTGGTCCGCAGGGATTGGTCGCTCACCAGCGCGAGAAAAGCGGGATCAATAACCGATCCAGCTTTCGAGCCGCCGGCGCCGGTTTCGCCGTGGCAGTTTACGCAATACGTACGGAAAACTGTTTCGCCGGCTCGCGGGTCTCCTGGGTCGGCGCTGTATGAGGGCAGAGACACGCCGGCGAAGTCTCGCGGCCGAGACCAACGCTCGGCGATCTGATCCGCCAGGATCGTGATTTGCTGGTCGGTCAAGCCCCCTCCGGCGTTCTTCGCGAAGGCCGGCATGGCGGTTTTGGGGACACCGTTGGCGATTACATCTTTGAGCTTGTCTTCGCCGATCACGGCGAGAAAAACGGGATCGTTCAAGGGACGCGCAGCGCCGGAGCGGCCATCGGAGCCATGGCAACCCGCGCAATTGTTTTGATAGAGCGCAGTGAAGTCCGCAACCTGATCCGGATAGACGAACTGTTCTACCTTATGGCCGCAGCCGAGCAGCAAGATTGCGGGAGCCAGCAGTACACACCGTTTCATAGCCCCGATTTCTCCTCCGGTTCGTCCTGCCCTTCGATTCCCGCGCGTTCCACCAGTGGCAGACTCTGCATCGTTGCGATCTTGTTGGTGCGTGCAATTACTTGTGAAGCGACCAGACCGAACGCGATTTGCGAACCGACAAACCATCCCCAGTCGATGCGCGCGTTGAGCGTTGGATTGATCATGGAGAGCGTGGAAGCAACAAGCCCCGACCACAGGATCGGCGTTATCAGCCCGCTTCGCCAACTCGCGCCGCGTGGAAACATCGGCAGCGAGACGGCGTAAAGTAATCCGACGAAGAGCGAGATCGTTCCGTGGATAAACGTCCCCGCGATCAGCCCCGCGCCGTTAAAAGTGCGGAGCTGTTCGACCGGCGCGTCGGCCAGTACAGGCAGAACGCCCGCGGCCAGCAAGTTGATGGGGTACCAGACGCTTCGTTGCGACAGGAGACCGAAAAGCATCGCGACCGCAGCCATGGCGACCGCGCCGGCAAGTCCGCCCCAGATGCCGGTCCAATAGGGATGTACTTCGACAGGGATTTGGACGCGGTGGATGCTGTGGCCGCTTGCGAGGTGATCTACCGGTACGTAGCTTCTGGGCACCTGAACCGCCGGACCTATGAGCACGCTCTCCTCTTTCTGTTCCGGCAGCACATCGAACCACCAGCCAATGCTGGAGCGCAGCAGGATGACGGCTCCAACGACGCTCACGACAGCATGGGTCACTAGTCCGGCGAAGATCAATGCGATGCTGACCGCCACCATGAACGGCCAAGCCGTCGGGGCGGGGACTAGGATCGTGCTTGAGTTCTCGTTCATGGCTTTACCGTCCGATCACGTAGACTACGGTGAACACGGCCACCCACACCGCATCTACAAAGTGCCAATACCACGACAACAACTCGAATCGGCGGCTTTGCCCTTGCATGCTTCCACGAAATCCGAGGACTAACGTGAGCAGCAGCAAGGTCAAGCCGATGGCCACGTGGCTCGCATGCAAGCCAACCAGCGAGTAGAATGTCGTGCCGAACAGATTCGTCGTGATGGTCAGATGGAAATCGTTGATCAAATGGCGCCACTCTACCGCTGTGTTGCGGAGAAATTCTAGTCCCAGCAGGATGGTCGCGCCGGTCCACAGCTTGAACCGTTGGATTTGGCCGGCTTTGAGGGCCCGTTCCGCGATTGCAACGGTGATGCTGCTGGACAGCAAACAGATAGTCGCCCAAATCGGCAGCTCCAAAACATCGCTGGGCATCGGACCAGTTAGACTTTTGCCGATGTAGAAGATGTAAGCAACAACGAAAATCGAGAACAGCGCGAACTCGGTCGTGAACAGACACAACACTCCGACGCGGCCGCGATCGGGCAGTGTCCAAGCAGGCTGCGTGGCCGCGGGGGTCTGTTCGAGTACAATCGTCGGCGTCATTCGTACCTCCAATCCGGATCTTCCGGATGTTTCAGATCCCACAAGGGACGGCTGCTACGGACTTCGGGCAGGACCGCAAAGTTGTATTCCGGTGGCGGCGACGTGGTGGCCCATTCGAGGGTCCACGCGTCCCACGGGTCGTTGCCGGCCGGCTTGCCTTTCCGCAGCGAGCGCGAGATGTTCCATACCAGGCACAGGACAGCTGCGGCTTGGAAAATCACGCCGATCGACGACACCAGATTTAGGGTGTCCCAACCCCGGCCCGAAGCGTAGGTGTAAATTCGCCGCGGCATCCCCAGCATTCCGGCAAAATGCTGCGTGTCAAATGTCAAATGGAAACCGATCACCAGAAGCCAGAAGTGCCACTTCCCGAGGGTCTCGTTCAGCATCTTTCCTGTGGCTTTGGGAAACCAGTAGTAGATTGCGCCGAATAAGGTGAACAGCAGTCCACCTAAGAGCACGTAGTGAAAGTGCGCTACTACAAAATAGGAATCGGTAACCTGCCAGTCGAACGGAACAACCGCCAGCATGACTCCGGTCAGGCCGGCAATCAGAAACTGGAACAGGAAGGCGATACAAAACAACATGGGCGTGTCGAACCGAATTTTTCCGCCGTACATCGTTCCGAGCCAGTTGAAGATCTTGATTCCGGTCGGTATGCCGACCACCATTGAAATGGCTCCAAAATAGACGTTGGACCAAGCTGACATCCCGACTGAGAACATGTGATGCGCCCACACGCCGGACGACACCATCCCGATCGTAATAGTCGCTCCAATCATGGCCGCCCGGCCGAATATCGGCTTGCGCGAGAACACGGGAATGATCTCCGAAGCACAGGCAAAGCCAGGCAGCATCAGAACGTAGACTTCGGGATGCCCAAACAACCAGAAGAAGTGCTGCCACAGGACCGCCGATCCACCGGCCTGGGTGTCGAAGAAGTGCGCTCCCAGAAAGCGGTCCAGAAGCAGCATGATCTGCCCCGCGGTCAGAGGCGGCAGAATGAAGAGCACCATGGAGGAAACCACCAGCATCAACCACACGAACAGCGGCATCTTGGCGAGCGTCATTCCCTTGCAACGCATGCTGACGATGGTGGCGATTACGTTGATCGCGCTCGCAGTGGTGCCGATTCCGGTGAGGATGATGCTGAGGATCCAATAGTCGGTGCTGGTGCCGCGTGAGAAGGCGCGCTCGGTCAGTGGGGCGTAGGCGAACCAGCCTACATCAGGGGCGGTTCCATGACCGGCTAGTCCTTCGCCAGCGATGTAGCTGAAGTACAGTAGTATCCCGCCGAAGAGAAATATCCAGAAGCCAAAGGCGTTCAGGCGCGGAAACGCCATGTCGCGAGCGCCGATCATCAAAGGCGTGAGATAGTTCGCCAGGCCCGCGAAAAATGGCATACCCACCAGAAAGACCATGGTTGTTCCATGCATGGTGAAGAGCCGATTGAAGACTTCGGGGGACAGGAACGTGGCGTTGGGGTAGGCCAACTGCAAGCGCATGAGTGCGGCCAGGATTCCAGCCACCGCGAAGAAGAACAATGCTGTCGCGATGTACAGAATGCCCAGCCGCTTGTGGTCGACGGTTACGATCCATTCATGCAGCTTCGAAGGCAGCGGTAACGCCTCCGTTTGACCAACACCTTCCGGTAAGTAGATTGTGGTTGCCATCTCTATTTCAAAGACGAGAGGTAGGTTACGACCTCGTCCAGCTCCCGAGAATTCAGTTGCATATTCGGCATCAGGTTTCCCCGCTTCATCGCCTGCGGATCCTTTACCCAGGCGCGCAGATTCTCCGGCGTGTTCGGAATGACGCCGGACCCCAAGGTCGCCCGGCTCATCAAATGAGAAAGGTCTGGACCAAACGTCCCCGTCGCGCTCGTGCCACTTACGGCGTGGCAGTTTACGCAGGAAAGAGACAGGAACGTGACGCGGGCCGATTCCAGACGCGGATCGGACACGGCTTCGAGTTTCTGCGCCGCGGCCCACTTCTCAAATTCCGCAGGCGACTCCACGACGACACGCAGCAACATGTTCGCGTGCTGCGTTCCGCAGTACTCCGCGCAGTTTCCCAGGAAGATTCCATCCTGCCTGGGGTCGATCCACATGGTGTTGGTGATCCCCGGAATCAGGTCCGTCTTGCCGGCCAGTTGCGGTACCCAAAAGCTGTGCGCGACGTCGGCTGATTCAAGTTTTAGAAACGTGTGCGCGGGCTTAGCCGTGGTGCTCAGCGGTACATGGAGTTCGTTTGCCGTGACGATCCCGAGATCGGGATAGCGGATCTCCCACCACCACTGGTGTCCGACGACGGTCACCTTTACAGCATCCGCCGGCATCCGCTTGTTCTGTACCTCCACTACAGCGCGCCCCGTCGCCATGCTCAACACGATGACGATCAGAACGGGAATCACCGTCCACGCGACCTCGATCCGATTACTCCCGTACACTTGGGCGGGTTCTCGACTGTCGTCCGTTTTGCGGCGGCGGAAGCGCACGATAGCGAAGGCTAGGAGACCTCCCACTACCAGGAAGATCCCGGCGCAGATCGCCAACATAAGGATCGAAACGCTGTAAGCCGAATCCGCCGGCGTAGCCTGGGGGTTGAACATATTTGCGACAGGATGCACGTTCTGTCCGAACGCGAAGGCAGCCGCCGCGAAGAGGGTGCCGGTGAGTCTAGTGGAACCTTTCATTGTGATGCCTTGTCCCGCTTTAGATGAGCTTGTTTGGAATGCTTTTGTTGGTTGGGTGAGGGAAAGACCCGCTCAAAGCCAAGGGACGGCTCAGCCGACGAGCACCAACCTGGACTCAGTCAGGTCCAACTCGCGTTCGACACGACGCAGGACCTCATCATTGATCCGGCTCTCGTCGCGAAGGCGAACGGCTGTCTCGCGCTCGACCCGCAACGCCTCAAGGAACAACCGAAGGAATCGCTCGCGGTCCTTTATGTCCTCGCGCCTTCCGTTGCCAGGTTGAAGGCTTGCCAGGCGTTGGTGGTAGTGCCGGATCAGCTCTTCATAGTGTGGGGCGGATTCTTTGGTGTCCTTCTGTTGGGCATTCTGCAGATGGGAGACAACGGCTTCGAGCACAATGCGCCGCGCTTCCTGTTCCTCGCGTTTCTGCCCAGCCGCTTCGGCTAATCCGAGTGCGCGGATCAGGGGTGGAAGGGTGACTCCTTGCAGCACGAGCGTTACACAGATGGCGTAGAACGCCAGAAAAACAATTAGATTCCGTTGGGGAAACGCGCTGCCATCCGCGAGCAGGGCCGGGAGAGCGAGAGCGGCGGCGAGGGAGACGACTCCTCGCATGCCCGTCCAGCCCACGACGAAGATCTCACGGAGGGGCGGCCGCGGCTCATGGTGATGAAGAAGCCGGGTTCGCAGCAGCCAGGCGATGCCTGCTCCCGGGAAAACCCACAACAGACGCAGCAGGATCAGGAGAACACTGAAAAGCCCGCCTTCCAGCAGCAACGTCGAGAGGCTATATCCGTGAATCGCGGCGCGAATTGCCGGGAGCTGAAGTCCAATGAGGACAAAGACCAGCCCGTTCAGGACAAAATCCAGCGATTCCCAGACGGCGTAGGCTTGGATGCGAACCGAGGGCGAGAAGAAGTTAGCGCTACGCCGGGAGAGGAACAATCCGCACGCGACAACCGCCAGCACGCCGGAGGCGTGAACTTCCTGGGCCCCGAAATAAACGGCGTAGGGGGTTAAAATGCTGAGTGCGATCTCTACCGGGCCATCGTTGATGCGGCGCTCGATGTAGTCGACGACGAATCCGGCGAGCAGGCCCAATCCAATGCCGCCGGCGGTGAGCCAGGTCAAGGTCAAGATACCGGTGGACACCGCCGGTACCCGTCTCTGGACCAGAATCGCTATACCGAACTGAAGGGCGAGCAAGCCGGTGGCATCGTTGATGAGGCTTTCTCCTTCGAGAACGTCTACGACGCGGCTCGGAAGCCCGACTCGCCGAGCGATCGAAGTAGCGGCAATCGCGTCCGTCGGAGCTACAATGGCGCCGAGTATGAAACCTAGGCGCCAGTCAAAGCCGTCGAATATTCTGGGCGCAAAGAACGCAATGCCTGCAACAGTGAACCCGACCAAGCCAAAGGCCAGAAGAAAGACGCTAACCAGGTTGTACCTGAACTCCCGCCAGGAAGTGTTCCACGCAGCGGCATAGAGCAAGGGCGGAAGAACGACCAGGAAGATAAGGTCGGGATTCAGTGTAACGTGCGGAACACCGGGAACAAGGCCGAGCAGCAGCCCGCCAACAACCATCACGATCGGGTATGGCGTTCCGAGGCGGCGGGCTAGAAGTCCGAAGACGACGATAAAAAGCAACAGAACAAGGAAAACAAGTTCGATTTCTCCGATTCCACTCATTTCGCTTAGAACGCTCTTGGGCGCCAGGTTTGGGGTGCGTTCCGTCCGACTGCACAGCCGTCCGTCAAGGTTCGATCAGCGGCACTTGGGAGGCCAGTTGCAGGTCCACCACTAAGCCGAGGCGCCAGTCCATTTGAGTGAATAGCGCGGCCGTCCTACCGGATAACACTTTGCGAAAGATCGGTATGTATTTCAGCCGTAATTGCAAGATGGATTCCTCGACAGCAGCCCGCCCCTGGATATAGGCGTCAGCCTGCTCATCTGTGATGGTGTTGTAATTCCTTGCGTATTCTTCCAGTACTTCGAACTTCTTGTCCATGATCGCGGCCATTTCGGCGGTATATCGATCGTAGATCGGCCAGAACTGCTGGGCTTCCGCGTCGGTGAGTTCGATGTTGGCGGCGATGATTTGCTTCTTCAGAGATCTGATGTCCTTGCGGAAGAGGTTGATGTCATCGCCGGCTTGATCGGGTGTTACAGCAAAGGCCTGCTGCGGCGGTTCCTGGGCGGCTGCCGGGCGGCCAGTCATCAACACGATCCCGGCGAGTGCCGCTGCTACGGTCACTTTAGTGTCCATCCATACTCCCTGGCCGCAGTGGCGGCATTCATTAAATAGGAGCGATTTGCAGAGGGATTTGTTGGGCTGTTTAGGATGCGCCCATCGGCCTATAAAGGACGACGACGGAGTGAGGGCCCACGCTGTAAGAAGACCCTGAAAACGGACGCGCGTCCTTCCACGGAACGATATCTTCCGGGAAGTCCAAGCTGGTGTCGATCCATCGTTTCCATTGGCTCTTCCATTGACGCTCCGGCACGCCGCCATCCGGCAACTCGAAGTCGAGCGGCTCCCAATACGCGTTCAGCATCCAGTGGACCAGATTTCTTTCGTGGATGAACTCGGCGCTTAACGCGACGCTGTGAGACGACGCGCTCCAATCGGGTTGATTGAGCCGGACGCCGTGCCAGGCTTTGTTCGATTCACGAAGCCACTGGTTCAGGGTCTCGCCCTCGTATTCGTCCTCGAAGAAACGCGACAGGCGGCGCTCGATGAGCAACTTCACGAAACGGTACACATCGGCATGGTTCGAAACCATCGACCAATCGAACCAACTGATCTCACTGTCGTGGCAGTACGCGTTGTTATTGCCACGTTGTGTGCGGCGGAGTTCATCGCCCATGCCGATCATAGGCATACCCAGCGAGAGCATGGTACACGTCAGAAAATTCTTGACTTGGCGGTTCCGGAGGGCGTCTACAGCGGCATCAGAAGTCGGGCCCTCGACGCCGCAGTTCCAGCTTCGGTTGTCGTTGGCTCCGTCGCGGTTGGACTCTCCGTTAGCCTCGTTGTGCTTCGCGTTGTAGGAAACCAGATCGTTGAGGGTAAATCCGTCATGACATGTTACGAAATTTACGCTCACTTCGGCCTCACGCTCCCTGTGGCCGTAGATCTGCGGGCTGCCGAGCAGCCGGTCCGCGATCTGCGCCACGGAGCCCTCATCCCCTCGAAAGAAGCCGCGGACATCGTCCCTAAACCGCCCGTTCCATTCCCTCCAACTGTCCCCGGTGAAGGTTCCGACTTGGTAAAGGCCAGCCGCATCCCAAGCTTCGGCGATCATTTTCGTGCCCGCCAGCGTGGGATCGGACTCGATGTCCCATAACACCGGCGGGTCCAGCATGGGCTGGCCCGACGAATCGCGGGAAAGAATCGAGGCCAGGTCGAATCGAAAGCCGTCGACGTGCATCTCCTGCACCCAATAGCGCAGGCTGTCCACGATCATGCGCCGGACGATGGGATGATTGGCGTTGAGCGTGTTTCCCGTACCACTATAGTTCGCGTATCGCGAGCGGTCCCTTTCGAGCACGTAATAGGTGCTGTTATCCAAACCACGGAAGCTGATGGTCGGGCCGTTGTGGTCACCTTCCGCGGTGTGGTTGAAAACGACGTCGAGAATGATTTCGATACCGGCTCGGTGCAGCGCTTTCACCATGTCCCGAAATTCATCGACGGGTCCCGTCGGATGTCTGAGAGAACTGTAGTCCTGATGCGGGGCAAAAAACGAAACGGGCGCGTAACCCCAATAGTTAATGAGTCCCGGCGGAGCGTCCTGCGGGTCGAACTGGAATATCGGAAGAAGCTCGACGGCGGTGATCCCGAGCTCCTGAAGGTAGGGAATCTTTTCAATGAGTCCGGCATACGTCCCGCGGAGATCGTCTGCGACACCGGAGTTGGGATGCCGGGTAAAGCCTCGCACGTGCATCTCATAGATTACGGTGTGAGAACTGGGACGTTTCAACGGAACGTCGCCTTCCCAGTCGTAGCCGTGAGAATCCACAACGACGCTCTTCATGGCTGCCGGCGCGCTGTCCGCTTTTTCGAGCACGGCGCTTCGGTTGTAGGTCCGCGGAACTACCACGGCTCGCCCGTATGGATCGAGGAGCACTTTGGTGGGATCAAATCGCAACCCGCTTGCCGGATCCCAGGGTCCGTTTACGCGGTAGCCGTAAATCTGGCCGGGCCGGACTCCCGGAACGAAGGTGTGCCAGTAGTGGTAGGTACGATTCACAGCGGAATCAAGCCGAATCAATCGAGTCGCGCGTGAATCGTCCTCCCGCTCAAATAGCAGCAGCTCAACGCGGGACGCTCCTCGCGAAAATACGCTGAAGTTGGCTCCGCCGGGAACGAGAGTTGCGCCGAGGGGGTAGCTCCTCCCATACTCTTCAGCCGCTTGTTCCCGAGCCGCCATTCGTTCAACGACGGCTTGCGGGGGAGTTGAACTCATATGGCTCTTTTATTTTCGGCCCAGCAGATCCTTGGCCGTCTCGACGATCCGGCTGGGCTCAAAGCCGAATCTTCGTTGGAGCTCCTTGAGCGGCGCGGACGCTCCGAAGGTACGCATGCCAATCATTCGGCCGGAAGTGCCAACGTATCGCTCCCATCCGAAAGTGGAAGCTTGTTCCACCGAAATCCGCGCTGTGACCTTCGGCGGCAGCACGCTCTCTCGATACTCTTGGGGCTGATCTTCGAAAATCTCCCACGATGGCATCGACACCACTCGCGAGCGAATGCCTTCGGCGACCAGCTTCTCGTGGGCATCCGCCGCGAGGCTGACTTCGCTGCCGGACGCAATAAGAATCACCTCGGGGTTTCCGCCGGGTGCGTCGGCAAGCACATAGGCGCCCTTCGCCAAGCCGGAAGCCGAAGCATATTTGTCGCGATCCAGAGTCGGAAACGCCTGGCGCGACAACGCCAGCACGACAGGCTGGTGGCGCAGTTGCAGAATGTAACGATACGCTTCTACAACCTCATTGGCATCCGCTGGTCTTAGCGTGATCAGCCCTGGAATGGCGCGGAAGGACGCGAGATGCTCGACCGGTTGGTGGGTTGGTCCGTCTTCACCGTTACTCATCGCTTCGTGCGTAAAGACGAAAACAGCGGGCAACTCCATCAAAGCCGAAAGCCGAATCGCGGGCCGCGCGTAATCGCTGAAAATGAAAAAAGTGGCGCCGAAGGGCCGGAGTTTGGAGAGCGACAGTCCGTTTACGATCGCTGCCATTGCATTTTCCCGAATGCCGAAGTGAAAATTCCGTCCCCCAGGATTATCGGCTTGGAAATCTCCCGCGCCTTCGAAAGTCAACGTGGTCTTGTTCGATGGACCAAGATCCGCGGAGCCACCCAGAAACCAAGGGATGTTCTGCGCCAGGACGTTCAGGACTTTTCCCGACGCTTCCCGTCCCGCGATACCCTTTGCGTCAGCCGGAAACTTGGGGAGATTGCGGTCCCACCCATTTGGAAGCTCACGGCGCTGCATCAAGTCAATCTCAGTCGCGAGGTCGGGGTACTTGGCTCGGTATCGCTTGATCAGCTCTGTCCATTCAGCCCGGGCCTTAGCGCCGCGTGTGCCGACGCCGGCGGAAAAGTTCTCATAGACGCCTTCAGGAACCAGAAATTTTGCGTCCTCTGGCCAACCATAGCCATGCTTTACCAAGCGGATCTCGTCGTCGCCCAGCGGCTCGCCATGAGCAGCGGACGTGTCTTGTTTATGCGGAGAGCCATAGCCGATGTGGCTGTCCAGGACGATGAACGTGGGTTTACCGGTGGTCTTTCGGAAGACATCCAGTGCCTGCTCGATTCGATCGACGTCGTTCGCATCGCTGACTCTCAGAACGTTCCAGCCGTAGGCGACGAAACGGGCCGCGACGTCCTCCGTGAACGTGATTCGAGTGTTGCCCTCGATGGTGATGTGGTTGTTGTCGTAAATCCAGCAAAGGTTGTCCAGGCCGAGGTGCGCGGCGAGCGATGCCGCTTCGGATCCAATGCCTTCCATCAGGCAGCCATCGCCGCAGACGGCGTAAATGTTGTAGTCGAAGATATTGAAGCCAGGCCGATTGTAGCGATTGGCCAGCCACTTTTGGGCAATGGCCATGCCAACGCTGGTGGCGACGCCCTGCCCCAGCGGACCAGTCGTTGTTTCGACTCCCGAGACCAAATGGTACTCGGGGTGCCCGGGCGCCTTACTGTCGAGCCGTCGAAAGTGTCGAATATCGTCGAGCGTCACCGACGGCTGGCCCAGGTTTTCGTATTCCGCGTTGACCGCTTGAGTCTTCGTCAGGTGGAGCACGGACCACAGAAGCATCGAAGCGTGGCCATTCGAAAGCACGAACCGGTCGCGATTGGGCCAGATTGGATCCTTTGGGTCGAACCGCATCAAACGGTTCCAAATCGTGTATACCAACGGTGCGAGCGCCATCGGTGTCCCTGGATGCCCGGACTTGGCCTCTTGTACGGCGTCGATAGAAAGCGTGCGAATCGTGTTGATACACAGTTGATCGATTCCGATCCCCGATATTGGCGGGGCTACTTGCGTGACACTCATATTTGATCTCCCTACTATGTCTTGTTGAACTGTTTTATTGATGGACAGGCTGCGCTTCGAGCGAGGCCACTTTGTGCAGCCGGCGGACGTGGCGTTCTTCCTGAGTGAACTTGGCCGCCAGGAACGCATCGACCAGGTCTCGGGCGACAACCGATCCCACCACCCTGCCGCCCATACAGAGGATGTTCATGTCGTCGTGCTCCACGCCTTGGTGAGCCGAGTAATGGTCTTGAATGAGCCCAGCCCGTACTCCCGCAATCTTGTTGGCACAGACCGACGCGCCTACGCCGCTGCCGCAGACAGCTAATCCGCGTTCCACTTTCCCCGTGGCAACCGCCTGAGCGAGCGGAATGACGAAGTCGGGGTAGTCGTCGCCGGGATTGAGGCTGTGCGCGCCCAGGTCCACGACCTCATGCCCTGTTTCGCGAAGGTAGGCCGCCAGTTCTTGCTTCAAACCGAATCCGCCATGATCGGTTGCGATTCCGACGCGCATATCATGATCCTTTCTTGCTTTTCGCTGTCAGCGCTCCCGCCGCCATTTCGTCGGCAAGCACAAGAGCGTTTTCACGACGAACCCGGCCCGCCGGTATCGACTCGTCTCCATCGAGGAGGCGATTCAATATTGTTACCTTTTCACTGCCAGTAACCACCCATAGGACCTGCCGGGAACGGTTAATCATGGGATAGGTCAATGTCATCCGGCGCCTGCCTTGGTAGCTTCCGGTGATCGCGACGTCGGCGTCCTTGACATTCAGCACCGGATCGCCGGGTACTAGTGAAGCCGTGTGGCCGTCGGGTCCCAGGCCCAGGTGGACCAGGTCGAGCACCGGCGGAGACCCAGCGATCTGCCGGAGAGCCGCGGCGTACTCCGTGGCCGAGTTCGCCAAATCACTGGACTCCACAGGCATATCGTAGATCTGTTCGGCGGCCAGCGGTGCATGATCGAGAAGGCTTTCGCGCAAGTGAGTCAGATTCCTATCCGGATGGCCGGCCGGAGCGACCCGCTCGTCTACTTGCACGATATGAACCGCCGACCACGGCACGTCCGCAGTCGCGAGCGCGCGCAACATCACCCATGGTGTATGGCCGCCGCTGACAGCGACGACAAAACGGCCTCGCGCGGCGACGGCTCTCCTCGCCTCTTCTGCGATTATATTCGCAGCGCCTTGCGCCACGGATTCCGCAGTGGCAAGCACTTCAAGGTCTATTGTCTGAGTCACGCAGCATGGACCTCCGTTCCGACTACAGACGGGGCTCTCATCACCGGCGCCTTGACCACAGGATTGTTCCATCCATCCGCGGGGACGATTCTTTGGTCCACCTCCGCGGGTCCCCAAGTACCCGGCTCATACTCGTACACAGGAGTGTTCGCCTTCAACACCGGATCGACGATTCGCCACGCTTCTTCCACGTAGTCCTCGCGAGCGAACAGAGTGGCATCGCCGGCCATGGCGTCGTGGAGCACGCGTTCGTAGGCGTCCATTTCATTCGGATGTGCGCCGTCCAACGCGACCAGCTCCACCGGTTCCCCAGACATCTCCGCGTCCGGCGATTTGACCATCATGCCGTGGGCTATCGTAACGTCCGGACTAATGCGGAAGCGAAAATGATTGGGCTCCGTGCCATCGGTTGGAAAAATCCTGGGCGGGCGCCGCAGCCGGATCACGAGCTCCGTGCATGTCACGGGCAAGCATTTACCCGCGCGGATATAAAAAGGAACGCCCTGCCAGCGCCAGGAATTGATCTCGAACCGCAGCGCCGCAAACGTCTCTGTCTTAGAATCGGAGGAGACGCCCTTCTCGGATTTATATCCGCGAAATTGTCCGCGAACGACGTTGTTCTCGCTGAGGGGCATGATCGCTTTCAGGACCTTGACCTTCTCATCCCGGAGGGACTCACTGTCCGTCCTGACGGGTGGCTCCATCGCGAGGTTCGCCAGAATTTGAAACAGATGATTCTGCACCACGTCCCGGATGGTGCCTGTTTGATCGTAAAAAGCCCCGCGGCCCTGAATCCCGAAGTCTTCGGCCATGGTGATTTGAACGCTTTCGACATGAGTGCGGTTCAGGAGGGGCTCTAAGAACGAATTCGCGAAGCGCGCATAGAACATGCTGTTGACCGGCCGCTTGCCGAGGTAATGGTCGATACGAAATATGTCCTTCTCATCGAATGTTCCGAGCAAAATCGCATTCAGAGCACGCGCCGAGGCCAAGTCGGTCCCGAACGGTTTTTCGACGATGACCCGCGCGCCGTTGGCAGCCCCGGCCTTCCCCAGTTGCTCAACTACAAGGCCGAAGAGCACAGGTGGAATGGCCAGGTAGTGCGCTGGGTGTAGGCAGGAGCCGAGCTCTCGCCGAATGGCGGTAAACGTGGCGGGGTCCTGGTAGTCGCCGTCAGCGTAGCGCAGCAAGCCGCACAGTTTGTCGAAAGCGGGGCGATCGACTCCGCCGTGTTTCTCGAGGCTGTCGTGCGCCCGAGCGCGAAACTGGTCGAGATTCCAACCGGCCTTGGCGACGCCGACAACCGGCACGTTCAGAGTGCCGCGCTTCACCATCGCCTGGAGCGACGGAAAGATTTTCTTAAAGGCCAGGTCTCCAGTTGCGCCAAAAAAGACGAAGGCGTCGGAATGGGACTCGCTCATGATATCTCCTCTCTCATTGACTCGCGCACAACAGACTCGCTGACCGCGTCGATGCGCGAATCGTTTCAGTGCGGCAGAAGCGGCCGGCGGCTTGTGCGCTAGGCGGCCTGCTTCTCGCCCGATTTTTCAAGATGCCCGCCAAACTGATAACGCATCGCCGATAGCAGCTTGTCCGCGTAGTCCGCCTCACCGCGTGAGCTGAAGCGTTGATACAACGCCGAAGAAAGCACCGGCGCCGGTACGCCTTCATCGATCGCGGCGCTGATGGTCCATCGGCCTTCGCCCGAATCAGACACGCGTCCCGCGAACTTTGAAAGCGCAGGGTCTTCAACCAACGCCGCCGCAGTCAAATCGAGTAGCCAGGAGGCCACCACACTGCCCCTGCGCCACACTTCCGCGATGTCACTCAGCTTGAGCTCGTATTGATAGTGCTCCGGGTGGCGTAGCGGCGTCGTCTCCGCGTCGGCGGCTGCCTGTTGTTTGCCGACGTTCGCTTGGCGCAGGATTCCGAGTCCTTCGGCGTAAGCCGCCATCAAGCCGTACTCGATCCCGTTGTGGACCATCTTCACGAAGTGACCCGCGCCATTGGGCCCGCAGTGAAGATAGCCCAATTCGGCCGTGCCGGCGGCGTCGTTGCGTCCCGGCGTCCGTGGGATGTCTCCCGGGCCGGGCGCCAGGCGCTTGAAAATCGGATCGAGACGGTTGACGGCCTGAGCTTCGCCGCCGATCATCATGCAGTACCCTCGCTCCAGGCCCCACACGCCGCCACTCGTACCGACGTCGACGTAGTGAATTCCCTTCGACGCCAGTTCTTTCGCCCGCCGGATGTCGTCGATGTAGTATGAATTGCCGCCGTCGATGATGGTGTCGCCGGCACTGAGCAAGGGCACAAGATTGGAGATGGTTTTATCCACGACAGCCGCCGGGACCATCAGCCAGACCGCCCGCGGCGTCTCTAGCTTCTTTACCAGATCCCGCAGGTCAGCGGCTCCCACCGCTTTCTCCTGGGCAAGTTCTTCCACTGCCTTTGGTGACATGTCGAATACCACACAGTCGTGCCCTCCTCTGAGAAGCCTCCGCACCATGTTGGCGCCCATTCTTCCAAGACCGATCATTCCAAGTTGCATAATCTGATTCCCTTTTGTTAAGTGTTATTGATTCACAAAATCGAGACTGGCTCTCAGATGTTTCATTCCTGCCGCCACTCCGTCGCGGTCTCCGAACACAGACGACCCAGCGACCAGAACGTTGGCTCCCGCCGCAAGGGCCAGCCGGGCCGTGTCGGGATCGATTCCTCCATCCACCTCCAGATCACACCCGGGATTGAGCCGATCGATCATTTGGCGCACGATCTTAATTTTTGGCAGGGTGGTATGGAGAAACTGTTGATGACCGAATCCCGGGTCAACGGTCATGACCAATACTTGGTCAATTTCGGGAAGGATTTCCTCCAGCACGGCGGCTGGTGTGGCCGGATTGATCGCGACCCCAACGCGTTTGCCGAGTTTCGTGATACTGTGCACGGTTCGATGCAGGTTAAGATTGCCCTCCCAATGCACGAGAAACGAACCTGAGCCTGCATCCACGAACTCCTGCAGGAAAATATCCGGGTCTGTGATCATCAGGTGCGTTTCGATCGGGAGGTTCGTCACCGGCCGCAGCGACGCGACGATCGGAGCCCCCATGGAGATGTTTCGCACGAAATGACCGTCCATCACGTCGACGTGGATGCGACTCGCTCCGGCTTGCTCCGCCTCGCGCACGTGTTCGCCGAGCCGGGCGAAGTCCGCGGCCAAGATTGACGGAGCGATCAATGGCGCAATCTTGACTTCATGCGGCACGAGCGTGATCCTCGAACGTATCCACCCACTCGCGGTAGCGGCGCGCAATTCTATTGACTGCGTCTTCCCGCGTGATCTTCTTCGCACGCCAGTCCACAAGCGCATCCCAGAAGCTCGTCCGGCCGACCGCGAAGCCGATGAACCCGGGGACACCGGACGCCGTGGTCAGCCATTCTTGTACCTTCCGATCGTCCTCGCCGCGGCCCAGGATGATGCAGCCCACTTCTTCGCGACCGTTACGCCGGGCCGCGGCGACGACTCTCTCGCAATCCTTTCGACGGTCGAGCCCCTCGATCTTCCAGATGTCCGGTTCGACTCCGGCGTCCTGCAATTGCTCGATGGCGTCCACCATCAGCTGAGGACGAAGCCCGAGATCGTACGCCTTCTTGTCTCCTTCCATCCGCGCGAGCTGCGCTTTCTCCGGCGGCACCAGCAATTCGAACATAAACCGGCTGTGGCTTTTGCCGTGGATGTATTCGGACAGCCGCCGCAATCGCGCCGCCTGCCGTTTATTCAGAGCTTGGTCGCCCTCGGAGTTGTAGCGCACCAGAACCTTACAGAAGCTTGGCCGGAAAGCCTCGATGTGCGAGGCGAAATCTTCTCCGTATTCAAAATCGAACTCAGTCTGGCCACTCTTTTCGGCTGGGCAAGCGGTTGTGTAGGAGTGCTTCCAGGCGTCCTTTAGGATCGCGGCGCCGAACTGCTCGTCCACCAGGATGCCTGCTTTCTCTTCGGGCACTTCGGCTCGGAGGGCGGCCTTGAAGCCGTCGTACACCACCTGCTTGGAGGCGGCGATTTGCGCGGTCTGGTCCGCCGTTAACGTGCCGGCCCATCCGAACAATTTCGTCTGGAAGGAACCTCGGTGATCGAAGGGCAGAATGTAAAGAGGGCGGTCATATCCGACGGTGTTCATACGGTCTCCTTGTACTTCCGGTAGCGGCAAATCAAGTTGTTGGTGGAACTGTCGTGCTCCGGCTTGTGTTCTTCCCGGCTGTCCAGCTCGGGAATAATTCGTTGCGCCAGGACTTTTCCCAGTTCCACGCCCCACTGATCGAACGAATCGATTCCCCAGATGGCGCCCTGCGTGAAAACCGAGTGCTCGTAAAGCGCTACCAAC